>JADMIO011418074.1_pt1 | contig 14282 bp, 6 predicted proteins | sample 8958161 | NCBI WGS metagenome assembly JADMIO01 (sample SAMN16585339, study PRJNA669376) | soil metagenome | isolation source: Crop rotation soil | place: USA: Cullars Rotation, Alabama | collected 2011 | reverse complement strand
CGCGACAACTTGTCCACGTGGAATTCTAAGCTTAGGATCCCAATGTGCTGGAAAGAATCTTCTCGCCCGACGGCCGCCAGGTCGCCTTCATCGCTTATGCCGAGCCGCCGAGCGGCGCGCCGGCCGGTGCCGGATCCTTCTGGTCGATCAAGGTCGCCGACCTGTCGAGCGGCGCGACCCGCATCCTGTGGACCGCGCCGGACGGACTCGGCGGCCGCTTCGCCGGGACGCGCAGCCGCAATCTGTTCTGGAGCGCCGACGGGCGGCTCGTCTTTCCCTGGGAACGCAGCGGCCGGCTCCATCCTTTTGCGATCGACGCGGCCAAAGGCGGCGCGCCGGCCGACCTCGCGCCGGCCGCGCCCGAGGTCGAGGCCTTCACCCTCGCCCCCGACGGCCGCTCGCTCGTCTATGCCGCCGGCGATGGCGGTCCGGACAGCCGGCGGCTGTGGCGGGTGCCGCTGTCCGGCGGCGCGGCGAAGGCGGAGAGTCCGGCCTCGACCTTCGCTTTCGCACCGGCCTTCGCCGGCGAGCGGCTCGGCCTGATCGCGACCGACGGCGACAATCCGGCTTTTGCCGCGCTCGCCGGCGAGCGGCTGGTCCCGCTCGGCCGGGTCGCGACCCTCGGCGGCATCGCCGCGCCCGAGCCGGTGACGTTTCGCGCCGGGGACGGGATGGAAGTGCACGGCCAGCTGTTCCGCGCAAAAGGCGCCGCCAAGCACGCGGCGCTGGTCTTCGTCCATGGCGGGCCGCGCCGGCAGATGCTCGCCGGCTTCCACCCGTCCGGCTATTATTCGAACGCCTACATCCTCAACCAATATTTCGCCGCGCGCGGCTATGACGTGCTGTCGGTCAATTACCGCAGCGGCACCGGCTACGGGCTCGCCTTTCGCGACGCGCCGGGCATCGCCCGCGACGGCGCCAGCGAATATCGCGACGTGCTCGCCGCCGGCCGCTGGCTCGCCGCCCGACCCGATGTGGACGCGAAACGGATCGGCATCTGGGGCGGGAGCTGGGGCGGCTATCTGACCGCGCTCGCGCTGGCGCGAAACAGCGACCTGTTCGCCGCCGGCGCCGACTTTCACGGCGTCCATTTCATGGTGCGGGCGCTCGACGACAATCTCTCGCCCGACGCCCAGGCCGCCGCCCACCAGCTGCAGTGGCAGAGCTCGCCCGCCGCCGCGCTCGACAGCTGGCGCTCGCCGGTGCTGCTCGTCCATGGCGACGACGACCGCAACGTCGCCTTCTCCCAGTCGCTGCTGCTCGCCCGCGAGCTGCGCGCGCGCGGCATCGCACATCGCGAACTGGTCTTCCCGAACGAGCGGCACGGCTTCTTCCGCTATGCCGACTGGCTGGCCGCCTATCGGGCGACGGTGGGATTCTTCGACGAAATTCTGAAGCCGCGCTGACCTGATCGCCCGAAGTTTTCGCGTTCGACCGGCTTCCCGGTCAGCGCCAGGCGCGGATCACCGCGTCGCCCGTCTCGCGCCTCAGCGCGTCGATGCCGGTGTCGCGGTGGCGGGTCGGGTGGACTCGGTTGGTGAGCAGCGTCCAGGCGAGGCCGCGGTCGAAGTCGATCCACAGGCCGGTGCCGGTGAAGCCGGTATGGCCGATCGTCCCGTCCGAGCAGGCATCGCCGCCGCGCCAGCCAACAAAGCGCCTTTCCCAGCCGCAGGTCCGATCCTCGAAGACTCGCTCGCGCATCGCCGCCAGCATCGCGGAGGAAGCGCCGCTTCCGTCGAGCAGGCCCAGGGCGAAATCGAGCAATCCGGCGACCGTTCCGAACAGGCCGGCATGGCCCGCCGCGCCGCCGAGCGCCCAGGCATTCTCGTCATGCACCTCACCCTTCATCACCCGGCCGCGCCAGCTGCACTTTTCGGTCGCGACCGCCGGGCCGGGGGGCGGGCCGTAGCTCAGGCCCGGCCCGAGCGGCCAATCGGAGAGCGGCCGGCCGGTGATCCGCTCGATCGCGATGCCGAGCAGGATGAAGTTGATGTCGGAATAAACCGGCGGTCCGTGCCGCCATTCCCGCTGCAGGACGAAGGCTCTCAGCCGCTCCGGATCGCCGCCATAAGTGTAGATCGGCTCGACCGCCGGCAGGAAGGTGCGGTGGGCGAGGCAGTCGCGGAAGGTCAGTATGCGCTCGGCGGCCCCGGCGACATCATATTGGCGCAGGTCCGGGATCGCGTCGGTCAGCGGACGGTCGAGATCCAGCCGGCCCCGGTCGGCGAGCCGCAGGATCATCGGCGCGGTCGCGATCACCTTGGTGAGCGAGGCGAGGTCGAACCAGTGATGCTCGGTCAAGGGCTCAACTTCCGGCTCCAAGGCCGCCATGCCCGCGACCCGCACCGCCCGCCTTCCGTCGGCGGCGACGAGACCGAGGACCGCGCCGGGAATGCGCCCGCTCGCCGCCGCCCCGCGCGCGGGCGCGAAGCCGGCCTCGACGGCCTGCTCGATCATGAGGCCGCGTCGTCGGGGGCGCGCGGGCGAGCCTTGGCGATCAGCGGCAGGAAGGGGATCGCCGCCAGGCTCAGCGCGCCCGAGAGGATGAAGAACAGGTCGAAGCCCGGATAGCCGGCCCGGTCGAGCCCCTCGACGATCGCGCCGCCGGCGCCGGAGATCAGGCGCGGAAGCAGGAAGGCGAAGCCCGACAGGAAGGCATATTGGGCGCCGGGGAAGCGCGGATTGACCAGCATCGACAGGTAGACGACGAACACCGTCCCGGCCATGCCGTTGCCGAACTGGTCGGCCGCGGTCGCGACATAGAGCAGAAGCTCGTCGGTCGGCTGGTGGGCGAGCCAGGCGAAGCCGAAATTGCCGATCGCGGCGAAGACGGCGCCGATCGCCAGCGTCCGCATCTGCGGCCAGCGTGTCGCCATCCACCCACCAAGGGTGACTCCGGCGATGCTCGCGGCCAGGGCGACATAGGAATCGGCGCGGCCGATCTGGGTCAGCGAGTAACCGAGGCCCTTGATCATCGGCTTGGACAGGTTGAGCGCCAGCACGTCGCCCATCCGGTAGACCGACACGAAGGCCATCAAGGCGAGCGCCATGAAGCCGTAGCGCCAGAAGAAATCGACATAGGGACCGAGCGCCAGCGAGCGCCGTGCTCGCGCGGAGGGCGGCATCTTGCGGATCCGGGGCAGGGCCGCCGCCATCAGCAGGAACGGCACCATGCAGATCGCCAGCACATAAGGCGTCACATTGGTCCGCGAGCTGAGGCCGAGCCCGGACGCGCCGCTGAGCAGGATCCAGCCGATTCCCGCCGCGGCGGCGGTCAGCGCCAGCAGGATCAGGAAGCTCGCGACGATCCCGGCGAGGAGCGCGCCGGCGCGGCTGCCGCCATGGCCCGGGTCCGGCCGCATCGCCGCCAGCACCGGGAACGGCAGGAAGGCCGCGGTGCCTATCGCCAGGTAGGCGCCGGTCCAGCCCCAGCCGGGCTGGTCGGCGATCAGCAGGGCGCCGCTTCCGGCCGCGACCATCGCCGTGCGATAGCCCCACAGGTTCGCGGCCGCGATCGGCCCCTGCTCCTCCTGGGTCGGGGCGAGCTCGATCCGCCAGGCGTCGGCGGCGACCTCGAGCGTCGTCGTCCAGAAAGCGAGCAGCACCGCGAACAGGGCCGTGATCCAGAGATGCCGGTCGGATGCGGTCAGCCCCATCGTCACCATCGAACTGAAGATGCCGAGCTGCGACAGCATCAGCCAGCCGCGCCTTTTGCCCCAGAAGCGGCCGAAGCCAGGCACCTCGAACCGGTCGAGCAGGGGTGCCCACAGGAACTTGAAGGTGGGGAGCAGCTGGACCCAGGCGAAGAAGCCGATGACGACCAGCCCGACCTCGTGCGCCTGCAGCCGCAGCGAGAGGATGGTCGAGAACATGTAGAAGGGCAGCCCCGCCGAGAAGCCGAGCATGACGTAGAGCGCCTGCCGCCCGATTCCCCGCCTGACGACGGCGGGGGCGGGCGGCGCATACGGATCGGCTTCAGCCACGGAAGGGCCTGCGACGAGCGGGACCGACGGCGATGACCTTCCCGTCATGCTGAACGCGTTTCAGCATCCAGTTCTTCACCTCCGGGACGCGCGGCCGACTGGACCCCGAACCAAGTTCAGGGTGACGAAAATGTCCAAGCGCCCATTCCTCCACTGCGAGAAGGGAGCCACTCCCTTACCGCACCTTCAGGCGGACTCCCACGCGGAAGGCGCGCCCGAGCAGGTCGCTATAGGTGCTGTTCGCGGCGAGGCCGGTTTCCGGCACCAGGATCGGCTTGCCGTCGAGGATGTTGGTGACGTTGATGAAGAACTGGCCATCGCCCCGGCCGAGCGCGTCGAACTTCAGCGTCACGTTGAGATCGGCGTAGAATGCGCCTTTGACATGGAGGTTGTCGTAGGTCGGGAACTGGGACGTCGAGATCGGACAGTTGGTCTGACACTCGATTCCATTGGCAATATACTTGCCTGCGCTCACCCCGCGCCCGACGGCGGTGATCGAGAAAGTGGGCGTGTCCCAGGTCGCGCTGGCGCGATAGATCCAGGTCGGGGTGCTGGCCTGGCCGCCATTGGCGCCGACGGTGTTGACCGGAACCGTGCCGGCAATGCCGGTATCGGCCAGGTTCTTGATATAGCGCGTGGCGGTGCCCTTCAGCGTGGCCGAGCCCTGGGCGCCGAGCGACAGGCGATAAGCGGCGTCGAAGTCGATGCCCCGCACCAGGCGGCGGACATAGTTGAACGGCTGCGTGCGGATCAGCAGATAGGGGTTGTTCGGCTGCGATCGGCCGGGGTCGGTGGTGATCGCGTCGCAATAGACCTGAATGCCTTCGTTGCAGCGGTTGACCGTTTCCTGCGCGCTGATCGAGTCGATCGCGCCCTTGAGGTTGATGTCGAAATAATCCACCGAAGCCGTGAACCCAGGCAGGAAGCGCGGCGAGAGCACCGCGCCGACATTCCAGCTATCGGCCTTTTCCGGCTTCAAATTCGGATTGCCGGTGGTGAGGCCCGAATAGCTGAAGAATTGGGGACCGTTGGCCAAATCGGGCGTGAACTTGGGATTGCGCACGGAATCGCTGTTGGCCGTGCCCGCCTGGTAAAGCTCGTTCAGATTGGGCGCGCGAATGTCGCGAGAGCGCGTCACGCGGAAGCGGATGTCCGGGATCGGCTGCCAGGTCGCACCCAGCTTCCAGGTCGTGACATAGCCCGAGTTGGAATAATCGGTCGCCCGCACCGCGCCGTTGAACTCGAGGCCGAAACCCAGCGGAACGACGGTCTCGAGATAGGCCTCCTTCACATTATACTTGCCGGTGAAGGGAAGATAATTGCCGACCGACCAGCGGTTGGTGGTCGTGCCATTGGCGTTGATGATCGGCTGGAACTCGGTCGGCACGCTGCCGCGGATCTTCTCCTCGCGATATTCGCCGCCGACCGCGACGCTGACATCCCCGGCCCAGGTGGCGAAGGGCGTGACCGACAGGTTCAGGCCGGCAACGGACTGCTCGAGCGTCTGCTTGCGATAGGGATCGCCCAAAGCATAATCGATCGCCGCCGGATTGGCGACGCCGATGCCCAGCCGGTTGAGCGGCACGCAGGCGGGATCGTCGTTGGTGGCATTGGCATCGACGTTGATCAGGCACTGGATCGAGCCGACGGCATAGCCGCGGGCATTGCCGGCCGGCGCGAAGGCGGCGTTGGTGGCGTTCGTCAGATTGGTGAGATTCTGAATGTCGCGCAACTGCTCGCGAACATTGGAACGACCATATTGGCCATAGACGTCCCAGCGCGCGGGCTTGTTGAACAGGTCGAAGCTGCCCTCCGCCCCGACGACGTAGCGCTGCACCGTGCGCTGGTTGTTGATGCCGCGGAACGGCAGGTCGGCGCCGGTCGAGGTAAGGCTGATGCTGGTGACACCGTTAAGCTGGGCGGCTCCAAGCGTCTGCAGCGCAAAGGCGTTGCACGTGATCGGCACCGGGGTGGACGTGCAGCCCGTCGTGTTCAGCGTGTAGGAGGCCAGGTTCGGGCCGGCGTTGAACAGCACTTCCTGGTGATTGTACGATGCCTCGGCGAACAATTCGACGCCGCTCGCCACCTCGAAGCTCAGTCGGCCGAAGAAGCCATAGCGATTGTCCCGCGGCTGAAGGCCGATGCGGCGCCCGGAATCGTTGATGAAGGCGTCGGGACCCTGGGTTCGCGTCGTCACGGCGGCGCCGCCCACGACCGGGAAGTTGTAGCCCGTACCGTAGTTGAATTGCTGCACCGAGCCGCCCTGGCCGAAATAGAGGCCGCGCAGCCGGTTCGCCACGCCGCCGACCGAGGCGGTGATGAGTCCTCCCGGCGTCTGGTTGGCCACGCCGATCCCGCGCAAGGTCGTCAGGAATTGCGGCACGGTCGCGGTCGCGCTCCACGCCGGATTGGTGACCGCGACATAGCCGGTATGGTTCCACGGACGATCGTTCGGATCGACCGAGAAGATGCCGTCCATGTGCGCGATGTCGGCGTCGAAGACGACATGGCCGCGCCCGCCGGCGAAGGCGAGGCCGCCGGCGATGCTGCCCGAATAGTTGAAGCCGTCGCCGACCGAGGTGATGCCGGTGTCGCCCTCGATGCGAAGCCCCTCGAACTTCTTGTTGAGCACGAAGTTGACGACGCCGGCGACCGCGTCCGATCCATAGGCCGAGGAGGCGCCGCCGGTGACGACCTCGACGCGATCGACCAGGGCCTGCGGGATCGTGTTGATGTCGACCCAGCCGAAGATCGTCGAGCCAACCGAGCGGCGGCCGTCGATCAGGATCAAGGTACGGCCTTCGCCCAGGTTGCGCAGGTTCAGCGCGTTGATGCCGGCCGAGCCGTTCGAGATGTTGAGGCGCGAATTGAAGGGCTTGGTCGAACCGGCGAGCTGAGGCAGCTGGTTGACGAAGTCGGCGATGTTGTTGGTCGGCGAGGTATTGTCGATATCCTCCTTGGTCAGCACCGTCAGCGGCGTCGGCGCCTTGTAGCCGTCGCGGATGACGCGCGTACCGGTGACGACGATGTCCGAACCCGGGGCTCCCTCGGCGGCCGCGGCGGCGACATTGGGCGTCTCCGGCGCGTCGGCCGGCTTGTCCTGGGCCGAGGCGGCGCTCGCCATCGCCAAGGCGGCGAAGCTCGAGACCGCGAGAAAAGGAATCCGGCCGCGCTTGGATCGAATGTTCATATTGTCCCCCTTGGTTCGCCGTTTTCCCCGATGCCGGGACGGCCCCCTTTGCCCTCTCACGCTACAGCGTGCCCTCTCGCTTTGCGAGTTTGTTTGCACGCGCGTGTCAGCTGAAAGGTGCCGGTCCGCGACCGCGGCGGCAATGCTTCTCCCCGTTCCATTTCTTTGTTCCATCATAGCCGCTGTCTATGGAAGGACTCGTGCGACTTCGACGGGGCACCCATAGCTTGCTTCTATGGTCGGCCGAGCGCTTGTCATGCGACGCGCCGGCGCCGGGTGCCTAGCCTTCCGCTTCCAGCTGGGGACTGATCGCGATGCTGAACCGCCGCTCCTTTCTGCTCGGCTCGGCCGCGGCGATGGCGCTTTCGTCCGCCGGCTGCCGCACGACCGCGTCGCTGAAGCTGGCGCGGCGGGTGGCCGCCGCCTCTCTCTCCGCGCCGGTCGAGATCGTCGACGACCCCTATGGCGTTCCCCATATCCGCGCGCGATCGATCCCCGACGCCTTCTTTGGCCAGGGCTATGTCGTCGCCCGCGACCGCATGTTCCAGATCGACCTGTCGCGCCGGCGCGAGATGGGGCTGCTGGCGGAGGCGTTCGGCCCCGACTTCGCGGCCGCCGACGAGGTGGAGAGATTGTTCCACTTCCGCGGCGACCTCGATGCGGAGCTGGCGCGAATCCCCGCCGACATCCTCGCCTGCGCACGCGCCTATGTCGACGGCATCAACGCGCGCATCGACGAGGTCCTCGCCGATCCCGCCTTGCTGCCGCTGGAATATGACATCCTCGGCGTCCGTCCGCTGAAATGGGACGTGCGCGACCTGGTGCTGACTCCGGGCAGCGCGATCGGCAGCGTCGACGACGAGGTGCGCCGCGCCCGCCTCGCCGGGCTTGGACTGCTCGAGCTCGATCAGGTGATCGCGCCCTTGAGGCCGGCCTGGCCGCTGAAAGTGCCGGAAGGGCTGGATGCGGCGGCGGTGACCGAGGCCGATCTCGGCCTGCTTGCGCGGAGCGCGCCAGGCTTCGGAGCGCGTCCTCCCGCGGAACCGACCAGCCCGGCGGCGACAAGCGAGGAACGCGCCAATGCCGGCAGCAACGCCTGGACGGTCGGCCCGGGCCGGACCGCGACCGGACGGCCGATCCTCGCCAACGATCCGCATCTCGGCATCGGCGGCTTCGGACCCCGCCATGTCGTCCACCTGACCGCGCCGGGGCTTGACGTGGTCGGCGCCGGCTCGCCCGGCCTGCCGGGGATCATGCAGGGCCATACCGACCGCTTCGCCTTCGGCCGCACCAATTTCCATATCGACCAGGACGACCTGTTCGTGCTCGAGCTCAACCCGGAAGATCCGGAGCTGTATCGCCACGGCGGCGGCTGGCGCCGGTTCGAGACGGTGGCGGTCTCGATCCCGGTCAAGGGCGCGCCGCCGCGGGCGACGACCTTGCGTTATTCCGTCCAGGGCCCGGTCGTGTCGCACGATCCGGCCAGGCACCGCGCCACCGCGGTGGCGACGATCGCGCTCCAGCCGGGCGGCTGCGGCGCCTTCGCGATGATCGCGATCAACCTGGCGCGCGACTGGGAGAGCCTGAAGGACGCGCTCCGCTTCCACCCGTCGCCGACCAACTTCCATTATGCCGATGTCGACGGCAATCATGGCTGGCAGGTGATCGGCTTCGTGCCGGTGCGCCGCAAGGGCGACGGGCTGATGCCGGTGCCCGGCGACGGCCGCTACGACTGGACCGGAATGCGCGATTTCCGGGCGCTGCCGAGCGAATATAATCCGGCCAAGGGCTGGTTCGCCTCGGCCAACCAGAACAATTTGCCGGCCGGCTGGCCGCGCGACCGCATTCCCGCTTTCTCGTTCCGCGATCCCTATCGCTACGAGCGGATCGCGGAGGTCTTGTCCGGGCAGGACAAGCATCGGCTGGCCGACAGCGTCGCGCTCCAGCACGACATTGTCTCGACGCCGGCGCGGCAGCTGGTGGCGCTGCTTCCCGCCTCCGGCTCGCCCGGGGCGCAGCCGGCGCTGGCCCTGCTGCGCGGCTGGGACGGGCGGATCGCGGGCGACAGCGCGCCGGCCGCCTTGTTCGAGATAGCCTGGCGAGAGCTGGGCCAGCGCATGCTCGCGGCGATCGTCCCCGAGCGCGCCCGCTTCTTGGTCACCGAGATCGCGCCTTCGGTGTTGCTCGGCCTGCTCGCCAACCCCGACGCGCGGCTCGGCGCCGATCCTGCGGCGGCGCGCGATGCCCTGCTCGACGGCGCGCTCGCCGCCGCCTGGAGCCACGCGCAGCAGGCGCTTGGTCCCGATCCGGCCGCCTGGCGCTGGGCGAGCCTGCACAAGGTGCGCATCGCCCATCCGCTGTCGCGAATCCCGGCGATCGCCGCCGCCTTCCCGCCGATCGAAGGCGAGGGATCGGGCGGCGACGCCTATACGGTGATGGCGCGCTGGATCCGTGCCCGCGGCAGCTGGAACGTGACCGGCGGCGCCTCCTATCTCCAGGTGATCGACGTCGGCGCCTGGGACAATAGCCTGATGCTCAATCTGCCGGGCCAGTCGAACGACCCGCGTTCGCCGCACCATCGCGATCTCTACCAACCCTGGATCCACGGCGAGATGCAGCCAATGCTGTTCAGCCGCGCCGCCGTCGACGCGCACGCCGTCGCGCGGACGGTGCTGAGGCCTTAGGGTCTGTCCTCCCCGTTTTGAAGCGCCGTGACGGAGCGCATTTTGGCGCAGGGCCAGGAGCGACGAGGGAGCGATGAGGATTCATCGTGACCGAGGAGCGACGCCGCACTGCGGCAAAAGGCGCCCGCCCCCTTCGGGGGTCGTCCGGACAGCCGCACCGGACTGCGTCGGGCCGCTTGGCCGGAGAACCACTCCGGCCTGCCCGTCCCTCCTTGCCGGTACGACTGTCCGGACGATCACGGCGCTTCAAAACGGGGAGGACAGGCCCTGGAGTCCAACCCTGGGCACCGCCTCTATCAAGTCTCTTCGCTCGATCTGCGGATGATTGTTGACGATGCGGCTCAACCCTTTCCGAAAAGCTGGCGCTCCCGAGTGCATTTCAGACGGGCCAGCGGCTTTCAGCGCGAGTTGGAGCAAGGGCATCACTTCGCCAGCGCCTCGCACAGGCTGCCGGCGGCGAGGGCGATGCGGGATTCGGCGGTGTCGCGGTTCGACGGAGCGTTCTCGACGCCTTTCGTCTCGGTGTTGAAGGCGAGGAGGGCGCCGGTCCGCTGCTCCGGGCACAGGCTGAGATAGGCGCGAAAGCCGTTCTGGTCGCCATTATGGCCGACGAAGCGCACGCCGCGAACCTGATCGACGAAGAAATCGAGGCCGCTCTCGGTCGTCTCGGCCATCCGGCCCTGGGTGAAATCCTCTCCGGCCGGGATTTGCGGCCGCCACATCTCCTCGAGCGACGACCGCTTCAGGACCAGATCGTAATCGGCCTGGCGCTTCGGATCGCCGAGCAGGAAGGCGACATATTTCGCCATGTCGGGCAGCGGCGCGTTGAGCCCGCCGTTCGACACGGTGATTCCCGTGTCGACATCGAACGGCGCCGCGACCCTCTTGCCGTCCCTCATGTAATAGGAATGCGACCGATGACGGAGCAGGTAAGGCGGCGTCCGGTCGAAATAGCTCGAATGCATGCCGAGCGGCCTGAGGATGTTCTTGTCGACATAGACCTCGAAATCCTCGCCGGAGAGCCGCTCGATCACCTGGCCGAGATAGACGATCCCCGGATTGGAGTAGCTGAAGCGCGAGCCGGGCCGGAACAGCACCTCCGTATAAGGCAGCATCGCCGCCAGCTGCGCCCAGCTTTTCGGCTCGAACGGCTGCCATTCCTTGTCCCGCCAGGGCCAGGTGCCGCCGCGAAAGCCGGCGCTGTGGCTCATCAGCTGGCGCAAGGTGATCGCCCCGGTGTCGCCGAACGGGTTATGGACGGCGGCGAGCTCGGGCACGTAGCGCAGGATCGGATCGTCCAGCCTGAGGAGCCCGCGATCGCGCAACTGCATGATCGCGATCCCGGTCATCGTCTTGGTGATCGACGCCCAGTGGTAGATCGTCTCCGCGTCCACCTTCACTCCGGCCTCGACGTCCTGGTGGCCGAGATGGTCGGCGGCGACGATCTCGCCGTCGCGAACGACGTAAAAGCTGCTGCCGACGATCCCCGATCGCTGCATCTCGGCGCGGTGAAGCTTGCGAAAGTCGCGAAGCGCCGTCTGATAAGCGCGCTCGTCAGCTGCCGCCGGGCTGGCGACCTGCAGAAGAGAGACCAGAAAAGCGGCGGCCAGCCAGCGCGAAATGGCTTTCATCTCCCTTGGTCCGCGACAGGCCGGCTGCCGCACGGCGAACTGAGCGGGGGCCCGCCGGCCTGTCAATGGCCGGCGGGCCCCCGCCTTTCGTCGGTTCGGCAGGACGCTCCCTCGCGGGGGCGTCACATCTTCACGCTCGCCCGCGCGTAGAAATAGCGGCCCGGCACGTCGTAGACGGTCGGGTCGAAATTGTTGATGTCGCAGGTGACGCAGCCCGGCGCCCGGGTCTTGAACAGGTTGTTGACGCCGAGGGCGAAGCCGAAGTGGTCGTCCGCGCCGGCCAGGATGCGGAGCTGAACGTCGGTGTAGAAGCGCGCGTTCATGACATTGCCGCCGGTCTCGGTGAGCTTTGAGATGTAGCGGCCGGTCAGGGTCGCGCCGACCTTGGCGAGGTCCCAGTCGATCACGCCGACCGACTTCCATTTCGGGAAGCCCTGGGATGGGCTGCCCTGCTCGGTGCCTTCGCGGCTGATCACCTGCTGGCCGTTGGTGACCGGCACGATCACGTCGTAATTCCTGAGGAAGCTGTTGTTCCAGGTGAAGCCGAAGCGGCCGATCCCGGTCTCGCCGGTGCGATAGGCGGCGTTGACGTCGAAGCCGCTGGTGCGGATTCCGGCGATGTTCTGGAGGAGGCCGAGCACCTGGGTGAGCTGGCCGGCGCCGGCGCGGGTGACCAGCGCGCAGGCGGCGGGATCGTTGTTGACCACGCAATTGGTGACCGTCACCTCGGCGTCGACCGTCTGGATCGCGCCGCGGATCCGGATCCGGTAATAATTGGCCTCGATCGAGAAGCGCGGCAGGAAGGACGGGCTCAGCACCGCGCCGAAATTCCAGCCGCGCGACGTCTCCGGCTTCAGCCCCTGGTTGCCGCCGACCAGCACCGAGATCTGCGGGTTGGCCTGCTGGTAGCTGCCGTTGGCGGGCACGCCGGCGGCAATGCAGTTCTGGCGCACCGTCCCGTCATTCTGGAAGCGGCGCGGCGCCGTGTTGCCGGGATGCGACGAGCAGGGATCGTCGAGCTGCTGGTCGAAGCGCGACTGGGTGCCGAACAATTCGCCGATCGAGGGCGCGCGGAAGCCCTGCGAATAGGAGCCGCGCAGCCGGAGGTCGGGGATCGGCTTCCAGTTCACCCCGCCCTTCAGCGTCGTCTTCGAGCCCGAGGTCGAATAATCGGAGATGCGGACGGCGCCGTTCAGCTCGAACAGGTCGAAGAAGGGCCGGTGGGCGAGCAGTGGCGCGTTGAGCTCGGCATAGGCCTCCTTGACATTGTAATGGCCTCGGGTGGGCAGCGCCGGGATGTCGGAGCTGAAGCCGGCGGCGACGACCGGGTCGGGATCGAAGCGGCCGCGAAGCTCGCGATATTCGACGCCCGCGGCGAGGCCGAGGTCGCCGCCCGGCAGCGCGAACAGACTGCCCGAGATGTTGCCGGTGAAGTCCCAGGTCGACTGCCGGCTGGAATCGTGCTGCACGAAGGTGACGAAATCCAGCATCGCCTGGGTGATCGAGCCGACGCCGCCGAACAGGTTGAACGGCGTGCAGGGCGCGGTGCAGGCGGCCACCGGGCCGAGCGCCTGGCGCAATTTGCTCGAATTGATATTGCCGAACATGTGCTGGTCGGCCTCGTTGCGGCCGTAGCTGGCGTTCACGTCCCAATACCAGTCGTTGCCGCCGGCCTCGAACTTGCCGTCCAACGTGGCGACGCCGTAGATCGTGTCGACCTTCTGGTTGAAGCGGCGCGGGCCGCCCTCGACGAAGCGGCGGAAGATGAAGTCCATGTTGGTCGCGTTGAGCGTCACCCCGAACGGGTTGAACGGGTTGGTCGCGTCGACCGTCGTGTTGTCGAGCACCGGGGTGATGCCGGCGGCGACGCCGACGCCGAACGGCAACGGCGCGGCCTGGTTCTTCGACTTGCGCCGGTTCCAGACCCCCTTGAACGCGAAGTTGATATCGTCCGCCACCTCATATTGGAGGTTGGCGAAGGCGCCGTAGCGCTCGAGCGGGATCTGCAGATAATTGTAGGGGGCGAAGTTGAAACGGTCGCCGGGACTGACGAACGGCCGGAAGTCGGCAGGGGTCGGCCGGCGGCCGATCACCGGCGCGCGCAGGGTCAGGTCCTGGCCGAAGACGGCGTAGCGGCCATTGGGCAGGAAGCCCGAGCAGCCGCCGTCGGCGCAGGTGCCGGAATAAGGCGCCGGGAAGCGCGAGATGGCGCGGTCGCCGGACGAGATGCTGTCCTGCTTCACATAATTGGCGCCGACGACCAGCTTGAGCGGCCCGGTCTGGCCGTTGCCCCAGCTCAATTGCAGATTCTGGGTGGCGCCGTCGCCCTCGCCATAGACGGCGGACTGGGCGGTGGCGAGCAGGCCGTTCTGGCCCTTCTTGGTGATGATGTTGACCACGCCGGCGATCGCGTCGGAGCCATAGATGGCGGAAGCGCCGTCCTGCAGCACCTCGACCCGCTCGATCGCGCTTTCGGGAATGGCGTTGAGGTCGGTCGAGCCTGGCACGCCGCTCGCCGAGGCGCCGTTGACGAAGCGCAGCCCGTCGACCAGCACCAGCACGCGCCGCGACTGGAGGTAGCGCAGGTCGACCTCGGCTGCGCCGGCGCCGACGCCGCCGCCGTCGGGCGGATTGCCGAGATTGCCGCTATTGTTGAACTTGCCGTTGAGGCCGCCGCCCGAGCTGGGCAGGCGCTGGAGCACGTCGGTGACCGAGTTGAGGCCGGTCTTGGCGATATCGGCCTGGTCGACGAAGGTCATCGGCGAATCCTGGCTCAGGGGATCGCGGCGGATGC
>JADMIO011235852.1_pt1 | contig 14282 bp, 14 predicted proteins | sample 8958161 | NCBI WGS metagenome assembly JADMIO01 (sample SAMN16585339, study PRJNA669376) | soil metagenome | isolation source: Crop rotation soil | place: USA: Cullars Rotation, Alabama | collected 2011 | reverse complement strand
CCCTCGACCCTCGACCCTCGACCCTCGACCCTCGACCCTCGACCCTCGACCCTCGCAATGCAAGAAATCCTCATCAGGGGCAAGCGGCTGCACCGGGCGGCTCCTGCGGCATGTCGATACGGAGCTGCGTCACCTGGGTGCCCGGCGTCGCCAGATAGATCGTGATGTCTTTTGCCGGCGCTCCGCTGAGATTTCGACCGATGTGTCCCTTCCCGTCGTCGACGTAGCCGTGTCCCGCGCTCACGACGATCGGCGTGCACGGCGCATCAGCCTCGAAGAACGTGACTGTTCCTTCGATGACTTCGATGAGCACAGGCCCCGGATGTTGGTGCCATCCTGTAAAAGAGCCGGGAGCATACGCGAAGCTGCGGACGACGACCTCGAGACCGTCCTTTGCCTTGAGCTCGACGTCCCAGTCGTCTGCGCGGCCCTTCACTTTTTGGAAGCCCTCGAATGTGGCCTGGCCAAGGAAGGTGGGAGTCGACCCTTGCCCGGCCGTGAAGTGCGCGTCGTGGGGAGCCGTCCTCGATGGAGCTGCGACCGACTTCTGGTCGTCGCCGCAGGCCCCGATGACGCAGGCGGCGAAAACGATCCACAGGTGTTTTGTAAGCATGAGCATCTCCGCATGAGTACTGGTGGGTTGCCATGAGCGCCCGAAGGCGTCATGATCGAGCTCGACCTTTTACCCAGGGTTTACGACGCCCCGCGTCAAAACCCGACATCACACCGTGCAAGGGGTTCTCACCCAGCTGGGTCGCGGGAGTCGCGAGTCGCTCGACCGCCTCGTTCCGCTGCTGTATCAGCAGTTGCGCGCGATCGCCCACCGCCAGATCGCGCGGCGTGCACACGCCGGGTCGCTCGAGACGACCGGCCTCGTACACGAGGCATATCTCAAAGTCGTCGAGCAGTCGCGGGCCGGCGTTGATGGGGGCGCCCATCTCCTCGCACTGGCATCGCTCGCGATGCGACATGTGCTCGTCGATCGAGCCAAGGCTCGCCGGCGCCTCAAGCGCGGCGGCTCGCACGCGACCGTCTCGCTCGATGAGCACCAGATTGCCGTCGAAGATCAGCCGGAGGCACTCATGCAGCTCGATGAAGCGTTGGCGAGTCTCGCCAAGCTCGAGCCACGGCTCGCACGCGTGGTGGAATGCCGGTTCTTCGGCGGCCTGACCCACGAGGAGATCGCCATGGCGCTCGGCGTCACGGTGCGCACTGTGGAGCGCGACTGGGCAAAGGCGCGCATGCTGTTGCGACTCGCGCTCGAATCATGAGTGGCGCCGGCTCGCTGCCGTCGATCGACGAGTGGCGTCGGCTCGAGCCACTCATCGACGCCATGCTCGACGCACCGCCCGAGTCGCGAGCGGCGGTGGCTGCGCAAGTAAGCGGCGGCGACGCGAATTGTCGCCAGGAGCTCATTCGCCTGGCGGCAAAGTGCGAGAGTGCTTGTCCGTTGCTCGACCGCTCGGCGGCCGAATGTTTCACGGCCGTCTTCGCCGACCAGCCATTGCTCATCCCGGAGCCACTCGCCGATCGATATAGAATTCTCGAAGAAGTCGGTCGCGGAGGAATGGCCATCGTGTATGTCGCGCGCGACGTTCGGCACGGTCGCGACGTAGCCGTGAAAGTGATTCGGCCGGAGCTCGTCGCCACGCTGGGGCGCGCTCGATTCCTCCGCGAAATCGAGATTGCCGCGCGGCTGCGCCACCCCAACATCGTGCCGCTCTATGATTCGGGTGAAGCGCCCGGGTTGCTGTACTACGTCATGCCGTACGAGGCCGGCCAGTCGGTTCGCGCGCGGTTGATGAACGGCGGACCGCTGCCGGTCGAGGACGCGGTCGCCATCGTCAGCGACGTATGTGAAGCGCTCGCGCACGCGCACCAGCATGGAATTGTCCATCGTGACATCAAACCCGACAACATTTTGCTCTCCGGCCGGCACGCGCTCATCACCGATTTCGGCGTGGCGCGCGCGGTGACCGAGGCGACGCCCGACGCCGCGTTTGCCGTTCGCGACATCGCCTTCGGCACCGCGGCGTATATGGCGCCGGAGCAGGCAGCCAACGATCCGCGGGTCGATCATCGGGCCGACATCTATGCGGCCGGCGTGCTGGCGTACGAGTTGTTGACAGGGGCCCTTCCGCCTTCGCCGGATGCGGCGACAAAGTTGGCGAGTATCCGTGCCGACGTGCCGGACGCACTCGCGACGACGATCGCGAAATGTATGGCGACGCGACCCGCTGATCGTTGGGCGAGCGCGGACGAGCTGCGCGGTCGGCTGGCATCGATTGTAAAAGAACCCTCAGCATCGCGCGGCAAGCCATCGTCGCGAACCGCCGTGTACGTCGGCGCGGCGGTTGCGTCGCTGCTCGCGGCGGCGGCGGTTGCGGTGATGCGCAGTCGCGTCGAGCGCTTGCAGCTTCGCGTGGGTGCCCAGAGTCGGCTTACCTCCGAGCCTGGTCTCGAGGTGCAGCCCGTGATCTCGCCCGACGGTCGAGACGTCGCGTATGCCGCGGGGCATTCCCTGCAGATGCGCATTTACATACGGCCGGTCGCCGGCGGCAAAGCGATTCCGCTCACGACGGACACCACCGCGAATCAGTGGCAGCCGCGCTGGTCTCCCGACGGCACGCGCATCCTGTTCCTCTCGAGGGGCGGCGTTTTCAGCGCGCCGAGGACCGGCGGACAAGCGCGTCAGGAAATTCTAAATCCGGCCGGCACAATCGTGACATCCGCATTCTGGTCGGCGGACGGCCACGAGGTCGCCTACGTGCGCGGCGACTCGGTGCTCGCGCGCTCCATTCGCACCGGTGACGTTCGGCTCATCACCACCGGCGGCGACCTGCATTCATGCCGCTGGTCTCCCGACGGCGCTCGACTCGCTTGCGTCTGCGGCAACTCCTTCTATATGACGGTCGGAGCCATCTATGGCCTCGGTCCGATGTTCGGCAATCTCGCGCCGAGCAAGATCGTGCTCATTCCGGCGGCCGGTGGCGTGCCGCTGAGCGTGACGGACTCGGGCTCGCTCCATCAGAGTCCGGTGTGGTCGCCAGACGGCAGAACCCTCTACTATGTCTCGAACCGTCAGGGGGCGCGAGACATCTATGCGCTCGACGTGAGCGCGCGTACCGACCCCGTGCGGGTCACCCAGGGAATGGGCGCGCACTCCATCGACTTCTCGACCGATGGAAGGCGCATTGTGTACTCTGCGTACACGAGCAGCGCAAACGTCTGGGCGATGCCAATCCCGTCGAGCCCTCCCGGCTCGTTCGCATCGGCGGTAGCTGTGACGTCTGGCAATCAAACCGTCGAGGGTGTGCGCGTCTCCCCCGATGGCCGGTGGGTCATCTATGACTCGGATCTGAGCGGCAACTCCGACCTCTATCGAGTGTCCGTCGCGGGCGGCGAGGTCGAGCGGCTCACGCATGGGCCATTGGACGAGTTTCGCGGCGTGCTGTCGCCGAACGGCAACGAGGTCGCGTATCACTCGTTTCAAACGGGATCTCGAAACATGTTCCTGATTCCGGTTGGCGGCGGGACAGCGCAGCAGCTCACGCGGTCGACCGGTCATCTGTCGATGGCGAATTGGTCGCCGGACGGCACGGCGCTCACGCTGTTCGACATGACGAACGACGACGTCTTGGTAATGCGTCGCGACGCTCTGGGGCGGTGGACGCCACCCCGCTTCGTCGGCGGACGCGGCTGGCGGCCGGAATGGTCACCGGACGGGCGAACCATCGCGTTCGTCTCGCGAACCGATGGCCGGATCGGCTTGGTGCCGGCCGATTCCGGCGCGCAACGCGACCTGTACGTGCCACACGACCGCGAACCGTTGGCCGAGTTGGCGATCTTCGCGGCGAGCGGCCGCGAGATCTACTTCAAGAGCCATGACGCCCGCGGCCGAGCTTCGTTCTGGTCCATCCCGGTGACAGGCGGGCATCCGCGCCTGCTCGTGCGCTTTGACGATCTGGCCCGCGCGTCGAACCGCTTCGAGTTCGCCAGCGACGGCAAGCGGTTCTACTTCACCGTGGAGGATCGACAGAGCGACATCTGGATTGCCGACCTCGCGCCGCGCTAGATCTGGTCCGCGGACGCACCGGAACGGCGACGGTCCGACGAGCGCTGACAACGCGGTGCAAGGCGGAGCAAAGAACCCGCCGCCACGAGTCGACAGCGCTGTCGTTTCTGCAGCGACTTGTCCGTTGTTTCACGCCGGTGCAGTTTCAGCGGCCGGTGCCGAAAACGCAGACTACGGACCCAAGGGAGTCGTCATGGCAAATTTCAATTCGCCGGTCGAGCCGCCGTTCAGGCCCGCGAGCATCGGCGATCGCGTTCAGCACGCCCGTCGGCTTCTGGGCGTGTTCATTGGGTGGGACATAACCCAGGCTCACTTGGCCGAGTTCCTCGAGGTACCGGCGAGCACGGTTGCGGGGCTCGAAGGAGACGGCGTGCAGGTCGGGCCTTTCGTCGAGGCCCTCTGCTCGGCATTGGGCATGCGTCGAGAGTACCTGCTGTTCGGCCGTGAACCCATGGCGGGCATGATCAGCCAGAACGCCAAGGCTCGTTGGCGAACGCTCTTGCAGGCGGGCGACGTTCCCGGCGTGATCGCCGCTCGGCAGGGATTTAGAAAACTATCATAAGCGGTTGATCCGTAACTGGACGAGCGACGGAAGCTTCGCCCGGACATCCGGGCGACGGGCTCGGTCTTCGGGTTCGACCGGCAGTCCCGAGCGGAGCGCCGGGCAATCAGCCCGTGCACGGCGTTCCGAAACGCCGCGTCAGATCTCCGATGCACTCCAGCGGCGATTCGGATATACGACGCTCACGGGGACGCGGCTGGTCCCGTTGAACGTCACTGTGCTCGAGATCGTCATGACGTCGGTCGACACGCCGGAGCGGCTCGTCAACGAGGTCACGATGGTTCCCGATGCCGGATACGCCCCCTCCGTCGTCGGCAGCCGGACATTCGTTGCCGTGCCGGACACGGTCGTGTTGCTGACAAAAGGCGGCGTTCCAGTGTCGTCATTGTAAGACGTCGTCCCGTTGATCGTTACCATCTCAGTCGACAGGCCTCGATCGTTGCCGTCGTGTGACGAGCGACCGTCACCGTCGGCTCGAGATATGGCGACACGTACGTCCCGGTCACGGCGAGCTCGACTCGCGCGCTGGCGGCGACATCCGGCCTGAACTGATCGATCGCCTGTCCTCGAGCATCGAACAGGTAGATGCGCAGTCGAAAAGTGAAGTGGTCGAGAGGCTCGGCGCCACATGCGAAGCCGATATTCGGTCCTTGATAGACGCAGGATCGCGGATCGACGGCCGGCGGTTGCATCGCGGTTGCACCGACGAGATTCGTCAGGCCTCCGCAGCTTCCGGCGTCCACATGCTCGGCGTAGGACGCCAGCTTCGCGAGATAGTCCGAGTCCTCGGGATTGGCGATCGAATCGGCGCCAAGCGCCCGCAATCGCCAACGTGATGACGTACCCTCTTCAGCATCGGGAGCCCTCGATTCGATTCCGTGGAAAACCACCTCGGCGCTCGTCTGAGTCCGGCGGTTCTGCCGGAAGCCTGGCGCCTTTCCTTCGAATGATGCCGCGAGGATCAGGATCTGGAGATACGTAGTCGTACGTAGCCGAGGGTAGGCAAACGGGTTCGCGGGAACCGGCGGCCACGCTTAGGTTAATCCGCAGGCGCTGGTCGGAGCGCCTCCGGTCCGCGGGAAGGGATGGTCCCCTCCGATGTAGACGAACTGCCCGACAACTCAACCTCTTTTCGGACCCACGTGGCGGACACGGGTCAAAACGAAAGGAGGCCGTATGTCCAACAACCCCGCCCCGGGTCGCGGCGAACCGATCGCCCGCGACGTTCGTCCGCTGCCGCCCGCGCCGAGCCTCGAGTACGAGCGCAAGGACGCGAAAGTGCTGCTCAAGCAGATCCGCTCCGGCGATGCCGACGCCCTGCAACGCGTGCACTCGACGCACCCCGTCGCCCTTCGCGATCGCCGCCCCGACGAGCTCAAGCTCGCCGACGTCCAGCACGTGATCGCGCGCGAGCGCGGCTTCGCGAGCTGGCCGCGGCTCGTCGAGTATTTCGAGGAGATGGAACGCCACCGCAATGCGCCCCGGTTCAACAGCTCCGACGAGTCACTCGAGCAGCTCGAGGCGCTCGCACAAGGTGTTGTGCGACGCCACCAGCGCGGAGACGCGATTCTGGCGCGGGAGCTCGCCCACTTCGTGCCGCGCTTCTTCGCGCGGCCCATCGCCGAGATTCTGGCCACGCCGATCACCATCGACGAGGCTCGCCTCGTCGTGGCGCGCCACGAGCGGCGCGTGAGTTGGCAGGAGCTTGTCGAGGGCGCACGCGCGTCACGCGCCCGGCGCGAGCAACAGGTCTGGCAAGACGCGAACGGTCCCTTCTCGCGCGCAAGGACGGCCATGCGTGAGCATGACGTCGGCGCACTTGCCGCGATCCTCGACGATTACCCGGAGTTACTCACCCCGTCGGTCGTCGATCGCGAGTGGCGCGTGACAATAGCGGGGATGGCGCTCCACATCGAGCTCGAAACCAGGAACGACGACGCACGTCGCATCACCGAGCTGCTCGCGGCCCGCGGCGCCGACATCCAACTCGAGCTGAACGAGCGACTCCTCGGCTGGCCAAACGACGACGCGCGGCCGCGTGGCGGGCTGCGACCCGAAACCGTGCGCTGGTATCTCGAGCGAGGCGCCAATCCGGACTGGATGCCGCCGAACGGAATCACCGTCCTCGAGCACGCGATCGCGCGCTACAGGAACGCCGACGCCGTCGGCGTGATCGCCGAGCGCGTTCGACCGCGTCGCGCGCTGTGGATCGCGGCGGGATTGGGCGACGTCGACGGCGTGCGCAGCTTCATCGCCAAGAAGGGAAAGCTCACGCGCGCGGCCCGGCTGAATCGTCCCGATACGATGGCGATGGGGGTGATGTTCGGCGGACTGCCACCCCACGCGGATGCGGAAGATCTGGAGATCATGTGGGAGGCGTTCCAGATCGCCGGGTGGAACGAGCGCTGGCCGACGATGGACGTGCTGCTCGAGGCCGGCCTGCCGGTTGACTACTCCGCGTTTGGCTGGCCCCTCGTGCTCGAGGCGGTCAGCAACTTCATACATCCGCTTGCCGACTATCTCACCAGTCGCGGCGCCGATCTCGATCGCCACTGGGGCCCACCGGTGAACGGCTCAACGCGGTCCTTCCTGCGATCATTCGTCGAGAATCTTCACGATCCGAGGACCGAGGACGTTCAGAGAATGCTCACGCTCTGCGACGCGGGCACCGTCGACGAGATTCTCGCGAAGCGCGACGCGAAGCGGCGGTCGCCGCCGCGACCGGCGCAGCGGACTTTGCGCGCCATGCAGCTCGCCGCGGACGACGCCGCCCGGCAGGCACAGTCGATGGTGACGACGGAGAACATGGTGGTCGGAATCCTTCGCGTTGAGAACGGCGTCTTTGGGGAGTTGTTCAAGGGGAGCGGAACGGACATGCCAAAGTTGCGAGCGATGGTCGGAGCCCGGCTGCTTCCGGATGAGGATCCTCTCATGGGGCAGGAGCTTCCCGCGGATCCGATCGCCGAGGCGGCCGTGCGCGGAGCGGCCGCCGAGGCGGAAGCGCGTCACCGTGATTGGGTAGGCCCTCACCACCTCATCGCCGGAATCTTGAATCAGCAGAGCGGGGCAGGTGCGCGATTGCTGAGGGAGGTTGGGATGAACGAGGCGCGAGCGCGGGAAAGACTGCGCGGCGGCCTATAGGCCGTGGTCCAGCGCGTGTGTCTAGCGAAGCACTTGGATCGGATCGGCGCGTGTCGCGCGGAACACCGGCACGACCAGCGCCGCCGAGGCGCTTGCGATCAACAACACGAGCGCCGCCGCGAGGGCAATCGGGTCGAACGGCGGAATTCCATAGAGTGTGCTTCGCAATGCCGCCCCGACGATCGCCATCCCGACGCAACCCACCGCGAGTCCAGCGACCATCCAACGCGCACCTTGTCGCACGACGAGCCGCGCGATCTGACCGCGGGTCGACCCCAACGCGACGCGCACACAGAACTCTCGCTCGCGCGACGCCGCCATCGCCGCGAACATCGCGTACACACCAACCGACGCGAGCAGCAGCGCCAGCACGCCGAACGCGGAGAGCAGCGCCGCCGGAAGCCGCCGGCTGCTCAACGCATCGTCGATCCGTGCGCGCAGCGGCCGCACGTCATACAGCGGCATCGCGGCGTCGATACGCAACAACGCCTGTTGAATTGGCTTTACGAGGGCGAGCGGATCGCCTTGTGTCCGCACGAGGAACGTGTCGCCCCAAGGCGACTGCCGCATGGCGGTGTATGCGACCGGTTCGGGCGCCTCGCCTGGCCCATTGCGAACGTCGCCGACGATGCCGACGACTTGCATCACCGGCGCGGTGGGATCGGGACCCATGCGCACACGAGCGCCGATGGGATCTCCCGCCGGCCAGAACCGCCGGGCGAGACTCTGCGTGATGACGACCGCCGGAACGCCGCCAGGCAAATCCGTCGGCTCAAACATGCGCCCGCGTACAAGTGGGATGCCGAGGGTGCGAAAGTAGTCGTCGGAGACAGTGACCGTGATGACAAACCGCGGCGGATCAGACGGCGCCGGCGGCGCATCGGCGAGCGCAAATCCATCTCGGCTCAACATGGCGCCCGGCAAATCCGTCGTGATCGCGACGCCGCTGACGCCGGGCAGCGCACGAAGCTCCGCCTCCGCCTGGCGTTGAAACGCGCCGCGGTCGTCGAGCGTCGCGTAGCGCGTCGACGGCAGCCGCAACGTCATCGTCAATACGCCGTCGGGATTGAAGCCGAGCGGCACGTGCGCGACCGCCCAGAGACTGCGAGCGAGCAACCCTGCTCCCATGAGCAAGCTCATACAGAGCGCGATCTGAGCACCGACGAGGAGCCCGCGCAGGCGTCGGGACCGCGGGCTCTCGGTCGCGCCGCGCGATTCGCCGCGCAGCGTGGCCTGCGGGTCGGCGCGTCGAACCGACAGGGCAGGGCCGAGCCCGAAGGCGATTCCCGCGGCGAGCGCCACGCACGAGGTGACGACAACGGCTCCGACGTCGAGCGACAGATCCGCGTACGATGGAATGGCCGGAAGCGCCAATCCGCGAAGCACACGCAAGCCGATAGCGGCCAACACCAGGCCGACGCAACCGCCGGCAAGCGAAAGCAGCGTGCTTTCGGTCAGGAGTTGGCGTGCCAGTCGCCCCCATCCGGCACCGAGCGCGACGCGCACCGCGAGCTCGCGGCGTCGCGTGAGCGTTCGTCCAAGCAACGCGCCCGCGAGATTGGCGCACATGATGAGCAACACGAGTCCCGCGCTCGCCATCAACACCAGTAAGGGACGGCGAGTGTCGCCGGCGAGATCATCGCGCAGTGGTGCGGCGGTCAACGTGACGAGATCGTCGCCGTCGCCGGGATGCTCGCGTGCGAGGTCCTTCGACAGTCCGCGCAGCGCACGGCTGGCGTCCTCCGCACGTGCCGCGGCGTCGAGCCGGGCGACGAGACCGAGCCACGCGCGTCGCCGCGCACGAACCGGATCGCGCAAGGTGGGCCCGAGGTCGAGCGGACGCCAAATGTCGACGTCGCCGATGGGTCCGACGAAATCGCGCGGGAGGACGCCCACGATCGTGTGCGGGTTGCCGAACAGATCGATCGAACGACCTACGGCCGTGGAGTCACCGCCGAACAGTGCCTGCCATGCGCGATAGCTCAACACCACGACGCGTTGCGCCCCGGTCACCGCGTCTTCGTCAGCCAATGTCCGGCCGATGAACGGCCTGACGCCGAGTGTCTGAAAGAAGCCGGCGCCGGCAAGAGCGCCACTCAATGGATGAGGGCCATTGGCCGACGAATAGGTGACGTCTTGCTTCAGAGGCGAGAAGACGCCCACGCGCGAGAGCGCGCGTACGCGCTGCCGAATGTCGCCGATCGCCGCGGCGCTCAGCGCGATCCGTCCGCCGCCGTCGTTGCGTTGTGCGTAAACACTCATCAAGCGATCGGCGTCGGTATACGGAAGCGCATCCAGCAGCACGGATTTCACGACGCCGAAGACCGCGGCGTTGGCGCCAATGCCGAGAGCGAGCGTGACGATTGCGAGCAAGGTAAACAACGGCGCGCGAGTCGCGGAACGCACGCCGAATCGAACGTCCTGCGCCAGATCGCCGAGCCAATTGCGTCGTCCGAGCGCGCGCTGATCTTCGGCGAGCAATCGCGAGCATTCGTCACGCACGACGTTGACACTTCCGAATCGCTCGAGTGCGGCTGCGCGCGCCGCTTCGGGGGACATGCCACGAGCGATGTAATCCTGAATGCGGCGCTCAAGGTGGAACGCGAGCTCGTCGTCGACGTCGTGCGCCGCGGGGCGATCGACGATGACGGCTCGTTTCGTCCGACGCGGATCCGGTTTCTCGCGCATGCTCATTTCGCCCACGAGGGACGCCGCGTGGTATTCACCGCGTCGTTGACCGCGGCGGAGAAGCGCTGCCACTCCGACGTCTTATCGCGGTGCTGTCGTTTGCCCACGGCGGTGAGGTGATAGTACTTCGCGCGGCGGTTGTTCTCGCTGACGCCCCACTCCGCCTTGATCCATCCCTTTCTCGTCATGCGATAGAGGGCGGGATACAGCGAGCCCTCTTCGACGCGGAGGATGTCCGTCGTCGCGCTCTCGATCCAGGCGGCGATGCCATAGCCGTGCATCGGCCCCCAGGAGAGCGTCTTGAGAATGAGGAGCTCGAGGGTGCCTTGGAGCAGCCCGAAGTCCTTTTCGACCACGTGATTCCCTCGATGCGAAACCAGCGCCTGTGTTTCCCTATGCCCGTCTAGGGATAACCGGCGTCACCTAGACGCGCAAGGGGGAGAGTCATGATCGCGGCGCGGCGCCAAGTGGACCGCGCCCGGACAGTAGCCGTTAGCGTTTCACATCAGGTATCAGGTGCGGCATGCAAACCAGAACCACCGCCGCCCGTCTGGGCTCACGCTCGACATCAGCCCGCGGATTGAATTATCCCGGCTCTCGAAACTGCCTTGGAGCGTCTGCGCATCAAACGTGTAAGGCATCACTCCGGCATCACGCAACCGAAAGAGAAAGTTCTGTATACTGTTCCGCGCTTCGGCGCGGCTTGGCAGCTCCCACCAGATCGCTTCGATGCCAGTAAGCTCTCGATTGCGCTGCTCCGCAGCTCGCGACATGTGACGACAGCGCTGTCGACCAGCGTCGCGACCGCTCCGTTCTCGCCCCTCAGAGAAAGCTCCTTTCCGCCTGCGCCGATGACCACCTCCGTAATGCTCGAGTGGCCTGCCACCGCGGGGGATGTCGTGACGCTCGGCGGAATCGGCACAGGCTCTCGAACTTGGCGACCCGCCTGCCGAACCGAATCGCTGGACGAGGCCTGCGTCGATGGGGCGGTTCTCGTGGCGAGAAGAATCGCGGTGGCGGGCTGGATCAAAAGGCTGAGGAATGCGGCGAGGAACAGGACGACGGATGCTCGTCCAGCGGCCTTCCGCGCGTCGGATCCGAGCGCATTGGGGATGTGAATGATACCGAACTGCCGCCGCCGACGATCGCCAGAACGCCGAACAACACAGCGGCGTACACAAACCCGGTCGAGACATCGGTCAGGCTATCTGGCATCGTATTCCCTTGGGCGAAGAGGGCTCGGTCATGGCCGGCATCCTCGGCATAGAGCTACCATCCGCCGATGGATGCGCCGCGAATTCGACAATCAATATGCGATAACTAGTAACGGTGCACGAGGCGACGGCGCTGGCATCGATCCGGGCGTACGCTCGGTCGCTCAGTCAGGAGTGCGGGAACGCGGGTACCAGGAAGCCGTTATCCGGGTTCTCGACCATCCAGCATCGCCGCGCCCGCCGCGGCCATGGCGACGACCATCGCGTCCTCGACCACTGCGGCGGCCGTCGGCGGCATGAGCTCGCTGAGCGCGCGACGCATGCGATACGACGCATGTGCACTCGCGAAGGCGACGAGCGCACCAACGATGGCGGACGTGCGGCGATTCCCTCCCGTCCGATTGGCCACGATCGCACCCACCAATGCGCCGGCCGCGACGCGGCCCGCGAGCGCGCGAGGCTCGATGCGATCGGGAATTGTCGGCAGCTTGTCCGCGACCAGTTCGCCGAGGGCGAGCGTTTTCGTAGCGCCATTCGGCACGAGCGCCGCGACCCCGGAGGTCGCCCGCGCTCCCGAGGCCGCCGCGAGGAGCGCCACTGGGATCAAAGCCCCGCCCGTTTCATTCTCCATACCGGCTCACTGCGCAAAGAGCCGGCCCGCCGTCCTTGGTAAACCTCACTCCACGATACTGCGTGCACCTGGCAATGCTCAGAACGTTGCCTGCCAGTGCACGAACACGGTCGACGTCCGCGGTGCGATCCGGAAATTGGTGCCCGTCTGCGGCGGAAAGTCCGTCGGCGACTGCACCTGCCAATCGAGCGTGAACGTGAGCCGCGACGTAGCGTCGTACGAGGCGCCGAGCACCCAATAGTTGTACGCCGGCGTGTTGCCCAGATAGTTCGCCGCCGATGGAGCAGTGTTGGGGGTGAAATGATCGTAGCGGCCTACGATACTGAAACTCGAATGCCGCGCCGGATCGAACCACTCCGCGGGCCGTCCGATGAGAAATGCGGAAAGCACGCGGCCGGTCGAGTCAGCGACGACGCGTGGCGACGCCGCCGTGTTCAGGCCTGTCTCGCTCTCGTCCATCCGCTGCGCAAGCTCGGCGCCCGCGGTGATGCGGCGCTCCTTCACCGCGGCGAAGATTCCCCAGCGGTCGCGCCGCAGACCGTCGCCCACCGGGTTGACGGCGGCGCTCGCGAAACCGCTTGCCAGCCACCCCTTGTAGACCCACGGCGTGATCACGAACGATCTCAGAATCGGACTCAGAGAATCGTGCCCCGCCAGCGGCGTGAACGATCCGCGAATGGCGACATCCTTGAATCGGTCGCGCTCGAACGAGGTATACCCCGGCCCGTTCGTGATCGTCCCATAGATCTCTCCCCACGTGTTGCCGAGTGTCGCGAGCCCCGCGACGCCGGCGTCCGCCGACGAGAAGAAGCCGTCGCGCTCGACCGCCACCTGGCCGAGATATCGCGGCCAGTACTGCTCCTGATGATCGATGATCACGGTGTGGAGCACGCCGATGCGGCCAAGGAGCGAAGATCCGGTACCAAACGCGTTTCGCAATCCAGTGTATTGCGCGTACGCGTACTTGATCCGGATCGCCCAGCCCTGGTAAAAAGCGTTCTGCGCGGCATTGCTGTTCTGAAAGACGTCCGTCGTGACACGGATCGCGCCGTTGTCGCCGGCCGGCATTCGAAAAGTCAAATAGGCGCGATCCAGCCCAAACTGATTCGGGTTCGAACCGCCCAATCCGGCCTTGGCGGCGGAATCCGTTCGATATCCGTAACTGCCGAAGATGACTCCCGAGAAATCCAATTGCGGGGTGACGGGAGCCGGTGGCTGCTGCGCTCCGGCCAAGGCCGGAGCGAGCGCGATCGCGGCGTAAAAAGCGAGGGACTGCGCGAGGCGAGCGTTCATGTGTGGTGGCGAAGGGACATGGAGAGTCGTGACGTGCCGCGTGAGGTGCCTACAAACGGGCGACCGTCGTGTCTCTGCGCTTTCACGGGTTCGTAACGGCGACGTAACCGCATCACTCGGGTCAAGTGGGCCGGAGAAACGCCACTAGGACGACACCTCGAACCAACACCGCGAACCTATCGCCAAACCAAGAGGGCGAGCGAAAAAAGCGAACCGAGACGACGACTCATCGTAGTTCTCGTTCGCTCTCATTCGCTCGCCTTTTCGCTTCGCCGTTTCGGTTCGCCGTGTGGGTTCGCCGTTTGGGTTCGCCGTTTGGGTTCGCCTTCCGGCTGTTACGCGCCTGTTACATGACGTTACCTCCCCGGTTGCACACCACAGCGACCGTTCGGCCGTTGCAAGGTTCCACCACCCCGAATGGAGACCACCGTGAACCGTCGGTCAGCGACCGCCGCCGCGCTCGCGCTGAGCGCTTGGGCTTGTAGCGCAGACTCTTCAAAGAATGCGAACGACAACACTCACCCCGCCGCGGCGACCCGGACCGCTACATCCGGCGCCGATCTCACCGGCGCCGGTGCGTCCTTCCCGCAGCCGATCTACGCAAAATGGATTTCCGACTATGCCTTTCCAGCACAGTGGGATCCGAAGCTTGGAATTCACGTGACTTGAAGTCGCGGC
>JADMIO011302028.1_pt1 | contig 14283 bp, 15 predicted proteins | sample 8958161 | NCBI WGS metagenome assembly JADMIO01 (sample SAMN16585339, study PRJNA669376) | soil metagenome | isolation source: Crop rotation soil | place: USA: Cullars Rotation, Alabama | collected 2011 | reverse complement strand
CCCCCCGCCGGTCTCGGTCATGCGGATTTCGGGCTTGAAGCCTTTGCGGGTCAAATATCCCGCCAAGTGCGCCACCGATTTTGGGGTGCTGTCCAATGTGCCCTGTTCCGGTGCCGCGAGAATGAAAATCCGCTCCGCTTTGGCGAGCAGAGGCTCGGCGGCGGTTAGGGCCCGCGCTGCTTCCGCGCCTTCCTTCCAGGCAATGGCCACAGTCTTGCCGATCCCGGATGGCGCCCGGGGAGGCGCCAGAATGAGCGGCCGCCCGGAATTCAGCAATACGGCGCGGATTCTCTCCGCCGACAGCTCCTGATCGCGTCCCATAACCGTCAGATCGTGATAGTGCGATTGGGCCAGCAGCGTGTCGGACAGAGAGGTGATTTCTTCCCAGGTGGCGGTGACCGGGCCGCTCTTTCCAATGCCGTGACGGTGTATCGCGTCTTCATAGGCCTCCCGGGCGTGACGCGCGCGCAGCCTTTCTTCCTCGCGAATGCGTCCAATGCTGTCGCTGATGCTCAGGCCGGGTCTGGGAAATCCGACGGAGACGGTTGCGGCTGTGTCGACCACATCAATGCGGGTTCGCAGGGCATGCACATGCCCACCCTGGATGCGGGCGGCGGCGATTGCAGTGTCGAGTACCGTCCGGTCGCTCGAAAGACCGGAAAGAGAAGCCAGAATGACTTGGGACACGGCAGCAACTCCATCAATGCGAGAGAAAAAGTGGAAGGGGCGGATTGTGCAATACACCCCGCGTCGCACCTCCCAGGATGAATTCGCTCAGTCGCGAATGGCCGTAAGCACCCATCACCAAAAGATCGGCGCCAATCTCCCCGGCGCGGTCAAACAAGCTGGCCGCCAGCGCCGCGGATGACCGTTCCATGTGGTGCAGGCTGAAAGAGAGGCCATGTCCGCGCATGAATTTTTCCAGGTCCGTGGTGGTGGCCGTGGTGGTGATGTCCTTCTCGTCCGTCACCGTAACGAAATGGATTTCTTCCGCCAAAGTGAGCAGTGGCAATGCGTCTCGGAGGGCTCGCGCGGCCTCACGGCTAAAATCCCATCCCACCATGACGCGCCGTGGCCGGACCAAAACCCGCCCGGCCGGCAAAAACAGCACCGGACGGCCGGTCCTGAAGATCGCAGCATGGATGCGTCTATAATCCAGGGTTTCGGGACCGGGAGCGGGCATGATCGTCAGATCGTGAAGGCGTGCCAAATCCACCAAGCCCTCGACAGGTATCTCGATACGGGTAACGCCGCGGCGCATATCCAGTGCGATTTTATTTTGGCCGCAGAGCCTGGTCAATTTTTCGCAAGCTTGCCCGGCGTTCCTTTCGCTGTCGGCGGCGATCTCGGCCATTACCTGCATATAATCCGCCACGAAACCGCCCATCATCGGGCGAAAGCTTGAAGGATCGCTGTCGAGCTGGAGTATCTGGGCCGTCAATGTGCTGCCCAACAATGCAGCGGCGGCCACCGCACCTTCCAGGAGCGCGTCCGTGGCAGGATCGGGAAAAGTGGGAATATCGAGGAGTATTTGACGGATGCTCATGTCGAGCCCTCTAAATCGTGACCAAGGGCCATGCGAGCGATCAGCGCGTCGCGCAAAACCCATTGGTGATACAGCGCAGCGGCGACATGGCCCCCCGCCAACCCGATAAGAGCGTAAGCGCTGAGCTCATGCAATTCGGTCAGGGGACGGAAAATTTCAGGTGTCCGGGCAAGGAAGGCCGGCAGCTGAAATAAGCCAAAGTCGAGGCCGCGCCCGCGAAAGAACAGAACGGGCAGGCCGATCAGCGGCACCGCCAGCATCAGGAGATAGAGCAGAAAATGCGCCAGTTTCGAGAACATTTCCATCCGGGCGCTGGTGCCTTCCGGCAAGGGTGGCGGGGGATGGCCAAGGCGCCAGCCGATCCGGACGAGCGTCAGAAGCAAGACGCCCAGGCCCAACAGGCTGTGGGCGTTCACGACCGCATTCTCATAGGAGCGGGGAAAATCGTCTACCGTCAAACCCAGCAGAAAGGCGATAGCGATGAGAACCGCAATGGTCCAATGCAGAAGAACGGCGAACTGGTCATAGCGATGGTGTGCGGCGATTCTGGATTTCATTGTGTGCTTCTCCGGCCGGCGTTATTCCACAAAAGAGCTATTGCCCCACCCATGACTGCACCTGTTGCAAAGACGAAGCCCACCAGTATTGCGGCGCGCCCCGCTTCGAACGCTTCGACTCGGTAGGGCGGTGCGATGAAATGCACCCAGAAAACGAAGTTTAAAAAGCTCTGTGCCCAGCCCAACATCACCAGGGCTACCCAGGCGGCATGGAACAGCGCCAGGAAAAGCCCGAAAATCAAGCCAGTGCGCAGGGGATCCATTCGCATCGAAAACTCCACGGCTTTCAAGGCGAATTTAGGCCATAAGCAGGGGCGCAACTTTGCGCTCAATCAAGCGGGACAGATCGGATGGTAGTGTTATGGAGCCGCCAGTCAGCCCCAGCTCTCAACCACGCCTCTTCGCTTTCTTGGCGAGACCAAATCCGTGGGGATTTCCGTTACTGGTGCTCCCAGCCATTTGCCCTGACCGTGATGGAAGCCAAGCGCGCGAGCGGCATTTGCCATGCTCTCGTCCTCGATCCATTCGGCGATGGTGACAACCTTGAGGTCGCCGCACAACTTCGCCAGTCCTGTGAGTAATGCATCCTCGCGAGGAGATTTCCCGATTTTTTTAATCATAGCGCCGTCAAATTTCACAAAATCGACCTGAAAGGCGTGCAAGTAATTTACCGATGCCGCTCCGGCTCCAAAATCGTCCAATCCGACGCGATAGCCCATTTCACGCAAGGCGGCGATGGCCTTTCCGGCGGCTTCAAGGTCGGTCAGCCCTACCGTTTCAGTAATTTCGATCAAAGTCCGGGGCGCAATCTTGCGCCGCCGGGCCAGCATGCCCGCAAGCACGCCGAAGCTGGCCGCCGAGGCTAAGGTGGCGCCGGAAATATTGAAGGCGATGTGGACGCCGGGCCGCTCTTCAATCACCGACAAGACTTTGTTGGCAACCGCCAGGTCGAAAGCATTTGCGACGCCCAACGCCTCAATGAATTTCACAGTTTCGCCGGTGCCTTCGGGCCCGTTGAAGCGTGCCAGCGCTTCATAATGCGAGACGTTACCGCCGACCAGATCGCGAATGGGCTGATAGGCGATCTGGAACGCGCCTTTGCCCAGCGTCCGCATCATCTCGGAAAGGCGCATCTGAGTTTTTTCAATCATGCTTGAGAATATGGCGCCGATATCACCATTGGCAGTTTGCGCTTTCTTGCCCTCGGCGAACTGATCCAGGACATAGCGCATTGCCAGAATACGCTGTTCTTCCGAGAGGTCGTCTCCTCGCAGACCGATGCGGGTCTCGCTCATTGCCGGCGGGGTCAGGTTGCTGTCGCGAAAAGCACCGGCGATGCTGTCGGCCAGCCCAAGATCGCCCAAATTGGCCGCGGATAAGGTGCCGAATATGGTGTCCGACAGGCGGCTCGCGGCGCTGGCACCGGATGCCTTGAGATTGTCGCTGATGCGCCTGAGCAGTGCGACGGTCATGTCGGGGGGCATTTGGGCACTGATTTCGGCAAGCGCGGGAATGTTCAGCAGGGACAAGGTTTGTGAGGGATCTGAGCCGGCGGCCTTGGACAGAAATGCCTCGCGCGACTCCAACCCGGTCTCGGCGGCGGGTGCCGTCGGCCGATCTTTGCGCAATAAAGTACAGGAAATATTGGGCGCATTTTCGGGCAAACGAAACAGGGCAATGCTGGTATCGATGCCTGTCGCCATGGTCAGAGAGTGGGGGCCGGAGCGTTCGCCTTCGAGGAGCGTCCGGCACAAAAGCGTGAATTCCTTCGCGGAGGCGTCCGAAAACAGGGCTGCGGCCGGGCCGCCAACCAAAGTATGCGCAGCCTCGGTCGCAAGCGCTGCCGTCCCCCCCGCGGCAAATAAAATCTTGCCGTCCGGATCAATTTCGATCAGCAGATCGGCGGCGGCGAAGGCGAAACCCAGAAGGCGTGCTGACTGACTCATGAACAGACCATGCTATGCCGTTGGTATGCCTTCACACTGTCCATCGATCGAAAGCGGAACGATGCCATAAGAGTGGTTTCCTTTCGCTTAAGAGGTAAACCTCGTCTGAACGCCCATAAAATGTTGCCTGAATTTGGCCGTGTCTAAACCGACAAGGAGTGGCGCGTGTTTCCTGCCGGAAGATATTGGTCGAATGCCGCGGCGGCCAGGCGGACCGCTGTGTGCCAGCCGGGTGCCAGGGCGACGATGCCATCCCGGATCGAAACGATCCCCCGCTGTGCGAGCGGCTCGAGATTGCGGAGTGCATCGCGGAATTCGCGGCGGTCCGTCCCATGAGAATGCGCAACAGCGTCCAGATCGACCTTTAGGTCGCACATCAGGCTCTGGATCGCGTCCCGATGCAGACGGTCGTTCCGGCTGAGCTCGATACCACGCGCTACCGGCAGCTTCCCGTCCGCCAGGAGCTTGCGATAAGCGGGAACCGCAGCCGCATTCTGCACATAGCCCTGAGGCAGGGACCCGATCGCGGATGCGCCAAGGCCAATCAGGGTTTCGGCGTTGTCCGTCGTATAACCCTGGAAATTTCTGCGGAGGAGTCCGGTGAGCTTTGCTTGAGCAAGAGAGTCTGTGGGCTTTGCAAAATGATCCAGGCCGATTGCCACATATCCGTGGTTGCAGAGCGTCTCTCGCGCGAATTCCGCCATCCGGTAACGGGCATCGATATCCGGCAACTTGTCGGCTGGAATTAGGGATTGATGCTTCTTGAAGCTGGGTACATGGGCATAACCGAAAACCGCCAATCGGTCGGGATTGAGCGTGAGGGCGAAATCGAGCGTCTCTTTCCAGCTTTGAGGTGTTTGATGGGGCAGCCCATAAAGCAGGTCGATATTGATGCTCCGGACGCCGGCGCTTCGCAGCATGACAATCGCCTGCATCGTCTCCCGGTCGGTCTGGATGCGGTTGATCGCGCGCTGAACTTCCGGATTGCAGTCCTGCACGCCAATGCTGGCGCGATTGACCCCGATGGACGCGAAAGCCTCCACCACGATCTTCGTGAGCCCGCGCGGATCAGCTTCGATTGCGATTTCGGCGTCAGGCAGAATATCGAAATGCGCATGCAGCGTTTCCCCCAGAAACCGGATATCCACCGGATCGAGCATCGTTGGGGATCCGCCCCCGAAATGAATATGACGAACGGCGTGGCGCTTGGTCAGGGTCCCGGCGACGCGCGCAATCTCCGTCACCAGCAGGGCGCAATAATCCCGGACCGGCGCATATTGATTCACCACCGCTGTGTGACAGCCGCAAAACCAGCAAAGCGTGTCGCAGAATGGAATGTGCAGATAGAGTGAGAGTGGTTCGTCCGGCGGCAATTCCGCCAGCCATTGGCCATACTCGGCAGGCCCCACCGCATCGCTGAAATGAGGCGCCGTGGGGTAACTGGTATAGCGCGGCACTTGGGCCGAGAAGACATCCGAAATTTTGGCCATATCGCATTCCCTCACGCTGATGAGCAAAGCGGCCGCCGCCGCATGAGGTATTGATCCGGAACAAACGCGTCCTTTCGCCGCGCGACGCCCCTGCGACCGTGCGATGCAGGCCGGGTTGATCCGGATCAAGGGCATTTGATGCGCTGCCTCTAAGAAGGGAGCGGAACATTCAGGGGCTCTCATGCACGTTCTTATCAAATCCGCATTTCTGGCCGGTTTGGCCTTATGCAGTTTCGGCAATGCGAGCTGGGCGGACGAGGTCAATGCCGATCCCGCCGGACATTTCCAGCTTCGCCTGCGCGGCGTGGGCGTGCTGCCTTCGCCGTCCGCCAATATCGCCATCAACGGCACGGGCATCGGCGGTACCACCAAGGTCACCGATTCGGCGGTTCCGGAAGCTGACCTGACCTACTTCCTCACATCCCATATAGCGGTGGAAGCGATCGCCGCGGTCACAAAGCATTCCGTCAGCAACAGCGTGGCGGGTCCGGTGGGCAGCGTCTGGCTGCTGCCGCCGACAGTGACGGCGCAGTATCACTTCGATCCGAACGGCGCCATCCGTCCCTATGTCGGCGCTGGCATCAACTACACGGTCTTTTTCGATGCGCGCAGCGCGCTGCCCAATATCTCCTTCGCCAACAATGTGGGCTGGGCTCTTCAGGCGGGGGTAGATATCCCGGTCGGCAATGGACCCTATTTCTTGAATCTCGATGTCAAGAAACTGTTTCTGGGCACCACAATAAAGGCAGCAGGTGGTGCGGTGCGGGCCTCCGCCACGCTTGACCCCTGGCTGGTTGGCGTCGGTGTCGGCATTCGGTGGTGAGGCGGATATGAACCGGGCCGCCTCCGCAAAGTTTGAGCCGTAGGGAAGGGAAGCCATGCAACTTACGCAAACGCAAACCGAACAGTCGTCTTGGCGTTTCGATCACTATTTCGTCCCGCTGGTGATTTTCCTCGGCCTGCTGGCCGCGATCATTGAGGCAGCCCGCTCCCCCGATCCGCGCATGGTGATGCAGGCCTGGACATTCGGGGCCTGCATGGCGGCGTTCGGGGCCTGGTACATGAAGACCTATGTGGGCCGCACGCCGGCCGACGAAAAGGCGATCTATGCCGACACCGTCGTCAAGGCAGGCGTGATCGCCTCTACTTTCTGGGGCATCGCCGGAATGCTGGTGGGCGTCATTATCGCACTCCAGCTGAGCTTTCCGCATTTTCTCTATTTCCCCGATCTGCCCTGGACCAATTTCGGCCGCATGCGGCCCCTGCACACCTCCGCCGTGATCTTCGCATTCGGCGGCAATGTCCTCATCACCACATCCTTCTACGTGGTGCAGCGGACAAGCCGGGCGCGACTGTTCGGTGGTTCGCTGCCCTGGTTCGTGATGTGGGGCTACAACATCTTTATCGTGATGGCCGGGACCGGCTATCTGGAAGGCATCAGCCAATCCCGCGAGTATGCTGAACCCGAATGGTATCTCGATCTGTGGCTCACCCTGGTGTGGGTCTGCTATCTGCTGACATTCCTGGGCACGCTTTGGAAGCGTAAGGAGCCGCATATCTATGTGGCAAACTGGTTCTATCTCGCCTTCATCGTCACCATCGCCGTCCTACACATCGTCAACAATCTGGCGATGCCGGTTTCGTTCCTCGAAACCAAGAGCTACTCGCTCTTTTCCGGCGTCCAGGATGCTCTGACGCAATGGTGGTACGGCCATAATGCCGTGGGCTTTTTCCTTACCGCGGGCTTTCTCGGCATTGTCTATTACTTCATTCCCAAGCGGGCGGAGCGGCCGGTTTATTCCTACCGGCTTTCGATCATCCATTTCTGGAGCCTGATCTTCATTTATATCTGGGCCGGCCCGCATCACCTTCTCTATACCGCGTTGCCCGAATGGGCCCAGACCTTGGGCATGACTTTCTCGATCATTCTTTGGATGCCCAGCTGGGGCGGGATGATCAACGGGTTGATGACCCTGTCGGGCGCCTGGGACAAGCTGCGCACAGATCCAGTGCTGCGCATGCTGGTGGTGTCGGTGGCCTTTTACGGTATGGCCACCTTCGAAGGCCCGGTGATGTCGGTGAAGGCGGTCAACGCACTTTCCCATTACACCAACTGGACCATCGGCCATGTCCATTCCGGCGCATTGGGCTGGGTCGGCTATGTCAGCTTTGGCGCGCTGTACTGCCTGGTGCCCTGGCTGTGGAAGAAGAAGCTTTATTCCAGTGCGCTGGTGGAATGGCACTTCTGGATCTCGACCATCGGCATTGTGCTTTATATCACCTCCATGTGGGTGGCGGGCATCATGCAGGGCCTGATGTGGCGCGCTTATAACGAGTTCGGCTTTCTGGAATACGCCTTCTCCGAAGTCGTGCTCGCCATGCATCCCTATTACATGATTCGCGCCCTGGGCGGTCTGCTCTATCTGATCGGCACGCTGATCATGGCGTTCAACCTGTGGAAAACAGCCACGAGTGGGCAGCCGGTCGCGGCGACCCAGCCCGTCCTGGCGGCGGAGGCTGCGTGATGAATCATTCCTGGCTGGAACGCAATTCGATTTTGCTCTTGATCGGAATCATCTGTGTCATCGCAGTTGGCGGCGCGGTGGAAATCGCGCCACTGTTCTGGGTTGACGGCACGGTGGAGAAAGTGTCCGGCATGCGGCCTTACACGCCGCTGGAGCTGGAGGGCCGCAACATCTATGTCCGCGAAGGCTGCTATGTCTGCCATAGTCAGCAGATCCGCACCCTGCGCGACGAGGTGGAGCGCTATGGCCATTACAGTCTGGCGGCGGAAAGCATGTACGACCACCCCTTCCAATGGGGCTCGGAACGCACGGGTCCCGATCTGGCGCGAGTCGGCGGCAAATACTCCGATCAATGGCACAAGGGACATTTGATTGATCCGCGCTCGGTGGTCCCGGAATCGATCATGCCGCCCTACAAATTCCTTTTTTCCACGCCGCTCGACTATCGCGATGTACAGGCCATGTTGAAGGCCAATCGCACAGTCGGCGTGCCTTACACCGACGAGCAGATCGCCCACGCGAAGGAGGACCTTGTCGCGCAGGCCGATCCGAACAGTGACGGTTTGGATGCTTTCGAGAAACGTTATGCCAAGGCCCCGGCGCGCAATTTCGACGGCAATGGCGGCGAGGTGACCGAAGGGGCCGCACTGATCGCCTATCTGCAGATGCTGGGCACTTTGATCGATTTTAAGACGTATCACGCCAACGCGCCGGAAAATCGGAGGTGATGATGGAACGGTGGGCTTATGAAGATGTGTTGGCTTTCGCGCAAAGTTGGGGCGCGGTCTATTTCATCCTGATGTTCCTGGTCGCATTCGCCTACGCCTGGTGGCCTAAAAATCGATCGCGGTTCGAGAATGCGGCGCGTATCCCACTCAAGGACGAAGACTAATGGCCAAGAGAGAAGTCGACGAGGTTTCGGGCACAGAAACCACCGGCCATGAATGGGACGGTATCAAGGAACTCGATACGCCGATGCCGAAATGGTGGTTGGGCATCTTCTATGCCTGCATTATCTGGGCGATCGGATATTGGGTGATCTATCCGGCCTGGCCTACCTTAAGCGGCTATACCCACGGTATGCTGAACCATTCGCAGCGCGACGAGGTCACCGCGAATGTTGCGGCACTGAAAACAGCCCGGTCGGCGAAGGAAGCGGCGTTGCGCGATGCGTCTCTGGCCGATATCCAGCGCAATCCGGAGCTGCAGCAATTCGCCATGGCGGCGGGCAAGACCTTGTTCGGCGACAATTGCGCGCCTTGCCACGGCGCGGGTGGACAGGGTGCACGCACCTATCCCAACCTCAATGACGATGTCTGGCTGTGGGGCGGCAAGCTTTCCGACATCCAGCGTACCATTACAGTGGGCATTCGCTCTACCAGTTCGGACACGCGTCAGTCGCAAATGCCTGCCTTCGGCCATGACGGCATGCTGAAACCGGCTGAGATTGGTGACCTGACGGAATATGTGGTCCATCTGTCCGGGCGCCCTGCCAACGCCAAAGCGATCGCGCGTGCGACCAAGCTTTTCGCCGACAATTGCGCCGCCTGCCATGGCGCTGAGGGCAAGGGGAATCGCAGCATGGGGGCACCGAACCTGACCGACAATGAATGGCTCTATGGCTCCGCCCGCGAGGACATCGCCGATCAGATCACAAACGGTCATGGCGGCGAGATGCCGACTTGGGGAGGCCGCCTGTCGCCGGAAGAGATCAAGGCGCTGGCCGTTTATGTTCACAATCTGGGCGGCGGGGAGTAGTGAGCGCAGATGGACGGGCATTTCGACCTGCCGCGCGATAATAATTTCTCGGCGCCCGCGATGGCGGCGGAGGGGATCGCGCGATCGGACGCGGTTGCGTCCAACAGCGCGGCCAACCGCAAGCTCTTCAAATCGCGCGTACCGATCTATCCCAAGGAAGTGGATGGCATCTATCGCAACCTGAAATGGGCGATGATGGCCTTCACACTCAGCATCTATTACCTGACGCCATGGCTGCGCTGGAATCGCGGCTCCGGCGCGCCAAGCCAGGCAGTGCTGGTCGATCTGGCGCATGAGCGGCTCTACTTCTTTTTCATCGAGATCTGGCCGCAAGAGGTCTATTACATCACCGGCCTGCTGATCCTGGCGGCCGTTTCACTGTTCCTCATCAACGCGCTGTTCGGACGGCTGTGGTGCGGCTATTCCTGTCCCCAGACGGTTTGGACCGATCTTTTCATCTGGGTCGAAACCCGCATTGAAGGTGATCGGGCCGCGCGCATCCGCCTGGCCGCCGCGCCTTGGACGGCGGGCAAGGTGGCCAAGCGAGTCGCCAAGCACACGATCTGGCTTCTGTTCGCCGTGGGCACGGGGGGCGCCTGGGTGTTCTATTTCAATGACGCCCCCACCTTGCTCCATCAACTGGTGACGGGCACGGCCAGCCTTGGCAATTATGCCGCGATCGCGGGCCTGACCTTCACCACTTATTCGCTGGGCGGGCTGATGCGCGAGCAGGTCTGCACATATATGTGCCCCTGGCCCCGTATCCAGGCCGCCATGACCGATACCGAAGCGCTGGGCGTCACCTATCGCCGCGATCGGGGTGAGCCGCGCGGACCGCACAAAAAGGGCCAGTCCTGGGAGGATCGCGGTTCGTGCATCGACTGCAATCAGTGTGTCGCGGCCTGCCCCATGGGAATCGACATTCGCGACGGTGCGCAGCTGGAATGTATCAATTGCGGCCTCTGCATCGATGCCTGCGACGACATCATGATGCGCATCGAGCTGCCCAAAGGACTGATCGCTTTTGATACCGAAGCGAATGTGGAGCGCCGGCTGGCAGGCAAGCCGGCCCGCTTCCGCTTCGCCCGTCCGCGCACCCTATTATATGGCGGTATCCTGGTGCTGGTGTCCGCGATCATGCTGTTCACCCTGTCCTTTCGCCACACGCTGGACCTGGATGTGATACGGGACCGCAATCCCAACTTCGTCACTCTGGCCGATGGCGCGGTCCGCAATGCCTATACCTTGAAGTTGATGAACCGGACTGGGCAGGCGCGTATGCTCACTCTGTCCGTGAGTGGCCTTCCCGCGCGTAGTGTCAATGTTATCGGAGTCGGCGATGTGAAAGGGCCGGTGCGGTTGGAGGTAGAGGCCGACAAAGTGCGGACTCTCAGGGTCCTGGTGACGGTGGCCAAATCCGATCTGGCGGCCAGCCATGACCTGGATTTTGTCCTGAGCGACCCAAACAGCAAGGAAAGCCGGGAAGTAGACGCCATTTTCGTTCCGGGAGATGTGAAATGAAAAGAACCTTGACGGGCCGGGGCGTGCTTCTCTGGCTGGCTTTGTTCTTTGGCGTGGTGATCCTCACCGACATGATTTTCGTCACGGTCGCGGTCAAGACCTTTCGGGGTGAGGATGAAGAGAAGCCCTATCTGCAAGGCATCGCCTATAACCAGACCCTGGCGCGCCGCGCCGAGCAGGCCCGGCTCGGCTGGCATGCTGTCATCGCTGCCGAGCGGATGGGCGATAGAGGCGCGGTGGTCGATCTGGATGTGGTCGATGCAACCGGTGCGCCCAAAGCGGGCCTCATCCTGACCGGTGAACTGCGCCATCCCTCCGATGAGCATCGGGACCGTCCGGCAGGATGGTGGCACCGGCTGCTGCCACGGCTTCGGCAGTTTCGAGGATCTGCTTTTCGCTTTCGACGGAGCAGGGGCCGGCCATGGTGATGAATTCGCTGCCGCCGATCTCGGCCTTACCGACCTTGATGACCGTCTTTTCCTTGCGGAACTCACGGCTGACGAACTTGTAGGGCGCGGAGATGCGCATGGCCGTTTCAACGCCGGGAGTGGCTTCGAGGGATTCGAGGCAGGCGGTGACATCGCCACCGACGCCGACGACACCGATGACTACGCGTTCCGCGCCGGCGATAGAGTGCACGCGGAACCCGAACTCCTGGATCCTGGCTGTGACGTAATCGACTTCCTGCTTCGTTGCGTGAGGTTTCATTGAGATGATCATTGCCCGCCGTTTTTCTCCTGAAGAATTACCGCTACAAAATGAAAAACCCACTCTGGCGAGTGGGTTGGTTCAGATGAGACTTGCTCAGACGTTCCGGACCAACACCACTATGGAGTGGGGTGCCAAAATCGAAAGCCGAAGAACGTTGGCCGTCCGGTTGTCATGCAACCCAACTATAGCGTTTCGGGCGGGGCGAAAGCAAGAGATTCCTGGATTTCAGATAACCACCTGAGCGTGGTGTATAAATCGCCCGATGTCGATGCAAGGCTTTGCTCTACAATCACTTCGCTGTTTCTTCAACAGCCACCACACGGGAGTCGGTTTGAAAGCGGCGATAGCGACTGAAGAGAACGTCCTGATCGATCCTCACGGCCTTCACCAGTGCGATCCGTGCGGAGGCGCGGAAGTGAACTTTAGTGGGGGCCCAGATCTCGTCATTCACCTTTTCGCTCTCGAAAGTGAAGCGGGTACCCTTCTGAATACGGGCGAAAACCCAACCGAAGGAGACGGTATCGAGAGTGTCGGCTTCCACCCGAACCCACGCGTAATCCGCCTTGTCGATCCAGAGCATGCCTTCCATGTTGCGGAGCAGGAAGGCGTAGGGGCCGGAGTAGGTTTTGATGGGGGTGGCGCGGATCTGCCAGGCGGGGCGGCCGTTGACGTTCGTTTCGGTGACAAGAGTGAAATGGAAGGCTTCGGGGATGTGTTTGAATTTCTCGCGCTCTTCGTCGCTCTTACGTTTTTCGTCGGCAATACGGCGCTGCTCTTCGGCGGCGCTCATTTTGGCTACTTCCTGGGCGGCGCGATCGTACTTCTCCTTCTCCCGGCGGGCGTCGGCTGCGGGGAGAGGCTTGCCATCGCGCTCGACGAGCAGGCGGAGACGCTTCGCGCCGAGGGTAAGGACTTCGACTTTGGTGCTCTTCACCGAGGTCGGTTTGCCGGCGGCATCGAGTTCGCGGGTTTCGCTGAAGAGGTCGTAGGTGTAGTTGCGGCGGAGTTCGTCATTGCGCTGATCGACCGCCACGGAGCGCTTCACGATGGCGACAGGGTTCGGAGCCTGGGCGAGCGCGAGGGCGGCACAGGCAGCCATGCAGAATAGGAGCTTAGCGCAATGAAGATTCACATCATCACGACGGGCGGGACGATTGAGAAGGTCTACTCGGAGAGCTCGGGGCAGGTGGAGAACGCGGCGCAGAAGATCGACCGCTACCTGCAGTTGCTGCGGCTGCCGGGGGCGCAGGTGGAGGTGACTCCGCTGATGAACAAGGACAGCCTGCTGATGACGGACGAGGACCGGGAGCTGATCTTCGCGGTGGTGCGGGCAAAGATCGCCGATGCCCCGGTGATCATCACGCATGGCACCGACACGATGGTCGTGACCGGACAGTTGCTGAAGAAGAGGCTGGGGGACCTGGCACATCCGGTGATCCTGACCGGCGCGATGTCGCCGCTGGGGTTCGAGAGATCGGACGGCCTGCAGAACCTGACCGAGAGCCTGTTCGCGGCCAGGGTGCTGGGGCCGGGAGTGTGGATCGTGATTCACGGTCAGGTCCATGATGTCGATCGGGTCCGCAAGGACAAAGAGAACGCGCGGTTCGTGGCCGTCTAGGGCTGGGGCGCGGTGATCTGCACCTCGGCGGTCAGGTTCTGCCAGTCCGGCATTTCATAGGGCTTCAGGCGCGTGGTGAGGGGCGCGGTGATGTCCTGCGAAGCATTGGGGGCGAGCGTAGCGGCCTTGAATTTGAAGGTGCCGACGGAATCTTCCTCGGAGCGCTTGGTGCTGGCCCAGAGGGTGACGTTGGCCTCGAGTCCGGCAATCTCACCAGTGGAGTGGTTGATGACCACGAACTTCGCGACGGGCTTCTTGTCCTGGGTGACAAGGCGGATGCCGACCACTTCGATGTACTTCTGGATCGGGTTGGCGGCCTTCTCCTGGGCGGTGGATGCGGCGGCCTTCTCGCCAGCGGCCTTGTCGGCCCGGAGGGCTCTGGTGGAGGCTGGCTGGAGGAAGTAGTAGGCCAGGCCTAAGACGATGAGCAGACCGACGGCGACGCCGGTGCCTGCAAGCCAGGCGGGCGGGCCGGACTTAGCCGGGGGCCAGGGTGCGTGGTGGGCATGCTCGGGCGGCGGGGGCTGCCAGGCGGGTGGAGGAGATGCCGGCGGAGGTGCCTGGGGATGCCAGGCCTGCTGGGGAGGAGGCGGGGGCGGCGGGGCAGCCTG
>JADMIO011280112.1_pt1 | contig 14283 bp, 7 predicted proteins | sample 8958161 | NCBI WGS metagenome assembly JADMIO01 (sample SAMN16585339, study PRJNA669376) | soil metagenome | isolation source: Crop rotation soil | place: USA: Cullars Rotation, Alabama | collected 2011 | reverse complement strand
GCGGGCGAGGGCCAAATGTCGTTCAGGTACACCGGCTCGTTCTCTTCGTCGTACCCGACCGGCTCCTTGGACAGATCGGCGTTGATCGAACCCGCCAGCGCGTAGGCGACAACCAGCATTGGCGAAGCGAGATAGTTCGCGCGCACCTGCGGATGCACGCGTCCCTCGAAATTGCGGTTGCCCGACAGCACCGACGCGACCACTAGATCGCCGTCGTTCACCGCCTTGGCGACCTCGTCGGGCAAGGGACCGGAGTTGCCGATGCAGGTCGTGCAGCCGTAGCCGACCAGCTCGAAGCCGAGCTTGTCCAGCGGTTTGTCGACACCCGCCTTCTTCAGATACTCCGTCACCACCTGCGAGCCCGGGGCTAGCGATGTTTTCACCCAGGGCCGCACCGTCAAGCCACGCTTCACCGCGTTCCGCGCGAGCAGACCCGCACCGAGCATCACGTACGGGTTCGACGTATTGGTGCATGAGGTGATCGCCGCGATGACCACATCGCCATGGCCGATCGAGTATTCCTTGCCCTCGACGCGCACGCGGCGCATCGCGTCGTCTTCCTTCTTGAAGGTGTCGATCAGCGCGCTGGCAAATTCGTCGTGCACCTTTGACAATGCGACACGGTCTTGCGGCCGGCGCGGTCCGGCGAGCGACGGCTCGACCTCGTTCAGGTCGAGCGACAGCGTGTCGGTGAATTCCGGATCGGCGGTCTTGGCGTCTCGCCACAGGCCCTGCGCCTTGGCGTATTTCTCGACCAGCGCGACGCGCGCCGGCTTGCGGCTCGTGGCTTTCAGATAGCGGATGGTTTCCACATCGATCGGGAAGAAGCCGCAGGTGGCGCCGTACTCGGGCGCCATGTTGCTGATGGTGGCGCGGTCCTCGAGCGGCATGTCGGCGAGACCGGGTCCATAGAATTCGACGAACTTTCCGACCACGCCACGCTTCCTGAGCATCTGCGTCACCGTCAACACCAGATCCGTCGCGGTGACGCCCGCGCGCAATTTGCCGGTGATGCGAAAACCGATCACTTCCGGAATCAGCATCGAGATCGGCTGCCCCAGCATCGCGGCCTCGGCCTCGATGCCGCCGACGCCCCAGCCCAAAACGGACAGGCCGTTGACCATCGTGGTGTGCGAATCCGTGCCCACCAGCGTGTCGGGATAGGCGTAGGTGACGGAGGCTTTGCCTTCTTTCACCTTGTCGGTCCACACGGTCTGGCCGAGATATTCCAGATTCACCTGGTGGCAGATGCCCGTGCCCGGCGGCACCACCGCAAAACGGTTGAACGCGGTCTGGCCCCAGCGCAGGAAGGCGTAACGCTCGCCGTTGCGTTCATACTCCTTGGCGACGTTCTTCTTGAACGAGTCCTTGTGGCCGAAATAATCAACCTGAACGGAATGATCGATGACGAGATCGACAGGCGCGAGCGGGTTGATCTTGTTGGGATCGCCGCCCAGCGCCTTCATCGCGTCGCGCATCGCCGCGAGATCGACCACGGCGGGGACGCCGGTGAAATCCTGCATCAGCACGCGCGCGGGGCGGAAGGCGATCTCGCGATCGGAGGTCTTGTTCACCAGCCACTGGGCGACGGCGCGGATGTCGTCCGCCTTGACCGTTTGCCCGTCTTCATGCCGCAACAGATTCTCGAGAAGGACCTTCAACGAGAACGGAAGCCGCGCGATTCCGGCGAGTCCGTTTTTTTCTGCTGTGGTCAACGAGAAATAAACGTAGCTCTTGTCGCCGACGTTCAGTTTTTTTCTGGCTTTGAATGTGTCGAGGCTGGCCACGTTTGTTGTCCTTGTGTGGGCGCGCGCGGAGAGGGCCGGAACTTAGATATGCGCGCCCTGATTCGCAATCGCGACTCCTTATTCCTGCCACGATCCCCTGCATAATCTGTGTGGTAGGGGCCGGGTCCGCGACCCGGGGGTGAACAGCGCGTAAAGCGCTCACGATTAGGACGCGAATGCGCGGGGCCACGATTTTTCGGCCGTATCTTAGTTTTGCCGCCGGGCTCATCGCGCTCGCGCTGTCCCTGTTGTTGATCGCGGTGCCCGACTTTCCGGTCCTTGCGCAATCGGCGGACAGCGGCGCCTTGTCGCTGGGCGATACAACGGCATCCGTGCCTGCGGACGGACTCTATTACGCGAACGACGATTTCAAATTCACCATCGCGCACAAATACGGCGTGGCTCTGATGCGCTTTGCCGGCGACGACGAAGTGTTCGTGCTCAGTGTCGAGCGCGCGTCGGTGGGCGGTCGGATCCTGAAATACGACACCGGCGACATGGCGCTGCAGGTCACGGGATACGGCGCGGTGACTCTATACACTTCGACGGCGCCTGGTGGACTTCCCGTCGATCGCACCGGCGACGGCCAGGTCATCACGTTTCCCGTTCCCAGCATGACGATGCTGCGTGCGCAGGCGCACCGGTTCAGTCAGGCCCTCGAGCAGACGACGAACCTTTCCGCCGAGTTCGACGCCGACTGGAGCCGCATCGACGACGAAGCGTCGCGCTATCTCACGCTCGATGCCATGCGCATCACCTTGCGCGCGCTGCGGGGGCTGTGCGCCAACCGGGTCAACGAATCCCAACTGATGGCCAAGGTGCGCTCGGTGCGCATCGCGCGCGGCGACCGGCCTGGCATTGCCTTTCGCGGCACGACCTTGGTCGTCACCATCGCGCCCACACTGGGCCTGCGCGGGCGCATGTCGTCGCTGGCGACCGCGCGCGCCATTCGCGGGCGGATTTAGTCTAGGCGGGCGTCCAATCCTGTGGCGCCAATTTGAACCCCGCGAATTGGAAACCCGGCGCCACCGTGCAGCCGACGAGCGTGTAATCGCCCAACGAACGCGCGCTTTGCCAGACATGCGCCGGCACAATTGCCTGCGGCCGCTCGCCCTGTTCCAACCGATTACCGAGAATTGTGGTGGTGACGCGACCGTCGGCGGCCGTCAGAAGTTCGAGCGGCGCGCCCGCGTACCAATGCCAGATCTCCGTCGTGTCCACGCGATGCCAGTGCGAAACTTCGCCCGCGCGTAAAAGGAAATAGATCGCGGTGGAATGCGCGCGGCCTCGCGCGGTGGCCCCGTCGCGAAACGTCTCGCGGTAAAATCCGCCTTCGGGATGCGGCTCGAGGCCGAGCATTGCGATAATTTCATCCGCCTTAATGCCCATCGCCACATCCTCGCCCCTCCCGGGTCGCGATTTCGCCGCGGGCCGACGGTTGTTTGCGCCTCGCGGAAGATGCGGAGCGCGCCTCGCCATCGTCAGTGCCGTTGTCGATCGCGGTCTTGCCGATACGATGCCGCATCTTCCGTCAATCCTTGTTCGGCACAAAGGGATTGGGCGCACCGCGTTCGATCAGGAACGTCATGCCGATGGCCACCGAGCGCGCGTCCGACAGCGCATCGTGCTCGCGACCCTCAAAGGCCGCGCCGGCCGCGTGCGCGACGTCGCAGGCGTGCTTGCCCGCGAGATCGATCCCCTGCTCCGCCATCCACGGAATGACGTTGCGATAGGGCGGCAGTTTCATCTGCAATCCGTAGAGCTTCATGTTGTCGATGAAGATCGCATCGTCGCGCCCGAAGGCCCAGATGTCGGCATCGGCAACGAACTCCAGAAACGCGCGATAGCCGACGGCGAAATCGACGCCGCGTTTCTTGATCGCTTCGTTGGTCACGCCGGTGAGCGCGACCAGATAATCGGACAGCACCAGATTGATCCGCGGCCGCACCAGCATTTCAAATTCGTCGACGATTTTCAGCGAATGTGCGTCGAGCTTCACCGCGCCGATTTGCACCAGCTCTTTGTACTCATTCGGACGGTCCCATCCGCGGGCCAGCGATCCTTCCCACGACGTGAATTCGAGGTCGAATACGACAACGCGCTTTCGCGGAAGCTTGGCCAACGCGAATCCTCTTCTTTGGTTGCGGCGTGGCGGGGGGAACGAACAGTCAGCGTTAGACATTGTTCCAGGGAGGACAGCAACGCGTCATCCCCCGTCACCCTATGAGCCAGCAGAGCGCAGACTTCGGATTCATGCCCCGCCGCAACGCGGAGGCCGCGCCGCGCACGCATGTCGACACGGCAAATGAGCGCCGCTCGGTGTATCAGTACCTGACGCTGTTGATCGAACGGACCGCGTGGTTCGCGGCCGCCTTGCTGGTGGGCGCGGGCCTCGCCTGTGCTTTCGGCGACGCGGCTTTCGGTGCGGCCACGATCGCCTGGCTGGGGCTTATCGCCGCCGCAGCCCTCCTCCTGATTGGGGCGTCGGTCCGCGGCGCACGTGCCCCCGCCCGTGAGGCCACGATCAAGGCCTACACGCTCGGCTTCAGCGGGACCCTGGTCTATGCGGGCGCGACATGGGGCGCCGGGGCCTTCCTGGCGGGGCTTGGCAGTAACACTCTGATATTGCTCATTTTTTCCACGGCGATGGTACTTGCGGCGGTGGCGCTCTTGCGCGAGCGCATGCCGATCCTCAGCTTTTCCCTGCCTTCCTTGGCGATCACGACGACGGCTGCGGTCATTGGGTCCGGCGTGATGGAAGGGTTTCTGGTCGCGGCCGGCGGCGCCTGCATACTGGCGGCGGCAGAGATCGCCGCCCGCCTTGCGGAACCAAAGGATCCCACCCTCACCCTTTCCTAAGCGTCACACGGTTTAATGCGCTGGTGATTGCCTCTTGGGGGAGGGGCGGTTTAACACCCTCCCGCGACGGAAATACCGGGAGACCCGCATGGCTTCTATGAGCGCAGCCAAGCCTCAGCACGGCGAAGCCGCGGATGAAGCCAACCATGAGGCGGCCGAAGCGGCCGAGCATCTCGCGGCGTCGGCCCGGCTGATCGGTTTGGACGATCCGGCACTCGCCGGATTCTTCTCGGGCTTCACGCGGTATGCGCCCCCCGAAGATGTGAACCGCTATACCGGCCCGGAACTTGCGGCATTGGTTAAGGCGGTGTTCCGCCGCTCGGCCAAGCGCACACCGGGTACGCCGCTGATCCAGACGTTTTCGCCGGCGGATGAAGATTCGGCATTCGGCCGCGCTGAAACCATCCTGCTCGCGGTGAACGACGATATCCCGTTCCTCTACGATTCGTGCACCGGCGCCGTGCGTGCCGAGGGCGCGCGCATCCGCGCGGCGTTCCATCCGATCATCGCGACGGCGCGCGATGCAGGTGGCGCGCGCAGCGCCAAGGGCACGGCGCTGAAGGAAAGCGTTATCGTGCTGGCGCTCGATCCGCTCGATGAAGACGAGTGCGCGCGTTTGCGCGCGTCGCTGGCATCCACTTTCGCGCATGTGCGGCTCGCGGTGCGCGACTGGAAGCCGATGATCGCGCGCGTGCACGAGACCTGTGAGCTTCTGAAAAAGAATCCGCCGAACGTGCCGACGGAAGAGTTGTCGGAGACGATTGCATTTCTCGACTGGCTGGCCGACCGCCATTTCACCATTCTGGGCTCGCGCGATTACACCTACGACGGGTCGGGCGACGGACGTCTGGACCCGGTGCCTTCGAGCGGGCTTGGGCTTCTCACCGATCCCGAGACCAAGGTGCTGCGGACCGAGGCCGCGCAGCTGACGCCGGACGTGCGCGCGTTTCTCACCGAGCCGTCGCCGTTGATCATCACAAAGGCGAATTTGCGGTCGGATGTGCACCGCCGGGTCCACATGGACTACGTCGGCGTGAAGATGTTCGACGCCAAGGGCAAGCTGAAAGGCGAACGCCGCTTCATCGGACTGTTCACCTCGAGCGCCTATTCGGCGATGCCGGCCAGCATTCCGCTCCTGCGCAAGAAGGTCGCCAAGGTCGTCGCCGGTTCCGGCCTGCCCCCCGACAGCCATGACGGCAAGTCGCTGGCGCACGTCCTCGACACGTTCCCGCGCGACGAACTTTTCCAGATCGGCGAAGACGAACTCCTCGCCACCGCGCTGGGCATTCTCAATCTCGGTGAGCGGCCGAAGGTGCGCGCCTTTTTGCGCTTCGACCGCTTCGACCGTTTCGTGTCGGCGCTCGTTTACGTTCCGCGCGAGCGTTACAATACCCAGGTCCGCGAGCGCATCCACGCGATCCTCGCCAAGGCGTTCAACGGCCACCAATCGGCGGCGCATCCGATGCTGGACGAAGAGGCGCTGGCGCGCGTGCACTTCATCGTCGGCCGCGATCCGGGCCCCCGTCCGGATGTCGACGTCCATCAGATCGAAGCCGACATCCGCAGCGCCATTCGCACGTGGGACGACGGCTTCTGCGACGCGATCGACATCGTCTATGGCGAGGTGACGGGCTCGCGCCTGGCGCGGCGCTATTCCACCGCGTTTCCACCCGGTTACCGCGACTACTTCTCGCCGGCCGAAGCGGTCGACGACATCGGGCATATCGAGGACGTCGTCAGTGAGCACGCCAAGAGCGGCGCCATCGCGGCCTATGCCTACAACCGACCGCACGATGCGCCGTCGACCGTGCGGTTGAAGTTGTTCGTGCGCGGCGCGCATATCGCGCTTTCCGATTGCCTGCCGATGTTCGAAAATCTCGGCCTGCGCGTGATCGCCGAAGACGCGTTCGGATTGAGTCCCCTGAAGACCGACGGCACAATCGAGCCCGTCGCGCTCCACAGCATCCACATGGAACGCGCCGACGGCGCGCACGCCGATCTGGAGCGGTTGCGTCCCTTGCTCGAGGACGCTTTCCACGCCGTTTGGGAGAGCCGCGCCGATTCCGACGGCTTCAACAAGCTGGTCAGCGGCGCCTACATGGGATGGCGCGACGTCACCATCCTGCGGTCGCTTGCCAAATTCCTGCGCCAGACCGGGTTTGCGCTGTCGCAATCCTATGTCGAAACGGCATTGTCGAAGAACACCGACATCGCCGGCTATCTGGTCCAGCTGTTCCGCACTCTGCACGATCCGTCGGCGTTCGCCGATGCGGCGGCGCGTGAACATGCCGCGGCGCAAATCCGCTCGCGCATCGATGCCGCGCTGAACGATGTGCCGTCGGCCGACGACGACCGCATCATCCGCGCGCTGCGTTCCATCATCGACGCGATCTTGCGCACCAATTTCTTCCAACCCGACGACGCGGGCGCGCCGAAGCCCTACGTCGCCTTCAAACTGTCGAGCCGCAAACTCGATCTGTTGCCGGCGCCGAAACCCCTGTTCGAGATTTTCGTCTATGCGCCGGAAGTCGAAGGCGTGCATCTGAGGTTCGGCAAGGTCGCGCGCGGCGGCATCCGCTGGTCGGACCGCGCCGAAGATTTCCGCACCGAAATTCTGGGCCTTGTGAAGGCGCAGAACGTCAAGAACGCGGTGATCGTGCCCGTCGGTTCAAAGGGCGGATTCTATCCCAAGAAGCTTCCCGTGAATGCCACGCGCGATGCGGTTCAGGCCGCGGGTATCAGCGCCTACAAGACGTTCATCGGCGCGCTCCTCGACGTGACCGACAATATCGGACCCACCGGCGAGGTAATCCATCCCGACAACGTCCTGCGCTACGACGAGGACGATCCGTATCTCGTGGTAGCCGCCGATAAGGGCACCGCGACGTTCTCGGACATCGCCAACGGCATCGCGCTGGAACGCGGCTTCTGGCTGGGCGACGCATTCGCATCCGGCGGTTCGGCCGGTTACGACCACAAGAAAATGGGCATCACCGCGCGTGGGGCATGGGAAGCGGTGAAGCGCCACTTCCGCGAGATGGGCCGCGATTGTCAGAGCGAGCCGTTCACCTGCGTCGGCGTCGGCGACATGTCGGGTGACGTGTTCGGCAACGGCATGCTGATGTCGACCAAGACGCAGTTGCTGGCGGCGTTTGACCACCGCCACATCTTCATCGACCCGAACCCCGACACCGAGGCGTCGTATCATGAGCGCAAGCGCATGTTCGATCTGCCGCGTTCGTCGTGGGCCGATTACGACGCCAAGCTGATTTCGAAGGGCGGCGGCATTTTCCCGCGTACGGCAAAGGCGATCGCGCTCTCCGAAGAGATGAAGGCGCTGACGGGCCTGAAGAAGGATTCGGCAACGCCGCTGGAGTTGATCAAGGCAATCATCACCGCAGACGTGGACCTGTTGTTCTTCGGCGGCATCGGCACCTATGTGAAATCGGCCGCGCAATCGAATGCCGACGCCGGCGACCGCGCCAACGATGCGGTGCGCGCCAACGGCAAGGACATCCGCGCGAAGATTGTCGGTGAAGGGGCAAACCTTGGATGCACACAACCCGGTCGCGTCGAGTACGCGGCGAAAGGCGGCCGCATCAACACCGACGCCATCGACAATTCGGCGGGCGTCGACACCTCGGACCACGAGGTGAACCTGAAGATCCTGATGAGCGGGCCGTATCGGCGTGGCGAGCTTAAGGTCGAAGATCGTGACGCGATTCTCGCCAAGATGACCGACGAAGTCGCGCATCTGGTGCTGAAGGACAATTACGACCAGACCGAAGCGCTATCCGTTTCCGAATTGCGCGCCGCCGGCGATCTCGATGCCGCCGGGCGCATGATGCGGGCGATGGAGGCGTCGGGCCAACTCGACCGCGCGGTCGAACAGTTGCCGGATGACGAAGGCCTGCGCACGCGCGCGAGAGAGAATCGCGGTCTGACGCGGCCAGAGCTCGCGGTGCTATTGGCGTACGCCAAACTCGAACTGAACGACGCGGTGCTGGACAGTGCGCTGCCTGACGACCCCTATCTGCATCGTCTGCTGGTGTCGTATTTCCCCCACCTTGCCGCGGACACATTCAAGGGCGAGCTCGATACGCATCGCCTGAAACGCGAAATCGTCACCACGCAGCTGGTCAACCGCATGATCAACGTCGCGGGACCGTTGTTCACGCACCGCATGCGCGAGCTGACCAGTGCGCCGCTCGCCACCATCGCGCGCGGCTATGTCGTGGCCGAGGGCGCCTTCGGACTGGAATCAATCAAGGCGCGCATCGATGCCCTCGATCTCAAGGTGCCGGCGGCGACACAAGTATCGATGCAGTCCGACGTGGCGGAATTCCTCCGCCGGCTCGGCGTGTGGTTCATCGCGCATCTGCCGCCGGACGCCGATCTGGCAGCGGCGGTGAAGACCTATGGCGAGGGCGTGGCTTCGCTGAAGGGCCGCTTCCACCAGGTGATCTCGCCGTACGAGTTCCAGGTTACGGAAGCGCGGGTGAAAGAGCTGCAAGCCGCCGGTGTGCCGCTCGATGTCGCCGAAGACGTCGCGGTGATGCCGCTCCAGGCAGGCGAGCCGGAAATCGTCCTTCTGGCGCAGACCGAAAATGTTTCCATCGAGGCAGCGGCTGGCGCCTATTTCGCCGCCGGCGCGCAGATCGGCCTCGACACGTTGCGCGGTAGCGCCAACCGGATCGCCGGCACCGACCATTGGGACCGTCTGGCTTTGCGCCGCATTCTCGACGATCTGTTCACGGCGCAGCGGTCGATGGCGGCGGACGCCCTCACGAAAGCGCGCGACATGATCTCTGACGAAGCGGGCTTTGCACGCGGCGCGGCGGCGGTACGGTTATGGACCAAGAATCGTACGGCCGACGTCGAACGCACACGCGCATTCCTGGCGGAGCTCGAGAGGGGCGGTCAGCCGTCGGTGGCGAAACTGTCGCTCGCCAACAGCCAGATTCAGAAGATCGCGTCGCAGTCGGCGTAGGCCGCTTCAATTGGCCATGTGGTAGGCGATGTAGCCCGCAAGGGCGACGGCCGCCAGCCAGAACAGAATGATTCCGGCGAGTATCAGTCGGTCCTTCACAGCGCGCTGTCCCCACAACCCAATGCTGGCCGGTATGAAAAACGGGCCGTGACAAAGTGCGCGGCCCGTCGGCGGCGCGCGTTTGCCACCCGGCTTGGCCGGACGCAATTACGGGAATCCCCGTATTCGCGCTCAGTATGGAGCGGATGCGGAACCCGTGCGTCGGGCGTGCGTTGCCGGTCCAGCGGCACGAGGTTCACCATGAATCAACTCAGCGAAGAAACGCGCGTCTGCATTGAGACTTGTCTGGAGTGCCACGCGACCTGTTACGGCATGCTGATGACGCATTGCATCGAGATGGGCGGTGAGCACGCGCGGCCCCAGCATGTGCGGCTGATGATGGATTGTGCCGAAATCTGCCTGACTGCCGCGAACGCGATGTCGCGAAAGAGTCAGTTTCACAAACAGATTTGCGCGCTGTGCGCGGAGGTATGCGAAGCCTGCGCCGATGATTGCGCAAAGCTCCAAGGCATGGAGGAATGCGTCATCATGTGCCGCGCCTGCGCCAAGGCGTGCTCGGAAATGGCGTGAAACCGGAAAAGTTTTTATTGGCGCGAAGTGGTGGTCGATAAAATTTTTTCGGCGGCAAGTTCGCGTCGAAAAGTTTCTATTGGAATCCAAAAAAACAAATTGTTCCGCACTTGACGGCGAACCGCCGCGCGCGCATACCGACGCCGTCCCCACAATTGCGTGCTGCGTGATCCGCGCCACGAAAGCCCAAGGCTTCCGCGGCTTTCTCATCTTGGCGATTCGTGTCTTTGGCCGGTGAAAAATTTTATTGAAAAAATTTTTTCGCCGTCAGTTCGACGCCACGCGGCGCGGTGGAGCAGAGCGTTCGCCCATGTGCTGGCGGAAATCGGTCATGAATTTCTCGAGCGTGTCGACGCCGGCGATGCGGCGCGCGAGATCGCGGAAGGCAACGCCCTGGCGGTCGATCTTTTCGGTGACGACGGCGAAGGCGCTGGCATCGGCGCTCGCGTTCATCTTGCCGGACCAGTGCAACTTGATGCGCACCAGGCTGGGGTCGTCGCCGGCAAGCGAATAGGCGATGGCCGCGCGCATGACGTTGGCGCGTTCCTCGACGGTGAGTGGCGGTTCGGCCTGCCAGCGGTCGCCGAGCAGCTCTTCGATCTTGGCCGCGGCAACCGGCCAGTGCGCGGCTTCCCAATGGATGTCGGCACGCAGGCGGCGCGCATCCGGCGCCTCGTCGTCGGCGACGAGGTCAATGGCCATGTCGTATTGCTTGAGCGCGGCGAGCGCGCGCGCTTCGAGGAGGCGTCGCTGTTCGTTGATCTCATTGGGAAGGCGCGTCTGCCGCGTGTCGTTGATGACGGCGAGCGCCTCTTTCCCCTTGTGATCGAGGAGGTAAATGGCGGCGAGTTTGGTGGCGACCACCGCCTGGGCGACACCGTCGAGGCGCTTGTGCACCTGGTGGTCGAGGAGCTGTTCGGCGGGGCCGAGCAGGTCCACCGCCACGAGGCGGTCGCACAATTTGCGGATCATCTCGTCGCCATCGGCGCCGATGGGCGTCAGTTCGATAAAGTCGTAGAACAGCGACAGCGAGTCGACCGGCTTCATCGCGTCGGCCTTGCCTTTGAGGAACAGATCGGAGAACGCCATGCGCATGTCGTCCTGCGCGGCGCGGCCGTCGTCGCTGCCGGCAAAATTGTTGGCCGCGACGCGCAGCACCGACAGACCTTCGCGCCAGCGCTTGGCGTCGAAATACAGTCTGCCGAGCTTGCGCAACGTGCGCAGTTCCAGATTGTCGCCGCGCCAGCGATAGCGCAGTTGCTCGAGCTGATCGATCGCCTGCGCCGGCTTGACGCGGCCGGCGGCAAGTTCGGTGTCGACACGGACATAGGTGGCCTCGGCGGCGATGCGCGGATCGCGCGACGCCTCGACCACCCTCATGCCGGCGATCGCCTGGTTGCGATAACCGCGCGCGGCGAGAATGCGCGCGCCCAAGAGCTTGGCCTCCGCGTCTTCCGCCGCGGGCACGGTGCCCAGTCCCTCCATCGCGTCGGCCGCGGTGGCGATGTCGCCGGTGGCGATGCCGGCCTCGGCGCGGGCAAGACGCGCACGCACCGTCCATTCGGGCGGATAAAAGTGCAGCACGGATTCGGCCGCGGCGAGATCGCGCCGCGCCTCTGACCAGTTCTCGAGTTTGACGGCGACCAGCCCGCGCCACAGTGCGGCGTGCGGATCGTTGTCGAGCACTGGCGAGGCGAGCGCGGCGCGCGCGTCGGCATAGCGGCCGGTCATGTAGTTGGCGGCGCCGCGGAGTACGGCGAGCGATGGGTCCTGCGCGAGCTTCGCCTCCGCGGCCTGCATCAGATTGATGACGCCAAGTGCCTCGGGCGCGAGTTCGTGTGCGATCAGGAAACGGGCGAGGGCAAGGCGGGCGCGGTTGGCGTCGCTTTCGGCGAGGCGCGCGGTGGCGGCGATGAGCTTGCGCTCGGCGGCATAGATGTTTTCGTTGCTGCCGCGCCAGTGCGCGAAGTCGATGAAAGCCGGGCCCAGCCCGGAGCGTTGAATCTGCACGGTCGGCGCGGGTGCGCTGCCGGCGGCGGTAGAGAGCAAGAGGCCGGACGGACGGCCGAATTCGACGAGGTCGCTTTTCACCGTGACGTTGAGATCGTCGGCGAGCGGAACGACCGCGAGTCCGGATGTGGTCGGCAGCGCCTCCATTTCGACAAACCGGCGCGGCGTGAGGAGGCCACGTCCCGGCCGCGCGGGAATGACCAGTATCTTGTCGCCCGCGTCGGGATCGACAAGCTTGATCGGTGCCGTCGCGCCCGTCATCTGCGCGGTGAGCGTAGCGCGGCCGTTGGCGCCGCCGCGCGAGATGGACACGGCGCGCGGCGTGTCGCCGGTGGGGGCGAAGGCGATGACCAGCGCTCCGGCATCTTCGCTGACCGCCGCAACCAGCGGCGCCTTGAAGCGCAGGCGAAGGACGGAGGTGGTGCCGGCTTCTTCGGCGTCCGCCTTGGCGACGACAGGCGCGATGTTGGCGAACAACGTCGCGGCTTCCAGCGCGGGATGGTTGTCGAGAACGATCCATGTGGTCTCGCCGCGGACAAACACGGCAACGGCGTGGCCACGCGCGTCAGGGAAGCGCAACTCGGCGCCGTCGCCGATCAGGTTCGCGGTCGGTGGACCGCCGGCCTGGGGTGCCGCGGCGACCTGCGTTTGCTCCGGCGTGGTCTGCGGCACGATCGCGGCAGGTGGCGCCGAGGCCGACGCGGCGCCGGCGGTTTCCGGCACGGCCTGTGGCGTGGCGAGGACTTCGGGAAGCGCGCGGGACGACGCGGCGGCGTAGGCGGCGGCATCGGTACGCGGCGCGAGCACGTCGACGAACACCTTGTTGGCCTCGCGGCCGGAATGAAACGTCGCTTCCGGGTCGGTGTCGAAGTCGACGAGCAGCGCCTTGTCTTCGATGCGCCAACCCGCGTTCTTCACCCATGCGGGCGCCTGCGCGAGCAGCGTGGAGAAGTCGGGCTTGGCCAATGTCTCGAACCGCATGGTGACACGGCCTTTGCCGGGATAGGCGGAGAACGCCACGCGGTTCGGCCAGTCGAAAACCAGTCGGGTGAAATTGGAATACTCGACGACGCGCACCCGAATGACGGGTAGCTTGGCCACGTCGATGGTGGTGCGTTCGCGCGGCGGCGGCGCGGGCAGGTCGGGCGGCACGCCGGCGAACGATTGCGGCACCAGATCGATGGCGGTGCGCCCGCCCGAAATCGTAGTGTGCAGCGTCACCGGAATTCCAAGACCGAAGCGATACGTCATGCGATCGGCATCGTGCCGCGCCGACGTGATGTAGCTGGCGAGGCGGCCGACCAGTGCCACCACATCGGTGTCGATGGGCTTCGCGGTCTTGACCACCAGGATGCCGTTCTGGATCGACGCGGTGACCTGGGTTGGCGTGCGGTAGGTGAAGAGGATGCGCGCGTAGCCGCCGCTGGTATCGGCGGTGATGGTTTCGTTGATGGCGGGTGGCGGGGCGACATCGCCGAGCGCGTGGTTGTCGGGGATGTTCTGTTGGGCGTGGGCGGGCGTGACGAATGTGCATGCGACGGCAAACCAGGCGAACGTGAGCGTTCGCACGATACACAGCATCGGCGCGGAATTGCGCAGCGTCATCGCCGGCCCCAAGGCTTACGCTCTATTCTAGGGAGCACGGCGTTAACCCGTCGTGAACCGTGATGTTCCGGGCAACATCATGGGCCCGGTGGGGAGACGCTGCGCACGGCGCTGCTTGGCGGCGTGGGCGCGGCGGGAGCAGGAACAGTCGGCGCCGCTGCCGCCGGGGTGGTGGGCACAGGCGCGTGTGGAGCGGCGGGCGCGGGCTCAGTCGCCGGTTCAGACGCTGGCGCGTGCGGCAGCGGAGCCGGTGCGCGCGTCGCCGTCTGACGCGGAGCCGCGCGATGGGGGCGAGCGGCCGGGGTGTGATGCGCCGGCTGCGCCGCGTGCGTTGGCGCAGGCGCCGGTGTGGTAGCGGGGGGCGCGACGACGGGCGCCGTGGCCGGTGTGGGCCTCGGCGTT
>JADMIO011419604.1_pt1 | contig 14284 bp, 5 predicted proteins | sample 8958161 | NCBI WGS metagenome assembly JADMIO01 (sample SAMN16585339, study PRJNA669376) | soil metagenome | isolation source: Crop rotation soil | place: USA: Cullars Rotation, Alabama | collected 2011 | reverse complement strand
CCGCGACAACTTGTCCACGTGGAATTCTAAGCTTAGGATCCCAATGTGCTGGAAATCCAGTCCGTCAAAAATGCTTCCGTTAAAAGCGCGGAAACTAACATCACCTCCGTCACCTGTTGTGGAAGCACCGGTTGAACGGTCGTAGTTCGGACCGCTGAGATTCACATCCTGACCTGCTTCAAATGAAATAGGGCCTCCATCGCCGCCTGATGTGCTGCTTGCATTTACTGCATGGCCGCTGGTAGTGATCGTGCCTTCAACGGCTTTCAGCGTAATGGCCCCTCCGGTATTTTGGTTACCGGAATTGGTAGCATGAACGGCATAGTTGCCATAACCGCTTGTGATGGTGATATCGTTTTTTGCAAATAAATCAATCCATGAATCATGGCTGGCGCCTGCACTTAAGTCAGCGCTGATCTCACCTTTCTTGCCGTTGGTGTTGTCTACAACAATTGAACATGCCCAGATTTCAACACCTGCAGTAGCATCGCAGGGTTTCTCGGGACGGTAAAAGCAAGTCACATGCGTGCTGTTATTGGCAGGCGTTACGTGACCTGCACCAATAGACTGAACAACGCCGTAAATGAAAACAGATTTAGCTTCAAGATGTACTAAATCAGCGCCCGGATCCTGCCCTACGCTTCGTACAGTATCCGTAATCATCAAAGAGCAATTGCCGATAATGGTAATCATGCCGCCTCCGGCAGGCTGGTTAATTCCAACACCTGAAATTCTTCCCCTTGATTCAACCAGTCCGCCGATATCAGCAACGCCGTACGACCTGATATATATAGTGCCGCCTGAGCAGCCGTTGGCCTGGATGGTGGAGCCATCTTCCTGCATGATGTCACCGCCCGCAATCAAAGTAATATTCCCCGCGCGACCGCCTGTGCAGGAACCACCTCCCTGGTTAGAAGTGATTTTTGATCCGGCAAGCAGAATGATTTTACCGGTTGCATGAACATTGATGAAATCACCTATGTCACCTGTTCCGGGCACATCGCCTTTAATCCAACCTGTCGCTGAAATGGTCAGGTCGCCTGTTACGTTAAACACGCCGTCGGTAGCTCCGTCGGCGGCGTCAAGGCTTACGAATGTTGCTGTAGAAGACAGTGTCGTATCTGCAGTGGCCATACTTTTCTGGCTTAAACAACAGCAAAAAATAAGCATAGCGATGATGCTTAGTGAAAGAATATTTTTCTTGTCAACTTGCTTTAACTTTGAAGCTGGTAAATTGATTTTCATGGTTTTTAAATTTTGGTATTGAAATTTTAGGTCTATTGTTTAAAGTATTTTTTAAATTATTTACTGATTAAGTTCATCAAACAAAATAATAATCAAGCATAGTGATAACTATTTTGTTTAATGTTTATAAAATAATTGTGTCTTAAAATAAATTTTTCGATGAAATATTCATGTTTTTTTCTGTATTTTGTGCAATATTATCATTTTTTATGAAACGAACAAAAGTATTTTGCGAATGGACATATTTGGGTGATAATTATGCCTTTATTAATTATTAATAAACAAAAGGCTAATCCAATTAAATAAAAAGCAGGGATTTTTCGCCTGCTTTTTTGTTAAAAATCGCAATTTTCATCTATGTATTTGGCCTATTACTTAAGCGATTCATGCATTCTTTTCTTATTTTTAATGTTTTTTAATCATTTCTTATCGTGTTTTATAAGTGATTTCATTCCATAGCCTTTCTTTTTAAGCCTCCTTCGGGCAATAGCTCCCCGTAGTCAGTAAAGATTAAGAATACTGTGGCAAGCGCCAACGCATTTGTTAGCATCATCAACGCCGCACTTGCCACCATCAACGGTGTTGCCTGAAACAGCATTAAAGCACCGTGAAACAATCCCGGCAAACCCTAAAACGATCACAATTGTGTTGTGGAAATTACAAATTGTGTTGTGGAAATTTGCAATTGCTGACAGCCAACGCCGTTGGTGTGCAGTAAATTCATAATTGTGCGCAGTAAATTTGTAATTGTCATCGCTCTTTTATCAATTGTGTGATAACAATCGTTAAAGGTGTTGTGGAAATTGTTGATTTCAACAACACTTTTCTCAGTAGTTGAGAACTTACCCCGTTGTATTGCATGAAATCGCTGATTGACTGCAATCAATTTGAAATTGTGTTGTGGAAATTACAGATTTCCATAACGAAAAAGATAATGGTGTTGCGTAAATCCGGAATGAAATTGGGTTTTTGAATAGAAAAATACGAATCAGACAGTATAGGGTAAACTCTGTAGGTGAATAGTAGGGTTCAAATTCATGTTGCTGATCACAAATTTTACACAAGACATCTCTACTAAAAAATAAAGCCACCCTATACAGGATGGCTTTATGAAAGTTGTGGTTGCTTCTAATTGTGTACAGTCAGGCTTTAATATTAACTATTGCAACTTGCAGATGGTTGAAATTTAGATGTAATGATCGATAGATTCTCACATTCAATATATATAATATCCAACAGGTATCGCAGGGGCGACCTGTTGGGTGGTGGGTTGCAATGCAGGTGACTTCTTTTGGTAACTTTGCAATTTCTCCATACGATGAAATATAAAATAGTCTTTATTATTTTTTTACTTGGCCTTATAAGTTCCCTGGCAAATGCCCAAAGCGAATTCAGAGCAGTAATCAGGGATAGCGCTTCCAATGAACCACTCCTTGGGGCAACGATTACTGAAGAAGGAACGACGAATGGCGCTTCATCCGATGAAGCAGGCAGGGTTAAAGTATCCGTTACAGGAACGGGAGCTGTGGCCTTCATTGTTCAATATATAAGCTATAGAACACAAAGAATTATTGTTGATATTCCGCAACAGGATAGTGTCATGCAAATTGTAATGGCTCCTGATGGCACTGTTCTCGGGGAAGTGACAGTGACCTCGGTGAGAACAAATTCAAGAATAGAAGATGTACCTACACGGGTGGAAGTGCTGGGACTGGATGATCTGAACGAAGAAAACGGGGTGAAGCCCGGAAACATTATGAGTCTCCTGGGTGACATTGCAGGCATACAGTTGCAACAGGTCTCTGCAAGTTCAGGAAATACTTTTGCAAGAATACAGGGATTGAACGGACGCTACACCCAGTTGTTAAAGGATGGCATGCCGCTCTTCAGCGGATTGTCCGGCAGCTTTGGAATTCTGCAGATTCCACCCCTTGATCTGAAACAAATAGAAATTATCAAAGGATCGGTTTCCACCTTATATGGCGGAGATGCTATCGGAGGCATTATCAACCTGGTTAGCAAGGACCCTACACCGGAAATGGAATTGGCGGTTACAGCCAACCGGTCAACGTTGTCAGAAACAAACATCAATGCTTACAGCGCCCGGCGGTTTAATAAATTTGGATTTACCTTATTTGCCGGCCAGACTTTTCAAAAACAAAGTGATGTGGATAAAGATGGGTTAAGCGATGCACCGGAAGTAGGAAGCACCGTTATTCATCCTAAGATTGTTTTCTATTTCAATCCCAAATCAACCGTGACATTAAACTATACCGGAACATTTGACAAACGCAAAGGTGGAGACATGAGCTGGTTTACAATCCATACAGACACACTTTATCATGTCAACAACAGCATTCAAAGGCACAGCTCAGATGCCAAATGGTTCTACGAGCTTTCCCAAACAAGTAATCTCACGCTTAAGTTCAGCAATAGCTATTTAACGCAAAGGCTGGGAACAAAAGCGTATGACTTCAATGCAACCCAACTTATCTATTTTTCAGAAGCTTCTTATTTTTATAAGATAAAAAATATGGAATGGGTAGGAGGCCTGAATTTTAACGGCGACCAATTTGATAATAGCTCAACGCAGTTAACAGAAATAAAGAATTACAATTACAGCACCGCAGGTGCATTTATCCAGAATACTTTATTGCTTGCAGAGAAGCTGACTATTGAAAGCGGCTTCAGGGGCGACTATCATAACAAGTATGGTTTCTTTGCACTCCCCCGGTTATCATTTATGTATAAATTCAGCAACCCTTTTACCGCAAGAATAAACGGTGGCTTTGGTTATAAAATTCCGAATCTCATAACCTACGTAAATCCTGAAACGGATTTGGCAATCATTGCTCCAAACACCACGCTTAAACCTGAATTGTCGGACGGGATAAATGCAGATGTAAATTTCCACAAGTTGCTTTTTAATAAATTAAATATCACGGTCAACCAGGCCTTTTTCATAACCAACATCAGGCAACCTGTTGATGACAGCTCCGTATGGCAGAGCGTCATTGCACTCGCAAACGGGGCCGAAGCGCTGCAGACCAAAGGGCTGCAAACGTATGCAAGAATAAAATACAGAAGCTTTGAATTTTATGCAAGCTATGTATTTACCGATGTAAAGAAGTTGTATGATGCAAGCCACCCTGTGCTGGTGGTTACGCCTCGTCATAATTTCTCAACTACCTTTTTCTATGAACCAAATGAAATGTGGAGGGGCGGCATTGAAAGTTCATTTATAGCAGGCCAGCTTAACCAGGACTATATGCCCGTAAAAGACTACCTTTTGTTTGCTGCCATGCTCCAGTGCAATATTGGAAAGACAAGCTTTGTGCTGAATGGAGAAAACCTATTAGACTTCCGTCAGAACAAAGGAAGTAAAATCTATGATGGAACAATAGCCAACCCTGTTTTCCATAAACTATGGGCTCCCATTGACGGAAGAGTAATTAATCTTTCCGTTAAATGGCAATTATAACCGGTATGGCACAATTTTTTTAGTTTTTATGTAAAAATTATTAAAAACTTTAAAAAAATGGGAAGCTTATTATATGCTATAGCTGTAATTCTGATTATTGCCTGGGCAATTGGTTTTTTCGCTTACAGTGCAGGTTCACTTATTCATTTATTATTGGTCATTGCAATCGTTGCAATTTTGTTGAGGGTTATTTCCGGCCGGAAGCCGGTTTGATGCTTTAATCTGAATCAACGTTAATAAATTTTTTTTCCTATTGATGCCTGCTGCCTGATAGATTCCAGCATAGATTCAAACCCACACCACCATCAGGCGATGTAATCATGCCCAGTGAAATGTCTTTGTTATGAAACTTGTGAAGCTCAGGCACAATAATTCCCAGGGCACCGCCAAGCATTAACCCGACGAGGTTATCAGAAGGAAAATGATCCAGTGAACGCACCCTGCAATATCCCATCAGCAACGGCGGAATAGCTGCTGCTGCGTACGTCCAATACTTTCCGGCTTTCATATGTGGGTGGTAATCGCAGAAAACCTTTGCCATAAAGAATGTGCTGTATGCGCATGTAGCCACATGACCACTGTAGAAAGAGCTTCTGTTATAGCCGTTCTGCCGCTCCTCCATCGGGAATTGATCATAATATACATAAGGCCTGAATTTGTTTTGGAAAGTTGGGCCTAACGGACTGTAGTTATAAAATGAAAATGTAATAATATGTCCTTCGGCATATATAAGCAGAAGATCTTTCCAGTCTTTGCTGATTTCTCTGTTAAGTGCCAGCAGCGCAGGTAACATGATCACAGGTATCTGCCCATAATCGCCGATATTTTTAAATGTGACAATCGAGGAAGAAGAAACATCCTGCTCTATAGCCCAACGGTCAAGGCCGTCAATGATTCCGCGATTCAACGCAGCAATCTCACCATCGGTAATATCAGGCTTATTCTTAATCCTGCTAATGGCTGCTGCATCTGATAATGCACCTAATCCAATAATAGTCCATACGACAGGCTTATTAACTCGGTAAATCTTCTTTCGCACGAGGGTATCAGTAGTGGTGGAATCTGTTACGCCAAAAGCAGTCATGCTCATGAGCAAAATAATGAATAACGGTAAGGAAGCCCTCATATATATTATAAATTTAAGTTGTCTGTTAAAAGTGATCCATCTTTTTATGATTCTTTAAAATCGTAATTCTCAAAATTAATTAATTAAATATATAGAACAGGCTTTTTAAAAAATCATATTACGTAACTTTTTTCTGCGTTGGCATGAATTTCTATGTGTAGAATGTTAATTAAATAAATATCGGAGGTGTTCTTTTCTGATACGGGAAAATAATTCCCCAATCTGTTGTTGATATGATGGGAAATGCATATCAGATATGAAATCAATTGCTTATGAAACGTATTCTTCGATCCTTAGTCGACATTGGCATACATAAACAAAGTGCCTTATTCGTACTGCTTTTTATAAGTGGTTTATTATTTTATTCCTGCAATATTAACCACGCAGGTGAAACACAAACCGACGCTTCCGCCGGAGTTGCGAATCACCCGGTTAAATATGCTGGGAAAGATGAGTCGGCGCCATGTTGTCATTGGACGTATGAGGTAGAGCAACCTGCTTCGGGAGAAGCAACACTTATTGCCAGGGTAAGGCTTGACTCCGGCTGGCACATATATTCCCAGCATATTGCTAATGCAAGTATGCTGGCAACAGCATTTACTTACTCAGCTTCACCTGCTTACAGCCTTGATGGCTTAACAACAGAAGTTGAGCCGTATAAGGAATACGATCCCTATTTGCACATTGAACTTCTTTACTTTGACAAGGAGACCATATTCAAACAAAAAATAAAGATACTCGATGAAAAGGATTTTATTATTACCGGTACTATTGATTACAAAGCCTGCCTGACTGAATGCCTTTCTATGAGGGAAGATTTTTCTTTTAAGGTGAAGGGAAAATCAAAAGAGAATTAAGCATAATCCCAATAATTTATTATTGGGCATAGTTTTTTATTAAAATTCTTTTTAGTCCCCAAAGAATTACAGTTTAACAATCTAAAAAATTAAATAAAAATGAAAACGTTGATGATTTTGTTCGCCATTGCAGGTTTCGCTCTGCAGGCACAAGCCCAGGATGTCAATAATAAGAATGTTCCGGCAGCCGTTATTACGGCATTTAACAGTAACCATTCAGGAGTAACGGATGTTGAGTGGAAGAAAGACGGGGCTAATTATGAAGTATCGTATGATCTTCCAAATAAAAAGGACATTTATATTACTTATGATGCATCCGGCAAATTAATCAGGACAAAAGAAGAAATTTCAGACAAAGATCTTCCTTCAGCCATCATGGCCTATATTCAAAAGAATTATGATGAGGATGAAGCCCGGAATGCCTTCAAAGTAACGGATGCTGACGGAACGCTTACTTACAAGGTAAAAATGAAGGGAGATCATTTGATTTTTGATTCGAATGGTGCCCATATCAAGACCGTGAAGGCAGATAAAAAACGTTCATCCTAATCAAAAAATCAGTTTTATGTGTATAAGATGACAGGGGCAAACGCCGGGTTTAAAAAACCCCGGCGTTTGTTATTTAAAAAGCACTGTTTTATCAGGTGAATATGAGAAATGAAATAATTACAAGTTTCATAGGCTTGTGCTTGTTTATCTCAGGCTACTCCCAGAGAACGGGAATGACCATGAGCGGAAACCCGCCTGTGCTAAATGATTCTGTCATTCAATCCCTCATCATAGAAAAACCAATAACCGCACATAACAATAAATCTATATATTTTATTAACCGGCCGGTCGATATACCTATTGTTATTGCCGGCAGCGCCTTTTCCATCTTCGGACTCTCAAAAATATATAACAAAGACCCCTCCACCCCCGAACAGGTAAACAGCTTGAAAATAAGCGACATCAATTCATTCGACCGAATGGCCGTATACTCCTTTTCTAACACGCCCTATCAAATCAGTAATGCTGAATTTTATGCATCCATACCCTTACCCTTCATCGTCTTCCTGTTTAACCAGGATACACGCCAGGAATATGGAAAGCTTAGTTTTTTGTATTGGGAAATACTTTCCGTCACAGGCATCTTTGGCGTAGGCGGCCCTTATTTTATTGATCGCTACCGGCCTTATGTATATAAGCAGGAAACTGCCATGGATATACGCCTTGACGGAGTGGCCAAAAATTCAGCATTCTCAGGTCACACTGAAATCGTCGCCGCTTCCGTATTTTTCATTGCCAAAGTGTATAGTGACTATTATCCCGAAAGAAAATTCATTATGTTCAGTTTGGCATCTGTCGCCACCGGAGCCATGGGATATATGCGCATTGTTGCCGGCGGTCATTTCATATCCGATGTCTTCATTGGTGCGGCCATCGGTACCCTCTCAGGTATCCTAGTTCCCCACTTTCACAAAAACAAAAGCCGTGATTCTTCTCTTGGTTTCGTCCCTTACAGCAACAGTAATTCGAGGGGCTTTATTTTAACGTATCAAATAAAGTAATAGTGGCTAATAAGAAAAAGGATGACAAAAACTAAGCGCACAATTTATTTTTAAGCTTATTTAACAGGAAGGACAAAAACGGTTTCTTTTTCATTATGTAAAAGTATATGTAAGTGAAATTCCTTTAAAGGATCCATTATACATTGGAGTAAGGCATATTTCATTTCTTCCCCATCTTTATTGATGTGTGGCGTAAACATTATTGCCGGATAAAATAACAATTCAGGCACCTACCCGTACATCAGTCAACCAGTATTGATCATTCACCATTCTGTAAATGCCAACAATGGCCTGATCTTTCGGTGACTCTTTGTAGCTTCAGGAAAACTTCCAGGAATAACCACAAAAGTATTTTAAGGCCTCTGCAGCGTAATATTCAAATGAATATTATTTCTCATCATTCTCAGATCGGCGCCGTCAACATTTCCATCCCCGTTAATATCGTTCACATTATAGGATCCGATTATGAAGGATGGAATAACATTCTTCATCACGTCGCGGTCAGACTCATTGATTGCGCCATCCTGGTTTACATCACCGCTATATACACCATAGTTTCCATCGCCTAAGTCTATCATATTGCTGCCATAAGCTGTGTTAGATGAAGGCGGTGCAAAATCATATTCACTGATACCTGTCACCTGCACTGAATCAGCGCTCCATGTTTCAAGGCTGTTCCTGTGCCTGATCACAAGGTAGTAATAGCCGCCCGCATCAACGGATGGGAAGATGGATAAAATACCATTGGTTTTGAGAATACCTGAATAGGCAAAGGCTACATGATTAAGATCGGTTGGCGTGCGGAATTCAATGGTAACAGAGTCCACATCATCGGCCTTATTGCTGGCGCCTGTAAGCTTGAGCAAAGGAGACATCTTGCCGCTTCCTAAATAATATGCCTGCAGGAAGAAGTGAACATCAAAATTGGAACAAGCCTCATGAATTGTTACCTGCGAAGAGGATGAACAGCCGGCATTGGTGATGGTCCATTTGAAAACATTGTCCCCGTTTGCCAGGCCTGTAACGTGTGAGGTAGGGCTGGTGGAATCAGCAAGTATTCCGCTGCCACTGACAAGCGTCCACACGCCTGTTCCGATTATCGGTGTATTACCTGCAAGATCTGTTGAATGTGTATTACACAACACCTGGTCATCTCCTGCAATCGCTGTGGTTGGTGCTGCATCAACGTGAATGGTCACGTCAGCGTAGTTTGATGCGCAGGCGCCGCTTGTTATTGTCCAGCGGAACACGTTATCGCCTGCGCCAAGACCTGTAACGGAAGATGCTGCATCACCGGTTGCTGTAACAGAACCGCTTCCGCTGACCAATGACCAGGCACCAACACCCACTGCGGGATTGTTAGCTGCCAATATTGCAGTGTAAACACCGCACAGGTTCTGGTTTGGCCCTGCATTGCCGGTTGATGGCATTTGGTAAATAGTCAGCTTCAGGTGAGCCGTGGAGTCACATCCTGCAGCATTGGTAGTTATATATGTTTTGTTGCCTGAAGTGGAATAATCGGTGCCGTTCCACAAATAATGAAGGCAGGCATCAACCGTATCGAATGATGCTGTGGGAAGGCCGACGGCCAGGTGAGCGGATGAAGAGGTATTTGAGAACGAAGAACACGAACCACCTGCACTTACGATCACTTTATAGGTGCCTGAATCTCCTATGGTAATAGGGCTAATGGTAAGCGAATCATTATTCGTGCCGATGTTGGTGTTTTCCTTCTTCCATTGATAAGTAAGGTTGCCTATGCCATTTGCGGTAACACTATATATCAAAGGGCTGCTGCCTGCGCATCTGAACAATGATGAAGGAGCAGGCTGTACGGTAATGTCAGGTGACACGCATTGTGAGCCGATACCAAAGGAAGACGGCGATCCCAGGTTGGCGCTGTTAGCAAGGGCTGTAGCCATGGTGTAATTGGGAGTGGTAGTGGTAAGCGAGTCAATGGTTGCATCCTTTTTCAGTATCACCACCCGTCCGTTGGTTACATAACCGGTTGCATCCAGTGTAACCTTGTAGCTGAAGGTTGAAGCTCCTGTTTGCGAAACATTCCAGTACCTTGCTGTATATAAATCCACATTGGCCATCATAGCAGGAGAACCCGTAGTTAGCGGAGATTCAACTTGCTCGGCGGTAACTGTGCTGGTGCCTGTCAGCGAAACATAGTTGAAGGTAAGCGGCCTGTAGTTGCCGCCCTTACCTACTGTGAATTGCTTTGCTCCCGCTGAAGCGAATACACGGTTCAGCTTACCGTTTACATAGCTTGATGCAGAGGCATTCAGAATATCACCGGTTGACAGAACCGTAATGCTTGGAGTGGTTGTACCGGGGTTCAGAACTCCATTGGTTAGGTCGAGTGAATCGCTGATGGAAACAGAATTGGTCAGCGTAACGCCGCCGGCATTATTTATCTTCAGCGAGCTGATGGTTGACGGCAATCCTGTTCCTGTAACCTGCGCTGCAGTTCCTTTATATTCATAATGAGCATTCGGGCTGAAGTACCTGTATGCATTGGTGCCGCCAAAGTTCTGGATGTTGCCTGAGGCAGTAGGATAAGCGCTTATTCCATCTGCCGAACCAATCTTTACAATAGCATTGTCATCAATGTAAAAGCTTGAATTGCCTGCAGAAGCTGTCAGTAAGGCCGACGGGCCGATATCAACGGTTCCGCCTATATATACCTGGGCAATGTTGTTTCCGCCCGATTGAATCTTAGCCGTTCCTGAAAGGGTAATAACCGAAGTTGATGTAGCATAAAGCGTATATCCGCCATTACCTCTTGAGAGATCGATTACGCTGCTTCCGGACATATTAATGGATCCTGTGACATCAAACGGATGCAGGGGGTGCGCACCATCGGGGTAAGAAACCTGCACATACGCACTGCCTGATGTGTTGAGGGTTCCGTTTATGGTCATGTCCGTTCTTACAAACAAGGTTCCGGTAACGTTTACAACACCACCCGAATAGATAATAAATGAGTAGCTATTGGTAAATGTTCCATTAACCTGCAAAGTTCCATAAACCTCCATCAGGTCGGTTTCAAAATATGTCAGGGTTACACCGGTGTTTACGGTAAGCTGACCTCCTGCCTGCACCACGATGTCTCTTACGAAAATGTCGGCGGTAACAGTCACTACATGTGAGTTTTCAATGCTTACATCCCCAGCAGTTACGGTCGGAACAAGCGATGCATCGCTCCAGTTGATTCCGTCATGTGAACCTTCCCAGGTAGTTGTTGAATTCCAGTTGCCTGTTGCTCTTGACCGGAAGTGATCGCTGGCGCTGCTTACAAATGCATTTACCGTAAAGCCATTGCTGGTGCCTGTGGCTGAACCTGCAGTTGCTGTAATGGTTCTGTTGGTGCCGGGTTTGTTCAGCGAGAAGTTTTGCGTAAGCACTCCTGCTGTAAATGCATTGGTGGTAGCGGGGTATACGGTGCCGAGATTAGTGGTCATGTCCGCTGTTCCCGTAAATCCTGCGGCTACATTGTTATATATATCATAAGCGGTGATGGTGACAGAGAAAGCCGCACCGGCCGTCTTGGTTCCAATCGTATTGAAGATAAAATGATCCGCCGATGCTGCATTAACCGGAATCGAAGAGCTGGTATTTGCCGTTTTGCTGCCGTCTGTAATATCGGTGGCGGTAGCCGTCCATGCTCCTGAAGTTTTTAAGGTAAGGCTGAATGTCTGCGCGCCACCTGACAAAGCGGCATTTGCAGGCTGTACGGCAAGCGCATCCGTGGAAGTAATTCCAACAGTATGCGTACTTGATACTATGTTCCAGCAGGCATCTACTGAATTGACGGTTACATTGAACGCTGTGCCGGCTGTCTGTGAAACAGGAGTTCCTGTCTTACCGGTTGCTGATCCTGCCACTGCCGTTTCGCCCGGCACCAATATCTGGAGCATGGTAAACGGACCGGTATTAGTTGTAATGGAAGGGCTCGTATTCGGAGTCTTGCTGCCATCCGATAAATTGGTTGCAGTGATAGTCCATGCCCCTGCCGTTCTCAAAGTGATGCTGAATGTTCTTGTGCCGGAAGCCAGTGCCGTTGCAGTTGGCAAGGTAGCATTGACATCCGTGGAAGATATAGCAACCACATTATTAATTGATATTAAGTTCCAGTTAGCATCAACAGCTCTTGCCGTCACATTAAATGCTGTTCCGGCAACCTGTGCTGAAGGAGTGCCGGTTTTTCCTGTTGCAGTACCCGGAGCTGCTGTTTCACCCGGAACCAGTAACTGCATCTTCACAAAGGCTCCGCTGTTTACCGTAATGAAAGGACTCGTATTCGCCGTTTTCGATCCGTCTGTTATATCTGTAGAAGTGATGGTTGTTGTACCTGCAGTGATAAGAGTAACGCTGAAGGTGTGGGTGCCGGAAGCAAGAACTGCATTGGATGGCATTGTTGCATTTGCATCGGATGATGTTATAGTAATGTTGTCAGAAGGCGCCGATGACACAAGGTTCCAGTTTGCATCCACGGCATTCACAGTAATGTTAAACGGAGTACCTGCTGTTTGTGCAGATGGACTTCCTGTTTTTCCGGTAGCTGAACCGGGACTTGCCGTTTCACCGGGAACCAGTAACTGCAGCTTGGCGAACGCACCTGCATTTACGGTAATGGCAGGACTGGTATCATCGCCAACTCCTACTACGCTTGTACCTATCGTTTTCGATCCTGCTGTTTTAAGCGTAACGCTAAAGGTGCGTGTTCCACTTACAAGAGGAGCGCTGGCAGGTAAGCCTGCATTGACATCAGAAGAAACGAGTGAAATATTTGTAGTTGCTGAAGAAATAAGATTCCAGTTAGCATCTACTCCTTTTACAATTACATTAAATGGGGTACCTGCTGTCTGTGCTGTCGGTGTGCCGGTCTTTCCTGTAGCCGTTCCCGGAGCTGCTGTTTCACCGGGCACTAATAGCTGAACCTTTACGTAAGCGCCTGCATTGGTTGTTATGGAAGGGCTGGTATTGGCCGTCATGCTTCCGTTTGTAAGATCTGTTGACGTCACCGTCCATGATCCGGCTGTTCTGAGTGTAACGCTGAAGGTTTTAGTTCCTGCTACCAATGCAGCATTAGATGGTAACGTTGCATTTGCATCTGTTGATGTGATACCAATATTGTCGGTTGAAGAAACAACATTCCAGTTGGCATCAACTGCATTCACCGTTACATTAAATGCAGTACCTGCAGTAGCTGCTGAAGGCGTTCCGGTCTTTCCTGTAGCAGAACCCGGGCTTGCTGTTTCACCGGGAACTAATATCTGCAGCTTGACAAATGCACCCGGCGTAACAGTAACTGCAGAGCTGGTATTGGCAGTCTTTGTTCCGTCTGTAGCGTCTGTTGCTGTGATAGTTCTTGATCCGGCAGAAATTAAGGTTACACTAAATGTTTGTGTGCCGGAAGAAAGATTTGCATTGGATGGTAATACAGCATTTGCATCGGACGATGAAATAGCAACAGCATCTGAAGGGGCAGCTGATACAATATTCCAGTTGGCATCCACAGCATTGACCGTTACGTTAAACGGTACTGTTGATGCCTGCGTTGATGGTGATCCGGTTTTTCCTGTGGCTGTTCCGGGAGCTGACGTTTCGCCGGGAAGCAATATTTGCAATTTACTGAATGCGCCTACGTTTGTTGTAATAGAAGGACTGGTGCTGGAAGGTTTGCTTCCATCGGTAATGTTGGAGGCCGTTATCGTCCATGAGCCAACTGTCTTGAGTGTAACGCTTAGGGTTCGCGTTCCACCAATTAAAGCAATGTTAGCAGGCAAGCCTGCATTCGCATCGGTAGAAGTTAATCCGACAACATTGGTGCTTGACACGGAGTTCCAGTTGGCATCCACAGCATTTACAATTACATTAAATGGTATTCCGGCAGTTTGTGCAATCGGAGTTCCTGTTTTTCCTGTAGGTGTACCGGGCGCAGCCGTTTCACCGGGAACGAGTATCTGCATTTTGGCAATAACGCCGTTGCTCACGCTTATAGATGCGCTGGTAT
>JADMIO010980276.1_pt1 | contig 14284 bp, 10 predicted proteins | sample 8958161 | NCBI WGS metagenome assembly JADMIO01 (sample SAMN16585339, study PRJNA669376) | soil metagenome | isolation source: Crop rotation soil | place: USA: Cullars Rotation, Alabama | collected 2011 | reverse complement strand
CGCGACAACTTGTCCACGTGGAATTCTAAGCTTAGGATCCCAATGTGCTGGAAAGTCGGCTCGGGTGTGCTACACTACCGGCATTTCCCATTCACTTCTCTGGAGTAAGTCCCCTTGGATCGTCGATCATTTCTGAAATACAGCGCCGCGGGCGCGATGAGTCTTTATGTCCCTCAGTTATTCGCCGGGACAACCAGCAGTTTTGGGCGGCTGCCGGAACGTCGCCTGTCGTTTCACAACTTGCATACGGATGAAAAGCTGGCGGCGGTGTATTGGGCCAACGGCGAGTACGTCGACAGCTCACTTTCTGAAATCCATCACATTTTGCGAGATTTCAGAACCGGAGAGACGCTGCCTATCGATTCGAGGCTGTTGGATCTGTTGTGTGAAGTCCATCACACGATGGAAAGCAGCAGTCCATTTGAAATTATCTCCGGCTATCGCTCTCCCAAGACAAACGCAATGTTGCACGGTCAAAGCAGCGGCGTGGCGGAAAACAGCCTTCACATCAAGGGTATGGCCGCCGATGTCCGGCTGCGCGACCGCAGCATTGAGGCGTTGCGAAATGCCGGATTATCGCTGGCGCGCGGCGGGGTTGGGTACTACCCGGCATCTCAATTTGTTCATCTTGATGTCGGCCGCGTTCGACGCTGGTAGGCTATTTCTTCAGGGGCGTAAAAACCTGGCTCGGATACGGATTGCTCGCGGGGCGTTGCACGACATTAAAACCGAAATTCATCGCTTCATGGCATGAATTGCAGCCCTCGGTCAGCTTGTCGTACCCCTGTTCGAACCCAGCCGCGTCCTTTCGGTCGACAATCGCCCTCAACTGTTGAAGTGGGACCGTCATCATACGGGGAACGGCATCTTTCGGAGCGACAGGCGAGTCCTTGTGCGTCGGATGAAAATGGACGACGTCATCGAAACCCTCTTGAAGCTCATCAAGCTCGTAAGACGCCAGATCCCAGTTTCCCGCCTCGCCTGCGAACCACAGCTTCACGTGACGCATTTGCTGCAAGGTCATGATCTCGCCCAGCCCCGGAACATACCCTTCGGATACCGCCACAGTCGTCGGTGTTGACGGCGGCTGCTCGGGTTGTCGGGGGCTGCAACTCGAAACCGCAAAGGCTATCAGGCACAAGTACCAAGCCGATGCTTTCATTGCACGTCACTCCTTCGCCTAACGTAGTGACAGGACCAGATTCGCCAATCTAAACATCTTGAATCCTTCCGGCACATACGTGTCGCCAAACGATCGCCACGACAGCGCCGGCCATTGCGGCTGCGTATGTCCATAGATTCGGAAGACGAAGAGGTTGTGTTCGAGACCAGCGCTTTCGGCGGCGGAATCCAATTCCCTGCTTTGAGAAACAGGAATGCATGGATCGTCCTCTCCATGCACAACGATCAGATGCGCCTTCAACTGGGACACCGAGTGGGACGGCGAGATGGCATGAACGCGAGCAATCACTTCCGGGGGAAGATCGGCAAACCGACGGTCAAACTCTTCCGTTGTGCTCGAACGGAACATATCCCAATACTTTTGGGAATCGTTTCCGATCTGCGCGGCGTTCGCCGACGCATAAATCCATTTGTCGTAACCCAGCGCGTTGTCCGGGCTGGTCACCATGTATCGAAGCTCTGAGACCATGTCGAAATAGCCGGCGAAGGTAATGACAAACCGCACCCGATCACGAACGGCATCGGCCGCCGCGGCAACCAGGGTAGGACCGCATCCGTAGCTGATGCACACCATTCCAAACTCTTCGGGAAAGGTTTGGGCCACCGTCAGCACGTCCTCACTATCCTGGCTGCTGACGCTCTGGCGCTTCATTCGCGTCAGGTCGGGCACAATGACTTTGAATCCAACCTGAGACAACGTTTCAGCGATGCGAATGATATCCGGATGATCCTTCCCCGTTGGGTTTACCCCGTGAATCATCATCAACGTGGCGGGACGCCGCACGGCGGGCGAATACACATCGAACGTCAAACCATGCGAGGTCTGCGTGGTTCGAGATACGGGCCCCTTCAACAAATTGAGGTATTGAGGGTGATCGAGAATCTTGGCGGCAAATGCGGTGACAAGTACCAGACGGTATGCGAAGAGCACGAATACCGCAGCGAACAGCAACAATGCCGCGCGGGCCAGGATGCGCTTCGGGTTCATCGTCTACATCCTGCCCTCTCCTGCGGAAATGCGCTATGGAAAAAATTTGGCTATAGAGACACGCTCCTAGAAGCGATGACGATAGGATGCCTTGAAAAACAAACCGCGGCTCACCGTAAAGTAAACCGGACCCAGATTATTCGGAACGAGACTCCCGCGCGGGGATTCTGGCCGTTCGTATAGGGCGCCATAGCCCGCGTGAAGCACGGTACCGGGCGCGAATTCATAGGATGCGAGCAGGTCGGTCAGCAGCCGATGATTCGCGCTGTCGAATTGTTCCAGAAGCCGAACGAGGAAATGTTTGTCGAACTGGTAGGTCGTTCTCGTATTTACGATCGTGACATCGAACACGCGTTCACCGGTGGATTCCCGTTGGAACCGTACACGGCTCCAATCAATGTTTTGACTGAAGTGCTCGTTCGGTTGAAGCGTGAGGCCAAAGTTCGGATTCGTCGACCTTCCCTGAAATGGATTCACCGCGTCGTAATAGATTTGGTGGTCTTTATTAAAGCCGCCATTAATGTTCAGCCATGGGACGATTTGGGCGTTCCCATTGACGTTAATATCTGCTCCGGTTCGATAGCGGCGGCCGAGCCATGGTTCATGGCCGCGCTGAGTGCTGATATTCAGGAATCCCTGTCGCGTGAAGTTAAACCGCACGCCAGTGTGTATGAAATCCTCGTTGCCATCCTGAACCTGGTCACGACCGCGCTTGATCCAATAGAAGGGAAAGACCCGTTTTATCCAAAAGTCGCTGCCTTCTTTCGGATAAAAATTCATCTCACCGTATGACCAACCGGAAGTGAAACCCGTTCTGTTGTAGAACGCTGTATCCATCTGGAAATCGCGGTCATAGTGTTCAATCTGGTTGGACCACGAGATTCGGCGAGAATTGTAGCTATAACTCAATTGAGATGCGGCGCCATGAGTGTCGACCGCGGATCCTCCCTCACTCTGCGAGCGAAGAAACGTGGCTGAGGTCTGTTGCGCGTTGGTGAGCTTGATCGAGAAATCGCCGCCAACGACGAGATTGCGACGGCCCGCATATTCAGTGTCCGTCAGGATCGCGCCCACGTAGTCCGCCTTACGCAAGGCGTAGGTGACGCGTGCGATGTTGAACAGCTTGTTTTTTCCGGATGAACTCGCGGGCGATTCGTCCGATGCGTTGAGCAGTCCAAATGTCAGCTTGCTCGCCGTTCCCGTCAACTTGCTGCCCCAAAACGGATCGATGATGCGGCGCGTGTGGACGCCGGTCCTCATGTTCCCATCGCCGCCAGTGCCGGCAATATTAAAGAGACCCATGCCTTCCATAAAGAATGGCCGTTTCTCGGAGTAGAAGATCGGAAAACGCTGGTTGACCTGAACCTGGAAGGCGTCGCTCTCGACCTGACTGAAATCGGGGTTAATCGTGGCGTCGAGCGTCACGTTCGATGTGATGCCGTACTTCACGCTGAGCCCAACGGCCGCCTTGTCCACTGCCGGGTCCCATGATCCCGGGGCCGGTCGTGTCTGATTGATCGCATACGTGATGCTGGGCAGCACTTCGATCAGCGGCGGTTGCTTCAGGTCGGTGAAAATCAAATGGGCGGGAGTATCGAACACCCATTGACCCGGCGGCATGGCCGGCCAGGAATACGAAACGCCGGTGCGGCTGATCTTTCGGAAGAACAAAATGCCCATCCGAACGACAGGCCCGCTCGAAAAGCGGATTGTCTGGAGCGGGATGCGCATCTCGACCACATAGCCGTCATCTGTAATGCGCCCCGCACTGTCCCACAAGAGATCGGCCTCAAATTGTTCTCCGGATGCAGTCGTATTGAGCGCGTCCATCTGAATCCCGCTTGGGTTCGAGAAAAGATGATAGGCAGTCTGTCCGGTGGCGGCGGAATCGAGACTAAGGGCAATCCAGTCGTCATTAAAGGCATTGTCACGGCGGCTGATGGTTGTTCGGATCTTTTCCGGTTCATTATCGAGGCAGTGAAAGGCGAAATAAATGTAGCGATCGTCGTACGTAATTCGCACGTCGGTTCGCTGGTCGCTCTTTCCGCCGCGCAACGGATTGTAGGAGGTCCACTCACCCAGAGGTAACGACGGCCCCTGCCACGCCTCGTCATCAAGAATCCCATCGATCTTAGGCGGCTGCGCGGCGCGAGAAACGGGGAATTCCGGCCGATCCTGCGAAAGAAGATTGGTCAGTGAGCTCAAAATGACGACAAGAAGAAATGCAATTTTCTTCATAGTACCTATCTAATACTTCGCGGCAAAAGACAGGTTACGAATTCCATTCCGAAATAGTTCCCGAATTCCCCTAGTCCCCGCCTTTTGCAAGGCGGGGTGGCCGCGACATCAAGATTGAAGCGAAGCTTCAGCTGAAGGAGCGGACGGGGCGGTTGGTCAAACTTCAATTTAATTGAAATAGACCAACCGCCCCGTCTGCGCCGGAATTTTATTCGGAACTTAAACGGCGCATCCACCCCGCCTTGCAAAAGGCGGGGACTACCACGTCCGGCAGCATATATATTTCTTCTCATGGCCCTTTTTGACGACGCACAGGATCCAGTAAGAGTTAACGCCGCATTCCGTCTTGTGCTTCGTCGGTACGGAAGGCAGATCCATCGTCAGGCTAAGGTTGCGATCCCTGCTTTGACGCTGCCCGGCGTCGGCGAAATGCTCCTGGTGTATGCGCCGCCGTTGATCATCGTGCGTTTGCTTCGCGCCTTTAGCGAGAATCAACAGCTTTCGGGCCGTGAACTTGTTCCATACGTCGCCACGTTCGCCGTGCTGTGGCTGGTGGGAGAAGCCATATGGAGAGTGGCCGGAATGATGATCGCGCGCGCGGAAATACGGAGCATCCAGGCGCTCTACATTGAAGCCATGGACGAACTGCTTGCGAAAGATCTCACGTTCTTCCACGAAAACTTTGCCGGATCCCTTACAAAACGAGCACTGGGTTATGCGCGCCGTTTCGAGGACTTTTTCGATGTCCTCACGTTTCAGGTGCTCTCCAACATTCTTCCCGTCGGATTTGTCGCCGTAGTGTTGTGGAGATACAGCCCATGGCTTCTTGTTGGCCTTTTGGGAATGCTCGGATTGACGGTCGCGATCGTTTTTCCTCTGATCCGGCGTCGGCAACGATTGGTCGCAATGCGTGAAGCGGCGTCCAACGTCCTGGCCGGCCACGTAGCAGACTCCATTGCCAATGCCGAGACGGTGCGCGCCTTCGCGCGCGAATCGGACGAATCGCGAATTCACGCAGAAAACGTGAAGGACTATGGAACCAAAGTCCTCCGCTCATGGGACTACCAGAATCTTCGCGTCGAAATGATCACGGCGCCGATGTATGTCATGACGAACACCGTCGGGCTGATCATCGCGTTGGCGACGAGCCCGGGCGGGGGCGCTGGCATGGAAGCGGTATTTATCACGTTCAGTTACTATGCCTCGTTTACAAGAGTGATGTGGGAGTTCAATCGGATCTATCGCAATCTGGAGGGCGCCCTCACCGACGCTGGTCAGTTTGCGGAACTCCTGCTTGACCCGCCTCGCGTCGTTGATGCTCCTGCGCCCAAAGCCTTTACTCCGCAGCAGGTGGATGTCGAACTACGCAACGTCAGTTTTCGATATGCGCCACAGCAGGCATGGCTGTTCGATCGTTTCTCCCTTCGCGTCGAAGGCGGTAAAAAAATCGGCCTGGTGGGCCGTTCGGGCGGAGGGAAGACAACGCTAACGCGCCTTCTGTTGCGCTTTATGGATGTCGAGAGCGGGGAGATTTTTCTCGCCGGGCAACGGATCAATGACATTTCGCAGGCTGCGCTGCGTGAGGTGATCGGCTACGTGCCGCAGGATCCGGCGATGTTTCACCGCACCATCGCAGACAACATCCGAGTTGGACGTCCAGCGGCGACTGATGAACAGGTTCGCCATGCCGCAATACTGGCGCATGCCGCCGAATTTATCGACGAACTGCCGGCTGGATATGACACGTTAGTCGGCGAACGAGGGGTCAAGCTCTCGGGAGGTCAGCGCCAGCGGATCGCGATCGCTCGGGCAATCTTAAAAGACGCACCGCTTCTGATTCTCGACGAGGCAACGAGTTCGCTGGATTCCGAAAGCGAACAGTTGATTCAGGACGCGCTCTGGACCCTCATGGCTCGTCGAACGGCGATTGTGATTGCCCATCGGTTGTCCACGGTGCGGCGAATGGACGAATTGATCGTGCTCGAACGCGGTCAGATTCTGGAGCACGGTTCTCACGACGAACTGCTCGCGCGCGGTGGCATCTACGCTGGTTTGTGGGCGCGCCAGTCTGGTGGATTTCTTCCAACCTCAAATGCAGCCGTTTCCGCACGGAGCGGAAGTTAGGGCAACCCGTGATAGCCGCCACGGAAATAAAGCAGCGGTTTTGCGCCTTGCTTCCCTTCCAGGACATCGAGCGACTGGGCTTGTCCTAAGAAGATCATATGATCGCCGCCGGGATAAGTCGCCACTGTCTCGCACTCCAGGACGGCGAGCGCGCCATGAAGCAGCGGGACGCCGGTTTTGCCTTTGAAATACAGCTCAGGTGGCCGCTCCGTACCTTTTTTGGCGAAAAGCCTGGAAATGTCTTCTTGAGCCGCCGACAGAATGTTCACGCCAAAGTGTTTGGACTCCTTGAAGTGATGCAAACCTGACAATCGATTGTCGAGACATACCAAAACTAGTACGGGATCGAGTGACACCGATGCAAAGGAGCTAACGGTAAGACCGTATGGAATTCCATCCGCATTGGTTGTGACCACGGTCACGCCCGTGGCCCAGTTGCTCATGACGCTTCGAAAGAGATCTGGCGTTACCATGGCCCGGTATTCTAGCGCACAACTTGAGGCTTTATGCCGCGCGCTCTTCCGATCGTTAAATGGGAGAGCTTTGCCCACCTAAGTTGGGGGCAAAAACATACTCGGGACTCACATGAGCTACTTGCGACATGCGGTAGTCCCCGCCTTTTGCAAGGCGGGGTGGCCGCGACATCAAAATTGAATGCGAAGCTTCCGCTGAAGGAGCGGACGGGGCGGTTGGTCAAACTTCAATTTAATGAAATAGGCCAACCGCCCCGGCTGCGCCGGAAATCTATTCGGAACTTGATCGGCGCATCCACCCCGCCTTGCAAAAGGCGGGGACTATCGCTAGCCCGCAACACGCCGCCCTAAGTTTAGGAGGGGCTTTGCACAAAACCGCCGGTGACTCGGCTGAGAAATGAAAATTTATCGATGATTGATGTGTAATGCGCTTGGCAGATGGTGCAATCGGTCCTCATTCCGCCGGAGGAGCCTGTGCGTTAGCTAAAATGTGTTACCCATGTCTCCGGTAAAAGTGTTACCTATGTCCCGAACGCGCCCCAGAGAACGCATGAAGAATTTTCATCTGCCAAGCGCATCACACATCAATCATCAATAAATTTTCATTTTTCAGCTTGCCGCCGGAAGTTTTTGTGCAAAACCGTTAGGAGGTCTCGACCGCTGCCGAGTATTGTCGTTCTATAATTGCGCCTTCCAGGTTAGAGATGAACGGACCGCGTCGCTTTTTAGTTGTTCTGATTCTCGTTGGTGCAGCCATCTTAGGGGCTGCGGCGCAGGATAACTTGCGCGTTGACGTACGCCTGGTGAACATTGTCGCGACCGTTACGGATCGTGCAGGACATTACGCGGGCGACCTGAGCGCCGAAGACTTCGTGGTCGAAGAGGACGGCGTCCGTCAGCAGATTGCTCATTTCACGCGAGACGAGGATCTTCCGGTCAGTTTGGGAATTATCCTGGACGCCAGCGGCAGCATGGAACGGAAGATCCGCACCGCAAGACAGGCCGTGGAGCGCTTTATTCGCACGGTTCACGCAGACGACGATATTTTCCTGATGACGTTTTCGGGCGAAGCCGCCTTGCGCCAGGACTTCACGAATGATCGCACCCGCCTTCTGCGCTCGCTTCAGTCCGTTCGAGTTTCAGGAGAGACGGCTTTATACGACGGTCTCAAGAACGGCCTGGAAAAGGTTCGTGAAGGACAACATGACAAACGAGCGCTGCTCTTGATTACCGACGGCCAGGATACTTCCAGCGTGACGACGCTGAATGAATTACTACAGACGGTTCGGAAATCAGAGTCGCTGATTTACAGTTTGGGTATTTCACCAACCTTCAGCCAGCGAAACGAACATGCGCCGTTCTCGTGGCCGCTTCCCTCCATTCTCGGGGGGCGAAAGTCACAGCGATCCTCGAACGACGTCGTCAACATGGAGGTTCTCGACGAGCTTGCGGAAAGCAGCGGAGGACGGGCTTTTCTCTTGTCCGAGGCGTTTCTGGCCGGAGGCTCCGCTGAGATGGAGAAGGTGTTGATCCAGATCGCGGATGAACTCCGCAATCAATACACGCTGGGCTATTATCGCGTGACGCCCGACGATGGCCGGTTCCACCGAATTCGCGTTCGAGTGCGCGGCGCTCACGTCGTTCGCAGTCGGCGAGGATTTGTAGGGAGCTCCGCAAATTAGACGTTGACGCGATCCGCTGCCAGCCGAATACGCTTCTCGATCGACGGATGACTGTAAAACATAAATTCGACGATCCGATGCGGACTGGGGTTGGCGAGATTCAGTCTGGCCAGCTTCTCCATTCCAGAAACAAAAGCGAGCGAATCCCCAGTCACATCCAGGGCGTACGCGTCCGCGTCAGTTTCCAGATTTCGCGAAAAGAAGTTCACTGCCGGCAGAACCAGCATCGACAAGGTCATTGAGATTAGGATCAGGATCGGGAGATTCGCGATATCGGCAATGCCCGCAAAGCCATGGCCGCTGGAAAAATACCCGAGAAACGTCTGCGTCAGAAGGAACCCGACATAGGTTAGAGCGGCCTGAAGCGCGACCTGAAGCCAGATATGGTTTTTGACGTGATGACAGAGCTCGTGCGCCATGATCACTTCAATCTCTTCGGCCGAAAAATTGTTCAGCAGCGTGTCGGAGACGATAATGCGGCGCGTTTTGCCCCAACCGACAACCGCTGCATTCGCCTTTCGAGTCTTTTCTCCAAGCGACCATTCGAAAACGCCGCAGATTGACGTCTGTGTTTTCCGTGCCAACCGATCCACGACCCGCTGCATCTCGCCGCTCTCGATTCGATTAAATTTATAAAAGAGCGGAAGAAGGAGAACAGGGGCCAGGCGAACCAGCAGAACAAAAAAGAGAACGAATATTGAGCCGGCGTAAAGCCACCATAATTCCGGTGAATATCGAAAGAAAAAATAGGCGAGCTCAACGCCGACCACGCCGAGCGGAACACCGATCGCCAGACCTTTCAATTGGTCGCCAACCCATGATCCAAATGACTGACGCGACAAACCAAAATGGTGCTCGAGGAAATAACCACCGTAGAGCGTAAACGGCAGTTGAATAATTTTTGCAAGAACGCCAAACACCGCTATATAGATCAAGATTGACGTCCATGAGGACGCACTGGCGTTCTGGGCGAAATCACGGATGCGAAACGTCCAGCCTGAAACGACGAGGTAGATTAGAAATACAAAATCCACGGCGAACCCCGCCAGGGACGTAACGAGTTTATGTATTTCGTATTTTGTTGCGTCTTCCATCGACCTGTTCGGCGCTGATTTAAGGATTAGACGGTTGACCTGACGTTTCACAACGAAGTCGCAACCTGTCCGGTAGCATCGGCGCCAACTCCGTCCAGCAAGCAAAGTTCCCCGATCTGACTCGCTGGAAGCGCCTACATCCTGATGTTGACGTCGCGGAAGACTGTCAACGAGTGGCCGCCAAGCCCAACAAGATGCCACTCCATTTGGACTGGCGCCCCTTCGCTGCCACATGACCGCTAACGGTTTTAGTTTAGAAATAGATCCGGGCGGCTTCCTGAACGTCCATAGCGGTGACCGCTTGAACGTTTGGGAAGGGTGCAACCTTGTCTCGTTGCCAGAAGAGACTTTGAAGATCCGGGAGCATCTTCGCCAAGTGATGAATGGCAGCTTCGCGAGCCCAGGCGAATTCATCGTCGGTCAGGCCTTGTTGTGCGAGTTCCTTGATCCAGCTCGACACCCGTTGCCGTCCTTCATCGCTTCCGTGGATTGTTAGCTGAGAACCTTCGCCCGCTTTGATCTCAACCTGGATGTCATCCCACAGACCGAATTCCAAAAGCCGCCGGTCCAGCGCCATTTTCAAGATCATCAGCGCAGGAAGATCGACATTGGCAACGCTTCCAATGGACGCCACGGCTTCGGTATCGCGAGGATTGCCTGTAAATGACGACCAGAGGTCTTTAATGCGAGCCAACTCATTCGGCGGAGCCATCACGAGGATTCGTTGTGGACGAAACGCCGCGTAGTTTTTTAAATCCTCGGTGGTAGGTTCCCGATCGAAGACTTTCAATTCCGTTGGAGCGACAAAAACGGCGTAATTTGAACTTGAGGCGACGGTAACACCGGAAGCCAACCGTTCGGGGGCCGTTTCAGCGGGAATTTCATGCGAATGAGTGGGGAACACGGGAATCGGAACGGGATTCAGCTCCGGCAATTCAGGCCGCGCCACAACGTCCAATTGTGGTTTTGGAGCATCGAGAGCTTCAACTTCAATCGTCGTCTGCCTGGGTTTCGGCGACCAGCTCGCAACGACATGATCCATAAGAACGTCCCGCATTGCGGCTCGAATATCGTCCGGCGCGAAGGCGCGGAGCCGCTCAATTCCTTCCAGACGGCGATCGTCGATGCCCAGACTGCGAAACCAAAGCGCAACAGCGCTTTCAAGATATTGGATTGCGTCCGCGCGAGCCGCTTCGAAAATTTCCGTTTTGACATACGTCGACTGAAGCCGGTCGAGGTCCTCGATGAATCGGCCTTCGACCACATCGTCAAATTGACCCTGGGGAACGGGAACTTCCAGCTGGTAGTAACCGGACTCGATGCTGGGCGCCAGAGACGTACTTACATTGGGGACTGTGCGTCGGATCAAACGGTCCAGGAACAAAGCCGCATACCAGCCTTCATAGTAGACCGCAGGGGTCGGTGACTCGAAAATCACTGCGCCGACCGGCAGATCCGGCTTGTAGCGAAATTCCCGTTTGGCAGCGGCTTTCACCGCCTGGCCAGAGTTGCCTCGAACCGACTTGCGCGCCGGAATCTCCTCGAGTCCCGCTAGAGGCGTCGACGAAAGAACGAAAGCGTGATCAACGCCGTAATTGTTCCGGAAGAATTCAATGAATTGATCCGCGCCCACTGAGCTGTTATTTGATGCGCTTTCTAGACCACCCAAGACGGCGGCGCGAAGCTCATTCTCAACGCTTCTTCGAAAATCGGGAGGCTTGCCGAACCGGGCATCAACAACGACGCGCTCGATCAGTTTCGGATTTTGTTCCGGCGTCTCCGAAAAGAACTTGACCGTCTCCCGCTCGATCAGGGGCTTCAGCCAGAGCGGGCCGGAAATGCGTATGCCGGTTCGATTCTGATCCAACAGCAGCTCAACCTGGCCGCCGGCGCCGTAGGTTGCAAGCGCGATGGCTCTCGCGGAAGGCGTCAGCAGCAGGAACTCGGAGCCCATCGAAGCCAGCGGGCCATTCTCCACCTGATAGCCCAGGATCATTTCGAAGGAGTCGGTGCGCGCAGGCAGATCGACGAATCGAATGCCGTTGGCAAGCGTCACATCGCCCGCAATCAGGGCGCTGAGAAAAACGCAGATCTGCGCAAACACCCGTTGAGCCTATCGTTTGGAGGGATGGCATTTCAAGATTGGAATACGATTATGCTAGGCTCTTTTTTCTTAAACTCAACGTAAGGAGCGCTCCGTGAACGTTTACGAAGGCAAGAACGTCCGCAATGTCGGAATTGTTGGGCATGGCGGCAGCGGCAAAACGTCTTTAATCTCCGCAGTGCTTTTTGATACAGGCGCCACAACACGGCTTGGTCGAGTTGACGATGGGAACGCGCCCACCGATTACGACGAAGAAGAAGTCGAACGTAAGATCACGATATCTTCGAAACTTGCCGTAGCGGAGTGGAACAAGAACAAGGTCAACATGCTCGATACTCCGGGCTTCGGCCTTTTCATTCAGGAAGCTCGAAGCGCTCTGCGTGTTGCGGATGCGGCCGTGGTGGTCGTTGACGGCGTGGCCGGCGTGATGGTCCAGACGGAGAAAACATGGGCCTACGCGGAAGAATTTGGCCTGCCGCGGATGGTTGTTGTGAATCGAATGGATCGTGAGACGGCGAGCTTTGACCGATCTCTGGAATCCATCCAACAACAGTTGGGACGTATGTGCGTTCCAATTCAAATACCTATTGGCGCGGAAAAAAGTTTTAAAGGCGTTATCGATCTCGTCACCATGAAGGCGTACACGTATGCCGGAGACGGAACAGCAAAATTCACCGAAGGCGCTGTACCTGCCGACATTGCTCCACGCGCCCAGGAGTATCGGGACAAGCTGATCGAAGCAGTGGCCGAAAGCGACGAAAAGCTGATGGAGAAGTTCTTTGAAAGCGGCAGTCTGCCCGATGAAGACGTGGTCACGGGACTCAAAATACAGGTTAGCGAAGGGAAGATTTATCCAGTCGTTTACACGGCGGCTGTTCCCAATATCGGCATCCCTCAGCTGTTGAACTCTATTGTGAATTATTTGCCCGACGCCGTTTCGCGCGGAAAAGTCGTCGGTAAGGACTCACATGGCGGCGAAGTGCAACGGAAGATCGCGGACAACGAGCATTTCTCCGCTTTCGTTTTCAAAACCTTTTCGGATCCATTCACAGGCCGCGTTTCATTGTTCCGGGTGTATTCGGGCGTGTTGTCCGCGGAGACGCAACCCTACAACGTGAACAGAGGCGTCGCCGAACGTTTCGCCCAAATTGCCACAATGCAGGGCAAGACGCTGGTAACGGTGTCGAAACTTCATGCGGGGGACATCGGCGCAGTCGCAAAGCTGAAAGAAACCGTCACCGGCGACACACTCGCGGATAAAGCGCATCCCATCACGTACTCTCCCGTTAAGTGGATCGAGCCTGTCATTTCGTTTGCAATCGAACCCAAGTCCCGCGGCGACGAGGATAAGATCAGCCAGGCCATTCACAAGTTAATGGACGAAGATCTGGGGTTGGGTTACTCGCGCGAGCCCCAAACGAAGGAATTCCTGCTGTCCGGACAAGGACAAATGCACGTTGAATTGGCCGTCGCGCGGCTGCGAAAACGCTACGGTGTGGACGTGTTGTTGAAGCCGCCCAAAGTTCCCTATCGTGAAACGATTAAAGGCAAGGCTGACGTTCAGGGGAAACACAAGAAGCAGAGCGGCGGTCACGGTCAGTATGGCGACTGCAAAATCAAGATGGAACCGTTGCCTCGCGGAGGAGACTTCGAGTTCAAGAATGAAATCTTTGGCGGCGCCATTCCTCGAAATTTCATCCCTGCGGTAGAAAAAGGTATTCAAGAATCGCGCCAGAAGGGCGTGCTGGCCGGATTCCCGACGGTAGACTTCCGGGTGATTCTTTATGACGGTTCGTATCACGACGTGGATTCTTCGGAAATGGCGTTCAAGATCGCCGGCTCGCTCGCGTTCAAGAAAGGAATCAAGGAAGCGAAACCCATCCTCCTCGAACCGGTAATGAACGTCGAAGTGGTTGCGCCTGAAGAGTTCGCCGGAGACCTGATGGGCGACTTGAACAGCCGGCGCGGACGCGTTCAGGGAATGGACGTTCGCGGTAAGAGCACCGTGATCAAAGCCTCAGTCCCTCTGGCAGAAATGCTGAGCTATGCATCGGACCTGACGTCGAAGACCGGGGCTCGAGGCAGCTACACGATGGAATTTGATCACTACGATGAGGTGCCTGCCCATCTCGCCGACAAGATCATCGCAAACGCGAAGGCCGGCGGGGCTGGAGAAGAAGAGGAAGAAGAATAAGCTCAGCCTCTTGGTTTAGAGACCACGACCTGCCCTGCTAAGTTAGGGCGTTAACATACTTGACTCACATGGAGTCAGGAGCGTCTTGCGGCTAGCGATAGTCCCCGCCTTTTGCAAGGCGGGGTGGATGCGCCGTTTAAGTTCCGAATAAAATTCCGGCGCAGACGGGGCGGTTGGTCTATTTCAATTAAATTGAAGTTTGACC
>JADMIO011285681.1_pt1 | contig 14287 bp, 12 predicted proteins | sample 8958161 | NCBI WGS metagenome assembly JADMIO01 (sample SAMN16585339, study PRJNA669376) | soil metagenome | isolation source: Crop rotation soil | place: USA: Cullars Rotation, Alabama | collected 2011 | reverse complement strand
CCTCGGCGCCGAAGTAGGCGCGCACGAATGCCTCGTCCACCACCGCCGCGGACTCCGTGCCTGGCCGATCGGTGGCGCTCAGCGCACGACCGCGCACCAGGGACATGCCAAACACCGTGAAGAATTCAGGCGTGACCACCGTCGCCGAGACCCCGCGTCGACCATCCTTCACGGGAAAGCCCGGCACGTCCACTGGACGCGTTTGCACGGAGTGATCCAGCGGGCTCCGCTGCGTATACGCCATGGCCGTCACCCCTGGCAACGCACGGAGTCGCGCATCGAGCCCCGCGAAGAATGCCGCGCGAAGCTCCGGCGTGAGCGACGGGCTGCCTGCATCGACGTCGAAGAGAACGGTGCGCTCGCGCGCGAAGCCGGTGTCGAGCGAGCGCAGGTTGCGCACGCTCCTCGCGAGCAGGGCTGCGGTACAGGCAACCACGACACAGAGCGCCAACTGCGCGATCACGAGCACGCGGCCAATGGACCATCTGGCGACGCGTCGATTCAGCGCCGCCTTGTCCTTGAGTGCCGGGGTGACATCCACACGGCTCGAGCGAAGCGCGGGCGCCAGGCCAACGAGCACACTCGTCAGCAGCGACATGGCGGCGGTAAACGCGAGCACACGTCCGCTCACGGCGGCGTCGATGACGATTGGGTTCGCGCCCGTGGCAAACGCCGACGTGATGAGCATGGTCGAAAGCGCCGCGACCAGCACGCCCAACGCGCCACCCGCGAGCGCGAGAAGCACACTTTCGGTGAGCATCTGACGCACGAGTCGGCCGCGGCTGGCGCCGAGGCTCAGGCGGACGGCCATTTCACGAGCGCGCACCAAGCCGCGGGCGAACGAGAGATTCGCGACGTTCGCGCACGCGACCAGCAACACGATGGCCACCATGCCGAGGAGCAGACGCAGCGGCGCACCAAACCGATCGCGGAGATCGGCGGCGCCCTTGCCGGCCGGAACCAGCGCACCCAAGCGCACGTCACCGGGGCGACGCTGGCTCTCCGGCTCACTCCAGTAGCGACGAAACAACTCCGCGGCGGCAGGCGTGGTTTGCGCGAGTGTACGGCCGGAACGAAGACGAGCCACGAGCCGAAGCGAAATCCAGCGATCGCGCGCCGTGAGAAAGCTCGGATCGCTCTCCGCTCTCATCGACATGGGCAGCGTGATGTCGACACGCGTACCGGGCATGAGCCCATGAAAGCCCGGCGCCGTGACCCCAATGATCGTGATGCTCCGGCCGTCGATGGAGATCGTTCGGCCGAGTACGTTCTGATCGCGCCCAAACCGCCGCGTCCAGTAGCCGTCGCTGATGACGGCCACCGGCGCACGGCCGTCGGTTCGATCGGGCTCGTTGGAGAAACCACGGCCCAGCGCGACGGGCGCGCCGAGCAGCGCGTGATAGTTGCCGCTGGCGTACTGCCCGTCCACGCGTTCGAGGCCGTCAGGATTGGCGACGGTGAAGGTCGTCTGCGAATACGCTGTAACGCCCGCGAACAACCCCGACGCGCGATAGCGCTCGAGCAGCGGATAGTTCGAGGAAGTGCTGACATCGTCGCCCTCGCCGTGGGCCAGGTAGAAGAGCTGGTCTGGCGCGGCGAGCGGCAACGTGCGGAACAACACCGCGTCCATCAGGCTGAAGATCGCGCTGTTGGCGCCGATGCCCAGCGCGAGCGAGATGACGGCGGCCACGGTGAACGCCGGCGTCCTCGTGAGCTGCCGGATGGCGTAGCGCAGGTCCTGTCGCAACTGGTCGAAGGCGAGCACGCCGCGCGCTTCCCGACATTCCTCCTGCGCCCCCGGCAGCGACCCGAACTCGGCCCCCGCGAGCCGACGCGCTTCCTCGGCGGAGATTCCGCGCCGCATCAGGTCCTCGGCGTACGCTTCCATATGAAAGCGCATCTCGTCCGCCATCGATTGCTCGAAGGTGTGGCGGCGGAACAGCATGCGGGCGAGGGACCGGAGCTGGGCCAGCATGGACACTCTCTCCTAAGCGGTATAGGAGTATGAGGTTCCTCTCCTAAGCTGTCAAGGAGAAGGAAGGTCGTGTTCGGGCTGGCGAATCTCTGTGCGGGCGCCAATCGTACTCCCATCATGCTTCCCACCCCCTTTGGCGTCGACGTCTCCTGGTACGTGCCGGGGACGCGACATACGCCGCACGCCCATGAGGAGCTCCAGATCAGCCTGGTGCTGAAGGGATCGCTCGTCGAGAGCGTTGGGGGCCGCGTCGAGCAGGCGGGCGCGTTGAGCGTGGCGGTGAAGGATCCCCAGGTGACCCACGAGGATCAGTTCGGACGGGAAGGCGCGCTCCTGGTGCGGCTGTGTGTGCGCGGCCGCGGGATCGCCGATCTGGTGGAGCATCCGGACCGCGCCTACCCGTGGCGGTGGACGCACGATGCGGCCGTCGCGCGTCCGTTCTTGCGGATCGTCGGCCGGAGCACGCGCGGCCCGGTGAAGCTGACATCCACTGACGACGACATCACCGATCTTCTCGCGGCGCTCTCGGCGCGATCGGCGGCACCCGCGTCAGGCGAACCGCCGGCCTGGGTGCGCGACGTCGTGGCGCGGATTCGCGACGGCTGGAGTCCGGGACTGACTGTGCACGACCTCGCGCACGCGGCTGGCGTGCATCCGGTCTATCTCGCGCGCTGCATTCGCCGCTGGTACGGCATGTCGGTGGGCGATCTGCTGCGACAGGAGCGACTGCGTCATGCGGCGCGCGGCGTTGCGGCGGACGAATCCACAGTTTCGTCTGTCGCGCACGGGCTTCGCTTCTCTGACGAAGCACACCTCTGCCGCGAATTCAGCCGGGCGGTTGGACTCACGCCGGGACGGTATCGTCGGCTGTCGCGCTCGTTGGGGTGACCGATCGGTTGGGGGGATTCAAGTAAAATCAGTCCGCGGTGCCGAACTTGAGCGGACCATCCCCAAGAAGGAGCTGGATGATGTACGCTCGGACAGCCATGGCCATCGCTCTCACACCCATTACCCTCGCGTCGCAAGGACCTCGCGCCCCGGCCGCCGAGATCGCGCGCGCGGTGGATTCGCTCGCGGCCCGCGTGGTGTCATCGGGTGTCGCGACAGGCTTTGGCGTGGCGGTGGTGATGGACGGACGCACGATCTTGAGCAAAGCATACGGCTTCGCCGATGCCACCAATCGTATTCCGGCTGACGATCGCACGCTCTGGTATCTCGCGTCCACCAGCAAGTCGTTCACCGGATTCGGCATCTCATTGCTGGCGACGCAGGGCGTCGTCAACTTCACCACGCCCATCACGACTCTGCTGCCCGGCGTGCGCTGGCCCGATGGCATCGACGCCTCGCGTCTCACGCTGACGCAATTCCTCTCGCACACGCACTACATCAACGACGTCGCGGTCGTGCAGAGCGCGGCGTACACCGGCGCCATCCCCGAGGCGCGCTGGCCAGATCTCATTCGTTTCGCCACGCGTCAGGCGAACGACGATCTCGTCTACAGCAACTTCGGCTACAACGTGGCCGCCATGGTGATCGACAGAAAGCGTCCCGAAGGCTGGCGGCGCTTTCTCGACAGCGCCGTCTACAAACCCGCGGGTCTTCGCGAGACGTACGCCTACCTCACCGGTCTCGATCCGCGGCGGATCGCCAAGCCGCACAATGTCAATCCGTCCGGAGGCTTTATCACGCTCAAGTTCGAGAAAGCCGACGCGACGATGAACTCGGCGGGCGGACACGTCGCCACGCTGAACGATCTCGCGCGCTGGACGATCGTTCACATGGACGGCGGTCGCATCGACGGAAAGCAGGTCTTTCCGCGTGAGGCGATCGAGCTCAGTCATCGGCTCCTCGCCAAGCACAACGTGGCGTCGAGCATGCGCTTCGGTCCCTTCGACCGCGAAGGTTGGGGTGCGGGCTGGGACCTCGGCAGCTATATGGGTGAGCCGATGGTGAGCCGGTTCGGCAGCTACAGCACCACGCGATCGCATCTCTCGTTTCTCCCGCGGCGCCACATCGGCGTGGTGGCGCAGGTGAATGGTCCCGGCGCGAGCGGCGCCACGGATGTCGTCGCGGCACTGGCGTACGATCTCGAAGCCGGCCGGCCAAACGCGCGCGAGTCGGCGAACCAACGCATCGATGCGATGGCCAATGCCATGCCCGCCGGGCGCCACCGCGCTGCCGCCTCGGATTCCACACGCCGCGCGCGCCAGCGTCCCATGCGACATGCGCTGGCAGACTACGCTGGGACGTACGACAATCCCGCGCTCGGCGCGATCACGATCAGCGTGAGTGGCAACACGCTGCACTACAGATGGGGCGTGCTGGACGGCGTGGCCGAGGTGTTCGACGCGGACAGGGATCAGGTGCGCGTCGAGATCGCGAACATCGGAAACGTGCTTGCGTTCCAGTTCACTGAAGGCGGAAAGGCGGCGGCCATCACGTGGAATGGGGAGCGGTTCGTTCGATGACCGAATTCTGACTCATGAGATGCTCCCAGCTTTTGGCGCCTTCCGCCTGTGCGATGAACGTCCGCGCATCCTCCACCGAAAGCGCGTCGCCCATGACGCTTTGCCGCCAGCCGAGTCGCTCGCGCACGCGCCCGCGGATGAGCGCGATGCGTGTGCTCGCCGGCGGGAGCTCGGCCGCACGCGGCATGTGGCCCACGCGGAATCGCGCCAGCAGTCGCCTCACCGGATCCTCAGCGCCCGTCTGAAACGCGTTGACGAGGTCTTGTACCACCGAGTCGTACTCGTCGCGTGAATGCACGGGCAGCGTACCCGTGCGCTCGAAGTCGGTGAGGATTCGCACGATGTCGTCGTGGCCACGCCTCTTCGCCCACGCGAGCGGCGTCGCCCACGGTGGGTCGTCGGCAAGCGTGAGCTTCGCGCCGCGCCTCAAGAGCAACTCGACCATGCGGGCTCTCCCCGTACGCGCGGCGAAGCCGAGCGGCGTGGAGCGATAGTTTTCGTCGCGCGCGTCGAGATCGGCGCCGTGATCGATATAGAGCGCCGCGGCCTCGAGATTCCCGTCGCCCGCGAACACGTGCAGCGGAGTGACGCGCAGCCAGCTCGGCATGTTGGGATCCATGCCGTGAGCGAACAGCAGCTCGGCCATGGCACGCGGACTCGCGACGCGGACGCGTTTGGCGAGCGCCGGCTGGTGGCGCAGCATCAACCGCACGAACTCCTCATGTCCGCGTGACGCGGCCTTCTCGAGCGCCTCGGGGTTGTCGGCGAGCGCGGGATTCGCATCGAACAACGGCGCGGCGCGCGCCACGTCCCCGAAGTGCGCCAGCACGACCACCGAGAGTCCCACGCCCGTCGCCACGGCCTGCTCGTAGTTGAGCCGTCCGTCGTCGATTGGGATCTCCCACACCGCGCCGTACGACGCCAGCAGGCGCAGCGCGCGCTCATCGCCATCGCGAATCGCGATCCACACCGCGTCGGCCGAGCTCTCGACCTCGGGATTTGGGTATGCACCGCGCTCGAGCAGGAGCTTCGCGATGTCGTAGTGACCGCCGCCGACCGCCGCATACAACGCGTGGCCGTGGGGGGCGACCTGCTCCTCGGGCAGGTTGGGATCCGCGCCGTGGTCGAGCAGCAGCTTCACGATTCCCATATGGCCGCCGACCGCGGCGTTCTTGAGCGGCGCGCCACCTCCCACATAGCCGGAGCCGTAGTCCGCCACGCGATTCGCCAGGCTCGGGTCTTCGGCGAGCAGCGCGCGCACGCGGTCGACGTCCCCCTTGGCCGCCGCCATTCCGATGTCGACGTACGCGCCGCGCTTCACCAGGTGGCGGTAGACATCATCGGGACGCGTCGACACGTCGCGCGGCACGTCGCGCCAGCCGCGATAGTGGTAGTCACCGTTGGTGAGTTGCAGCGGACGCGCACCGTCGGCGCGACGCGCGTCGATGTTCGCGCCGCGGGCGAGCAGGTCGTCGATCAGGTCGAGATTGCGCGTCATGGTTGCCCAGTGAATGGGCTGGTTCGAGCGGCTGTCGCCGGCGTGAATCAGCGACGGATCGGCGTCCAGCAACTGCAGGACCTTCTGCCGGTCGCGATCGCGAATGGCCGCGCCAACGGCGTCGCCCTTGGGCGATGCGCCATAGACGGTGGCGAGCTTATGCTCGATGAGCCGCTCCATCTCCCTGTACTCACGATCGCGCGCGTCCTCGAGCACGTTGCCCAGATTCAGCGGCTCGGCGCCGTGGTCGAGCAGATATTCAGCGACCGCGAGCTGATTCTCGCGCACCGCGAAGTGCAGCGGCGTGTGATAATGCAGATGGGAGCGCGCGAGCGACGGATCGGCGTCGAGCAGCCGCTTCACCGTCGCGAGGTCGCCCACGGCACAGGCCAGAAAGAGCGCCCACACGTCGGGGCCGATGCCGGGCGACCAGATCCATGGACCCGGACCCTTGAGCTCGTCGGGTTGAATGAGACGGGCGACGCGATCGGCGAAGCGCGAGTCGCTCGACGGCCGGGCGGTGCCGAGGTCCTTTTCAATATCGCTCATGTGTGCTCTCAGCCGTTGGCGCGCCGAGTAGAGGCGGGTCTTCACGACGTTGGGGGTGACGCCGAGGAACGCGGCGATGGCGGATTGGGCGTGATCGCCCATGTAGTAGAGCAGCACGACTTCACGCTCGTGCTCGGGCAGCGCCGCGATGGCTGCGTTCAGCGTGCGCCTCAATTCGCGGTGCTCGAGGGCGTCGAGAGGCGTGGGCTCGGGGGCGGCGATCTGAGTGGCGGCGTCCAGCGTCGTGACGGTGGGGTGACGTCGCCGGGTGAATCGATCGCAATGCTTGAACACGATGCGGCGAAACCAGGCGGGGAATGCGAGCGGCTCACGCAGCGCGGGGAGCGCCCGGTAGGCCTCGACGAACGCCTCCTGCGCAGCGTCCTCGGCGAGGTGGAAGTCGCCCAGGATGGAGGTGGCGTAGGCAACGGCGATGTCCTGGAAGTCGCGCACCAGCGCGGCGAATGCCTGCTCGTCGCCGCTCTGGGCGGCGATGATCAGGTCGCGATGCGAGGAGAGGGTGGCGGTCATCCCAAGATGGACCCGGAAACCCGGAGTTTGGTGTGAAACGAGTTCTGGTGAGACAGGCGGTCAACTCTTCACATACCTGAACTCGATCACGAACACGCGCCGGCCCGCGCCGTGCTTGGCCACCTTCAATAGATCCACCAGCCCGGCGAAGCCGCATTGACGCGCCAGCTCTGGCGTGATCTCGGCAAGCGAGACCTCGAAGACCTTCGTCACCACCACCCAGCCCGGCGGCATCGCGTAGCGTCCGCCCACCTTCACACGAGGGCTCTGCCAGAGCCGCACCGTGGTCGTGATCTCGCCACGACGAATGCGATCGCGGAGTGCTCGCATGAATTGCATGGGCAGATTCTCGCCGGCGGAACCGGCGTTGGCAAACACCTGTCGCGTCGGTTTAGACGGTTCGCTGGCGCCGAGCGATCGACCCATCCAAGTTGCCGTTGACCTGTCGTCTCCTCCGACCCTCCCTGGAGGTCAGATGCTGCTCTTCGCGTTCCGCGCGGCGATGATGCTGGCGGTCCCGCTCCCTCAGCAACCCGCCATTCTTCCGTCGGTCGTTCCCGGACCACCCCGCCGTCCGCTGCCGAGACCGGTCGCCAACGCGCCGCTCGCCACCGTCAATCAGAATCTCGTTCCCGGGGGCACGCTGAATGGCCGCACACTGACGCTCGCGCTCGACGTGGTGGAAGCGGCGTATCAACCAGAAGGGCCGAACGATCCCGTGGTGCGCATCCTCGCGTTCGCCGAAGCGGGAAAGGCGCCGAGCGTCCCAGGACCACTGCTGCGCGCGGCGGCGGGAACGACCGTCAATCTCACCCTGCGCAACCGCTCCGACTCCGCGGTGATCGTGGGCGGTTTGCGCCAGGCGATGGCGGCGGAGAAGGACACGATCAATCTCGCGCCGGGCGCGACGCGTCAGATCACCTTCCGACTCGACTCGATCGGAAACTTCTTCTATTGGGCAGCGATGAAGGGACTGACCTCGTGGCACGATCGCGAGTGGCTCGACTCGCAGCTCAACGGGGCGCTCATCGTCGATCCGCCGGGAACGCCATTCGGTCAGGCGCGCGATCGCGTGTGGCTCATCTCGGAGTGGTTCCACGCGTATCCCGACAAGCCATTCGAGAGCGCGCTCGTCTTCAACGGGAAGGCGTGGCCCTACAACGAACGGCTGACGATTCCCCAGAACGACTCCGTGCACTGGCGCGTGATCAACACCGCCGCCATCGAGCATCCGATTCACCTGCACGGGTTCTACTTCCGCGTGGAGCGGCGAGGCGGTCCGCACGTGGACACGGCCATCGCGCCCACGCGACAGGCGCTTCAGAACATGCAGGTGATGGCCCAGGGCGGCACGATGACGATCTCCTTCGCGCCCACCACGCCGGGGAATTGGGTCTTTCACTGTCATTTCGCGTCTCATATCGGTGAGGACGTTTCGCTCACCGGCTCACCCGACGCGTTCACGATGCCGGGACCGCAGCTGGCGGGCTCCGAGCACGAGCACTCGAGCGCGCCGGGCGGACACGAGATGCGCGGGCTCGTGATCGGTCTGCACGTGACGCCGGCGCCGGGCTATCGCGCGCCGGTCGTCGCTGATCGCCGGACGCTGCACCTCTATGCGCAGAAGCAGCCGGGTGCGCTCGACGGCGGCGAGACGGGCTACGGATTCATGCTGCAGAAAGGCGATTCGATTCCTCCAAAGGACAAGATTCAGATCCCCGGCCCGGTGCTGGAGTTGAAGCGCGGGCAGCCGGTGCGCGTCGTGGTGCACAACACGATGGACGAGTATACCGGCGTGCACTGGCACGGCCTCGAGATCGAGAGCTATCCCGACGGCGTGCCGAACTTCAGCGGCATGGACACCAAGATCATGCCGCCCATTCCGCCGGGCCAATCATTCGCCGCCGAGTTCACGCCGCCGCGCGCGGGCACGTTCCCGTACCATGCGCATCTACACGAGATGCGACAGATCGGCTCCGGCATGTACGGCGCGATCGTGGTCACCGACGCGCCGCGCGACACGACGCGCGATCATCTCATCGTCGCGGGCGGCGGAGGGAGACCCGTCTTCGACAAGGGATTCGTCTCGGTGCTCCTCGTGAACGGTCGCCGCACCGCGAGACCGATTCACATGACGGTCGGCGACACGAATCGCCTGCGCATCGTGAGCATCCATGCCGATTGGATTCTCGCCTTCCGTCTGGGCGACGATTCCACGGTGGCACGGTGGCGGCCATTGGCGCGCGACGGAGCGGATCTGCCCACGACACTGCGCGCGCCACGACCGGCAACGGTGACGATGGGCCCCGGCGAGACAGCGGACTTTCTGTATGTCCCCACACGGCCCGGCAAGCTGACGCTCGAAGTCTGGCAGTGGGACATCGGCAATCGCGTCGTGGTGCCGATTGAAGTGAGCGCGAAGGGCAAGGCCCCGACGAAATAGGGGCGGGGGAAGGACGGTACGCGTCGGCGGAAGTCGGGCCCCGCGCCCGATTTCAAAGACCGCAAGACGCCGGTCGTCGCGGGCGTTGAACGCGGCGGGCGCGTGAAAGCGAAGGTTGTCTCCGACGTGACGCCAGCGACGCTCAAGCAGCACGTGCGCGAGATGGTGGACCCGTCGGCGACGCTGATGACCGATAACCGACGCGGTTACGTCGGCCTTGGTGACGAGTTCGAGGGCGGCCACTTCCGCATTCGTCACAGTCGCGGGCAGTATGCCGATGGTGATATCACGACGAATCGCGTTGAGGGGTTCTTTTCGCTGCTCAAGCGCGGTATGGTTGGCACGTACCACTCCGTGAGCCGCAAGCACCTTCATCGCTACATTAGCGAGCAGAATTTAAATATAACAATCGCTCAGTAGATGACGGCGAGCGCACCAAGCTCGCAATCCAGGGCGCGGACCATGAGCGCCTCACCTACAAGGAGCAGGTCGGCAAATGAGCCACGCACAAAACAGACTCGCCCCCACACCGGAACTATGCGCGGGGGCGAGTACGGTTAAGGGTGAATTGAACGGGGTCTATTGCTCCCCTTTCGGCGCGTTAAGCAGCGGGGCTGTGAGTGATGGCGTCCCCGCTTGGGATGGGCGGATCACCGATTTCGTGAACGATGCCCACCTGCTGGGCGTACGTCACATCCTTGGTGCTCGCTTGCGCGAACAGCTCGTTGAGCTGCTGCTCATTCAGCATGGTATTGCTGCCGATGAGGCTCTTGATGCGGGCCGTGGCACCAACAACGACGTGCAAAATCTCGCGCACGTTTTGCTCGCTGAACGCCATCGGCTGCTTCACTTCCCAGTTGACGCCGTGGAACATGAAGGTCGCGGACTGCGATGCCACACGCCGCGCTCCGGCAAGGAAGACCACATTTCCTATCGAGTCGACGTTGCCGATGTTGTAGGTGACGATCTCGATATTCAGGGAGCGTAGGGCGTTGTACAGAAAGACACCCTCGTTCACGTCGCCGCCGGGCGTGGTGATCACGAGTCCGATGGAGCGCACGCGCTCGGTTCGCACGATTTCGGTGATCGTGTGGATGAGAGCACGGACCGACTGCGCGTTGACGGGGTGGAAGAAAGTGACGAACCGCTTGGGCGGGGTGGCAAGCTTCACCGTCGGCGGTGAAGTCACCACGCCCGCTACAGGTGTTACAGTAGCGTTTGGCATTGTGTTAGGTCCTCTTGACGCCGCGGCGCCATCTGGCGAACGTCGTCAGGTACGTGCAGGACTCGCCCCGGCGATTTCCGGGGCCGAGGTGCGGTCACCGGGGAGTGTGAACATCCCCGGCTCCGCAGTCAGGTCGTCATGGCGGGTCCATTGTCGTGGCGATTGGAGTGAAGCGAATCCGGTGTCTCCCCAGACCGCCCGGACTTCGCGGGGAAAACTGAGAGTGTGGAGCGCCGGGGTACTGCCCCCGCGACGACGGACTGCCAAGGCCCTGTCGGTCACTTGACGCGCCCCACGAAACAACGGAGCAGCCCCGACGCTCGAACGTCGCGGGCTGCCTCTGTTTCACGGCTATCCTCCGATGAGAAAGAGTTTGCCGTCGCGATCTCGGCGCACGCGCCCGCGACGAATCAAATAGTCGACGGTCGACGCGACGAGCTTCCGTCTGCGCGCGGCCTTCGATTGGATGCGGTCGACGATGTGGTCGGTCAATTCGCGGAGCGTTTCACCAGGAAACGCCTTCAACTCGGCGACCACGAGGCGGCTGGTGGGCACGCGCTTGGGCGTCAGGTTGTCGAGTGGGACGTTGAGAGCGCCGGTCAACTGGCCTGTCGCAGACGATGTGATAACACTCCGTCCGGCCAGCTTGGCCGCGTCCACGCCGGTCATCACCCTACTGACCATGAGCGCGAGCGGTCCGGGTTCGGGCTTCATCGCCAGCATGTAGTCCGCGATTTGGCGAAGTGCGAACGCGCGCTGCTGAAGCCGGACGGCCTGAGCTTCAAGGTCGGTGGCTTCACGCCGGAGGACATCTACCGCTTCGGGGACCGTCACCTTCGCGGGGGTGTTCATCGTGGCTTACATGATACACGCAGCACAGCCAATTATCCAGGCGATCCGGCTCAAGTCGGCCACAATTTCCTGACCGTGCAGGGGTTATAAACACAACCTGACCAATTTATCCACAGTACCGAACCCAACCCGAACAAAAACAGCCAAATCGACCAAGAAGGGGAAAACAGGGCCCAAGGCAGAGGTTCTTGCCGTGTCGGGCGACAGGAAAGCCGCAATCAAACGGGCGTTGAAGAAGCCGAAGCCCGGAACGAAAAAGCGCCCGCGAAGAAGCGCGGACGCGTCGACTAACCTGTCGCACGGGCCTCTCATTTAGAGAGACGTTCGAACCCCGGCGATTATAACTCTTGAATTTGCAGGCGGTGAATCTTGTGCACCAAGTACATAGTTCCCGTCACCACTTGACTATCGGAGCGCGACGGTTCATACTGAAGCCATCACTTCACTATGGGCGTCGCCATGGCCGACCACGTTTCCTCGCCAGTTCACTCCACGTTTACCGTCGAACGCACATTCACCCAGCCCGCGGCGCGCGTGTTCCGGCTGCTGTCGCTGCCCGAGCGCAAACGCCGGTGGCTTCTCGAGGACGACGGGACGGAGATCGGTCGTTTCGAGATGGACTTTCGGGTGGGCGGGCGCGAGATCGGCGAGTACACCATCCAGAAGGGCTCGCCGGTGGACGGCATGCCGTTCGTGAATGACGGCGTCTTCTTCGAGATCGTTCCCGACCAACGAGTCGTCATGGCGACATCCATGGCCATCGGCGGTCGTCGGATCTCGGTCGCGCTGATCACCTTCGAGCTGGCGCCGCGCGGAACCGGGACGCACCTCACCATCACGCACCAGGCCGTGTTCCTCCAGGGTGCCGACGGGCCGCGCATGCGCGAGCAAGGGTGGATTCACCTCATGGACAGGCTCGCGGCCGCACTGGACGCGGAGGCCGGATCATGATCGCGCCGCTCGCGGACGTCGACCGCGTGTTCCATGCGCTCGGCGATCCGACGCGCCGCTCCATCGTCGAGCGGTTGAGCAGGCGCGGCCCGCTTTCCGCGAGCGCGCTCGCCGAGCCAATCGGCGTCACCGTCACCGCGATCACACAGCATCTTCGAGTGCTGGAGGACTGTCGGCTCGTATCGACCGAAAAGGTGGGGCGCGTGCGCAGCTGTCGCCTCGAGCCCGCCGGCTTCACGACGCTCACGCGCTGGGTCGACGCGCAGCGATCGCTCTGGGAACGCCGTCTCGACAAGATGAGCGCGCTGCTCGACGAGGACGACGACTGATGCCGCGCGCGTGGAGCGCTACGCTACCGCGGCAATGCGCCCGCCGCGCACCAGCAGCCAGATCATCAGCGGAATCGCGGCGAACGCCATGGGGATCAGCAAGAGCTGAGTGCTGAGCGACGGCGCGAGCAGATAGGTGACCGAGCGCAGGAAGAAGCCCGCGCCTCCGATCATGAACAGGATGCCGATGACCCGCGGCAGATATCCGGAGCGCATCATCAGGTATCCACGCAGCGCCGAGGCGATACCGTACAGCAAGAGGAACAGCGTGGCGATGGTCTGCGACATTCTCACGCCGAGGTACGCGAGCGCATGTCGCTGATCGGGCGAGAAGGTCGTCATGCCGCCGCCGTCGCGCAGCACGAGCGACGCACCGAAGTACGCCGACTGCGCCACGGCGAACAACACCATCGACGCGATGCCAAAGAACGCGCTGAGCAGCGCGAGGTTCTTGTTCACGGGCTTGAGCAGCACGTAAAAGAAAACGCAGAGCGGACGTCGCAGATCCCCTCGACGAGATACGTGGCGAAGCCCCACCGGAAGAGCGTCGATTGACCGGCGATGTTGGCCGCGGTGGCGGCCGAGTTGCCGCTCACGATGAAACGGCCGGGAATGTAGGACTCGCCAAGCGCGCCAAAAACAACCGAGAGCAGAATGGCAACGCCCGCGACTCGCGCGTAGCGGCGGAGGGTGTCTGCCGGGGTGGCATCAATATCGGACATGGGGTCCTGATGTCGACGAGGCTCATGCCTCGACATTCGACAACATGATTCACGTCCGTCCGCATTCTGTCAAGCGTGAGCTTGCTCAGCGCCTCGTGTGAGCAATCACCCCTTCAACGCTGCGGAATGGGCTCGAGATCGGGTTCGATCCACGCTGCCCGCGCGCCTGCGGAGAACAGCACGCCAGCCGTGTAATGCGTGAGCATGATCTTCGCGTCGAGCAGCTCGGAGTTGGCGGCGATGAACTCGGCGGCCGACGCGTGCGATGATCTGTTCATGAAATGCCGCACCGCCAGCACCCAGGCGCGCGTGAGCGTTTCGTGATACTTCGACGCGGGCACGCCGCTGTGAGCGATGAACCTGACGAGCGCGTCGCGCACTCGATCCACGGCCCCGTCGACGTCGTGCTCGGCGAGGTAGACGTAGGCGAGCCGCACGTGCGCCTCGTGCGTGAACTCGTCCGGCGTCACGCGGCAGGCCTCGAAGTCGCGGCGAAAGGCGCGATCGGCCTCCGAAACGGCATGGACGTGCACGCGCGGACCTACGGGCGAAGTGGACTGGCGCACGGCGCGCGACGTGCCTGCGCTGAAGGAGCCGCCGCGGTGTCGCGCCTGAGGTTGGGCATACGATCGCGCGCCGTGGAGTCCGGCCGCAGCGTGGGCATGGGGCATGTGAGCGACGGCCGCGGAATGGCCACGCCCACGCCCACGCGGCTCGTCGCGAGCGACGAACCTGTCGCCCCGG
>JADMIO010941466.1_pt1 | contig 14290 bp, 10 predicted proteins | sample 8958161 | NCBI WGS metagenome assembly JADMIO01 (sample SAMN16585339, study PRJNA669376) | soil metagenome | isolation source: Crop rotation soil | place: USA: Cullars Rotation, Alabama | collected 2011 | reverse complement strand
AATAACCCCGCCTGTTTTTGTCTTAGATTTCTTTATGGTATGGAGAGGCGGGCGTTCTGGCGAACGCCCCTACAGGTCCCTTCATGGCGTGTCATTCATTCTGGCGAACGCCCCTAGAGGTCAATTCATGACGTGTCATTCATTCTGTCAGGGACTCTTAATACGGAAACAGCTGCTCGGCGTATTTCACGCCGATGGCTTCGCCTTGCTTCGTCATCCAGCGTTCGAGCCAGTCGAACTGCATATCGGGTCGACCGAACTGGCAGGCGTGCATCTTCATCGCTTCTAGCCGCATGTCCCATAAATCGCTGACATCGACCGTGATGGGCTGACGCTCGCGCGGTCGCCCGCCGAAAACAAAAGTGCGCTTGATGACCGAGGGCTTGATGCCTTTGCGCAACTGCTTCTGCTTGTAGAACGGCATGCTAGCCGGAATGAGCGCATCGGTGGCCGCGCGTCCACAGGCACGGTGGTCGGGATGGCCTTCGACGTACGGATCGAAAGTCATCAGCGTATCGGGCTGATGGATGCGATACTGTTTGGCAAGCGCCGCGCGCACGTCGAGCGATGGCTCCAGCTCGCCGTCGTCATAACCGAGGAAGACGACATCCTTGATGCCCAGAAATCGGGCGGCGGCGCGCGTTTCCTTGCGGCGCGTCTTGGCCAGCGATTTGCGTGTGAACTGCTTGGTATCGTGCGTCCCGATGTTGCCATCGGTGCAGACTACCTCGATCACTTCGACCCCGCGCTGGATCATCTGATAGATGGTGCCGCCGACGATGGTTTCGAGATCATCGGGATGCGCTCCAACAAACATCAAGCGTTTGACTTCCTCAAAAGGCCACTCGGTCATACATCCTCTGGATAGTAAAGTAAAAAGGCGGGTTCGTGCCCGCCTTTGTATTGTAGTCGGATTGCAGCGCGAGTGCCACTAAACGCCTGCGCCCTGCACCGTCTGTTTGATTTGCGTCAGCGCGGTCTTGTATTTGTCGCGGTCGGCGCTGGCCTGGGTGAGCTGCTGCTGTAGTTGCGCGATCTGCTGCTGCAGTTGGGCGATCTGCTGTTTGAGCGCGTTGATCTCGTCGCCACCGTTATCAGGCGGTACCGTGAGCGAGACATTCGCTTGCTGACCGGCGCTGACCTTGACCGAGGTCGTGACGCTGGTGTCCGAGACCGTCAGTTGATAGGTGGCAGGCGAGACGTTATCGAAGCCAAAGCTGCCGTCGCCAGCAATGGGCGCGGAAGCATTGACGCCATTGCCCGCGAGCAAAATGGAGCGGCCTGCGCCATTAGTCACACTGCCGCGAATGCTGCCAGTGGTTGAGCCAACTTGCGGGGCAACAGTCTCCTGAAAGACGACCATATATGAGTGATGGCCATTGGTATTGCCATCTTCCTCGTCGGGCAGATCGGCGGTGAAGTGCACGGCCTTATCGCTGGGCAGGTCTGCGCCTTCCACATCGTAGAAGTTGCCGCGAAACATCGGCGCATTGCTGCCGGGTTCGTTCGCGGGCTTATCGATGGTCAGCACCGCGAACTTATCCGCATACTGGCCGAAGTAGACGTTGACGTGCGCCCCGTAGCGGCGCGAGCCATCGGCGTTGAGCACATCGACAAAGACGTTGTGGTTGCCTTTGTTTTGCTGACCGCTGAGGTGAAAGGCATCGACCACTTTCCAATACTTCGTACCCGGCGGCACGTTGGCGCGCACGATGGATGCGCCATACTTGCTGATGTCGCGCTGACTATGAGGGTTGTCCGCGACCATAACTGGGGAACCTGCTGTGACTGTCGGCACCATTGCCGCCTCCTATAAAATTGTCTATAGCAGTCGTTCACTTTGAACGACTTTATCTGCGATTATGATCTGAACCGTGCTAACTTCGTCAGCCTGCTCAAGCACGCGCACCGCAAAGCCCGCTTGCTTCAAGGGTACGGTGCGCTCGCTGCCAATATCGGTCGTGCCTGTAAAGCGAAAGGCCAGATTAATCAGCGCGCTGAGGATGCCTGGTGCGCGCAGCCAGCCCGCATCGACCAGCACCAGACGTCCCTCTTCAGCCAGCACCCGCTTCATCTCGCCGACCGCTTGCGGCGACGCCAAGAAGTTCGGGGGGAAGGTCAGCAGGACCGTATCAATCGCGCCGCTGGCGAAGGGCAGCGCCAATACGCTGCCGCGCGTGAGTTTGGGCTGAAGCTTTGCACGGCGCAACTTGCCAAGCGTGATGCGCACCATGTTCGGCGACAAGTCCAGCCCGAACGGTTCGATGCCCGCCGCGCGCATGTCTAGTTGCAGATTGCCCGTGCCAAACGCAATCTCCATAATGCGTTTGCCGTGCAGTTGCGGGATGGCCATGCGCGTCCAGCTGCGCCAGTGACCGAGCGAAACGATGGCGCTGACCGCGTCATACGTCCACGCAAATGAATTGTAAAAGTGATGGAACGCGAATCGCAAAAAACGAACGTGCAGTTCATGCAGCGTCAATGAGCGCATTATAGCACGAAAGTTACAAGTCGCTAGTCACTAGCTGCTAGCAGACAGCAAGCAGCGATCACCCGTCCGTGGTCTGCGGTCTATTGGCGCAGTCCTACGCCGGTCCACGTCTGCCCGCTATCATGCGAGACGAGCAATGTCGCGCCTGCGCCACCAAGGTAGAGCGTGTGGTCGCCCAGGAAGTCCGGTGAAATGGCAATACGCGTAAAGCGGGCCGGACCCGCGAACGAGGCATCCTGCGCCCCGTAGCAGAGCGGCTGCCAGCTAACACCGCCATCATGCGTAAGGATTACCGCTTGATCGGTCACCGCATAAGCGGTACGGTCATTGGCAAAGTCGGGCGAGAAGGCAAGGTCGCGCACAAATTGCTCGCCCGTGACGACCCAGCCGGAGCCAGGCATATTTTGCCAGATGTGCAGCACGTCCGCATCGGCCTTTTCGATCAACGGAAAGACACGGTCGCTGTTGCGCGAAAGGAACAGACCGCCGCTGAGGCTCGTCCAGATGATGGTGCTATCCTGCGCATAGGCGGGCGAGATCGCAAGCGGGACGGCCGTGCCAGAGCGCACAAAATCCCACTGGTCGCCTTGATTGCTCGTGACCAGCACATCGCGGCGAAAGGTGCGCTCGTCATTGCGCGCAACCCACACCGTGCGGTCAATGGCGTAGTTGGGCGAGAAGAGCATGGCATCGACGGCGTCCACCAGCCAGTCGGTCCAGGTTGAGCCGCCGTCATTGGAGGCAAACACGCCGCGCGGCGCGAAGCGGCTGCCGAGTATGATGGTGCGGTCGTTGGCAAAGTCGGGCGAGAGACCGAGTTGGCGGATGGTGGGCGTGAGCGTAAACCAGCCACTTGGCGTGATCGTAGCCCAACTGACGCCGCCGTTGAACGAGCGATAAATGCCGCCCGAGCCGACCGCATAGACCAGCCGGTCGCGCGCATAGGATGGCGAAGGCACCACATTGCTGATGTAGTCGTTGAGCGTGCGTACCAGTGCCCAGGTGCTGCCCGCATCGTCGGAAACGTAGATGTTGGTGCGCGAGATCGATTGCGTGTAACTGGAAATGAGCATGTGGCCGTCGCTTGCGACGGCAAGCCCAAGCACCTTTTCGCCACCGGCTACGGGAGCGGGCGCGGATGCCAAGCAGGTGGGCGCCGGGATGGGCGTTGGCCTCGCCAGCACCACGACCGAAAGCGGAGTCGGCGTTACGGGCAGGGGTGTTGGTTGCGGCGCTGTGGCGGTTGGTAGGACGGGTTGTGCCGTCGCGGTTACTGCGGCAGTAACGGTCGGCGTGGCTGCTAGGGTCGCGAGGGCGGATGGCGTGACGGAGTCGGTGGGCCCGGGCGTGGCCGGGCCACAGGCATCGAGCACAAAGACAATCACGAGCAAGAAGCGAATGAGAAAACGCGGCATGAAAATGGATGACGGGCAGGCAGGATGTGTTAGTCGCGCAACTGCTGTTGGAGTGCGACGGGGTCCGTCACAGGCGACTGGCAGGTGTAATTCTGACAGACGTAAACGGCGGGTTGGCCGTTGACGAGCGTCTTGTCTTCGAGCAGCGGGCCGATACGTGCAACGTCGTCGCTACCGGTGCTATGCATGACGATGCGATTGGGTAAGTAGGGCTTGAAGATTTCAGCGACCAGCGACTGTGTGGCTGCCGCGGAAAGATCGCCGACAAGCGCGATCTCTTTGGGGTGATACAGGTGAAAGTCGAGCGCGCTGAGCCATTGGCCGAAGCCGCTGGCGTAGCGCTTCATCAGCGCGCTGACACCCTTGATGGATTCGACGGCGCGCCGGGCATAGTCTTCGTCGCCCAGCATCAGCGCAAGTCGCAACAAGACAGATGCCGCCACCGAGCCACCTGCAGGCGTGGCGTTATCGAACACATCGCGCGGACGCGTGATGAGCGTTTCGTGGTCATTGGCCGTATCGTAAAAACCGCCTAGTTCGTTGCTCCAGAACTGGTCGATCATTGTATCGGCCAGCGAACGCGCGCCGGAAAGCCAGCGCATGTCGAATGTCGCCTCGTAAAGCAATAGCAAGCCATCCGCCAGGTCGGCGTAGTCTTCGAGATAACCGTTGAGTTTGGCGCGGCCATCCTTCCAGGTGCGCAGCAACCTGACAGTGTTCGGGTCGTCTCCGGTAGATCGAGCCACTTCGCGCATCAGAAATTCGGCGTTGCGTATTGCAAGCTGCCGGTAGTCGTCGCGCATCAGCACGCGCGCAGCCTCGGCAAAGGCGGCGAGCATCAGGCCGTTCCAGGCGGTCAGCACCTTGTCGTCGCGACCGGGCCAGATGCGCTTGGCGCGCACCTCATATAATTTTGGCTTGCCGCGCGCAATCACCTCGCGCAACTTCTCAACGGTAATCTTCAATTCCTTCGCAACCACAGCCTCATCACGCGGCACATTCAGAATATTGCGCTCCTCGAAGTTGCCCTGCTCGCTCACGTCGTAATAGCCATTGAAAATGCGCGCGTCGTCCTTGCCAAGTACGGCCTCCACCTCTTGCGGCGTCCAAAGATAGAACTTGCCTTCTTCGCCTTCGCTGTCGGCATCCTGCGTCGAATAGAAGCCGCCATCGGGGTTGGTCATCTCGCGGGCGACATAATCGAGCGTTTCGGTAACGATGCGCTGATAGAACGCGTTGCCTGTCGCCTGATAGGCGTGCAGGTAGAGGCGGGCGAGCTGCGCGTTGTCGTACAGCATCTTCTCGAAGTGCGGCGCCAGCCAGCGCGCATCCACCGAGTAGCGATGAAAACCGCCGCCGATCTGGTCGTACATCCCGCCGCGCGCCATCTTTTGCAATGTCTTCTCAACCATGGCGAGTGCGGTGGGATAGCGCGTGTGATGGAAGATGCGCAGTAGAAATTCGAGGTTCATCGGCTGCGGGAACTTCGGTGCGCCGCTAAAGCCGCCCTGCTGCTTGTCGAACTGCTTTTCGAGTGAGAGGAACGCCTCGTCCAGAATCAAGCGGTTAAGGTCTTCGCGTGCCATCTGCCGCATCGACTCGTTGCTAAGCTGCTGCGTCAACTGCGTCGCCGATTGCGTAATGTCGCCGCGCCGGTGCTGGTACGACGAGGCAACGCTTTCGAGCACCTGTTTGAACGCAGGCATGCCGTGGCGCGGCGTGGGCGGATAGTACGTGCCGCCGTAGAATGGGCGACCATCGGGCGTGAGGAACATGGTCATCGGCCAGCCGCCATGCCCGCTGATCGCTTGCACGGCCTGCATATAGATGGCGTCGATATCAGGTCGTTCTTCGCGGTCGACCTTGATGTTGATGAAGTGCTCGTTCATGATGCGCGCGGTTTCGGCATCCTCGAACGACTCGTGCGCCATGACGTGGCACCAGTGACAGGCTGAGTAGCCGATGCTGAGCAGAATCGGCTTATCTTCCGCTTTGGCGCGCGCAAGCGCCTCCTCGCCCCACGCATACCAGTCGACGGGGTTGTTGGCGTGCTGCAGCAAGTAGGGGGACGTTTCGTTAATCAGGTGATTGGGCATACATTCACTTTATCACACGTTGCTCAAGCCCTTCAATTACCTCATCCAACACGGTCACGACACGATCCATTTCTTCCTTGTCGATGATGAGCGGCGGGGAGAGTTGAATCACCGGGTCGAGCCGGTCATCGGCGCGGCAGATGATGCCGCGCGCCAGCAGTTCGTCGGAGAGCCATGCCATGTCGGCTTCGCCATGCAGCGATTCACGCGTGCCTTTGTCCTTCACCAGTTCGATGCCGATGAACAGCCCTAAGCCGCGAATATCCCCGACGATGCGGCTGGAGTCGAGCGCCTCCTTCAAGCGGCCCATCAGGTATGCGCCCGATTCCTGGGCGCGCTGTGGCAGCGCTTCGCGCTCGATGATGTCGAGATTGGCGAGCGCGGCAGCGGCGCTGACGGGATGCCCGCCAAAGGTAATGCCGTGCATGAGCTTGTTCCGCTCCTCGCCAAGAAAGACGTCGGCGATTTCCTGCTTCACGATGGCCGCACCCAGCGGCGAGTAGCCCGACGTTAAGCCTTTCGCGCAGGTGATGATGTCGGCCTTCACGTTCCAATGCTCCGTGCCAAACCAGTAGCCGAGACGCCCAAAGCCGCAGATCACCTCGTCCATAATCATCACGATGCCCGTACGGTCGCATAGGTCGCGGATGCGCTGGTAGTAGCCGGCGGCAGGCACAACACAGCCGCCCGAATTCTGCACCGGCTCTGTGATGATCGCCGCAATGGTGTCTGCGCCTTCTTGCTCAACGATATCTTCGATTTCGCGCACGCATGCAAGGTTGCAGGCGGATTCGTGGGCGCAGTACGGGCAACGATAGGGCAGCGGCATCGGCGCATGCCGCGCGCCCGGCACCAACGGCTCGAAGGGCGCGCGCACTGATTGCAGACCCGTGACCGATAGCGCGCCCATCGTCGTGCCGTGATATGCGATGCGGCGCGAGATCGTCTTGTAGCGCCCGCGATAACCACGCGCGCGCTGGTACTGCTTCGAGATTTTCAGCGCGGACTCAACCGCTTCACTGCCGCCACTGACGAAGAAGATGCGTGGCTCGCCGTCGCCCGCGATGGGCGCGAGATCGGCCAGCCGGTCGGCCACACGCACGGCGGGTTCATTCGGGTAGCTGAATGACGAGACATAGTGGATCTTGAGCGCCTGTGCGTGCATCGCGTCGGCGATCTCTTTGCGCCCATAGCCTGCGTTGACACAGAATAGCCCCGCCAAGGCATCAATATACTCTTTGCCGTTATGATCGTAGACCTTTGCGCCCTCGCCGCGCTCGATGACGATGGGCGCACGCTCGACCAGGTTCTGCATCTGATAGAAGTGCAGCCACGTGTGGCTGGCAATGGCGGAATGAAGGGCATGGGTCATGGTGATCCTTTTGGGCCAGTTTTGCTAGATTATAACATACGGAAAACATGCGGAGATAAGGGTTTTTGTGCGCTTGCGTGGCGAGTAGCGTTGTGCTAAAGTTCGGCGCGTCTATTTCCATGTGGGCGATATTCCAACGGAACACGCAACATTATCCTATTCCTCAAGGCGAGCCAATCAACCAAAGGAGTGTTATGCAACGAGCATCCATTCAAATCACCCGTGCGGAGTTTCAAGCGCGCGCGGCGAAGCTGCAGGAGCATATCAGCCATGAGAAGCTATCGGGCGTGGTGCTGTTCGATAACTTCCACATCCTCTATTATTCCGGCTTTGCGTTCGTGCCGACCGAACGCCCCATTGCGTGGATGCTCAACGCCAAGGGTGAGCAGGCCATGTATGTGCCGCGTCTCGAACTCGAGCACGCCAAGGCCAACGTGCAGGGCGGGCGCGTGGATTACTACGTCGAATACCCCGACATCCCGCATCCCATGGTCGGCTTCAAGAAGATGTTACAGGAAATGGGCTTCTCTGGGCGCGTGGGGGCAGACCACGACGGCTATCCATGGATTCTCGGTTATCGTGGGCCGACGCTGACCGAAATGATGGACTGCACCGTCGTCAACTCCAACCCGTTCATCGAGGACATGATGGCCGTCAAGAGCGAAGCCGAACTGGCGCTCATTCGCGAATCATGCAAGTGGGGAAATCTGGCGCATGTGCTGCTCCAGCGCTACACCAAACCCGGTGTGAGCGAAACCGAAGTCAGCCTGCGCGCCGGGCATGAAGCCACACTGGCGATGATGGATGCCATCGGGCCAATCTATCGCGCGCAGAGCTACGGACGACCCGGCCCGACGGCAGGGTATCGCGGGCAGATCGGGCGCAACGCCTCGATTCCGCACGCGCTGGCGAATAACATCGTCTTTCAGACGGGCGATGTGCTGGTGACGGGCGCGGGCTGCCCGATGTGGGGCTACAACTCCGAGCTAGAACGCACCATGATCATCGGCAAGCCGACTGACGACCAGAAGAAGTTCTTCGACTGGATGTTTGAGGCGCAGACAATCGCGATTGATGCGATGGGGCCGGGCATCAAGTGCAGCGAGGTAGACCGCAAGGTGCGCAAATTCTTCGAGGACAACAATCTCAAGCAGTATTGGAAGCACCACAGCGGCCACACCATCGGCCTGCGCTACCACGAAGGCCCGTTCCTCGACATCGGCGACGATACGGTGCTGCTGCCGGGCATGGTGTTCACGGTGGAGCCGGGGCTATACGCGCCGGAACTGGGAGGCTTCCGGCACTCGGATACTATCGCGATCACCAAGGACGGAACTGAACAGATGACGTACTATCCGAGAGACCTGGAGAGCTTGACGCTGCCTGCATAAGTATGATGGTAGGGGACAAAGGGCAAGCTGGGAAAATCACGACATCGAGTTCTGGCAGATGACAGATAACGAAATGGGCAGGACGAAGAAAGTACGTCCTGCCCATTTTGCTCATAACCTAACTATCACTTCGCTTGTAACTCGTATCACCTTCAGTTCCTCAATGATACGCAGCTTGCGTCATTAACGCGCCCTCTTATTTCCTCGCCCTCTTACGCCGTCACCTTCTCTGCCGCCACCGGCGCCGCTTCGGGTACCTTGGTGAATTCGATTTCGATGTTGATGGTGATCTCTTCGCCGACCAGCCAACCACCCGTTTCCAGCGCCACGTTCCAGCCCAAGCCCCAATCCTTGCGATTGATCTTGGTGTGTGCCGTGAACCCAGCATTGATCGTACCCCACGGCGACTTGGCCTGCCCGACATGCTCCACTTCAAGCGTGACCGGCTTGGTCACATCGCGCACCGTCAGGTCGCCATGCAGCGTGCCGTGATAGTCGCTCAACTTCTGGCCGCCCTTGGCCTTGAAGACAATGGTTGGATACTTCTCCACATTGAAGAAGTCCGCCGAGCGCAGGTGCCCATCGCGCTGCTCGTTGTGCGTGTTCACGCTGGCCGCCTCGATCTTCACCTCAAGGTCAGATTCGGTCGGGTCATCCTCGTTGATATTCGCGTCAACGGTGTACTTATCGAACTGGCCGCGCACCGTCGAAATCATCATGTGCTTTGCCGAGAACTGAATGTGCGAATGAGCGTAATCTACTTTCCAAGTCATGTGCGTTTCTCCTGTTTCCCGCTTGCGCGGTTCATTTGCGTTTGATGGTGTAAATATACCGGGCTAGCGTGACAGGAGCGTGAACAGGCGCGTAAACGGGGATTTTGTTTATGCTGGTAGGCCAGCATGGGAAGGGGCGTTCGCGTGAACGCCCACAAGTGCGCAGGCAACAGGCGGCTGTACGGGCGAATATCCCCGCTAGTCGCTGTGAGCCTGACTGCTGACCGCTGTTCGCTGTTCGCTCGCCTTCTCCAGCCGTTCGACTTCGGCGAGCAGCAGTTTGCGGCCACCGCTCTCAGCGATGGCGCGCGCCGCCGCCAGATGGTCGGCGGCTTCGGCAGGTGGAAGCAGCGGCACCAGCCACAGATGTATCTGGGCCGTTAGGTGTTGGATGCCCAGCGATTCGGCTTTGGCAAGCGCCGTCGAAAGGCGATGCATGGCCAGCGAAGTTTGCCCCCGGCGTTGTGCAACCAGACCAAGATTGGCCGTCAGACCCGCGATGCGCTCGCCGCTGTTCAGGTCTTCGGCCAGTGTTAACCCTTCCTTAAATCGTTTCTCGGCGGTATCAAGATCATTGGCGGCCAGCGCATTCTCACCGAGGGTCGATAGCAAGAATGGCTGCATTTGCAGCAGACCCTTTTCCTGCGCGATATGCAAGCCCTCTTCCGCGTAGGACTTGGCCGCCGGGTCGCCCAACAGCATCAAATGATAGCCAAGATTGTTGAGCGCGAAGATGTGCCACGCCGTGGCCGCGCCATCCGGCACATTCTGCGCCGCCGCCAGCGCCTCACGATAGAGCGCGACCGCTTGCTGCAGGTTACCGCGCTGCGCCTCGACGCCGCCCAACTCAAACTTGATCTGCGCCATGCGCGCCGGGTCGGGATGCGTAGCGCCCAGTTGGGCCGCCCGCTGGAAATGTTCCACTGCGCCGTTTAGGTCTGCGCCTTCAATCGAGAGCGACGCGCCCAGCAGCACCTCCGCCGCGATCAGGTTACCGCCGTCGCCCATGGCGACTACCGCCCGCGCCTGTTCGATGGCATCGGCAAAACGCGCTTGCGCCATAAGTGCCTGTGCCAGCGCCAGCCGCGCCGCCGTGGTGCTGGCGATGTCGTCGGCCAAGGCCAGCGCCTCGCGGTACGCTTCGGTGGCTTGCGCCACCTCGCCGATTTCGGTATGCGCGTTGCCCAATTCCATGTAGATTTCGCGCCGCTCGCCAGGCTCGAAGTCTCCCAAGAGCGCTTGCTCGTAGGAGGCGATGGCTTCTTTCCAGGCAGGCAGGCGCGCGGCTACCCGCGCTGCGCGCAGGGCGTATGGCGCTGCGCGCTCGGGTGTGTTGCCTTCGGCGAAGTGCCACGCAATCAAACCGGCAAACTCATCCAACTGCTGGCGGTAAACATACTCCATCGCTTCGGCCACGCGGCGGTGGATCATACGGTGGCGCGGCTCGCCTGCCTCGCGGTACGCCACTTCCATCGTCAGCGTATGATCGAATGCGAAGCGCAGGCCATCCTGTGGCGTGATCAATCCGGCATTGCGCAATTCGTCCAGCGCATCCAGCACCGCTTGTTCCGAAAGACCGGCAGCACGCGCCACCACCGCAAACTCGAAGACGCGCCCGATCGCCACACCCACGTCGATCACGCGCCGCGCCGCATCCGAAAGACCAACAAGCCGCGATTGAATGAGGCTATAGACGGTTTGCGGCACCACCGGCGAAGTTGGCAGCGCGCTCAGGTTCACCGTGCCATCGGCGCTGAGGATGCCCTTGGCGCGCGCCTCGCGCACCAATTCGGTAAGCATATATGGGTTGCCCTCGGATGCGCGGGCCAGCCATTCGCCCAAAGGGTACGCATACGTCTGGCTAAAGCATTTCGCGAGCGAGGTCGTTTCGTCGGGGCTGAGCCGCTGGAGCACGATGTGTTCTAGCCGTCCTTCGCGGATAAGCGTCTGCCGCAGCGTTGCCAGCTGCGAGCGCATCTCCACCGGGCGCGTCGTGCCAATCAGAGTGATAGGAGCGTTGGCGCTGGCGGTACGGCGCACCAGATACCCTACCAGACCGAGCGATGAGGCATCAGCCCAGTGCAAGTCGTCGAGCAGCATGACGATGGGCCGCTGTCTGGAGATGGCGCACAAGAATTGAAAGACGCCTTCCCAAAGGCGCGACTCATCGTTGATGACCACCGACGCAGGCGTGAGATTCGAGCCATCGCGCCCATCCCCAGACGCGTTCGGTGCTTGCTCCGGCACGAGATGTGCCACTTCCTCCCACCAGACGGGCAGCAGGTCGAGTCTGGCGCGAATGGCCGGCCACTCGTCGCGAGTTTGCAGGCTACGCAGTGCTTCGCGGATGGGTTGATAGGGCAGGGCGTATTCCAACTCGCGCGCGAGCCCGACCATCGGCAGCGCCGGCGAGGAGGCGATGAATTCTTCCGCCAGGCGCGTCTTGCCAATTCCCGCCTCGCCTTCGATTAACGCCATCTTGTGCGAAGCTTCTAAGTTGCGAAGACATTCGAGTTCGGCGGCACGACCAATGAACGGCAGTTGACCAGGCGCGAGCCGTTCGGGGCGTGCCAGCAACAGCGGCGTAGCAGCGGCACCAGGCAAGGGTGCAGCCGTCGCGGCCTGGCGCACGGGCAGTTGCAGCGTGTCGGTGATGATGGCATCGTACATTGCGCGCGTCTCGGCCATCGGCGGCACGCCCATCTCTGAATCGAGCAAGCGCCGGAACATCTCGTAGCGACGGATTGCTCCCGCGCGGTCGCCGGCCAGATAGTGCAGCCGCAGCGCTGCACGCTGGATGTCTTCCTGAAGCGGGTCGAACTGCAAGGCGCGGTCGAGCGCGTCGAGCGATGCGGTGTATTCCTGCTGTGCCTCAAGCGACTGACTCAACACCATTAGACCGCGCACCATCAAGCGCCGGTAGCGCTCGCGTTCGGCTGAAGCCCAATCCTCGAACTCCTGCCCGCCTGGAAGCGTAAAGTCCGCCAGAAATTCGCCCTGATACAGATCAAGCGTCGAGCGGAGCATTTCGATATCGGGTGCCTGCGCGTGCGCAAACACGGCTTGCAAATCGGCATCGAACTTGCGCGCATCCACCGACGCATCCGGCGCAAGCGCGACGGTATCATCGGCCACAGCCAGCGCGCTGCCCAACGCCTTCCGAAGGCTATAGAGTGTGGCCCGCAGCGTCTGCTGCGCGGAAGGGCGGTCCGTGTCGGGCCAGAAGAAGGCCAGCAGGCGCTCCCTGCGAATGGGCAGCGGATTAGCGGCGAGGTAGTAGATGAGCGCGCGACTCTTGCGGCGTGTCAGGGTAACCGGTTTACTGTCGAGAAGCACTTCAGGCGCGCCCAATAGGTGAATCGTGAGCATTGGCATGAGTATACCAAAATACGAAAAGAGTTGCGGGAACGTACGGGAAATGACGGGCGCAGGGAGCTTAGAGGAGATGCGGAGGGAGCAGGGGAATGGCAGGAATTCGAGCGCGTCAGTAGCCCGTGAAGGAATCTTGCTTGACGGCATCGGGGCTGATGCCGTTACCGAGCAATAGCTCGGCGTAGGAAGCGACCATCGGCGGCGGGCCGCTCAACCAGAAAAGTGGTTGCTGCAGATCGGGCGCGTATTTCTTTAAGAGCGCCTCAGACAGGCGGCCGCTTTCACCGGCCCAGCCAACCGGTGGTTGTTCCAGCGAGTGAACGATTTGGACGCTCGGAAGTTGCGCCGCAATCGCATCGAGCTCGCGCCGGAAGATTATGTCGCTTTCGGTACGGTTGAAACAGAGCAGGGTGGCGGGCAGCGAGGTGCGTGTGTCCGCGGCGTGGCGCAGGATGGATCGATAAGGCGTGATGCCGATGCCACCAGCTACGAACACATGGGGTCGCGATCGGTCGTCCGGCAAGACGAACCCGCCGCGCGGGGTTTCTATCGTCAACTCGTAGCCTGGCTGGGCGTGCCGCAGCGTTTCCTTGAAGCCACTGCCGCGCAACCGGGTGGTGAGCATCACCAAACCCGACTCGGTTGGCGCCGACGAAATAGTGAAGTGGCGACGCTTGCCACGCACGTCTGGAAATGCGAGCGAGTCTAATTCGTAATACACGAACTGACCGGGGACGTAGCTAAACGGCTGCCCGCCGATATCGAAAATGAAGGAGAATACGTCGGGAGTTTCCTGGCGGGTTTCTTTTAGTTGGATGCGCATAGATATTCTTTTCTAACGTGGTCTGGCCAGTTCTCGCAAATGGCACATATCATTGATCGCAATTACGTGCCGCTGCATGCCCAGCACGCGGAAACGGCTGATGGCCGTGTTGGGCACCGCCATAAAGATGTCTCGCTCCAGGCCCAATACTTCGGCGGCATACACGTTGATGACGCCGCCATGCGCGACCACGGCGATGCGTTGACCCGGGTTGCGCGCAGCTAGCGCATCCAGTGCATCCACCACGCGGCCACGAAAGCGCGCGCGGGGCTCGACACCCGGCAAGCCGTCGAAGGAGCCGTGCAGCATCGAGTGTGCGCTGATGTGCGCGCCACCTTCCTTAAAGCGTTTAACATACTCGGCCTCGCTCATGTTGGGTGGGCGTTGCGCATCCGCATGGTGCATGATCTCGCGAATACTGGGCACGGTTTCGACCGGCAACCCTTTCGTTTCGGAAAGCGGCTGCACGGTCTGCTGACAGCGCAGAAGCGGGCTGGCATAGAGCGCCGCAAACGGCACATCGGCCAGATGGCGCGCCAGCGCAGCGGCCTGCGCGC
>JADMIO010928689.1_pt1 | contig 14290 bp, 15 predicted proteins | sample 8958161 | NCBI WGS metagenome assembly JADMIO01 (sample SAMN16585339, study PRJNA669376) | soil metagenome | isolation source: Crop rotation soil | place: USA: Cullars Rotation, Alabama | collected 2011 | reverse complement strand
GATGACGAAGGCCGCCACGAACCCGCCGATCATGTTGCCGAGCCCGCCCAGCACGCAGATCATAAAGACGAGCGGACCGAATTGCAGGCCGATCTGCGGATAGATGTCGTACTGAAGAACCATCAGGGCCGCCGCAAGGCCCGCAAGCCCGCCGCCGATCGCGGAGGTGACGAGATAGATGCGGCGGGTGTCGACTCCCATCAGCGGCATGATCGCCCGATCCTGCGCGATCGCGCGGATCGCCGTGCCAATGAAGGTGCGGGTCAAGAACAACCACAGCGCCAGCATCGCCGCCAGCGCGACCGCAAACGTGATGATGCGCGACCATGCGAACTGCATGTCGGCGAACCCCGTCGATCCGAGACGGATGCCAAGATTCTTGAAGTCGATGCCGAACGCCATCGTGGCGACGGCCTGGAGAAAAAACAAAACCCCGCCCGTTACGAGGAGTTGATTGATCGGCGCGGAATCGAGCACCGGCCGGATCACAAGCTGGTGCAACGCCGCGCCCGCCAGCGCGATGAGTACGATGCCGATCGCCGCCGCGAGCAGGAACGGCATGCCCGCCTTGTAGCCGTAGTTGATTGCATACATGCCGAGCATCACCAGTTCGGCGTAGCAAATCCACACCACGTCGATGACGCCGAATACGAGGTTGAGGCCAAGCGCCAGCAACGCGAGAAGGCCGGCAAGCAGCAGTCCGTTGAGCACGGCTTCAAGGAAGAAGATGTCGAGCTGACAATCCATCAGGTCGCTCCCTTGCCGTCATTGCGAGCGAAGCGAAGCAATCCCGAATTTTCGCAATCTAAGTGAGGCCTGGATTGCTTCGCCGCGTTGCTCCTCGCGATGACGAAGAAAGCTGCGGACGCCGCTACGCGACGGCGCGTCTCGGACCATGCAGGCCACCAAGACATCCGTCTTGAGCCGAGCGCCCATCCTTCGAGCCGCTCTTTCCGCTGGCTCCCGGGATGATTTCGGTGTTCGCGGCGACGGCTCATCACAGCCCCATATACGTCTTGCGGATATCATCGCTGGCGAGGAGTTCCGCGGCGCTGCCGCTCTTCACCACGCGTCCGACCTCAAGCAGGTAGGCGCGATCGACGATCTTGAGCACTTGGCTCACGTTCTGCTCGACGATCAGCACGGTGTAGCCCTCGGCGCGGATGCGGCGCACCAGATCGAACAATTGCTGCACGATCACGGGAGCGAGCCCCATCGACGGCTCGTCGAGCAGGACGAGCTTCGGCCCGCTCATGAGTGCGCGGGCGATCGCGCACATCTGTTGTTCGCCGCCCGACATCGTTCCGGCGAGCTGCGCACGCCGCTCCTTGAGACGCGGAAACAGGCCGTACACATAGTCCAGGCGGTCGGCGAACTTCGCGCGCGCCGCCGGAATATACGCGCCGATCTTGAGATTGCTCTCGACCGACAGGCGCGGAAACAGTCGACGGCTCTCGGGAACATGCGCGATGCCGGTCTCAATGATGCGATGCGGCGCAATGGCGCGCAGCGACACCCCTTCCATTGTCATCTCGCCCCCGGCCGCGGGGAGCATTCCGGATAAGACGCGCAGGAGCGTGGTCTTTCCCGCTCCATTCGAGCCGATCACCGCCACCGACTCGCCCGCGTCGACCTGCATCGATACGCCGAACAATGCCTGGAAGGCGCCGTAGCGAGCGTCGATGTTTCTCAGCGACAACATGCGTGTCTCACGCCACCGCCTCGGCGCCGAGATAAACTTCGACGACACGCGGATCGTCCTGTGCCTCGCGCGGCTTGCCGGTGAAGATGACTTCGCCATGGTCGAGTACGATCACACGATCGACGACGCGCATCAGCACGCCCATGATATGCTCGACCCACACGATGGTGACACCCTTGTCGCGCCTGATCCGCTCGAGCATGTCGGCGGCCTGATCCATCTCCGCATGGTCGAGACCGTTGAGGCTTTCGTCGGCAAGCAGCAGGCGCGGCTGCGTGGCGAGCGCGCGCGCGAGTTCGAGCTTCTTCAAGGCGGCCGCGCCAAGCCCGTCGGTGGTGGCGTCATTTCCGGTGGGGAGCCCGACGGCCGCGAGCGACTCTTCGGCGAGCCGCCAGCAATCGCCGCGGCTCAAGCCGCGGTCTTGGCCGAAATAGGCCGAGAGGGCCACGTTCTCGATCAGCGTTAGGTTGCGAAACGGCCGCGGGATCTGAAAGGTGCGGGCAATGCCGCGATGGCACACGCGGTTCGGTGTCAGGCCGGCGACATCGTTTCCTTCAAGGGTGATGCGGCCGGCGCTCGGCGCATAGAGGCCGGCGATGCAATTGAAGATCGTGCTCTTGCCCGAGCCGTTGGGTCCGATCAGGCCGACGATCTCGCCCGGTGCGACATCGAACGAGACGTTGTTCACGGCGCGCAGCGCCCCGAACGTCTTGCTCAGGTTGGAAACGCTCAACATCGCTTACTTCTCCCCTTCGGCGGGGAGAAGTGACAGCGGACCTTGCATACGCAGCACGGGGCTTACGGCGCGTAGGCATGCCCCTTGGGTAGCGGCAGCACCGCGTCGATGGTCTTGATCGAGGACGGCCAGGCGATCTTGGTGACGCCCTTGACGTATTGCATCACCACTGGCGTCGAGCGCTCGTTCTGACCGGCCATCGGTGAGCCGGGCGGGTTGAACTTGACGCCGTAGCCCTGAATCGTGCCGCCTTCCGGAATGTCGGTGTCGAGCGCGGCCTTGCGCAGCGCTTCCGGGTCGTAGCCGCCATATTTCTTGATCGCGCGCGGCAGGACGTCGGTGAAGAACACCCAGGCTTGGTTGAAGCCCATCGACACGTGCGGCGGCAGCTCGTTCGCACCCGTCTCCGCCTTGTAGCGCTTGACCATCTCGGCGGTGAGGTCGCCGAGCCCCGGCTTGAGCGTCTTGGGGTCGAGCAATTGCGCGGCGACGGGATCGACATTGAGCAGATAGTCGACGTCGTCCTTGAACGTCTCGTAGAGCTTGTCGATCTGGCTATAGCCGGCGCCGTGGCCGATCAGCGCCGAAAATTTCAGTCCCGCCTCCTTCGCTTGGCGCAAGAACAGCGTGATGTCGGGATTGTAGCCCGTGTGCAGGATGATGTCGGGCCGCGCGCGACGCAGTTTCGTCACCAGTTGCGACAGATCGGTCGCGGTCGCCGAATAGGCCTCCTTGTGGACGATCTGCATCCCGAGTTCCTTGCACTTGGACTCGTTGCCCATCGCCACGCCGACGCCGTACGGCCCGTCCTCGTGGATGATCGCGACCTTGATGTCCTTGACGGCCTTGCCGAGCTTCTTGGCATTCTCAGCGATGAAGCTGCAGGAGGCGTCACCGTATTGGTCGGAATGGATCTGCGGGCGGAACACGTATTTGAGGTTCTTGTTCTTGAACACCGCAGAGGCGACGCAGGTCGTCGCCCAGAGGAATTTCTGAGCGGCGTCGACCTTGGCGGCCATCGGGACGCATTGCGCGCTCGAATAGACGCCCATCAACAGATCCACCTTGGCGTCGTTGAGCAGCCGCTCGGCCTCGTTGATCGCCACGTCGACCTTCGATTGCGCGTCGGCATAGATGGGCGCGATCTTGTGGCCCTCGACGCCGCCTTTCTCGTTGATCATGTCGACCGCGATCTTGGTGCCGATCGAGGCGGCCTTCGATCCGCCCCCGGCAAACGGTCCGGTCTGGTCATAGATGACGCCGACCTTCACGTCCTGCGCCAGCGCGACGCTGCCGATCAGCATCGCCGCCACCGCGCCCACGCCCAATTTCACAGCAAGACTGTTCATGACGTTTCCCCCTTCATGGATGCCAGCTTTGCTGGTCGTATCTTGCGTACAGTGTGCGGAGGGCAAGATTGCATTGTCAATGGCCGGCGCTGTATCGAAGCACCACGATCAGCAACGGAGCGCGACGATGACACTGACCGTCTTCGAACCCGGCGGATACCGCTACATCCCTGCGCTGTTTCAATATTCCTCGGGCGTTGCCGCAATGCCCGGCTTCGAGATCTTGCGTGTGCGGCTGCACGCGCCGCTGCCGCTGGCGCAGGGCTTTGCCGAAGTGGAGCGCATCATCGCGGCGGCGGCGCGGCCTTCGACCGCGTTCTGCGCCTGCGAGCTGCGCTCGCCCGCGCCGTTCACCGACCAGGGGTTTCGCCAGTTCAACGAGGGCTACGTCGTCAAGCTGAAGGAGTGGGGAATCTATGACGGGCGGCGCAATCCGGTCGCGCGCAGCAATGTATGTCCGGAGATCGATCCGCCGTCAGAACCCCTGCTCTACGCGTTCTGCTTCACCGTGCCGGCGAGCGGAACGTTGCCGACCTTTGTGATCGCCGGCAGCGGCGAAGCGCGCGAAGGCCCGGGCCGCTATGCCGAGCGTACGATCCGGCCCGGCGACACGAGCCCCGAAGCCGTCGCCGAGAAGGCTGCGTTCGTGCACGACGTGATGGAATTCCGCTTGCGGCTGTTCGAGCTCGACTGGTCTGACACGACCGCCACGCAGGTCTACACCGTGCATGACGTGTTTCCGTTTCTCGGCGAAGACATCGTGCGGCGGGGTGCGGCGCGCGCAGGGCTGACCTGGCATTTCTGCCGGCCGCCGGTCGCAGGGCTCGATTACGAGATGGATTGCCGCGCGATCGCCACAGAAAAGGTCGTGTGAGCGCGGCTGCCCACCAAAGGCAATTGCGGCGCGACGGAACCTCAACGGCGTTTCGGCGGTTATACCCGCCGAATATTGCTGAGGATGCACGTTATGGCACAAATCATTCAAGGACCCTGGAAGCCATTCTCCACCGAGGGCGTTACCAAGATCGCGACCGGAACGTGGGAGTGCACGATCATCCGCCTGCGCCCGCGCCGGCGCTACCCGAGCGAAGCGACCCTGCCCAAATTGCTCGAAGAGCTACCGCGCCAGGACAAGGCTGCCGCCCCGGCTTCGTGAGCTTGGCGCGGCCGCCATCCGGCGCTATCACTATCCTCGGTTTCAGCCCGCGCGCGGTAGGCTTCGAGGATCTCCATGAATGACGTGACGATCGACGCTCCCCTTCTCATCAATGGCACCTGCGCGGACGAATTCGCGCATGTGCGCGAAACTTTCACGGACAATTTCCGCCGCCGCGGCGAGATCGGCGCGGCGGTGGCCGTCTACAAGGGCGGCAAGAAAGTTGTCGACCTGTGGGGCGGCTACAAGGACAAAGCCCGCACCGAACCGTGGCGGCAAGATACGATCGTGATCATGAACTCGCTCGCCAAGAGCATGAGTTCGTTGTGCATGCACATCCTCATCGATCGCGGCAAGGTCGATTTCGACGCGCCGGTCGCCGACTACTGGCCGGAATTCGCACAAGCCGGCAAGAAGGACGTGCTAATCCGCCATATCCTCTCGCACACGGATGGCGTCATCTATTGCGACGCCGCGACGCCGGGGTCGTGGTTCCGCTGGGACGAACACATCAAGGCACTGGAGAAGCAGGAGCCGGCGTGGAAGCCCGGCACCTTTGGCGCCTACAACTCGATCAATATCGGCTATCTGCTGGGCGAGGTGCTGCGCCGCGTCAGCGGCGAGACGGTGGGCAGCTTCCTGCGCAAAGAGGTGACGTCGAAGCTCGACGCCGATTATCACATCGGGTTGAAGCCGGACGAGATCGCCCGCGTCTCCGACATGCACGAGAACCCCAAGAACACCTTCTTCCAGATCGCTGCCGACGCATCGACACCGCTTGGACGCGCGTTCAAGTCGCAACCGACCAACATGGGATACTTCCAGAACTCGCGCGAAATCCGCGAGATCGAAGTGCCGTCGTTCGGCGGCCATGGCAACGCCGCCGCGATGGCACGCATCTACGCGATGCTGGCGAACGACGGCGAACTCGACGGCGTGCGAATCCTCTCACCCGCCGCGGTCGAACGCACGCGCTGGCTCGTGTGGGAACGCGACTGCATTATGACCAAACGCTATCTGCGCATGGGCTTTGGCTTCATGCACAACGAGCCCAATACCGTTCCGATGGGCATCAACATGGCGGCTTACGGACACACCGGGACTGGCGGCGCCTTTGCTTGGTGCGACCGCGACCGCAACATGTCGTTTGCCTACTGCACGAACTTCCAACGCGAAGGGCCGGGCATCGGCCCGCGCGGGGCGGCGCTCGGCGTCGCTGCGGGCGGCGGCGAGCCGCCGAAATGGCTGACGTGAGCGATGCCTTCCGGGATGAACGACGCCACCTTCGACCTGCATCCCGCGATCCCACGCGTGCTGTGCCCCGAGTGCGGCGCGCGGATGCGGCTTGCACGCATCGACCCGGAGAGCGATAGCGTACGCGACGCGGAGACGACGACATTCGCTTGCGATTGCGGATTCACGTACCGCCACACGCTCGATCGCTAGCGCCCCGGCGCCAGATGTAAGTGCTCAACCGGCGTCCCCGCGGCGCCGGTTTTTCGTTGCCTCTCCGCCGTCGCAAAGCACGCGACGGCCCCTATCTGAACAACCGTTCAGCCCGGCGCGCGGCATGCGTATTCACACGCATGCCAAACGAGCGAAGGTGGAGAAACCGTAATTTGTTCGACGCTCGCGCTCGCCCATATGCGCGAGGGGAAATTCTTTCCCGCAAGGGCGAAACACCGATGCCATGGCGTCAAGCGATCGATCTCAGTTCATTCGAACCCGAGACTGTGCAGATCTTGTCTGAGGCACTCGAAGAAGCCTGGAAGCAGATCGAGTGCAACACCACCGTGGCCAATCGTGAGGCGGCGCGGCTCCAACTGGCCAAACACATCGTCGAGTATGCGTCCAAAGGGGAGCGCGACTGCCCGAAGCTCGTCGAGTACGCCGTATACCGGGCGACGTTCTAACCGCATTGCTGCCGGCGAGCGCAGCTTGACGGATGCGACAAGCCGACAGGGCTAGCGCTTTCGCTTCCCCGCCGGCTGGAGCCGGCCGCCCTTTGCGACACACTGATTGAACAGAGCAAAGCCGGGAGTGCGCGGGCCGAGCCCGATGCACTGCATTCCACCGGCGTTGGTGGGGAGCCACTTCCCGCCCGTTCGTTTGCAGCAAGTTTCACGCACGCTCTGCGCGGAGGCCGCTGTGACCGCCGTCAACGTCAGGGTGATCAGCGCAACCGCTATTCGCATCGCTCTCTCCTTTCGCGGCTGTTCACTCGCTTTTCGTCGAATGCTTGCTTTCTGCCCGTAGTATCTCCCAGACAATAACCTTTGATGCCGCGCCGCAAGGCCAGCCTCGAACAACCTGGATTGCGTGGCCTTACGGTTTGCTCATTGCATAGATCATCAAGAGAGCGACAGCGGCTAGCGGCGCAGCAGCGAGCAGGTTGGTCTTGCGTGGATCGTTGGCGAATTTCCGCCGGACCATTCTCGCGAGAACGCCGCCACAGACGGCTCCAAGCACGGTCGTCACGAACAGCCAAATGAAGATGGCGTCGAGATTAGGGTCCCCGCGAGGTCCGTCTTTGGCGATGGCACTGGCGACCCCGGCGACGCCGACCGAGCCGACAACCAAGCCGGTTATGACCCATGAGATGATGAGAAACATCTTCCTCGGCCTCCGACTCTCCACGGTGTTGGATACTGAGCGTAGCACCGCACAACGCACAATGCTGGTCGCTTTGCCGCGTCGTCAAAGTCTCCGTTGTCGCCGTCCCGCGACGATGGCCGCGCGCTGCCACGCGCGACGCTTGACGCTCCACAGACCGACGGGGGAACGAAGCGTTGCCAAACGTTCTATCGTTTGCTCAATTGCGGCGCGCTACGCGTACCGAAAGGTACCTCGCGGTAGCCCCAAACGCTAAGTGGTTGAAAAGACTCAATTGGTCCCGTAGCTCAGCCGGATAGAGCAGCGGTTTCCTAAACCGAAGGTCGCAGGTTCGAGTCCTGCCGGGACCGCCATCCTTCAGACAAGGGTCGCGCTATAGGCCTCGCCGCGCCGGCGCACTCAACTGGACGGCGCCCAGGACGACGACGGCATCGGCGCCTGCGCGCTGACGATGGCATTCTGGATCAACATTTTCAGCCGCGTGTTCTGCAATTCCGACCACAGCGCAGCACCCTTCGCCTGCACGCTTTCGTTGGTCGGATAGAGGCCGTCGCGCGATCCCTTGAACACAACGGTGATGACGCTCCCGTTGATCCCCCGATTTGTCACCGTCTCGTGCGCGCTGCCGCGATTGTTGACGCGATCGACCCCCAATTGCCGGTGCAGCTCAATCGAGCCCTCGCCCACGTTCTTGCCGCCGACGTCCGCCAAAATCGCATAGGTCCGGACCGACCCGTAGATGATGGCGGCGAAGTCGCCGAGCTTCGCTCCCGTGGCGGTCCAGAAGCTTTTCTTCATCGAGAAATACGGCACCGTATAGCTGTCGACGTAGCGCGGCTTGCCGTTGTCGGTCGGATCGTTGGGGAAGTGCCGCAAGGCCGTCGCTTTGACGCTCGTCCCGTCGACGTTCGCCTTGCCGAACTTCGAGCCGTCTAGATCGAGCGCGAGCTGCCCTTGGTAATACTCGACGTTGATCTCGGGGATGTGGCAGCCGAACTCCAGCCCCGGCCACCTGTGTTTGAACGGATCGGCGCAGGTGTTGATGTAGAACGGCAAGAGGCCGAGAATCGAGTTGGAGAGAACCGGGGGCTTGTAGTCTACAGTCGAATAGGCGGTCATTTTTTCCTCTCGACACCGAACCCCGCCGCGTGTCGACGGTGTTGATCGCGCGCTCCGGGGAAGGAGCCTCTTGGTCTGTTTGTCGCGCGAGCGCGGCTTTTCGTTCAAGCCGAGAACGATAAACGCCGAGCGCTTTCACACGCCGAAAAGACGGCGCGAGGTTGAAAACCACGACCGGAAACGATTGCCGTCAGCCCGTCTTCTCGCGCAGCATCTGCAAGGCAATGCCGAAATTGGCGGGATCGGGTTTGAGTTCGCCCGAGTAGATGCGCCGGGTCAGCGCGACCATCGTCTCGTTGGCCGGCGTCGCGATGCCGCGCTTGCGCCCCTCCTCCACCACGAGGCCGTTGATCACGTCGACCTCGCTCAGGCGTCCCTTGAGGTGGTCCTGCAAGGTCGTGTTGGCGCCGCGGCCGGGGCCGATGTCGGTGTTGACCTTGTCGACGAGCTTCATCAGCAGGTTGTTGGAGCCTTCGATCTCGGCCTTCGTCAGTCCGAAGATCGGCACGATCGGGTGGCCCAGCGCCTCGCCGACCTTCAGGGACTCCGTACCGAGCTGCATCATCAGATCGCTCATGCCTTCCGGCTGCTTGTCGGCGAGTTCGCCACCCAGCATCGCAACGGTGCCGAGCGTCATCGAGTTGAGCACGAGCTTCATGTATTTCGACGCCAGGATGTGGTCATTGATCTCGACCTTTCCGGCGTGACGCAGCACGGCCGCAACCTCCTCCTCGCGCCCATGCGTTGCGGGGTGAATGCTGCCGAGCGCGAACCAGGTCCGGTCCGGCGCCGTGTTGCGCTTGATCTGTCCCGGCACGAAGCAATACGAGGAAAGCTCCGGCACGCAGCCGAGCGTGCGCGAGGGACCGACCACATCGGCGATGACGCCGGCGGTCATGCCGTTCTGCAGCCCAACGAGAAATCCATCCTCCTTGAGATAGGGCTTGATGAGTTCGGCATGCCAGCGCGTGTCATAGGCTTTCACGACCAGCAGCACGAGGTCGAACGTCTGCCGCATCGACGCGAGCTCGCAGAGATGATGCGCCCGCACCTTGGCGTGGATTTCGCCCTGCCGCAGGGTCACGTGCAGGCCGTTCGCCCGCATCGCCTCGATATGCGCGGGCCACTGATCGATGAGGACGACGTCGAGTCCGGCGTTGGTCAGATCGGCGGCGACGCAGCTTCCGTTTGCGCCGGTGCCGAGGACGGCAATCTTCTTATTCATGTTGAAAAGATCACTCCGGCTTCAAATTGTACTGCTTGATGAGATTGGCCATCTTCTCGATGTCCTCGTGCACGAAGGCGGCGAACTGCTCCGGCGTGTCGGTCATTGTCACATAGCCGAGATCCTCGAGCCGCCGCTTGGTCTCCGGAATGGAGATCGCTTGTCCGATTGCCGCGTGTAACTTGTCGCGCACTTCGGTGGGAGCGCCGGCTGGCAGAAACAGTCCGTACCACGTCGTCGCCTCGTAGCCGGGAAGCGTCTCGGCGACGGTTGGCACCTCGGGCAGGAACGCCACCCTCGTTTTCGTGGTCACCGCGAGGCCGGTCAGCTTGCCGTCGTCGACGAACGGCTTCGCGGTCGCATAGGGAGATCCGTAGACGTCCGTCACTCCGGAAAGGATGGAGGTGAGCGCGGGCCCGCCACCTGCGTAGGGAATGTGGACCATATCGAGCCCGGCCTTGGCCTTGAGCACCTCGGCGACAATGAAGGTGGCCGATCCAACGCCACCGGTCGCGTAGTTCAATTTTCCTGGCTGCGATTTTGCCTTGGCGATGAACTCGGGCAGCGTTTTCACACCGAGCTTGGGATTGGTCACCACGATGTAGAACGCGGAACCGAATCGCGCGACCGGCATGAAATCCTTCTCGAGATCGTAGCTCAGGTTCTTGTAGAGGGTCTGGCTGAACGAATGGTTCGTGTTGGCCTGGAGGATGGTGTAGCCGTCCGGCGCAGCCTTGGCGGCGGCGGCAGCCGCAACCGTTCCGCCTGCACCGGGCCGGTTGAGCACGACCACCGGCTTGCCGAGCAGCTTGGCGAGCGCTTCCGCCAAAATGCGGCCGACGATGTCGGGCGAACTTCCGGCCGAACTCGGCACGACATAGGTGATGGCGTGGTCGGGATAAGCTTGCGCCGAAGCGTCGCGCGGAAGCAGCATGACCGCCGCGAGAGCGGCAAACGCGGCCCACGCAGCCCGACGCGGATTCGCGATCGTGCGCGGGGCGCTTCGCCCGCACCTTCTCGTTAGCAGGATCATGGTTGTCGGCTCCGTTGCTGCACTCTTTAAGCGTTCGGCGCATTCGTCAGGGCGGCGCGCGCCGCTTCAACGCGCTCCGGCTCGACGGCGATCTTGACGCCCGCCCGCTCCTGCTGGAGCAGCATGACCGTACGCGAGTCGCGAGCCGCCCAGCCGCGATTCATCGCGTCGGTCATTTCCGCATAGGTGAGATTGCACAGCCGCATCGGCACGCCGAGCTCGCGGCCGAGCGCGTTTGCGAGCGCCACGTCCTTGTGGGCAAGCTTGAGCGCGAAGGCCGGCGGATCATAGGTGCCGGGAAGAAATTGATCGAGCAGCCCGTCGAAGGTGCGGCGCCGCCCGCCCGCGCCCTGCCGCACCGCCTGCCACAGCGCCAGCGGATCGAGCCCCGCCTTGACGCCGAGCGAGAAGGTTGCCGCGCCGCTCGGTCCGATATAGCGCGCCTGGTCGCCGATGGCGTCGAGAACCGGCTTCCATTGCCTGTACACAGCCTCGTCGCCACCGACCCAGATCGCGAGCCGGCCGCTTGCCGCCCCTGCTGGTCCGCCGCTCACCGGCGCATCGAACATGTGGGCGCCCTTGTCGGCGAACGCGGCGGCGATTTTTTTCACGCTGGCAGGAGCGTTGGTGGAGAGATCGAAATAGGCCGCGCCGGACCGCACGCCGGCGAGCAGCCCATCCGCACCGAGCGCCACCGTTTCCACGTCGGCGGGTTCGGGCAGCGACGTGAAGATGACATCAGCCTTTTCGGCGACGGCGCGGGCGGTGGCGGCCCACACGGCGCCGCCGTCGATCAATGGCGCGGCAAGCTGGCTCGCGAGGTCGTTCACGACCAGGCGGTATCCGGCCTTTTGCAGGTTGGCGGCCATGCGGCTTCCCATCGTCCCGAGCCCGATAAAGCCGACCACCGGATTGTTCTTGTCGTCCATGCGCAAATTCTCCCCAACGCCGTCGCCCGGCTCGCCTCGCGCTTAACAAGCGCACGGGACGCGCTAGGATGGCGGCTTCGCCCAAGGGTAAGCCGCAACAAGAAAACGGCAACAGGAATGGATACGTTCGATTACGTCATCGTCGGCGCAGGCTCGGCAGGCTGCGTCCTGGCAAACCGGCTGAGCGCCGATCCCGACATCACCGTCTGCGTTCTGGAAGCCGGTCCGCGCGACTGGAACCCCTACATCCACATCCCCGCAGGCTTCATCAAGACGTTCTACAATCGCAACATCAACTGGTGCTACAGCCAGGAGCCCGGCCCCTACACGGGCGGCCGGCGCATCTTCGCGCCACGCGGCAAGACCCTCGGCGGGTCGAGTGCGATCAACGGACTCATCTACAATCGCGGCCAACGGCTCGATTTCGACGGCTGGGCGCAAGCGGGAAACCGCGGCTGGGGCTATGCCGACGTGTTGCCCTACTTCAAGCGCATGGAGCGGCGCATCGGCGCAGGCGAAGCGACGTTCCGCGGCCAGGAAGGTCCGCTTGCGGTCACCGACATCGACTGGCGCCATCCGCTGTGCGACGCCTTCATCGAGGGGGCGGTGAGCCTCGGCATCCCGCGCAACTCCGATTACAACGGCACCACGCAACAAGGCGTCTCCTACGCGCAGCGCACGATCCACAACGGCCGCCGCGTCAGCGCCGCCACATCGTTCCTGCATCCGATCGCGCACCGCAAGAATCTCAGCGTGCGCACGAACGCACACGTCACCCGCATCGTGCTGGATGACAAGCGCGCCGTCGGCGTCGCCTATCGCGACGGCGGACGCAATGGCGTCGACACGGAAGTGCGGGCACGGCGCGAGGTGATCCTCTCGGGCGGCGCCTACAATTCGCCGCAGATCCTGCAAGTCTCAGGCATTGGACCCGCGCCGCTTCTCAAATCGCTCGGCATCGAGGTGCGTCACGAACTTCCCGGCGTCGGCGAAGGCTTGCAGGATCACTATGCGCCCCGCACCGTCGCGCGGGTCAAGAACGCCGAGACAATCAACGAGGCAGTGCGCGGCGTCCGCCTCCTCGGCGAGATCGCCAAGTGGGTGTTTCAGCGCAAAGGCATCCTCACGCTCTCGCCGACGCTCGTCTATTGCTTCTGGCACTCCGGCGAGAGCGCCGAAAGCTCCGACTTGCAGATCACCTTCACGCCCGCAAGTTACAAGGAAGGCGAGATCGGCAAGCTCGAGGACGAACCCGGCATGACCTGCGCGGCCTGGCAGCAGCGCCCGGAAAGCCGCGGCTATGTGCGGGCGAGGTCGGCCGATCCGTTCGAGCCGCCGATCATCCAGACAAACTACCTCGCCGCGGAACTCGATCGCCGTGTCGTCGTCGCCGGCATGAAGCTCGCGCGCAAGCTCTTGCAGACGCAGCCGCTCGCGCCCTATTACGCGCACGAGGACTTTCCGGGACCGGACGTACGAAGCGACGACGAATTCCTGCACGCCGCGACCGAGCGCGGCCAGACGACCTTCCACGCAAGCTGCACCTGCCGCATGGGACCGGCGAGCAACCCGAACGCCGTCGTGGACGACGAGTTGAAAGTGCACGGGCTTACGGGCCTGCGGCTTGTCGACGCCTCGATCATGCCGCGAATGATCTCCGCGAACCTCAACGCCGCGACACTGATGATCGCCGACAAGGCCTCCGACATGATTCGCGGCCGCGCCGCCCCCGAGCCGATCGTGCTGCCGGATTGACGCACGCAAGAGCCTTCTGCGAACGCACCTCCCGGTGAGGCCGTTCCGCCACCCTGAGGCGCCCGAGCGCAGCGAGGGCCTTGAAGGGCGACGGCCTCCGTGTGAGCGGCCGTGCATCCTTCGAGGCGGGCTGCGCCCGCACCGATCGTGCTGCCGGAGTAAACGATAGCGATCGTCATTGCGAGCGAAGCGAAGCGAAGCAAATCCGGAAAGGAAAACTGGATTGCCTCGTCGCTAAACCCTCCTCGCAATAACGGTGATGAACGAGCAGCTTAGCTCCACTTCGCGGCGCGCTTCTCCGCGAACGACGCCAGGCCTTCGACGGCTTCCGCAGACTGGCGCTTCGCGGCGTGACTGTGCACGAGCGATTCAAAATCGACCTCCGCGGGGTCACCGAAGGCATGTGCAAGGGCCTGCGCCTTGGTCTCGGCAATCGCGATGGGCCCGTTCTCCAACAGATGCCCGACCACGCGTGCGCCCGCCGCGTCGAGGTCGGCGAGTGGCACGACCTCGTGTACAAGACCGATGCGGCGCGCCTCGTCCGCGCCGAAGCGTTCGCCCGTGAGGGCATAGCGGCGGACCTGCCGCACCCCGATCGCATCGTTGAGCTGCGGGATGATGATCGCGGCGGTCAAACCCCAACGCACCTCGGCGATCGAAAACATCGCGTTGT
>JADMIO011614272.1_pt1 | contig 14291 bp, 12 predicted proteins | sample 8958161 | NCBI WGS metagenome assembly JADMIO01 (sample SAMN16585339, study PRJNA669376) | soil metagenome | isolation source: Crop rotation soil | place: USA: Cullars Rotation, Alabama | collected 2011 | reverse complement strand
TATCGAGCGTCAGTGTGCGGTCAGCGCCAGACTGGCGCTGGTAGTCGATCACCAGCCGCAATTCGCTGATGTCGACGGTGGAGGCCGGCCAGTGGCGCTCCTCGATCAGCGTGCGGGCATGGTTCTCATAGTCGAACCGCGGCACCGCATCGTCGGGCTGCGGTTCGAGCCGGGCGCGGGCGATCCGCCCCGTGGCATACGGCTCGAACACCGGGAAACGGCCGCCACTTGTGAGGCCGTGGATCAGCGCCGTGATGAACACGGTCTTGCCGGAGCGCGACAGACCGGTGACGCCGAGGCGCACGGTCGGATTGAAGAGGCCGTCGCCGTAATCCAGCAGCGCTCGCGCCGACAGGCGCGCTTCCTCGACGATATCCTTAAAACGGGGGGCCATGCGGGGGCGTGGAGATCTCGAGAGAGGCGGGCGGGCGATCAATCCGAAAGTGGCGATTGGTGGGCCAAAATCAAGCTTCTGCTGCGATGCAAGGCGAGTGACCGGGCGGCGCGTTGACCTTGGAAGGCCTATGTCTTATCGCTCGCTCACCCAATCCAATGGGGCCGGTATGACCGTATTCAGATTGAAACAGCTCGCTTCGAACTCGTTCCATGCAGCTGCCGGCGCGGCGCGCTGGAACTACGACCGCAGCGAACTGATCGCCGACGCCGTCGTGCATGTCGTCGGTGTCTGTTTCGGCCTGGTGGCGGCGACCGCGCTGATCGTGCTGACCGCGGTGTACGCTTCCGCGGTCGATGTCGCCGCGGTCTCGGTCTATGTCGCGGGCCTGCTGGCGATGCTGGTGCTGTCGGCGACCTACAATCTCTGGCCGGTCTCGCGCGCCAAATGGGTGCTGCGACGTTTTGACCATTCGGCGATCTATGCGCTGATCGCCGCGACTTACACGCCGTTGATCATGGAATTGAAGGACAGCTATTTTGCGATCGCGCTGCTGACCGGGGTTTGGTGCCTGGCCATCGTCGGCATCGTGATCAAGTTGGCGCTGCCCGGACGCTACGACCGGCTCGCGGTCGGGCTCTATCTGGCGATGGGCTGGAGCGGCATGATGCTGTACGACGCCGTGGTGAAGGCGCTGCCTTCGATGGCGCTGTGGTTCATTGTTGCGGGCGGCATTCTGTACAGTTTTGGCGTGATCTTCCACGCCTGGCAGCGGTTGCGGTTTCAGAACGCCATCTGGCATGGCTTCGTGCTGTCGGGCGCGGCCTGCCATTACACGGCGATCCTCGATCTTGTATTAAGCTGACAAACAATCATGAGGGGAGAACGACCATGCAGGTGACCGGAAAAGTCGTGGTTGTCACCGGCGGCGCCAGCGGCATCGGCAAGGCGCTGTGCGAAGCCTTCCACCGCGCAGGCGCGGCCAAGGTCGTGGTGGTCGACATCAATCCGGACGGCGCGCGCGCCGTCGCCACGCCGATCGGCGGCGCCGCCTTCAAATGCGACGTCGGCAAGGAAAAGGACATCCTTCACGTTATCGAGGCGACCGAGGCGCAATTCGGCCCGATCGCATTGTTCTGCTCCAATGCCGGCATCGGCGGCGGCTTCGATCCACTTTCGGCCAATGCCGGCGGGACCTCCGACGAACCGTGGCAACGGAGCTGGGCGGTTCACGTCATGGCGCATGTCTATGCCGCGCGGCACCTCATCCCGCGCATGAAGGCGCGCGGCGGCGGCTATTTCCTCAACACGATCTCGGCGGCGGGACTTCTCTCGCAGGTCGGCAGCCCGGCCTATTCGACCACCAAGCATGCCGCGGTAGGCTTTGCGGAAAACCTCGCCATTTCGCACAAGGCCGACGGCATCAAGGTATCGATCCTGTGCCCGCAGGGCGTCGACACCGCGATGCTGCGCTCGATCCCAAAAGGCCCGCAATCCGGCGACGGTGACCTTTCGGCGGAGCAGGTGGCCCAGGACGTGCTGGCGGGCCTGGAGCAGGAGACGTTTGCGATCCTGCCGCACCCGCAGGTGCTCGGCTACATGCGCAAGAAGACCGACAACTACGATCGCTGGATATCGGGCATGGCGAAGATCCAGGCCAAGATGCGGGAAACGTATGGGAAGTGACGCGACGCAAGGGAACCGCAGGGTCCTAAACAAAAAAAGCGAAAACAACCCCATGCACAGTAGACAAGCGCTTGATTACAATGGACTTTTTTCTAGCCTTTTTTGGCGTAGAGCAGCGGCACCGCCGAATCCACCATCACCTCGATCAGGCTGACGCCGTTGTATGAGAGGCCGTACTTGAGCGCGGACGCAAGCTCGCATGCCTTGGCGACCCGCACGGCGTGGCAGCCCATCCCTTCGGCGATCTTGACGAAGTCGATGCCGGGCAGTTCGAGACCGGGCACATTGCGGACCTGCATCACCTGGCTGAACGAGCGCATCGCGCCATAGCCAAGATTGTTGATCACCACCACGGTCAGTGGCAGCTTGCGCTGGGCCGCGGTCCATAGCGCCTGGATCGAATACATCGCCGAGCCGTCCCCGATCAGGCAGACGGTGCGTACACCGGGACGTCCGAGCGAGAGGCCGACGGCGGCGGGGAGGCTGTAGCCGAGCCCGCCGCTCGCCATGGTGTAAAAACTGTCCTGTCCGCGCATCGGCATGAACTTTTGCATCGCCGGGCGATGCGACGGCGCTTCTTCCACCAGCGCGGCATCAGCGGGCATGGCGCGGGATAGCGCATCCAGCAGGAATTCGACCGGGATCGGATCACCGGCAGCAGGCGCCGGCGGCAAGGCGCGGCCTGCAGGAATCGCGCGTTTGGTCTCGGGCAGCAGCTCCAGCAGCATCGAGAGCGCCGGCTTCATCGTGGCAACGATGCTGGTGCCGGACGGTGTGACCGCGGCAGCGGTCGGATCGTCGGTGATCTGGAAGATCGTCGTTACGCCATCGAAGATCGAGGCATGGCCCTCAACATGGAAGGTGAAGACCGGCGCGCCGATCACGACCACGAGGTCGTGACCGCGCAAGGCCTCGGAAAGCTGGCTCGGCGAGGCATGCAGGAAACCGGCAAATTGCGGATGACGTTCCGGAAACGAACAGCGCGCCGAGAACGGGCTCACCCATACGGCGGCTCGCGCTTTCTCCGCCACGCGGACCATCAACTCGACGGCGCCTGCGCGATCGACGCCGGGGCCGACGACGAGGGCAGGGCGCCTGCTCTCAGTGAGCGCGGCCGCCAGCGCCTTCATCGCGCCAGAATCCGGTCCGAGTTCGCGGCTGACCTGGCGGGCTTCGACCGTCTGCGTCTGATGGCTCCAGTCGTCGATCGGCACCGAGACGAAGGTCGGCCCGCAGGGCGGCTGCATCGCCACGTAATAGGCGCGCGCGATCGCCGCCGGCACGTCTTCGGCACGCGCGGGCTCGACGCTGTATTTGACATAGGGCCGCGGAAATTCCGACGCCCGCTCGGCATAAAGAAAGGCCTGCAGCGGCAGGATCGAGCGCGCCTGCTGGCCAGCAGTGATCACCAGCGGCGTCTGGTTGCGGTGCGCGGTGTAGATGTTGCCGAGCGCATTGCCGACGCCGGCGCCGGAATGCAAATTGACGAAGCCGGCATTGCGGGTCGCCTGCGCGTAACCGTCGGCCATGCCGACGACGGAGGCTTCCTGCAGGCCCAGCACATAATCGATGTCGTCGGGCCAGTCGCTCAGGAACGGCAATTCGGTCGAACCGGGATTGCCGAACACCTTCTTGATGCCGAACGCGCGCAACAGGTCGAAGGTGGCGTCCTTGACGGTGACGGATTTGCTTTCGGTCCTGGTGGGCTTGCGGGGCAAGGGGAAGACCTCAGTTCTTGATTTTCGTCATTGCGAGGAGCGAAGCGACCGAAGCAATCCATTCTTTCTTCGCGCGGATAGATGGATTGCTTCGCTTCGCTCGCAATGACGGGTTCACCACTCAGCCGTACCCTTCATCGTCGGCTGGCCCTGCGAATTCGCAGTCCACAATTCCATGCCGCTCGCATTGTCGTCGGCGTTGATTGTGAACTCGCTGCCCTCGAACAGCGGCTGCACGCCGCGATAGCTGAATTTTTTCGGCGCCGCGCCGCCATGCAGTTTTGCGGCAAGCTCCACGATCAGGGCGGCCTGCAAGGGGCCATGGAACACGAGGCCAGGATAGCCCTCGACCTTGGTGACGTAGTCGCGGTCGTAGTGGATGCGATGGCCGTTGAAAGTCAGCGCCGAGTAGCGGAACAGCAGCACGGCATCGGCCATGTGGCTTTCGCGATGCTTTGCGACTGGCGGCGGCGGGGCCGGCTTTCCGGATGTCGCGGGCTGCGCAGTGGACAAATCGCGATAGACGATGTCCTGGCGTTCGCGTATCGCAACCCCGCGCGGTGTCGTGATGGTGTGCTCGACGGCGACAAAACATAGTGCGCCGGTGCTGCCGGTCTTCATCGTCACGTCAGCGATGCGCGAGCTGCGCTTCACCTCATCGCCGACGCGCAACGAATCGAGGAATGCGAGTTCGCCGCCGGCCCACATTCGGCGCGGCAGCGGCACCGGCGGCAGGAATCCGCCTCGCGTCGGGTGGCCGTCCGGACCCAACATCGACATCGGAAACACCGGCTGACCCAGGCACCAATGCGTGGTCCAGGGCGCGGCGTCGCCGGCCCTGGGCTCGCCGATCTCCTGAAACAGCGTAGCGCGCAAACCCTTCACCAGTTGCGCGGTGACGATGTCGGTGGCCTCGGTGGTCTTGCCGATCCACTGCCGCAGATGGTCGAGGTCGAGGGGCTCAGTCATGACGATTTGACCTTCGCGTGCGGTTTCGGCAATTCGCCGTGTTCGCCAATCGCGGGCACCGCGCCGTATTTCCTGTCTTCACCGATAAAGATCGGAGCAGGAGCGGAATAGGTCACGACGCCCTTCGGCGTATCGACCTCGATGCGCCGCAGGTGCGGATGGGTGGTGAGGTCGGCCATGGTGTTGACCTCGCCGAAGGCGATGTCGGCGTCGTCGAGACGCTGGATCAATTCGTCACGGTTCAGCGAACCAAACACATCGGCGACGATCTTGTCGGTGAGCTCACGATTGCGGACGCGTTCGGAAATGTTGGCGAGCCGAGGATCGTTCGGCAGGTCGGGCTGTTTCAAGACCTCGGCGCAGAGCTGCTTCCATTCGCGTTCGCTCTGGATCGAGATCAGGATGTCCTTGCCATCCCTGGACTTGAAGACGCCATAGGGCGCGATCGAAGGGTGTGCCAGCCCGATCCGGGTCGGCGGGTTGCCGGCTTCCGAATTGATCAAGGGCACCGCCAGCCAGTCCGCCATCACGTCGAACATCGAAATGCGGATGTCGGCGCCCTTGCCGGTGCGCGTGCGCGCGAACAGCGCTTCCAGGATCGCCGCGTGCGCGGTGGCTCCGGTCGAGATATCGACGACGGAGATGCCAACCCGGGAAGCGCCTTCCGGTCCGCCGGTGATCGAGGCGAGGCCGCTCTCGGCCTGGATCAGCAGGTCATAGGCCTTGCGATCCTTGTACGGGCCTTCGTCGCCGTAGCCGGTGATGGTGCAGCAGATCAGCGCCGGATAATCCCGGCGCAGCCGTTCGCGGGAGAAGCCGAGCTTGTCCATCGAGCCGGGCTTGAGATTTTGCAACAGCACGTCGGCGCCGGCGATCAACGTCTCGAGTTGCTCGCGCCCGCTCTTGGTGGAGAGATCGATGGCAACCGACTGCTTGCCGCGGTTGAGCCAGACGAAATAGCTGCTCTGGCCCTTGGCTGCCCGGTCGTAGCCGCGGGCGAAATCGCCCTCGGGGCGCTCGACCTTGATGACCGTGGCGCCGGCATCCGCAAGGCGCGACGAGCAGAACGGCGCGGCGACCGCCTGCTCCACGGAGACGACGGTAATTCCCTCGAGCGGCAGCATGATTGTCTCTCAGTAGGAGCGGGGCATGCCGAGCACGTGCTCGGATACGTATGACAGAATGAGATTGGTCGAGATCGGTGCGACCTGGTAGAGCCGCGTCTCGCGGAACTTGCGCTCGACGTCATATTCCTCGGCGAAAGCAAAGCCGCCATGGGTTTGCACGCAGGCGTTCGCCGCGTCCCAGGACGCGTCGGCCGCCAGCATCTTGGCCATGTTGGCCTCGGCGCCGCAATCGAGCCCGGCTTCATATTTGCGGGTGGCTTCCTTCACCATCAGCTCGGCGGCGCGCATCGCGGCGTAGGCCTTGGCGATCGGGAACTGAATGCCCTGATTCTGGCCGATCGGGCGGCCGAACACCACGCGCTCCCGAGCATAGGCGGTCGCCTTCGCAATGAACCATTTGGCGTCGCCGATGCATTCGGCCGCAATCAGGATCCGCTCGGCATTCATGCCGGAGAGGATGTAGCGAAAGCCCTTGCCTTCCTCGCCGATCAGGTTTTCGGCCGGTACCCGCATGTCGGTGAAGAACACTTCTGTCGTGGCGTGGTTCATCATGGTGCGGATCGGGCGGATCTCCAGGCCCTTGCCCTTCACCTCGCGCATGTCGACGATGAACACCGACAGACCATCCGTGCGCTTTTTGGCGTCTTCCTTCTGCGTGGTCCGCGCCAGCAGGATCATCAGGTCGGAATATTCGGCGCGGCTGGTCCATATCTTCTGGCCGTTGACGATATAGCCCTTGTTGCCGTCGCGTTTGGCAAAGGTCTTCAGCGAGGTGGTGTCGGTGCCGCTGGTCGGTTCCGTGACGCCGAACGCCTGCAGCCGCAACTCGCCGCTGGCGATCCTGGGCAGCCACTTTGCCTTTTGCTCGTCGCTGCCGTGCCGCAGCAGCGTGCCCATGGTGTACATCTGGGCGTGGCAGCCGCCGCCATTGCAGCCCGCGCGCTGGATCTCCTCGAGGATCGCGCACGCCGCCGACAGTTTCAGCCCGGCGCCGTCATATTCCTCGGGGATCAGCACCGAGAGGTAGCCGGCCTTGGTCAGCGCGTCGACGAATTCGCTCGGATATTTCATCTCGCGGTCGAGCTTGCGCCAGTACTCGCCGGGGAACTGGGCGCAGAGTTTCGCGACCGCGTTGCGGATGTCGGCATATTCGTCTTGTTCGGGTGCGTTCATCGGAACTCGGCTGGAAGATCGAGGGCGCGCATGGTGGCGGTGCAGAACGCGCACAGGGTTTCGGATGTCCCTCTTTTAGAGAAAACTTCGACGGTGGCAACGCCGATCGAGCCCGACATTTTCAGGGTTTTGGCCCGGGCGATCAATTCGCTGCCGTCGGCGGGGGCGATGAAATTGACCTTGATCTCGACGGTGACCCCGATCTTGCCCTTTTGCAGCCCCGAGGTGACCGCGATACCGGCGGCCTGGTCGGCCAGTGCGGTAATCACCCCGCCATGGAAATGGCCGAAGAACTGCACCAGATCGTCGCGGCGCGCCAGGGCGAGTTCAGCCTGACCGGGTTCGATTCTGACGATGCGAAAGCCCGCGGCGCCGGTAAAGCCCTTGGCGTTGATTGCCTCGGCTAGACTCGGCGGGTTGAGGTCGCTTTTGTTCACGCTGGAATGCGCACGGGTAAGGATTCGATGCCGCGCACGAAGCTGGAATAGACCCGCTTCGGCTCGCCGACCACCTCGATGCGGTCGAAGCGCTTCAGCATCTCCTGCCACACGATCTTGAGCTGCAGCTCGGCAAGCCGCATGCCGACGCAGCGGTGAATACCGAAACCGAACGACAGATGGGTGCGGGGCCGGGCGCGGTCGATGATGAACTCGTCCGGCTTCTCGATGCCGTCCTCGTCGCGGTTGCCCGAGACGTACCACATCACGACCCGCTCCCCTTTTTTGATTTTCTTGCCGCCGATCTCGGTATCGACCAGCGCGGTGCGCCGCATATGCGCCAGCGGGGTCTGCCAGCGGATCACTTCAGGCACCATCGAATCGATCAGCGCCGGATTGTCGCGCAGCTTCTGGTACTGCTCGGGGTGCTCGTTCAACGCCAGCACCGAGCCGCTCATGGTGTTGCGGGTGGTGTCGTTGCCGCCGACGATCAAGAGGATGATGTTGCCCATCAGATTGTCGGGGTCCATGTGCCGGGTCGCATCGCTGTGCGCCATCATGGACAACAGGTCGTTGCGCGGCTCGGCATTGACGCGTTCGTTCCAGAGTTTTGAGAAATAGGCGTAGCATTCATCCATTTCCCGGCGCCGCTGCTCGGGAGATTCGACCACGCCGCTCTTGGGCAGTGCGGTCGAGACGTCGGACCAGCGCGTCAGCTTGCGCCGCTCTTCCCACGGGAAGTCGAACAGCGTCGCCAGCATCTGGGTGGTCAATTCGATCGACACCCGGTCGACGAAATTGAAGGTCTCGTTGCGCGGCAGATTGTCCAGCACCTTTTGCGAGCGCTCGCGGATCAGTTTTGCCAGCTCGTCGAGATGGGTCGGCGTGAACATCGGCGACACGGTCTTGCGCTGCGCCGAATGCCGCGGCTGGTCCATCGCGATGAAGCTCGGATAATCATAGCCGGGCGGCACGTCCCTGATCGAGATGCCGCCGAGCGTCGAGTCGGAAGAGAACACGCCATGGTTGGTGTCGACATGCATGATGTCGTTGTACTTGGTGACCGACCAGTACGGCTCGATCGGCGCGTTGGTGCAGTAATGCACCGGCTCTTCCTTGCGCAGCCGCTCGAACCACGGCCACAGCGTGTCGTTCTGGAAATGCCTTGGCGCGCCGGGATGAAAATCCTTCAGCGGCGTCGAATAGGCCTCCTCGCGCGCGATGCGCAGACGCTCGGACTTGTCGGCTCGGATCGCGGTCTGGATGTTCATCGTCATCATCCCGGTCTTGGAAATGTATTAGACTATAACTTATCCACCTGCCTGCCGCAAAGTCGATCGCCGGCCCTCGCGGTTCCGCGCTCAGCCGGCGATGCGGGCCGGCAGGGTCTCGTAACCCTTGACAAAGCTTGAATAAACCCGCTTCGGCTCGCCGACCATCTCGATCGTGTCGAAGCGCTTGAGGATCTCTTCCCAGATAATCTTCAACTGCAGTTCCGCCAGCCGCAAGCCGACGCAGCGGTGGATGCCGAAGCCGAACGAGATGTGGGTGCGCGGCCGGGCGCGGTCGATGATGAATTCGTAGGGACGGTCGATCACCTCCTCGTCGCGGTTGCCCGAGACGTACCACATCACGACCTTGTCGCCTTTCCTGATCTGCTTGCCGCGGAACTCGATGTCCTCGAGCGCGGTGCGGCGCATATGCGCAAGCGGTGTCTGCCAGCGAATCACCTCAGGCACAAAACTGTCGATCAGTGCGGGATTGTCGCGCAGCTTGCTGTACTGGTCCGGATGCTTGCTCAGGGCGTAGATGCTGCCCGAGAGCGTGTTGCGCGTGGTGTCGTTGCCGCCGACGATCAACAGGATCAGGTTGCCGAGAAAATTGTTCGGATCCATGTCGCGGGTGGCTTCGCTATGCGCCATCATCGACAGCAAATCGCTCTTCGGCGGCTGATTGATCCGGTTCTTCCACAGTTTTGCGAAATACGCCGCGCATTCCAGCAGTTCGGCCTGCCGTTCCTCCTCGGTGGCGACGAGGCCATCGGGGCCGGGAAGCGTGGTGGCGATGTCGGACCAGCGCGTCAGCTTGCGGCGGTCCTCCCAGGGGAAGTCGAACAGCACGGCGAGCATCTGCGTGGTCAGTTCGATCGAGACCCTGTCGACCCAGTCGAACACTTCATTCTTCGGCAGATTGTCGAGGCATTCGGCCGACCGCTTGCGGATGTTGATCGCGAGCTGGTCGAGATGGGTCGGCGTGAACATCGGCGCCACGGTTTTGCGCTGGGCGCCGTGGCGCGGCTGGTCCATGGCGATGAAGCTTTCGCGGCGCAGGTCGGGCGGGGCGTCGCGGATGGTGATGCCGCCGAGATAGGCCGCCGACGAGAACACCGCATGGTTGGTCTCGATATCCATGATGTCGTTGTATTTGGAAATCGACCAATACGGCCCGAACATGCTGTCCTTGCAGTAATGCACCGGCGCTTCCCGGCGCAGCCGGTCGAAATACGGCCAGAAGGAATCGGTCTTGAACAGTTCGGGATGGCCGGGATCGAAGGCTTCCAGCGGCGTCGCATAGGCCCGTTGCCGTGCGGCTTCTTGTCCGGCTTCCTGTGCGCGTTCGATGGTCCCGTGCATGGTTTGGCTCCCTGATTGTTCCCCGCCGCCAGGCGAGCCGCGCGAGGGCGGTATTTTGGGTGAATTACAGCCGGTTGCGACCGCCAGAGCAAGGGAGAGTTTGAAGCCTTTGACCGCATTGGGATTTGGGCCTGAGGTCAATGGCCCTTCTCAGCCGGTTCGGCCCGTGACAAGCTGATTTGCAAGGCATAAGGCTGTGCGCAACAAAGCCGTCCAGATTTGCCGGAGGCAGCCTGACCATGATTCCCAACGCGTATCGGATGTTCAATTTCGATCTCGGTGAAACCGCGGATGCGATTCGCGAGACGGTGTTTGCCTTTTCGAGCAACGAGATCGCACCGCGCGCGGCCGAAATCGACAAGAGCAATCAATTCCCCCGCGACCTCTGGCCCAAGATCGGCGCGCTCGGCCTGCACGGGATTACCGTCGAGGAGGAATATGGCGGCACGGGCTTGGGCTATCTCGAGCACTGCATCGCGGTCGAGGAGATCTCGCGCGCGTCGGCGGCGGTCGGCCTTTCCTACGGCGCGCATTCCAACCTCTGCGTCAACCAGATCCGCCGCAACGGCAACGACGCGCAAAAGCGCAAATACCTGCCCAAGCTGATTTCGGGCGAGCATGTCGGATCATTGGCGATGTCGGAGCCAAACTCAGGCTCCGACGTGGTGTCGATGGCGACGCGCGCCGAGAAGAAGGGCGACCGCTTCGTGCTGAACGGCAGCAAGATGTGGATCACCAACGGGCCGGTCGCCGACACGCTGGTGGTCTATGCCCGGACCGACGCCAATGCCGGTCCGCGCGGCATCACCGCCTTCATCATCGAAAAGGGCATGAAGGGATTTTCCACCGCGCAAAAGCTCGACAAGCTCGGCATGCGCGGCTCCGACACCTGCGAACTGGTGTTCGACAATTGCGAGGTGCCGGAAGAGAACGTGCTCAGCGAGGTCGGCCGCGGCGTCAACGTGTTGATGTCCGGCCTCGACTATGAGCGGGCGGTGCTGGCCGCAGGTCCGCTCGGCATCATGCAGGCCTGCATGGATGTGGTGCTGCCATACGTGCATGAGCGCAAGCAATTCGGCCAGCCGATCGGCACCTTCCAGCTGGTGCAGGGCAAGATCGCCGACATGTACACTACGATGAACGCGTCGCGCGCCTATGTCTATGCGGTGGCGAAAGCCTGCGACCGCGGCGAGACCACGCGCGAGGACGCCGCCGGCGCCATCCTCTACGCCGCGGAGAAGGCGACGCAATGCGCGCTCGACGCCATCCAGCTATTGGGCGGCAACGGCTACATCAACGATTATCCAACCGGGCGCCTGCTGCGCGACGCCAAGCTGTACGAGATCGGGGCCGGGACCAGCGAAATCCGGCGCATGCTGATCGGGCGGGAATTGTTCGATAAATCTGCGTAAATCGAACCGGTTCACATTGCAGCCGACAAACCTATGATTTAATCCCGGTTTGTTGGCTACCTTGGAGTTGACCCGTGAACCAGATGAGCCTTGTGCCTTCAGTTCCCCCGCCGATGCCGGTGGCGTTTTCCGGCAGCCGCAGCGAATTCTTCCACCTCGTGAAGCGCGGCGCCGGGCTCGAATTCGTGACCCTCGGCTTCTACCGGTTCTGGCTCACCACCGACATCCGCCGCTACCTCTGGACCAATACCCAGATCGAAGGTGACGGCGCGGAATATACCGGCCGGGCCAAGGAACTGCTGATCGGATTCCTGATTGCGCTTGCAATCCTGGTGCCGGTCTATCTCGCTTATTTTCTCGTTGGCCTCGAGGCCGAGCGCATCAAGGCGTTCGCCAGCATTCCCCTGGTCGCATTCTTCTATCTGTTCGGGCAGTTCGCGATCTACCGCGCCCGCCGCTATCGCCTGACGCGCACGGTGTGGCGCGGGGTGCGGTTCTGGATGAGCGGCTCGGGCTGGATTTACGCGTTGCGGGCGTCGCTGTGGGGCCTGTTGATGATCGTGACGCTTGGCCTGGCGCTGCCCTGGCGCGCGGCGGCGCTCGAACGCTACAAGATGCGCCATTCATATTATGGCGACCTGCAGGGCAGTTTTGAGGGGCGCGGCTGGGAATTCTTCAAGCGCGGCTGGTGGCTGTGGCTGCTCACGCCGGTAGCGCTCTACGTGACGCCGCTGGCCCCCTTCGTCTATGGCGCGTTCAAGGCGGTGGAATGGCGCTGGTGGCTGTCCGGCATCCGGTTCGGCGGCGTGCGGCTGGAGTCAAAATTGCCGCGCAGCCGGCTGATCGGACTCTACTGGAAGGTGATCGGCTGGGTCCTCGTGCTCGCACTGGTGTTCTCGGCCTACCTGGCGGCATCGGCAGCACTGGTCGCGAGCATGACCGGTGACGGGTTCATGGAATTCTTCAAGTCACAGGATTTTGCAAAGAGCATTCCCCTGCTGGTGCTGGCGGGTGCGGGCTATCTGATGTTTGCGCTCGCGATCAACGTCGTGATGCGCATCTATCTGGTGCGCGATCTCTGGGTGCGGGTACTGGAATCGATCGACATCCACGGCATCGAGGCGGCCGCCAACGTCTCGGCGCGGGGTGACCTCGCCAATGCGCTCGGTGAAGGCTTTGCCGACGGACTCGATGTCGCCGGCTTCTAGCCTATGAAACGGTATTGCGATGGATAGCGACGCGTTCGACGCTGCGACGCCGTCTGGGAGCGGCCCGGCGATCTATTTCGACGGCACGTCGAACCAGCGGCGCGCGGTTATGCTGCACTTCGCCGGCCGGCTTGAAATTCGTGACGGTGACGAAATGCTCGCGGCCTGGGCCTATGCCGATATCCGCCGCGTCGACAGCCCTTCCGGCGTGCTGCGCGCAAGCTGCCTGACGGCGGCTGCACTGGCGCGCCTCGAGGTCCGCGACGCCGCGGTCGCGGCCGACCTTGTTTCGCGCTGCGCCGGCATCGACGACAATACGCCCGGCCGCCGCGGTGTCGCGACCATTATCGGCTGGTCGCTCGCCGCCGCCGTTTCGATCGTCGCCGTGGTAATGTTCGGCGTTCCGCTTGCGGCCGAGCGCCTGACGCCGCTGGTGCCTGACTCCTTCGAGCGGCGGCTCGGCGACGTCGCCGACGGCCAGGTCAAGACGGTGTTCAGCGCCAGGGTCTGCGACCATTCGGCCGGACAACAGGCCTTCGCCAAGCTCGTCACCGCGATCCGCGAAGCCGCCGGTCTCGATACGTCGGTACAGTCCGGCGTGTTGTCGACGCCGGTTCCAAATGCCTTCGCGCTGCCGGGCGGCAAGGTCTATCTGTTCAACGGATTGCTGGCCAAAGCCGACAATGCCGACGAGATCGCAGGCGTGCTGGCGCACGAGCTCGGCCATCTCAAGCACCGCGACAACATGCGCGGGCTGATCCACAATGGCGGCACGTCGTTCCTGATCGGATTGCTGTTCGGCGATGTCACCGGCTCCGGCGCGCTGATCTTTGCGTCGCGCTCGCTGGTCAACAATTCCTACACGCGCGAGGCCGAGCAGGCGGCCGACACTTTCTCGATCGACGTGATGCATAAATTAGGCCGCCCGATCAAGCCGATGGGGGAGTTGCTGGTTCGCATCACGGGCAAGGAAGGCAAGGGCCTCTCCATCATCTCCAGCCATCCCCTGAGCGAGGATCGGCTGGCGCGGATGACGCGCGAAGACCGCCCCGCCAGCGGGCCGCCGTTGCTGACGCCGGAGGAGTGGCGATCGCTGAAGTCGATCTGCGATTCCGGTTCCAACATTGATGGCAAGATTTGATAATTTGCCTCAAGCTATCTTCGGGCGGTCTTCCGCGATCGGGGGGCGGCCACCAGCGCCGAAGCCGCATTGGCCGGTTTCAGATCCCACACCGCCCGCATGGCCGAGAAGGCATGCGAAATCACCGGCTCATGACGCCGCGAGGTCAGGCAGGCAAAGGAGAGGTCGCAGGTCACCGTCACCTTGTCGGCGATCACGAAATTCCGTTTGCGCGTGACGCGGTCGATAATGGCGTCGCGCGCGAGGCTGAGACAGATGCCGGATTCGACGAAGTCGATCACGGCTTCTTCCTGGTCGGTGAACGCCACGCGCTTGGGCAGCGAACCGAAGGGGCGGAAGATGTCGCCTCTCGCCGCCGGATGATCGAGAGTAACTTGCGTCTGGTGGTAAAAA
>JADMIO011418073.1_pt1 | contig 14294 bp, 13 predicted proteins | sample 8958161 | NCBI WGS metagenome assembly JADMIO01 (sample SAMN16585339, study PRJNA669376) | soil metagenome | isolation source: Crop rotation soil | place: USA: Cullars Rotation, Alabama | collected 2011 | reverse complement strand
GGTGAAGAGCGTCCTCGAGGCGATCCCCGCGGGCGCGCACCCGATGGACGTGATGCGCACCGGGTGCTCCGCGCTGGGCGCCGTGCTGCCCGAGGGCGAGGACCACAAGCTCGCGCCGGCGCGCGACATCGCCGATCGCCTCATGGCGTCGTTCGGCTCGATGCTCCTCTACTGGTACCACTTCTCCCATTCGGGCAAGCGCATCGACGTCGAGACCGACGACGATTCCATCGGCGGCCATTTCCTGCACCTGCTGCACGGCCGCAAGCCTTCGGCGCTGTGGGTGCGCGCGATGCACACGTCGCTCAACCTCTATGCCGAGCACGAGTTCAACGCGTCGACCTTCACCTGCCGCGTGATCGCGGGCACCGGCTCGGACATGTACTCGTGCATCACCGGCGGCATCGGCGCGCTGAAGGGTCCCAAGCACGGCGGCGCGAACGAGTTCGCCTTCGACACCATCGGCCGCTACGACACGCCCGACGACGCGGAGCGCGACATCGTCCGCCGCATCGGGGAGAAGCAGGTGATCATCGGGTTCGGCCACCCGGTCTACACCGTGGCAGACCCGCGCAACCAGGTCATCAAGGAGGTGGCGCGCGAGCTCTCGAAGGACGCGAAGAACATGAAGCTCTTCGACATCTCCGAGCGCGTCGAGCAGGTGATGATGCGCGAGAAGAAGATGTTCGCGAACCTCGACTGGTACAGCGCGACCTCGTACCACATGATGGGCGTGCCGACGGCGATGTTCACGCCGCTCTTCGTGATCTCTCGCACCTCGGGCTGGAGCGCGCACGTGATCGAGCAGCGCATCGACGGCAAGATCATCCGCCCGAGCGCCAATTACACCGGCCCCGAGAACCTCGAATTCGTTCCGCTCGCCAAGCGGAAGTGATTGAAAACCATGAAACGCAGACAAAACGGGAGTCGAAAAAAGGAGTTCTTTGTCGATCCTGCGCATAGCCGGCGCTGGGCACGATTCAACACAAAGACTCCTTTTGTCGACTCCCGGTTCGTCTGCGTTTCAGCTTTTGTCTGAACGCGCCAGCCAATCAAAGGTAACAACAAAAGTGTCAGCCCACATCAGCAACGTAAGGCCCAAGCCCGACAAGGTCCTGGTCGACATCGCCGACTACGTGACCAAGTACAAGATCGCGTCGAAGGAGGCGTACGACACGGCGCGCTACTGCCTCATGGACACGCTCGGCTGCGGCTTCGAGGCGCTCACCTTCCCCGCATGCACGAAGCTCATGGGCCCGATCGTGCCGGGGACGGTCGTGCCGAACGGCGCGAAGGTGCCGGGCACGCCCTACCAGCTCGATCCGGTGCAGGCCGCGTTCAACATCGGCGCGATGATCCGCTGGCTGGACTTCAACGACACGTGGCTCGCCGCCGAGTGGGGCCACCCGTCGGACAACCTGGGCGGCATCCTCGCGGTCGCGGACTGGGTGTCGCGCAACAACGTGGCCGCGGGGCGCGATCCTTTCACGGTGCGCGACGTGCTCACCGCGATGATCAAGGCGCACGAGATCCAGGGCTGCCTCGCGCTCGAGAACAGTTTCAACAAGGTGGGCCTCGACCACGTCGTGCTGGTGAAGGTGGCCTCGACCGCGGTGGTGTCGACCCTGCTCGGCCTCACCTACGACGAGACCATCAACGCGATCTCGAACGCCTGGGTCGATGGCCAGTCGCTGCGCACCTATCGCCACGCACCGAATACGGGATCGCGCAAGAGCTGGGCGGCCGGCGATGCCACCGCGCGCGCGGTGCGCCTGGCGCTCATCGCGAAGACGGGCGAGATGGGATATCCCTCGGTGCTCACCGCCAAGACGTGGGGTTTCTACGACGTGCTCTTCAAGGGCAACGAGTTCAAGTTCCAACGGCCCTACGGCAGCTACGTGATGGAGAACGTGCTCTTCAAGATCTCCTTCCCGGCCGAATTCCACTCGCAGACGGCTGTCGAAGCGGCCATGCAGATCAACGAGGAGCTGCTGCGGCTGGGCCGGACCGCCGAGGACATCAAAAAGATCACGATCCGGACGCACGAGGCGTGCATCCGCATCATCGACAAGAAGGGGCCGCTCAACAACCCCGCGGACCGCGACCATTGCATCCAGTACATGGTGGCGGTGCCGATCCTCTTCGGCCGCCTCACCGCCGAGGATTACGAGGACGCGGTCGCGATCGACAAGCGCATCGACAACCTGCGCGACAAGATCGTCTGCGTGGAAGACAAGCAGTTCACGAAGGACTACCACGACCCGGAGAAGCGCTCCATCGCCAACGCGCTCACGGTCGAGTTCACCGACGGCAAGAAGATGAAGGAGATCGTCGTCGAGTACCCCATCGGCCACAAGCGCCGCCGCAAGGAAGGCATGCCGGTCCTGGTGAAGAAGTTCGAGACCAACCTCGCCCGGCAGTTCGCCGAGAAGCAGCGCACGGCGATCATGCAGCTTTGCATGGACGCGAAGGCGCTCGATGCGACGCCCGTGAACGAGTTCGTGGACCTCATGACGCGATGACCCGAACGAGGCCCATCGCAAGGAGCAACACATGAAGACCACCTGGATCGCCGTGGCAGCCCTCGCGCTGTCGGGCTGCGCCACCACCTACCACCTTTCCGTGATGCCGCGCGACAGCGGCAAGATGTACGAGGGCGTGGCGACGGACACGGGCAATGGCGAAGGTCCCATCTCGATCACGATCGAAGGCAAGACCTTCAACGGCACGTGGGTGCAGACGGTGCCCGACCGCACGTATGGGTACGTCACCGGCGGCCTCGGCTTCGGCCGGCGCGGCTGGGGCGGGCTCGGCGGCGGCTTCATCACCATGGACAACCCGAGCGGCGGCGCGGCCAAGGCGCTGCTCAACTCGACCGACGGTTCCGGCCTGCGCTGCGACCTGCAGAGCGGCACCGGGCGTGGCGGCGGCGTCTGCACCGACGACCGCGGCAGGATGTACGACGTGCAGATTCGCGCGACGAAGTGAAATTGGATCCCCGCCTTCGCGGGGATGACACCTGAGAGAACACAAATGCCCCACAACTCGTTCGACACGCTCAAGTCCTTCCAACCCGCCGCGGGCAAGACCGGCCAGTACTACTCGCTGCCCGCGCTCGCGCAGACCTTCCCGAACGTGAAGCGGCTGCCCGTCTCGATCCGCATCGTGCTGGAGAGCGTGCTGCGCAACGTGGACGGCAAGAAGGTCACCGAGGAGCACGTGAAGGAGCTCGCCAACTGGAAGGCGACCGGCGCGCGCACCGAGGAGATCCCGTTCATCCTCGCGCGCATCGTCCTGCAGGACTTCACCGGCGTGCCCGTGCTGGCGGATCTCGCCGCGATGAGGAGTGTCGCCGCCCGCATGGGCAAGGACGCGAAATCCGTCGAGCCCCTCGTGCCCGTGGACCTCGTCGTCGACCACTCGGTGCAGATCGACAACTACGGCGCGCCCAACGTGCTCGACCTCAACATGAAGCTGGAGATGCAGCGCAACAAGGAGCGCTACCAGTTCATGAAATGGGGCATGCAGGCGTTCGACACCTTCAAGATCGTCCCGCCGGGCATCGGCATCGTGCACCAGGTGAACCTCGAGTACCTCGCGCGCGGCGTCTTCCAGAAGAACGGCGTGTATTACCCGGATACCCTTGTCGGCACCGACAGCCACACGACGATGATCAACGGCATCGGCGTGGTCGGCTGGGGCGTGGGCGGCATCGAGGCGGAAGCGGGCATGCTGGGCCAGCCGGTGTATTTCCTCACGCCGGACGTGGTCGGCGTCAACCTCACCGGCAAGCTGCGTGAAGGCGTCACGGCGACGGACCTCGTGCTCACCGTCACGGAGACGCTGCGCAAAGCCAAGGTCGTCGGCAAGTTCGTCGAGTTCTTCGGCGAGGGTGCCGCGTCGCTCGCGGTGCCCGATCGCGCCACGCTCGGCAACATGGCGCCCGAGTACGGCGCGACCATGGGCTTCTTCGCCGTCGACGACAAGACCATCGACTACTTCCGCGGCACGGGACGCACGGCCGAGGAAGTCTCCGCGCTCGAGGCCTACATGCGCGCGCAGGAGATGTTCGGCATCCCGAAAAAGGGCGAGATCGATTACTCGGAAGTGGTCGACCTCGACCTCGACCGCGTCCGCACGTCGCTCGCGGGACCCAAGCGCCCGCAGGACCGCATCGAGCTGGGCAAGATGAAGAGCCGCTTCACCGAGCTCTTCTCGTTGCCGGTGGCGAGCAACGGCTTCGCCAAGAAGCCCGAGGACCTCGCCAAGCGCGTGAAGACGAAGGACGGCGTCGAGATCGGCAACGGCGACATCCTGATCGCGGCGATCACGTCGTGCACTAACACCTCGAACCCGAGCGTGCTGCTGGCGGCGGGCCTGCTCGCGAAGAAGGCGGTCGAAAAAGGCCTCAAGGTCTCGCCGCACATCAAGACGTCGCTGGCACCCGGTTCGCGCGTGGTGACCGAGTACCTCAAGGCGGCGGGCCTCCTCGAGTCGCTCGAGAAGCTCAACTTCTACGTCTCGGCCTACGGCTGCACCACGTGCATCGGCAACGCGGGCCCGCTCGCCGAGCCCATCGACCAGGCGATCGTCGACAACGACCTCGTCTGCGCCGCGGTGCTCTCGGGCAACCGCAACTTCGAAGCGCGCATCCACCCGAACCTGCGCGCGAACTTCCTCGGCTCGCCACCGCTCGTGGTCGCCTACGCGATCGCCGGCACGGTGCTGAAGGATCTCGAGACCGAGCCGCTCGGCCAGGGGAAGGACGGCAAGCCCGTGTTCCTCAAGGACATCTGGCCCACGACGGCCGAGGTGCACGCGCTCCTCAAGTACGCGCTCGACCCCAAGACTTTCGGCCGCCTGTACGGCGACTTCACCAAGGACAACCCGATGTGGCAGGCGGTGCCGACCACGACGGGCCAGGTCTACACGTGGCCCAAGTCGACGTACATCGCCGAGCCGCCGTTCTTCGAGAACTTCGGCATGAGCGCGGGCAAGGCGCACGACGTGAAGGGCGCGCGCATCCTCGGCATCTTCGGCGACTCCGTCACGACGGACCACATCTCGCCGGCCGGCTCGATCAAGGAAAGCTCGCCCGCGGGGCAGTACCTGATCGCCAATGGCGTGATGAAGCAGGACTTCAACAGCTACGGCGCGCGCCGCGGCAACCACGAGGTCATGATGCGCGGCACCTTCGCCAACGTCCGCATCAAGAACCTCATGCTGCCGCCGCGGCAGGACGGCAGCCGCGTCGAAGGCGGTGTCACGCTCTTCCAGCCGTCGGGCGAGCAGATGTCGATCTACGACGCGGCGATGAAGTACATCTCGCAGGGCACGCCCACCGTCGTTTTCGGGGGCGAGGAATACGGCACGGGATCCTCGCGAGACTGGGCCGCCAAGGGCACGCAGCTCCTCGGCATCAAGGCCGTGGTCGTGCGCAGCTTCGAGCGCATCCATCGCTCCAACCTGGTCGGCATGGGGGTGCTGCCCCTGCAGTTCAAGGGCAACGACTCGTGCGAGACGCTGGGGCTCAAGGGCGACGAGACCGTCGACGTGCTCGGCATCGAGAACGGCATCCAGCCGCAGATGGACGTGAAGCTCGTGGTGCGCCGCCCCGACGGGAGCACGAAGGAGCTCACCGTGCTGCTGCGCATCGACACGCCGATCGAGGTCGACTACTACATGCACGGCGGCATCCTGCCCTTCGTGCTGCGCGACCTCGTGGGCAAGTCGAAGGCCGCGACGGCCACGGCCTGAAAAGAATGGGGTCAGACTCCATTTCAATTAATTCAGGTTCCTGAATTATCGATAATGGAGTCTGACCCCATTATTCACGCGGGAGCGGCGGCGGAGATCGCGCTCGAAGTCCGCTACGAGCACACGGCGCACGCGCTTTCCGCGCTCACGGACGACACGTTTCCCGAAGTGCTCGCGACCTCGAAGATGATCGCGCTGATGGAGCTCGCGGCGGCGAAGATCCTGCGTCCGCTGCTGAAGGAAGGCGAGCTCTCCGTGGGCGTGGTCGTGGACGTGAAGCATCTCGCCGCGACTCCCATCGGCGGGCGCGTGCGCGCGGTCGCGAGCTACGCCGGGCCCGAAGGCAGGATGCATCGCTTCCGCGTGCAGGCGTTCGACGACGCGGGCCTCATCGGCGAAGGCGACCACACGCGCGCGATCATTTCCACCGAGCGGTTGCTGGCGGGCGCCGCGAAGCGCAAGGCGCCGGCCCGCTGATGGCGATCCGTCCCGAGGAGCTGCAGCACGGCCGCGCCTACTTCACGCTCTTCTTCGTGGAGGGGCGGCGCGACCAGCCGATCGTCGAGACCTTCGTCTTCATCGGCGAGGATTTCCGGCCCGAAGACACGGTGCACGTTCCCGTGTACACCTTCCAGCTCGCGCGCTCTTATTACCAGCACGGCGACTGGAACCAGATGAAGATGGACGAGCGCGACGAGTACATCGAGCCGCCGGTGGTCGTCTACGACGCGCAATCGCTCGCGAACGTCTTCGACGCCGCGAGCCTCGCCGCGGAGCTCGGGCGCCGCTAGAAATCCGCGGCGTCGGCCGCGTCCTCCTCGACCGCGCCGCGACGCTTCATCACGCGGCGGTGCTGCCAGAGCGCGAAGGCGATCGACGCGACCGACGCGGCGAGCAGCAGCCCCGATATCGGCCGCGTCACGAAAAGCATCGGATTGGGGTCGCTCATGATCGAGCGCACGAGGTTCACCTCGATCTGGTCGCCCAGGATCACGCCGAGGATGAAGGGGGCGAGCGGCACGCCGAACTTCACCATGAGGTAGCCCAGGATGCCGAACACCACGAGCACGTAGACGTTGCTCATCGTGTTGTTCAAGGCGTACGCGCCCACGACGCAAAGCACCAGCACGGTCGGGAAAAGGATCGACTTCGGCACCGTGATCACGCGCAGCGCCACGCGCGAGAACGCGGCCATGATCACCACCATGATCGGGTGCGCGAGCAGGTAGGCCGCGAAGATGCCGTACGCGATGTCCGTGTGCTGCGAGATGAAGAGCGGTCCCGACTGGATGCCGTGGATCGTGAGCGCGCCCAGCATGACCGCGGTCACCGCGTCGCCCGGGATGCCGAACGCCATGATCGTCACGAGCGAGCCGCCCACGTTCGCGTTGTTCGCCGACTCCGACGCGATGATGCCTTCGGGCACGCCGGTGCCGAAGTCCTCGGGCCGCTTCGAGAATTTCTTCGCCTGGTCGTAGGCCATCATGTTCGCGGCACTTCCCCCGATCGCGGGCAGCACGCCGATCCAGACGCCGACGATCGAGCACCACAGCAGCGTGAACGGGCGCGACAGCACGTCCCAGATCACCTTGAATTGCGACACGGCGAGGCTCGCCGTGCGCGAGACCGCGTCGAACGCCTCGCGCGAGGCGCCCATCTTCTCGACGTCCGACATGATCTGCGCGAAGGCGAAGACGCCGATCAGCACCGGGAGGAACTCGATGCCGCCTTCGATGAAGGAGATGCCGAAGGTCAGCCGCGGGCCACCCAGCATCGGATCGTTGCCGAGCACCGTCACGATGAGGCCCAGCAGGCCGGCGAGCAGCCCCTTCAGCAGCGACGCCTCCACGAGCCCCGCCACCATCGAGAGCGCCAGGACGAAGAGCGAGAAGTATTCCCACGGCCCGAACTCGAGCGCGAACGCGGCGAGCGGCCCCGTGGTGAGGATGAGGAACGCGCCGCCGATGAGCCCGCCGAAGAAGGACGCCCAGATGCCGATCCAGATCGCGCGCCCCGGCTCGCCCTTGCGCGCCATGGGGAAACCGTCGAACGTGGTGGCCACCGCGGACGGCGTGCCGGGGAGCCCGAGGAGTACCGCCGTCACGAGACCTCCCGCCGAGCCGCCGACGTAGAGCCCCGTCATCGCGGCGAGCCCCTGCAGCGGATCGAGCGCGAACGTGAACGGCAACGCGACGATGATCGTCATCGTGATCGTGACGCCGGGCAGCGCGCCTCCGATCACGCCCGCCAGCGTGCCGACCGCGAGCGGCACGAGGAACTTCACCTGCATCAGGTGGACGATCGCGGCGCCGAGGAGCTCGTACACGCGTCAGAGCTCGATCCAGCGGCCGCGCGGCAGCAGCACGTGGAGGTAGAGGTCGAAGACGTAGTACACGACGAGCGTCGCCACCACCGCCACCGCGAGGACGATGGCCCATGCGCGCGCGCCCGCCGGCCGCCTGAGGCTCACCTGCATCGCGACCATGAAGGCGAAGGTCGCGAGCCGGAAGCCCACGTACGGCAGCAGCACCGCGTACGCCGTGAAGATCGCGAACTCGATCGCGACGAGCACGTGGTTGGCGCCGCGCCAGCTCACGCCCGCGCGCGCGCGTCCCAGCCGGTGCGCGACGACGTCGATCGCGAGCAGCGCCGCCGCGAGCAGCGCGGTCGCGCCCAGCACGAGGCGCGGATAGAACGCCGGGCTCACCGGCACGAGCGGGTTCGACTCGATGCCGAAGGTCGCCGCGAAGAGCCCGAGGCTCAACGCGAGGATCGCGAGCCCGGCGACGCCGTCACGTCCCATGGGCGCCTATTTCTTCTTCAACAGGCCCAGGTCGCTCGCGAGGTCGTGGTTCAGCTTGTCGTTGCCCTTCAGGAAATCGGCGTACTGCGGCGCCGCGAGGTAATGGACGACCGTCCCCTGGTCCTTCATCGCCGCCGCGAACTTCGGATCCTTGGTCGCCGTCCCGCATGCCGAGCGCAGCTTGTCCAACGCCGCCTTCGCGGTGCCCTTGGGGGCCAGCAAGCCGCGGTTCACGGCATAGGTCACGTTGATGCCGAGCTCCTTCAACGTGGGCAGGTCGGGCACCTCCGGCGAACGCTCGTCGGTCGCGATCGCGAGGAACTTGAGGTGTCCCGCCGCAGCCTTGCCCTTCTGCGTGAGGTTCGACTCGCCGAGGTCGATGTGGCCGCCCAGCAACGCGTTCATGCGCGGCGCGGTGCCGTCATAGGAGACGTACTTGAACTTGATGCCCGCGGCCTTCTCGACCAGCGCCGGAAAGAAATGGCTCGTGGAGCCGAGCGATGCGCCGACGGTGATCTGTCCCGGGCGCTTCTTCGCATCCGCGACCATGTCCTTCATCGTCTTCCACGGCGTCTTGGGGCTCGCCGTCATGATCGACGGCGTCGACGACACGAGGCAGATGGGCTCGAAGTCGGTGTAGTTCACGTCGGCCACACCCGTCCAGTACGTCGAATGGATGGAATCGTGGACGGCGAAGATCGTGTAGCCGTCGGCGGGGGAGCCCTTGGCTTCCTTCGCGCCCTTCGTGCCCGAGGCGCCGCCCACGTTCGCGATCACCAGGTCGCCGCCGAGCGCCTTCTCGAAGAAGGGCTGCAACGCGCGGTAGATCACGTCGGTGTCGCCACCGGCGGCCCACGGCACGATAAGCTTCACCGGACGCTCGGGATAGGCCGCGAGGGCCGCGGCGCTGGAAAGGAAGAGACTTGCGAAACCCACGATCAGGCGCTTCATGGCAGTTCTCCTTTTTTGCAGGGCGAGGCTAGATTTTGGACAATACTATCCGATGAGACAAGGACGAACATGCGCATAGGCTTGCTGGGCGGCGGAGTGATCGCCGGGCTTTTTCTCGATCGTATCCGTTCCGGCGCCCTCGGCGAGGCCGAGGTCGTCGCCGTCGCGGGCCGCGGCCCCGCCTCGCGCGGCCGCGCGCTCGCCGCACGTTTCGAAGTGCCCTACGTGACAGGGACCGATGCCCTCATCGCCGCCCGGCCCGACGTCGTGGTCGAAGCGGCGTCGCACGATGCGGTGCGCGAGCATGCCGAGAAGCTGCTTTCCGCCGGCATCGCGGTCGTCGTCCTCTCGGGCGGAGCGCTCCACGACGACGCGTTGCGCGCGCGGCTGGAAGCCGCCGCCGCGCGCCATCGCGCCCTGCTCTACGTGCCCTCGGGCGGCATCGGCGCGCTCGACGCGCTGAAGGCCGCGTGCATGGCGGGCGTGGAGGAAGTCACGATCGCCGTCACGAAGCCCGCGCGCGCGTGGAAGGAGATCCCCTACGTGGAGCGGCTCGGCATCGACCTCGACGCCCTGAGCGGCCCGGTGACGCTCTTCGAAGGCAGCGCGCGCGAAGGCGTGCCGCATTTTCCGGCGAACGTGAACATCGCCGCGGTGCTCTCGATGGCGGGCATCGGCTTCGATCGCACGCGGCTCAAGGTCGTCGCGGACCCGGCGCTGCGCTTCAACACCCACTTCATCCGCATCCGCGGCGCGACCGGGACGATCGACGTGAGGTTCGAGAGCGTGCCCTCGCCCGACAATCCCAAGACCGCGATGCTCGCCTGCTTCTCGGCGCTCGCGGCGTTCCGGCAGTTCAATTCGCCTGTCCGCTACGGGACTTAGAGACTCGCTCGTCGCACGGAGCGTGCAGATTTGACGCGGTGTTTTTTACCACGAAGGACACGAAGGACACGAAGGAAAATCGAAGGAAAACCAAGGCAATGTGAATTTCGTGCCGGCGCCTAGCGAAGCCGCGAAAACTCTCTGATGGATTGCTTTTGAATTTGCCTTTCCTTCGTGTCCTTCGTGGTGAAATCGACGTCTGAAGTTCGCTAGAGAACCTGCGTCCCGATCCACCAGCTCACGCCGGCCACGAACGCCGAGGCGGGAATGGTGAAGATCCACGCCCACACAATGTTGCCCGCCACGCCCCAACGCACCGCGGACACCTTGCGCGTGGAGCCGACACCCACGATGGCGCCGGTGATGGTGTGCGTGGTGGACACGGGGATGCCGAGCCCCGTCGCGAGGAAGAGCGTGACGGCGCCGCCGGTCTCGGCGCAGAAGCCGCCGACGGGCTTGAGCTTCGTGATGCGCTGGCCCATGGTCTTCACGATGCGCCAGCCGCCGAGGAAGGTACCGAGCGCGATCGCCGCGTAGCAGACGATGATCACCCAGGCGGGCACGTCGTCCTTCGGCCCGAGGACCTGCGCCGCGATGAGCAGCGCCCAGATGATGCCGATGGTCTTCTGCGCGTCGTTGCCGCCGTGCCCCAGGCTGTAGAGCGACGCGGACACCAGCTGCAATCGCCGGAACCACCGGTCCACGCGCGAGGGACTCTTGCGCCGGACGATCCACGCGACCGCCACCATCAGCAACGACCCGAAGATGAACCCCAACACCGGCGAGAGGAAGATGAAGGCGACGGTCTTCACGATGCCCTCGGACATGAGCGTGTGGAAGCCGCCCTTCGCGACCGCCGCGCCGATCAGGCCGCCGATGAGCGCGTGGGACGACGACGACGGCAAGCCGGCCCACCACGTGATCGCATTCCAGGTGATCGCGCCAACGAGCGCGCCGAACACCACGTAGTGGTCGATGATGCCCGGCTCGACGATGCCCTTGCCGACGGTCGCGGCGACCTTCAGGTGGAAGACGAAGATCGCGGTGAAGTTGAAGAACGCCGCGAACGCGACCGCCTGCTGCGGCTTCAGCACGCCCGTGGAGACCACCGTCGCGATCGAGTTGGCCGCGTCGTGCAGCCCGTTCATGAAGTCGAACGCGACGGCCAGCACGACCAGGAACACCAGCACGTGCAGGGTGATCGGCTCCATGGGCGCTCAGGCGTTCTCGAGGGAGATGCCCTCGGCCAGGTTCGCCACGTCCAGGCAGCGATCCGTGATGGCCTCGAGCAGCTCGTAGATCTCCTTCAGCTTGATCAGCTCCCGCACGTCCTGCTCCTCGCGGAAAAGCCGCGACATCGCCGAGCGAAGCACCCGGTCCGCGTCGGACTCCAGGCGGTCGATCTCCTCGCACGTCTTGGTGAGCGCGTCGATGCTGTCGTTGGGCTTGGCGAGCAGGCGCACCACTTCCTGCACGCGCTCGGCGCACTTCACCGCGATGTCCGCGAGCCGCGCACATTCGGGCGTTATGTAGCGCAGGTCGTAGAGCGTGAGCGTCTCGGTCGTGTCCTGGATCAGGTCGCAGATGTCGTCCATCGCGTTGACCAGCTGGTGGATGTGGTCGCGATCGAGCGGCGTGATGAACGTCTTGTGCAGCAGGCGGATCGTTTCCGCGGTGATGCGGTCCGCGGCGTGCTCGGCCTCGTCGATCGCGCGCGCGTGCGGCTCGCGATTCTCGTAGTCCTGCATCAGGGCGGACAGCTCGTGGGCGGCGCGCACGACCTGCTCCGCGTGCGCGTTGAACAGGTCGAAGAAGCGACCTTCCTTGGGTAGCAGGCGGCCGAACATAAAAGGTGTCCCGGGGAAGAAGCGATTGAAACGGCTCGCGCGAAGTATATAATGCGGGCGTTCCTCGACGATCCTCATCCACGATTCCCCATGCGTACCAACGTGAAAGCTCCACCCGCCCACGGCGCCATGCGCGACGGGTCGGTACGCGTCCCCGGGGGAATCGCCCTGCTGCAGGCCTGATTCCAGCTCCGAGTTCCGTTTCCGCCTCGCGTTGTCCTGCGAAGGCCCCGCTCATCCATCGAAACGGCTACGAAGAACCATGAATCAACTCATTTCCGCACTGCATCCGAACCGCTGGCTCACCGGCCTGTGGCGAAACTCCGACTTCGTGAAGCTGTGGGGCTCGCTCACGATCACGCACTTCGGCGGGCAGATCACGTTCCTCGCGCTCCCGCTCACGGCGGCGATCGTGCTGAACGCATCGCCCTTCGAGGTCGGCGTGCTCACGGCGCTCGAAGCGCTGCCCTACACGCTGCTCGGCCTGTTCGCGGGCGTGGCGGTCGACCGCGCGAGGAAGCTTCCGATCATCGTGGCGACCGACATCGGCCGCGGCCTGGCGCTCCTCGCCGTGCCGCTGTGCGCATGGTTCGGCGTGCTGAACATGGCCATCCTCTACGTGGTGGGCTTCCTCATCGGCGCGATGAGCGTGCTCGGCTGGCCCGCGTACCAGGTGTTCATGACCGAGCGCGTGGGACGCGAGAACCTGGTCGAGGCGAACGCGAAGATCGGCGTCGCGGATTCGGCGGCGCAGCTCGTCGGGCCCGGCCTCGCGGGCGCGCTCATCCAGTGGCTCACCGCGCCCATCGCGATCCTGATGGACGCGTGCTCGTTCTTCCTGTCGGCGTGGATGCTGCGAGGCATTCCGCCGAAGCCGAGCGACGAGCCGAAGGCGCCGGTGACGGGCTCGTTGCGTGCCGAGATCGTGGAAGGCCTCGCGGTGATCTGGCACAACCGGACGTTGCGCGCGCTCGTGTGGGCGATCGGGCTGTGGCAAGTCTTCCGCCACGCGTTCCTCGCGATGGTCGTGCTCTTCGGCGCGCGGGAGCTCGGCTTCTCGGCGGGACACGTGGGCCTGCTCTTCATGACCGCGGGGCTGGGCTCCCTCGCGGCCGCCAACGTGACGGAGCGATTGAACGCGCGCTTCGGCATGGGTCCCACGATGCTGGGCGGCATCGGCGGCACCGGCATCTCGTGGATCCTGATCGGCAGCTCGGCGGGCCCCTACTGGCTCGCGTCGATCCTTTTCGGCGCGGGCATGTTCCTGCTCGACCTCACGGCGATGATCTTCTTCATCAACTACCTGTCGCTCAGGCAGGCCGTGACGCCGGACAGGCTGCTGGGGCGCGTGACGGCGACCATGATCTGCCTCACCGTCGCGACCGCGCCGCTCGGAAGCCTGATGGGCGGCTGGGTCGGCGAGCACTTCGGGCTGCGCATCGCGGTGCTCGGCGCGGGATTGGGCGCGCTCCTGCTCGCGCCGCTGATGGTGTGGCTCTCGCCGCTTTCGCGCATGCGCGAGCTGCCGGGCCCGCAGGAGCCGCTCGTCACCGAAAGCGTGCCGGAAGAGATGACGGCTTGAGCGGTTGTTGAGGCGGCGGCGCGGGAAACGCAACATTCCCGCGCCGTTCCACTCAACCAGGGAGGAAGCCGATGAAAAGGTCGACCGCGGCGCTGGCGGCAGTGCTGCTCTCGCTCTTCATGCTGTCGGGTTGCACGACGCTCGCCGATGCCCGCAACGCGCGGGGCAGCGGTCCCAACCGCACCTACAACGCGGACTTCGACGACGGTCTGGAAAACGGTGCCGCAGGCGGCTGCGTCCATCGGGCTCAGGAGCGCTACATCCTCGCCCAGCGCGGCATGACGCTCTTCAGCTACGGCGAGAACGTCGCGATCTTCGGGGAGCCCGTGTCCGCGCGCCAGACGAAGGTCGAGGTGGTGTCGAAGCGCGCGATGGAAACCAACATCTTCGCGGCCGACTGGGCGCCCGAGCTGCTGCAGAAGCTGGGGCTGGGCAGCTGAAAATGAATGGGGTCAAAGAAATAATGGGG
>JADMIO010690507.1_pt1 | contig 14294 bp, 10 predicted proteins | sample 8958161 | NCBI WGS metagenome assembly JADMIO01 (sample SAMN16585339, study PRJNA669376) | soil metagenome | isolation source: Crop rotation soil | place: USA: Cullars Rotation, Alabama | collected 2011 | reverse complement strand
CAGCCGAGGCCGGCGGCGACGGAGTAGCCGATCACGGCACCGAGGCCGGACACGCCCGCAACAAAGAAGGCAAGATTGGCGGCCATCAACAGGCTCAGGACGAACGCGAGGCCGAAGATCAGCGGCAGGTTGCCTGACTTGACCTGCTCATCGCTCAAACCCGCGGCACGCTGCCAGGGTTTGGCAAAGAGCGGGCCGTACCAGAGCCCGCCGATCACGAACATCGAAATTGCGGCCGCGACAATGGCGAGCCAATTGACTGCAGGCATAGTGAGATCCCCCCGAAAGCCACGCGAAACTATGCGCGCTTTCACGCCGATGTATTGGAAAAATCGGCAATCAGTGGGCGAGCGTGATCGGCAGGTAGTTGCTGAGACCGCGATAGGCCGCGACGTAGGCGCCCGGCGTCATGCCGGCGAAGGCCACGAAGTCGTGGTGGAGGTGGCTCTGGTCGCTGTAGCCGGTGGCCGCCGCGAGCTCCGCCCAATCGGGTGGCGGTAGCGCGTCGGCGTTGAAGGCCGGATCGGCGAGCTCGACCGCTCCGCTCGCCGTGAGCACGCGCCGAAAGCGCTCGATGCGTGCATAGGATTTTGGGCTGACGCCGATCCAGCGGTCGAAGACGTTGCGCACCTGGCGGTCGCTGAGCCCGGTCGTCTCCGCCGCATCGGCGACACGCTGTCCGGGCCGGCCGAGCGTGGCGGCGAGGTGGACGGCGGACCGATTGAGCGCCAGGTCGCCTCGGCACTGCTCGAACAGCCAGGCTTCCGTGGCGGCGAACTTCAACGGAATGGTCGGCGCCTCGAGGATTCGGTCGCGGAGCGAGACGGCGCGGCCGTTGATGACGCTCTCGAGTGCGTGGACGGCATTGGTGAATACAGTCGCATCGTGGCGCATGAAGGCGAAAGCGCCGCCGGGCCGGAAGCGGATGACCATCATCGAGGCGGCGCGCTGCGCTTCGATGACGATCCAGCGCTGCTGCATGCCCGAGATCCACGAGCGGCTGAAGTCGACACCGACAGGTGAAGTCTCGCCGGCATAGAGCTTCTTGGGCCGATCGGTCAGGTCGACGATGATCTGGATGGCGCCTTCCGGCAGCAGTTTCTCGCGGTCGTGCTGCGGGTCGAAGCCCGCATAGAAGGTGAGGAGCTCAACATGCCGCTCGAGCGGTGGTCCCGGAACGTGCAGGGCGAACTCAAAGGTCATGGGTAAGGAGCAAACGCCGTACCGGTCCCTGGGTCAAGCGACTCCCCTCGTCAGGCAAATCGGCCTAACATGTCAGAGCGTTTCCAGGAAAGGTGGCACCGGCTTTCCGGTTCGGAACCGTAGGTCCGCGCTTCCGCGAAACGCGACAAAACAAGGACGCTGGAACACCTCAGCGTTTCTCCGAAACGGTGAAGTGATCCAGCCATGAACGAGTTCGCGCCCATCGCCGTCGACCGTACCACCGCCGCCGAAGGCGTACGCGCACGATTGGCCAACAGCACCATCGCGCCATCGCGCGTGATGACCGACCCGCTGATGACCTTTGCCTACTCGGGCGACGCCAGCCAGTACCGGCTGGTGCCGGCAGCAGTGGTGATCGTCAACTCCGAGGACGAAGTGCGCGCGGTCATATCGGCGGCGCGTGCCGAAAAACTGCCGCTGACGTTTCGCGCGGCCGGCACCTCGCTGAGCGGCCAGGCGATCACGACGGGTGTGCTCGCGGTCCTCGGCGACGGCTTCAAGAAGATGCAGGTGCTCGATAACGGCGACCGCATCGTGCTCGGTCCGGCGATCATCGTGGCGCAGGCCAACCGCGCGCTCAAAGCGTTCAACCGCAAGCTCGGGCCCGACCCTGCGAGCCAGGCGACTTGCAAGATCGGCGGCGTGGTCAACAACAATTCGTCAGGCATGTGCTGCGGCGTCGCCTACAACACCTACCACACACTGCAGCGCATGCGCGTGATGCTGGTCGATGGAACGGTGCTCGACTCCGGCGATGACGCATCGGTCGCGGCCTTCCGCAAGAGCCACGGCAAGCTGCTCGAGAGCCTCCACGCGCTGCACCACGACGTGACCGCCAACGACGAACTGGTGGAGCTGATCCGTCACAAGTATCGGATCAAGAATACCGTCGGCTATTCGATCAACGCGCTCGTCGACTTCCACGACCCCATCGACATCCTCGTCCATCTCGTCATCGGCTCGGAGGGGACGCTCGGCTTTGTATCCGAGGTGACGTATCGAACGATCCCCGAGCATCCGTTCAAGGTGACGGGCCTGATACCCTTCCCCGATCCCTACAGCGCCGCCCGCGCCATCTCGCGGCTGGCGAATGGTGGTGTGCAATCGACCGAGGGCGTGACCGCGGCCGAATACATCGAACGGCGGGCGCTGGCGACGGTGGAGCATCTGCCGGCTATCCAGCCCTTCGTGAAATTCCTGGGCGAGAACTCGCCGGTCATCCTGATCGACGTGACGGCGCCGGACCCCAAGACCCTCGCGGCGGAGCAGGCCAAGGCCGAAGCGATCCTCCGCGAAGAGGGCGCGACCGATCTCAACTTCTCGCCAGATGAGGCCCACTCCCACGGGCTGTGGGATGTGCGCAAGGGCTTCTTTGCCTCGGGCGGCGCGGCTCGGCCCAAGGGCACCTCCATGATGACCGAGGACGTCGCCGCGCCGATCGACAAGCTCGCCGATTTCGTCATCGATATGCGTAAGCTTCTCGACGCACACGGCTATGAGGACGCGATCATCTTCGGCCACGCGCTGGCCGGCAATTTGCACTTCCAGATGTCGGACGATTTCAGCCAGCCCGGATCGGCCGAAAAGTTCGACGTCTTCTCCAAAGACCTCAGCGAGCTCGTGTCGGTCCGTTACGGCGGCAGCCTCAAGGCCGAACATGGCACCGGCCGCGCCATCGCCCCCTTCGTCGAACGCGAATGGGGGTCGACCGCTTACGCGATCATGCAGAAGATCAAGCCGCTGTTCGATCCCGAAGCCCTGCTCAATCCGGGTGTGCTGATCACACCGAACGCGCAGGTGCATGTCCAGAACCTGAAGCTGATGCCGCTGGCCGACCCCATCATTGACCTCTGCATCGAGTGCGGCTTCTGCGAGCCTGCCTGTCCGAGCCATCAGCTGACCCTGAGCCCCCGCCAGCGCATCGTGACGACGCGCGAGATGGCGCGGCTCAAGCATACCGGCGAGGACCCGGCGCGACTCGCGGCGATGGAAGACGGCTTCGACTATGCCGGGCTCTTCACCTGCGCCGCCGGCAATGTATGCGCCGGACGGTGTCCTGTCGGCATCGAGACCGGCACCATGGTGATTGGTGCGCGGGCGCGGCGGCGCAGCGACGGCGCGCGGCGAAATGCCGAGACAGCGGCGCGGCAGACGCGCGCGATCGAAGGTGGGCTGAAGCTCGGCGTCGGCGCGCAGGCGTTGAGCCGGCGCATCATTGGCGACGGAGCGACGGACGCGATCGCCGGGGCAATGCGCAGGGTGGCGCGGACACCGCGGGTGAGCCCGGCGTTGCGGCCGGGACCGGGCGCACCACCGGCGATGCGCGGACCGAACCTGCGCAACGATCCCAAGACATCGGGCTTTCCGGTGCCCATAGCGACGCAGCCGGACAATCGCGTGGTGTATTTCCCCGCCTGCCCGACACGCATGTTTGGCGCCAATCCAACCGAGTACGACCTCCGGCCGGCGCCACAGGCTATGATTGCGCTGCTCCAACGCGCCGGCTTCGACGTGATCGTGCCTGATGGCCTCGATGGCCAGTGCTGCGGCCAGCCGTTCCTGAGCAAGGGTTTCCCGGAGCAATCGCAGGAGGTTGGCAACCGGCTGGTGGCGAAGCTGGCACCGGCGGGAGCGCGTGTCCTCACCGATGCCTCGACCTGCGCGAAACACCTCAAGGAACACCATGGCTCGGTGACCGTCGCCGACAGCGCCGAGTTCCTAGTCACCGAGGTGCTGCCCAAGTTGACTGTGCTTCGGAAGATCCCCGCTGTGGCCGTGCATCACAACTGCTCGGCGCAGCGCATGAAGGAGCAGGCGGCGATTACCGCAGTGGCGGCGGCGTGCGCCGAAAGCGTCGCGCCACTCGAGACGGTCTCGTGCTGCGGCTATGCCGGCGACAAGGGGTTGTTTGCGCCCGAGCTTAACAAATGGGCGACGCGCTTTGTGAAGAACGATATTCCAGCGAATTGTATGGTGGGAGTGTCGACGGTCTCGACCTGCGCCACGGGCCTCAGCGAGCACGCGGGCATTCCCTTCGTGTCGCTGGCAAGTCTGTTGGAATACGTTACAAGGCCGGATGCTTCCTGATCCGCCACAAGACAGCGCCACTCCCTTCTGCCCCTATTTCGGCACCTGCGGCGGCTGCACGCTGCAGCATTACGGCCCCGCCAGCTACGACGCGCTTAAGCGCGGGCTGGTCGACGACGCGCTGCGCACCCACAAAGTGGCCGCGTCACTGGAGCCGACGATTGCAGCCCACGGCGACGGACGCCGCCGCGCCACGCTTCACGCGCGGGGCCAGGAGGTTGGCTATATGGCGGCGCGCAGCCACGATCTGATCGACATCACGGCTTGCCCAATCCTGGTACCGTCATTGCAGGAACGCGCCCCCGCCCTCACTCGCCCGATTGCGGCAACGGTTGGCAACTGCGACGTGGCGTTCACCGCGACTGATACCGGGATCGACGTTGCCGTAAGGACGGACAAGCGGATCAAACCCGAAAAGCTGACGATTCTGGCGCAGCGGTCCAATCTGGCGCGGCTCTCGCTCAATGGCGAGATCGTGCTGCAGGCCCGGCCACCGGTGGTGCGTATGGGCAAAGCCAGCGTCGAGATCCCGATCGGCAGCTTTCTCCAGGCCACGGCGATGGCCGAAGCGAGCCTTGCGGCTTTGGTGATCGAGGGCGTGGGCAAGGCGAAGTCCGTCGCCGATCTGTTCTGCGGTATGGGACCCTTCACCCTTCGGCTGGCCGAAAAAGCGAAGGTGTTCGCGGCAGACAGCGACAAGGCCGCTCTGGCGGCACTCGAGAAGGCGTTGCGCTTCACGCAGGGACTGAAACCGGTAACGATGAAGGCGCGCGACCTGTTCCGCGAGCCGATGGTGCCGGTGGAGCTCAAAGACATGGACGCCGTGGTGTTCGACCCGCCGCGCGCCGGCGCCGAGGCGCAGGCACGCGAACTTGCAAAATCCAAGGTGCCGGTGGTCGTCGGCGTCTCCTGCGAGCCCAAGACGTTTGCGCGGGATGCCGCGATCCTGATTGCCGGCGGCTATCGGCTCGAGAAACTGACGCCGGTCGATCAGTTCGCCTGGTCGACACATATCGAACTCGTGGGAGTCTTCAGGAGGTGACTGTGGTGGGCAGGAGACCGCAGTCGGGACTCCTCCCCTTCGCGCAGCGTGGGGGAGGTACCGGCGGAGCCGGCGGTGGGGGCGCCGCTAGCAATGCCGGTTCTTGGGGCGCCCCCTCCGGCGCGTTGCGCCACCTCCCCCACGCTTCGCATAGGGGAGGACCCGACTGCGGGCGCCGGTGGCCTCGAGCATGAAACCCTCCGTCTCTCATTCCACTCTCGGCGACGAGTTCTTCGACAAGGTCGAGGCTGCAAAATTCCCCGAGCACCTCCTGCGCTACCGCAACCAGCGGGCGGCGAAGACCGTCGGGCTCGACCAGCTGACGGACCAAGAGTGGATCAACCACTTCGGCCGCTTCGCGCCGATTTCGGGCAGCTTTGAACAGCCGCTGGCGCTCCGTTATCACGGGCATCAGTTCCAGACCTACAACGCGGATCTCGGTGACGGACGTGGCTTCCTCTTCGCACAGCTCCACGACGAGGCCGGCCGGCTGCTCGACCTCGGCACCAAGGGGTCGGGGCGGACGCCGTGGTCGCGCATGGGCGATGGACGGCTGACCCTCAAGGGCGGCGTCCGCGAAGTGCTGGCAACAGCGATGCTTGAAGCTCTCGGCGTCGATACCAGCAAGTCACTGAGCCTTGTCGAGACCGGCGAGGAGCTCGAGCGGCACGACGAGCCCTCGCCGACACGGGCAAGCGTGCTGGTGCGACTGTCGCACAGCCATGTCAGGATCGGCACGTTCCAGCGGCTGGCCTTCTACCATGACAACGCGAGCCTCAAGCGATTGCTCGACTATTCGCTGCGGACGTATTTCGGCACCGACGGTGGCAATGCGCCCGCCGAGACGCTCTTGCGCGAGACAGCGCAGCGCGTCGCGACGACGGGCGCCGACATTATCGCCGCCGGATTCGTGCACGGGGTGCTCAACAGCGACAACATCAACATCACAGGCGAGAGCTTCGACTACGGCCCGTGGCGGTTTGTGCCGACTTACGATCCAGGCTTCACCGCCGCCTATTTCGACAGCACCGGGCTCTACGCCTTCGGACGCCAGCCGGATGCGATGGCGTGGAACGTTACGCGGCTCGCCGAGTGCTTGTTGCCGCTGGGCGATCACACCGGTCTCGAGGCCGCGCTCAACAGCTTCTGGCCGAGCTTCCAGCGCGCCGTGTGGAACGCGGCTCTACGACGCCTGGCGCTGGTGTCCCGTGGCGACGAGGAGGACTCCGAGCTCGTGGTCAAGATCTTCGCGTTTCTCGGCGAGAGCCAGATCGGCTACGAGCAGTTCTGGTTCGACTGGCGCGGCGGCATGCTGAGCGGCGAGCGTGCTGCGCTTAGCCCGGTCGCTCCCGCGTACAACAGCGAAGGCTTCACGCCGCTGCGCGCGGCGCTCGAGACATATGAACCCACGGCTACCGCCAATCTCGATCATCCCTACTTTTCGCGCCGTCTTCCCCGCACTATGCTGATCGACGAGATGGAGGCCCTGTGGTCGCCCATTACCGAGCGTGACGACTGGACCGATTTCCACCGCGTGCTGGGTGAGATCGACGAAATGCGCGAGGCCTATGCCGGCGATACGAAGTCGTCGGCGCGGCCGGGGATCAGTTCGTAGAAGCGGGCCAGTCGCGGGTCGACCTTCGCGGCAAGCCTGATGCATTGAGCGAGATCGCCACCTCCGGCGAGCCAGTCGAGATGCGCGTCACGCAGGGCAACGAAGTCAGGCGTGATCGCGACATGCGCGTCCCCGACCAGGATGTGCACCGGCATCCGCTTGGCCTTGCCTTTGAGTTGTACCGTCCCGGCCTCGAGCCAGGCGAGGTCGGGCACCGCCTGTCGGAACACGTCGGACGCCGCGATGTCGAAGCCGACAATCTTGCTTTCGGTTTCGACCCGCGAGGCGACGTTGACGGTGTCGCCGATCGCCGAATAGTCGAAGCGGCTCTCGAGCCCCATATTGCCCACCAGCGCATCGCCGGTCGACAGCCCGATGCCGATGGCAATCCCGGTGAGCCCGCCCTCAGTGTTGAGCTTTTGGAGCGTGGCGCGCATCGCGAGCGCCGACTCCGCGGCGCGACGCGCGTGGTCTTCGACATCGACCGGCGCATTCCAGAACGCCATGATCGAGTCGCCGATGAACTTGTCGATGGTGCCGTGCCGATCGACGATCTCCTTGCCCAGCGCACCGAACAGCGTGTTGAGCATCGCGAGTGTTTCGGTGGGCGGGTGCGCTTCGGTGAAGGCCGTAAAGCCGCGCATGTCCGCGAACATCACCGTTATCTGCCGCGCTTCGCCGCCGAGCTTCAGCTGGTCGGCGCTGCGCTCGATACGCGCCAGGAGCTCGGGTGCTACATAGTAGCCGAAGGCGCGGCGCAGCTCCTGCCGATTGCGCTCGGTGAGCGAAAACTGGAAGTAGACCATCGCGGTGTAGACCAGGAGGGCCGCGGCGGCGGGATAGGTCGCATCGATCAGCCAGCCGCGCGTCGCGAACGCTGTGTAGGACGTGGCGACGATCGCGCCGACCAGCGCCAAGGCAACGAGGAGACCGGCGAGCGGGCCGAGGCGCAAGACCACGCCGACGAGCACTGCGCCCGCGACGAGGACGACGAGGATTTCGAGGCCGAGCACCCAGTCGGCACGGCTCAGGAACTGCCCCGAGACGATCTGGTCGATCACCGCGGCGTGGACGAGCACGCCCGCCCGGCTCGGCGACAACGGGGTCGCGTGAAGATCGAGGAGACCGGCAGCCGAGGTGCCAATGAGGACGATGCGGCCCTCGACCTCCGCGCGGAGCGATTGGTACCCGTCGTCGAGCACGGTCCAGGCCGAGAGCGCCTGTGCCGGATTGTCGGGGCGATCGTAAAGCAGCACCTCGCCACCAGCGGTGGTCGAGATCGTGAACGGCCCAACGCGTACACCCTCGAGTGTGTGGCCGCCGGTGGTATCGCCAAGTGCCACGAGCGTCGAAACGCCGAGCGCCAGACGCAGCGTCTCGAGCGACAAGCCTGGATAGAGCGAGGTGCCATCGCTCCACAGCATCGGAACGCGACGCACGGTACCGGCCGAGTCGTCGGCGTTGAGGCTGAGGCCTCCGAGGCCGGCCGCCGCGTCGCCAAGCGCGGTGAGCGGTGCGACCGCACCGGTGATCGGCGGCAGTGACGGGGCGGGGTCGCTGCCCGAAATGGCGATACCCGCCTTGGGCTTCAGCTTGAGACGAGGGGCATTCGAGGAGACCGAGAAGCCAAGCACCGTGTTCGACCTGCCCAACGCCGTGGCAAACGTGGCGTCATTGTCGGCGCCCAGCCGGTCGGGCTCGGGAAACAACACGTCAAAGCCGATGGCGGCGGCGCCGAGTTCGGTAAGTCGATCGGTAAGCGTTGCCAGCATCGAGCGCGGCCAGGGCCACTGGCCCAGCCGGGCGAGGGACGCATCATCGATATCGATAACGCGCACCGCGCTGTCGGCACCCGCCCGCGGCAGGACACGCTGATAGAAGTCGAAGCCCATGTCGCGGATGGCCACTATCGGCAGCGGATCGCCGAGCCGGATCAGCGCCAGGAGCGCGACCAGCGCCAGGCCTAGAAGTGTCGGCAAAAGCCGCCGCTGGAGCATGGGCCGGTTTAGCCGAGATGTCGCGATTTGGCGAGCGTCGTTCTAGGGAGTCTGGCAGCGGACCGTGCAGATTGGGTCCGGCGGCGGCTCGCTTGGCGTGGGTGGCGGTTGGCTCGACGGCTCGTCAGTGTCATCGGCTGGGGCGTCGCCGTTATCGTCGTGCCCCTCGGGGTAGCTTGGGGTCTTGGGCTCGGCGTTGAGGCAATCTCTCGCACCAACGAACCAGAATTTGCGCAGCAAAGACGACTCGTTGTCGATCCAGCGGAACCATCTCTTGTAGAGTTCGCGCGTCTCGCCCGTCGACTCGCGGGAATCGCCGAGAATCTCGACGCTGGCAGCGATTTTGCCGACCTCGCAGACGTCGTCGAGCACGTCGCATTGCTTGGCCGTGTTGCACAGGATCACCGTTCCGCCATGGCGGATAACCCAGGGGACGCCGTCCTTGCCGATCCAGCCGTCGAACTCGGTGCCGCGCACGCCGATCGTCCCGGTGGGCGTATTGATGGTGTAGCGGTTCTTGGCGCTGTCGCCGGTGGCGAAGCGGAACGCGCCCGAGAGGATATCGACCGCAAGCTTGCCGGCCGTGCCGTCATTGCGAATGAGATAGTCGTCTATGACGAGCGCAGCTGAGGGCCCGATGACGAGCTCGGTGTTGTCGGCGAACAGGATCTGTACCTGGCCCTGTGGTCCCGTCTCGACGCGATCGCCGATGAAGATGTCCGAACCCACACGCAGGACTCGCGTCTCTCCCGAAAGCAGCGCAGCGGCTTGCTGCTTGACGCCAAGCGCACTGCCTGCGCCGTCGGCGAAAGCGAGCAAGGGCACACCGGCCAGCAGCGTGGCAACTATTAAGGCTCTAAACCGCAGCATTATCGTTCATCCCTCAAACGCGGGCGCACTTTGGGGATTGCCCCTGCACCCGTGACCATGAACCGACCCTGAACGAGACCATTCTAGGTGCCATTACGTCGAATCTTCGACGCTTGCGGAAGCCCCTTCTTCTTGCAATGTTGCGCCCGGCAGAAGGGTGGCCTCCGGAACGCGGCCAAGCGTTCCGGCTTCGGTCGGGGGGCCGGAGAGGACAGGGGATGGCTGTGGTTTTCTTCGGGCTTTTGATTGGGCTCGAACTCAAGCATTTTGTTGCCGACTACCTGATGCAGCCAGGCTGGATGCTATCGGGCAAGGGAAACATCTTTCATTTCGGCGGCTACGCGCACGCCGCGATTCACGCCGCGCTTTCGCTTGTCGCGCTGTTGCTGGTCGGAACGCCCTTTGGTCTGGCGGTAGCCCTGTTCGCCGGCGAATTCGTCATCCACTACGCCCTCGACTACGCCAAGATCCACTACTCGCAGGGCGTCCACATGGACAACAAACCCGCCCGGTTCTGGGCGCTGCACGGCATCGACCAGTTCGCCCACCAGCTGACCTATGTGGCGATGATCTATGTCGCGGTGAAGGCGCAGGGGCTGGTGTAGCCAGCCTGGACCCGAGCGTTTCTCGAGTGAGGTGTTCAACCGGCCTCACCACACCCACCGGGTCATTCGTGCGGTCGACGCCGAACCGTGGCCCGCCTTACTTCTTCTTTTTGACCTTGGTGTCATCCGGCGACTGGACGAGCTGAGCCAGAATCTTGTCGACCATGTCGAGGTCTTCACGGCGACCGGCGGCCTGCTGCTGGAGATCGACCAGATAGGACGTCGTGTAATAGAGCCGGCGCGCGAGCAGCGCCGCGAGCTCGAGCGCGATCTCGGGCTTGCTCCCCAGGAACTCGATCGGGTTGTCGATCACATAGGCCTTGACGTTGCTGAGCGCCTTGACGTTAGCCGAGTAGGGCATGTCGAGCAGCACGCTCATTTCGCCGAACAGCGACCCGGGCTCGTCGACATAACTGACTTGCGTGTCGGCGCGGAGCACTTCGACCTGGCCTTCAACCAGAACGAAGAGTTTGTGCTCCTCACCGCCCTGCTTGATCAATGTCGCGCCAGACTTGAAAGTCTCGACCTTACGGCCTTTGCAATATTCGAGAATATCCGGCATTGGTCCCAACCCCTGTCGTCTGACGGGGAATACGCGAAAGCGCCTATCTGCGCAATCATCGCGGGGACCAGCACTACCGCGCCGGCGCGAAGACCGGCTGCGGGTCGGGCGGCGTCAGCCAGCGCATGCCGTGGCCGGTGCTGACGCTCACCACATGACCGCATTCGCAGGTGAGCGTGACTCGCGAGAATGTCGGAATCTCTTCCTCTTCGACAAGAACCCAGAAATTCTCGATCAGCCGCTTTTGACAGCGGCCGCAAATGAGGTGGCGCATGGGCAGTCCCCCGAGGCGTTTCGACCAATGGGGAATATCGAGTTCCTGTGAGTCGTTCCGGCAGGTTCCGATCACAACACAGGCGGTAGAGCGGAGGGTTTAGCCGGAGTTAACGGAGCCCATACCTTTTGGCCGCCATCGGCGGCGGGACCGGGCGTGTGGATAATTCCGCCCCCAGAATCCGCATAAGGAAAGGGCCCGCCGCGCGGCGAGCCCTTTCTCATTTGATCTGGTCTAGCTCAGTGATTGTCGCGCGGCACGCCGGCTGTCTGGGCGAGCTTCTGGTACTTCACGGCGGGCTTGAGCACCGCCCCGTCGCCGAGCTGGTCGACGATGCCGCGTTGGATTTCCTGCCACGGCGTCTGGTGCGCGGGATACTTGTAGCCACCCATCGAGGCGAGGTCGTCGCGGCGCTTTTTGAGCTCCTCGTCGGAGATGAGGATATTGGCCTCGCCCGTATTGAGGTCGATGCGGACTCGATCGCCGGTCCTGAGGATTGCGAGGTTGCCGCCCGCGGCCGCTTCCGGCGACGCATTGAGGATCGAGGGCGAGCCTGAAGTGCCCGACTGACGGCCGTCGCCGATGCAGGGCAGCGCGTGGATGCCCTTCTTGATGAGGTAATCGGGCGGCCGCATGTTCACCACTTCCGCCGCGCCCGGATAGCCGATCGGTCCAGCGCCGCGCATGAACAGCATCGTATACTCGTCGATGGCGAGCGAGGGATCGTCGATCCGGTGGTGGTAATCCTCCGGCCCGTCGAACACGACAGCCTTGCCCTCGAACATGTTGGGGTGCTTCGGATCGCTGAGATAGCGGTCGCGGAATTCCGGCGAGATCACTGACGTCTTCATGATCGCGCTGTCGAACAGATTGCCATGCAGCACGAGGAAGCCGGCCTCCGTCTTGAGCGGATTGGAGAACTTGCGGATCACCTTCTCGTCGCCGATCGGGGTGTTACGGCAGTTCTCGCCCATGGTCTTGCCGTTGACGGTCGGCGCGTTCTCGCGAATGAGCCCCTGCGTCATCAGCTCATTGACCACCGCCGGCACGCCGCCGGCATGGTAGTAATCCTCACCCAGATACTCGCCGGCCGGCTGCATGTTCACGAGAAGCGGCACCTTGTGGCCGTAGCGCTCGAAATCCTTGAGCTCGAGATCGACCCCGATGTGGCGCGCAATGGCCTGGATGTGGATGGGCGCGTTGGTCGAGCCGCCGATCGCCGAATTGACGACGATGGCGTTGATGAAGTTGTCCTTGGTCAGGATGTCGGAGGGCTTCAGATCCTCTTTGACCATGTCGACGATCCGCATGCCGGTCCGGTAGGCGTTCTCCTGCCGGTCGCGATAGGGCGCCGGGATTGCCGCGCCGCCCGGGAGCTCCATGCCGAGCGCCTCGGCCAGCGAGTTCATCGTCGAGGCCGTGCCCATGGTGTTGCAATAGCCGGTCGAGGGCGCCGATGACGCGACCAGGTCGACAAATTGCGGGTAATTGATCTCGCCGGCCGCCATCATCTGCCGGGCTTTCCACACAATGGTGCCCGAGCCGGTGCGCTCGCCGCGGAAATAGCCGTTGAGCATCGGCCCCACCGAGAGCGCGATCGCCGGGATGTTGACCGTCGCCGCACCCATCAGCATGGCCGGGGTGGTCTTGTCGCAGCCGATCGTCAGCACGACGCCGTCGAGCGGATAGCCGTAGAGGATTTCGACGAGGCTCAGATAAGCGAGGTTCCGGTCGAGCCCGGCAGTCGGACGCTTGCCCGTCTCCTGGATCGGATGCACGGGAAATTCGATCGCAATGCCGCCCGCTTCGCGGATGCCTTCGCGCACCCGCTGCGCCAAGACGATGTGGTGGCGATTGCAGGGGCTCAGATCCGAACCGGTCTGTGCAATACCGATGATCGGCTTGCCCGATTGCAGCTCTTCGCGGCTCAGCCCGAAATTGAGATAGCGCTCGAGATAGAGCGCCGTCATATCCGGATTGTCAGGATTGTCGAACCAAGCGCGCGAACGAAGCTTCCTGTCAGACATGCCCTTACCCTCGGTAGTCATTGTGTCCTCGGCTGGAGAGATTGCGTGCACCAGCCATACCGCATTGCGAGGCAGAATAAGAGCCCCGACTTGCGTATTGGCGTCCGGTTTTTCTCTATTTGGCCGGCGTGCTGTCGCGGACCACGAGGCTCATGGGTACCTGTATGTTAAGTTCGGCCACCGGATTGCCCTCGAGCCGGCTCCTCAAGGCCACCCCAGCGAGCCTGCCGGTTTCGTAGTCGGACACGTGGACCGTCGTGAGTGAGGGGGTCAAATGCTTGGCGAATTCGAGATCGCCATAGCCGCCCATTGCGAGGCGGCCGGGGAGGCTGATGCCGCTCTCGCGCGCCGCAATCTGGGCGCCGACGGCCAGCAGATCCGAGCCGAAATAAATGGCGTCGCACTCGGGATATTCACGGAGGATCTTGGCCAGCGCCGCGATGCCGGCGGAGAGATTGCCCGTTCCCTCGATCGCAAGCGTGAAGCCGAGCTTGCCACCCGCCTCCTCGATCCCCCGGCGAAACCCGGCAAGGCCGATGCCGCCTGGGACCTTGGTCTGGCCGGCATAGGCGATGTGCGTGTAGCCCTGGCGCACAAGATGGGTGCCCATGAGCCCCGCGCCCGCCTCGATCGACGCCCCGGCGACCATGTCGATGGGGTCGTCGGCGCCGGTCCATAGTTCCATAATCGGCACATCGAGATGGCGCAGGGCCTCGCGCGCCTCGCTGTACATAGGGATGCCGGTGAACATAACCGCGGCCGGACTGAACGGCCTGATGGTCTCTGTGATGTCGGCCTTGAGGCCGTCGATGTAGCCGATCTGGGTGAACATCAGGCGAAAGCGGCTGCCTTCGAAGGCATCAAGCGCGCCCTGCATGGCGGCCGCGAAATGCGGATTGAGAAGGCTCGCGACGAACACCGTCACGGTCGACGAGCGGCCTGACCTGAGGCTCGAAGCCACGGCGTTGACGACGTAGCCGGTCTTTTCGAC
>JADMIO011222242.1_pt1 | contig 14296 bp, 9 predicted proteins | sample 8958161 | NCBI WGS metagenome assembly JADMIO01 (sample SAMN16585339, study PRJNA669376) | soil metagenome | isolation source: Crop rotation soil | place: USA: Cullars Rotation, Alabama | collected 2011 | reverse complement strand
CCATGAAAATAAACCGCCAATGATCCAATAACTTTCCCAGCTCCAGCCTTTTACTTTTTTAAAAGGAACATAAAAACTGCCGGAGGCAAAGCCGCCGATAAAATGAAAGATGACGCCTAATATGACCTGCATTCGTTAAGGAGTTTAAGTGGCGAGCAATCGTTCTTGCTCACAGATTACACTGACCTGCGTTGAAAACTTAAAAAAAATCCGTGCCTGTCTGCGAAATCAGCGATTAAAAATAGTATGCAATTAAAAGACAGCTGTCATGTACTGTCGGCCATGCTTTCCTCAAAGGTGAAACCGTCAAACAATAAAATTCGTCACATACGAAAGCTGTCACTTTCACGTTTCACATGGTCCATCACTTCGCATTAAACTGGACCGATATAACCCCGCCAGAAATAGGTTCGCTTCCTTTGTAAACAAAATAAAGAGAATGGAAGTTATTATCTGTAACGCCAGTCACCGGCATAGTTATAATTCCATACTGCTGACTCTTTGAAGGCGGAGGCAATTTTCCCTGGCCCAGCAATGCTCCATCCGGTTTATCCAGTCTTATTTCAAAACTGAAACCTTTTGTTGGAGGAGTCTGCCACCCGGCAATAAGGTTGAGCGATCTTACACCAGTGAGGTCAATACTATCGATCACAAACCAACCTTCATCCGGAGGGAAAATTAAAATATTGGTTCCATTGAATTTAAACGTAGTGAACTTATTCATTTTTTCATTCCCGCTAAAGGACCAATTATTACTGCGCAAGGAAACAGAAGAGTTGCCTGTCAATGCCTTTGTATTGTTACCGCCTTTATCTGTATAGCTGGCTGACAAGACCATCACGCCTGCAGGTTTCTGACTAAACAGTGCTGCCATAGAGCCTCCACCTTTTGCTTTTGCCGGAGCAGGCGGAACAACAGAGCCGGATTGCGGTAAAGATTTCTTTACTGTAGTCTTTTTGGCCAGGGATAATACCCACGATACGATCTGTTGCAAGTCTGTTTGCGGGATATTTGGATGTGCAGCCATTGCTACGTCACCCCATACCCCACTTCCTCCTTTCATTATTTTCTCGGTTAAATAAGTGGTTGCTTTTGGATCATTCATATATTTTTCCGAGACCTGCATAAAGGAAGGACCAATTGATTTCTCTGCCTCTTTATGACAGCTTTTGCAATCCATCGTCTGCGTTAGAACTCTGCCGCTGATATTTGCCAATCCCTGCTGATGCCCTACTGTACCTGCCTGGTCAAAGTCAGCCACATAATCAACGGAGACATAAAGATTGGCCGGATCAAATTTTGCCGTATCATTTTTGTCGGTCACTGACACATCATATTTCACAGGCGTACCGGGCAGATAAAACGACCTGTTACTTCCGCTAAGGGCTATATTCACTGATGGTGTTTCATTTCCTGCATACACATCCGCGAAACCACTTTTAGCAGCCGCGCCTTTATCATCCTTTGCTTCAACAGAAATATGATAGTCACCGGGAATGTCGTATGTGTAAGAAACCTCTGGTGTTGCTGTTTCCTGTGTCTTTCCATTTCCAAAATTCCACGTGTAACTGACCTTATCTTTTTCCAGGTCTTTTGCATCAACAGTTGCTTTCACCGTAAAAGGAAGTATACCCGATGTTCTATCGACATGAATGCCTGTGATCATTGGAGGACGATTACCGCCATTATAGTCAATGCGTGCCAGGCCTGCATCAGCATTTTTAGTGAACCAGCCGGTACCATATTCCAGCAGGTATAATTTTCCATCAGGACCCACTTCCATATCGATCAGTGAATTTACTTTGATAGTACTGAAGAAAGGTTCCATTTTATCAAAATCACCATTTGGCTGAAGCGTAACAACTTTTATCCAACCGCGTATCCATTCGTAAATAAACAGCTTGCCATTGTAGTAATCAGGCAATCTTGTTTCTTTTGGGAACATATCGGTATAATACACCGGGCCGGCCATTGCATTTCTGCCACCGGTACCAACCTGGGGGAAATCGGGTGAAGCCGCATAGGGATACCAGATGAAAGCAGGTTGCGCTGGTGGAAGTTCTCTCAAACCTGTATTGTTTCGTGAATCATTGATCGGTTTGTTAGGATCGAACGAAGGGCCAGTTTTACCCGTTGCATAATCATATTCATGGTAGGGATAATTGTTGCCAACAAATAAGGGCCAGCCAAAGAAGCCGGCTTTGCGTGCCTGGTTCACTTCATCATAACCGCGTGGCCCCCGCGTTGCAAGACTGTCATCCTGCGCATCAGGTCCCACTTCTCCCCAATACAAGTAACTATTTTTCTGATCAACAGAAATGCGATAGGGATTACGATCGCCCATTACATAGATCTCAGGTCTTGTTTTTGCCTCGCCTTTTGGAAAAAGGTTTCCGTCCGGTATGCTATAGCTTCCATCTTCGTTCAGTTTTATGCGCATGATCTTTCCGCGCAGATCATTTGTATTACCTGATGATCTTCTTGCATCGAATTGCTCGTGACCCGGCAGATCGTTGAGCGGGGCAAAACCACTGTTCACATATTTTGCTCCTTTTTCATCAAACGGGGTTGAATTATCACCCGCAGAAAAATATAAAAGTTTGTCGGGGCCAAAGGCAATGGAACCACCGGTATGACAACATATTTCTCTTTGTGATCTAACCTCGAGCACCACTTTTTCTGTCGCTTTATCAACCGTATCATTTTTAAATGTGAAACGTGATAAGCGATTTACGGAGGTGTCTGCAGGACTATAGTAAATATAGATGTAGTTATTTTTTGCAAAATCAGGATCCTTTGCCAAACCCAACATCCCTTCCTCGGCATTTACATCAGGTGTATGTAATGTTTTATAATACACATTGAAGAAGCCAACCTGTTTTACTTGCTTCGTTTCGTTTTTATACAGCATGATCTCACCGCGTCTTTGTATAATGAGCACATCCAGGTTAGGAAGGACCGTCATTTCGGTTGGCTCAAAAAATGTTCCCTGGACCAACTGTGTTTTTGTGAACCGGTTATCATCCGGGGGAATTTGAGTCTTTGCCTTTGAATAATCCAGTTCCTTGTTATCCCCAATGGCGTATTCAATACCACCCAAAATATGTTTCAGGTAAAGTTCATCGGAAAATGACTCCTTCGTATGACCCATATTGGTATAAAAAGCGCGACCGCCGTCATAATCGTGATACCATGCCATTGGATGATCATCGCCGTTCACACCGCCGTGATAAGTTTTTTCATCAACCTTGATCAGCACATGAACGTCCTTGTTCAGTTTTTTGAAACTATAATACTCATCTGTTTTTTTCCATTCTTTTGGTAAGTGTTTGGTAGAGATATTTCCCTGGTCTACCACATCCAAAACGCCGGTCTGTACGTTGGGAAATGTATCGTTGATACCCGGGTGACTTAAGAAATACCCTCCGACCAAACGACCGTACCATCCCCAGTCATATTCGCAATCCGCCGCCGCATGAATACCCATATACCCGCCACCGGATTGAATGTATCGTTCAAACGCGTCTTCCTGGAGATTGTCCAATACATCGCCCGTGGTGCTTAAAAAGACAACCGCTGAATATTGTTTCAGGCTATCGTCGTTAAATACGTCGGCATTGGTGGTTGTATCAACGTCAAAATTGTTCTGGCTTCCTAATTTTTGTATGGCCGCATTTCCATCAGCGATCGATTCATGATGAAAACCCATCGTTTTACTGAATACAAGGACTTTTGGTTTCCCCGAACGCTTGTGCGAACAAGACAAAAAAATAACACTGATCACAAGCAATGGAAAAAAGACATATTTCATATTTATTGATTTAGGGATTGGTATTTTTATCGTTGATTTCAAAATATTTTTTTACGCCAACAAATTTACATGGATGCTTTAAAGGTAAAACCAAAGATCCTTGGATTGCCTAAGTGCACCGCGCCAAAATCATATCCGTAAGCAATATATTTCACATTCGCGATGTTTCGTTCCCAGAAATACAATTCTGCATGTTTTATTTTTAAACCGACTCTCGTGTTTAATAAGTTATAGGGAGACTGAGTGATGTTGTTGGCAAGATCAAAATATTGTGTCCCCAAATAGGTCCATTCCCCGCGAATGATCAATTGAAGTTTGTTTGATGAGGCCAATGAAACATTGTATTGCAAAGCGAGCAATGATGTTATATCGGGTGTAAAGATCTGGCGGTTCCCGGAAAGATCGGTTTCTGAGCCATTCTGGGAAAGTTTCAGCTTTGTGTATTTGGCGTCGGTATAACCAAAATTATACGTCGCTTCTAATCCTTTTAAGACGGTAGTTGTCAATTCAACGTCCATGCCCTTACTTGTCAGACTGCCTGCATTTTTAGTAACGGTGATGGCAGCGGGCAACACCAGTGTCGGTACCTGCGCGTCAGTAATGGTTGTATAGAAAAATGAGACATTAGCTCTTGCCCTGTTTTCAAAAAAAGTATTTTTTATACCCAGTTCAAAGTTATTACTGTACTCAGGTTTGTATGCGTATAAAGGCGGTTGGGAAGGGTCAGCACCCAGTTGGGTCAATCCACCTGTCCGATAGCCACGGCTATAACTGGCAAACAGATCGAGATGGGATGCCGGATGATAGGCTATGCTTAACCTGGGAGAAAATGCGCTGTAAGAGACGTTAGCCGAAGTGTCGGGCTGTGTTTCAAAAACGGGAACAGGTGATGCATCCGGTTGATATTCTCCAAGCACTTCTTCTTTCGAATGCTGATGATCATAGCGAATACCAGCTATGATACTGATCTTTTTGGTTATCGCATATTCGGACTGTGCATATAATGCAACTCCCGATGACTTCGCCTTAGTCGTATTGATAATAGCATAATTGGAATCAGGCGATCCAACCAGTGCAGCATCTTTGCCAAAATGAGTGGCCTGCTTGTTTGGAACATTTTGATAAAACAGGTAACTGCCGGCGGTCCATTTTAAACGTGAAGCAGATGATGCGGGAGAAGTAAAACGAAGCTCCTCGGTCACAACTTTTATATTGTTCCATTTATTTCCATAGTTATTTACAATTGTTATTGCATCGGCGGGTGAAAAATCGCCATCAATGGGAGTGGCATAATAGCGGTAATTTGACTGGTAAGAAGTTTGGGTGCTAAAATTGAAATCTCTTCCGGAATAGCTTGCAGTTAATGAAGTATTGAATGTGTTATCCACCAATTTGGCCACTGCATTTTGATTTACTTTAAATGGGTCTGCGAAAGCTGAGGCAGCATCGGGTGCCAATGGAAAAGAGCCGTAATTCCTGTTGGCGAGATGCTTTGCATTGAGCGTTATCGCCCATTTATCGTTTGCGAGGTACCTTAAATAATAATTTCCGCCAGCGCTATGCTGTTTGTCGAATTTGGAATTATCATACTCGTTGGTGTAATACCCATCAAGCCCTTCATACAAAAAAGAAGCACCAAAAAATAATTTGTCTTTTACGACCGGTGTTCGTATCACCCCCGTATAACGCTGCTCGCCATAATTGCCAACATTAACCTCCAGGGATCCGGTTGTCTTATTAGTGGGTTGTTTGGTAATAATATTGATGACACCCCCCATGGCATTTCGTCCATACAAAGTCCCCTGCGGGCCGCGGAGTACTTCAATGCGGTCCACATCGAAAAGTTGAGGTATATACGTATCCAAAGTAAATTGATTGACCCCATCAATATAAGTTGTCACAGCCGGGTCATATGAGGAGGATGTAATGCCCCTGATCGAAGTAACATTTCTTCCATCGCCGGGGTTGGCGGAATATAAATTGGGAACTATTGCCGTGAGATCTTTACTGTTCCAAAGCCGGTAGTCATTTACACTCTTTGCGCTCAGTGCTGAAATGCTGGAAGGAATTGCCTGCAGATTTTCTTCTTTTTTTTCTGCTGTTACGATCACCTCATCCAGTTGTCTTGAGGCATCCGCTAACTGAAAATCAAAAGGCGTTTTTCCCTCCTGTGTTACGTGGATGGTTTCATTGATCGTTGCATATCCAATACCTGAAACAACCACTACATAATTTCCTTCAGGAATATTTTTAATGGAAAAACTCCCGGATGTATCAGTTATAGCAAAAAAATTACTGTTTAATAGATAAACAGACGCGTAACTTACCGGGTTTGATCTTTCGTCTTTGATGTTTCCGCGGATCGTGATCAACTGTTGGCTATAACTAATAAGGCAAGCGAATATGCCTGCCAAAAAACAGCAGACCCTTTTGCTCTCGAACGGTTTTTTCATTATGGCACGTTTGACGGCTAAATGTATGACGTCATGGTTAAATAACAATCATGAACCCTCATGATCTTTATTTTCAGGAGAGATTTGGCAGGTTAATTCAGCGTAATTGTTATTGCGAGGTGACCATCATGGCCAGGTAAAGCAAGTGCAAAAGATCATAATTGTTCGATTGCCCGTCTGTATCGTTGAATATTAGGGGAGGTTAATGATATTAAGAGTTGACCCTGTCAAATTCGGGATATTCCGAAAACGACATTTTATGCAGCAAAAATTTTGGCCGAATTCCGTTATGAAAGGAATATTAGTTGTTCATTCGGAATGATCAGACAATGATTTGTCAATCGCATTGGCTCTCTCTTACCGGCAATAGTGATCCTCTGGTCGATGATCGCATCGTAAAGTTCTTTTTTTGCAAGTTCGATCTCCAGCGGTTCTATTTTACTGTAAAACCGGGTTACTTCAAACTCTGTAACTAGCCTTGTAAACAGGTCAAGTTGCTGTGCCGTCTGGCATGAGCAGATCCATCTTAGAAGTGTGTCTTTGTGCCTGTAAATATCCATATAGAATTATTTTTCTAGGGTTTGATCTAAAAGCCGGATCCTTAAAAATCCTTTTTAAAGCTTTTAAAAAAATCGATTATTTTTTTCTGGATGAGAAGTGAACCACGGTTTGAAAAACTTTGAAGGAGAAATGGTACAGATGCTCATCGTAGTTTTTCCGTGGGATACAGGCGAGAATCTGAGGTCAAACCTATATCGTCATTCTTAGGAATGCAAGTATTTTAAGAAAAATATTTTGCATTTAAGTAATCAACTCATTCTCATAGTCGTAATATTCCGATGTTTTATTGCAGCCTCGCAAAATCAAATTTTTTTTCCCACTCGTATATGATGCCACTGAAACACAGAGCCAATGGTTTTCTATGCTTCTGTAATTCTGTGGCAATGCATTAATTTCAATCATAAATAATTTCAATGGGACTTTTTGACTTTCTAAAAACCAAAGACAAACCAACGGAAAAAATTGTTCAGGCTAAAGTTGATCGACCAGAATGTGATATTACAAAAACACAATTGATGGTTGACCTTTTCAAGATCCCGGAAGAACAAAGAGACGACAATTGGCAACAGGCATTTTATGACAATGTTCAAACTGCCAGTTACGCTTGTGGAGATCCACAGGTTTTTACGGGGCCTGACGGATTCCCCTACTTTACCCTGCGGACGCCTGGACCCAATAAACCGTTTGAATCCTTTTGTATCAGGAATATGAAAGACGACTTCTTGCTTGACAAAGGCTTTGGTGTAGCATTAAATCCGAAAGAGAATTCTGCGGATTGGGTATTTTCTTATGGCGACATTGTAAATCTCCACCTGAACAAAGAATTTTTTACCAGGGCTAACAATGTTGAAATTCAAAACGAAGAGATGCTAAAAAAGAACGAGCAAGTTTTGGTAGCGCAGCCATCTGAAGCCTATTTACCCCGACAAGCGAGACAGACCTTGAGATCCTTTTTACAAAGCACCGGGATCAAACGACCAAAAATTATGATGGTTTGCCGGACAATTGATGGACAGGTAATTCAAGAGTTAGTGTTTAATATTTTTCGTGAAGACTTTCAATCGATTGACCAACTCAACTCCCGGTTCAAACAAATAAGCTGGTTTTTACCAAGACACTACATTATTCTTGCAGTACCTAAACATTCAAAATTCACAAGAGATTTTGCGGACCTATAATTCACGCCATATGGAGCTAGAAGATAGAAAATGGGGATCGGTAGAAGGCGGTTACAGAATTCCTTACGATGCCTCGAAACCGCTTCGGAAATTAAAAGGTGCCGTGAATGCAGATGAGCGCCAGGAAATTTTTGATGAGTTATGGGAGAACCTGCATCACCAGGAGAATGTCGGTGTAGCATCTTATTTAGCCTTGCCTCATTTGATAGATCTCTGCATCGAAAGTAAATCGTTGGACTGGAATTTTATTAGACTTTGCGTTACAATTGAGAATTGCAGACTTAACGGGAAAAACCCTGAACTTCCAAACCAATATGACGACATCTATTTCAGTTCACTGACTAAATTTGAAAAGTATCTATCGGGTAATCTCAAAAATATAAATGATCGAACTGCCTTTCGGTTTACTCTTTCGCTGCTGGCTACAGTAAATGGTCAACCGCAGCTTGGAAAGGCAATTGAGAACCTGGATGAGGATGCCCTTGATAAATTCTTGTCGCAATACTAGCTAACGAAGGCAATAGTTCCTGTTTGTATACAGAACGATGAAGAGCTGTGTCCATTTACATTTAATGATGAAATGAACTTGCATATCTTTAAGTGTTAAATTCCAGTACATGCCACCACCGAATTATAATTATGACAAAAGACGACTTGAGACTTTTATTGATGCTATCATAGCTATAATTCTTACCATTTTAATTTTAGAACTGCGGGTACCGGAAACAGAACATTCCAATAGTCTGAGTACACAACAACAAGTTGCAACGCTGCTCCCCTCCTTTATCAGTTACATCGGTTCCTTTCTTTTAATTGTTGGCGTCTGGATCGATCATCACATTCTCTTTCTAAATCTTCAAAAACTTACAAAGCGATACATTTTGCTGAACATGTTTTTTATCCTCCTGCTTTCAATAGTACCCTTCACAACTGCTTTTGCGGGCAATCATCACAAAGACCCTTTTGCAGTGTCATTGCTTTTCATGAATTACTTCCTGATGAACTTATTTTTCGCGAGCCTTTATTGGTATGCACACAGGAAGAAGTTGCTGACGGCTGAATTCTGGAACGATAGCAGGGTGACAGGGAAACTTTCACTTATCGGGATCATCGGTTTAATTGTTGCCATTCCCCTCGCATACTTAAATACCTATTTATCCTTTGCATTAGGCATCATAATTTTTACAGCGCACTTATTTAAAAAGAAATAGCTGCTGCCACCAGCGGCGGAAACACAAAAGATTGCCGAATGTTATTTGCCACGTGTAGGTCTGGTCTTATGTGTACTACTCTTTTCTACCGAGAATTTTGATTTTATCCAATGATCGAGGCGATGGTGTAAAGGGTTAAATATAAAGTAAGCAATTGCGCCCGCAATTATAAATAACAATATAACCTTGATTGCTAAAAAAAAATCACTCTGCGGTTTATCCATCCAATGCTCAATCACTGGTTGAATTAATTGGTGGATAAATTCAAATAACAGTAAAATGAATACTGTCGCTACTTTTTCCGTGGTAACGTTCCTGACGTTCCTCCTCATCTTAAGACCCAATATAACGCCGCCGACCATAAAAATAAATAATACGCCGAAAATGCCAGAAGTGCGGTATTTTCTCTCCTTCACCTCCCTGTCCCGTTTTGCTTTCTCAATCTCCCTGTTTCTGTGTTCAATGGCCGAAAACTGTACCTGCTGTACTTTATTAATATTAAAAAGAGACCGGTATGCCTGGTCCTTACTTTTATAATACACCAGGGCGCTGTCTTTAATGCCCATGGCATCAAATGAATGGGCTAATACGGAATAAGCCATGAATGTACCTCTCAGGTAGGAACTGTTAACAGCATCCTGTAACCCTTTGCCGCCATTTACGATCGCTGAATCGTAAAGCCCCAGGGTGTCATACAATTCTGCTAAAAAAATATGAGATTCTCCCCTTCCCCGTATATCCTTAGTAAGTTGTGAGGAATCAATCGCCCTGTTAAAAAATAAGATCGCACTGTCCGTATTGCCAATCAGCCTGTGAATCTTACCAAGATTATTATAAATAACATTCAGATTTTTCCTGTGTTTCAGAGTAACTGAAAGCGATAATGCCAGGTTTTCATATTTGAAAGCGGAATCAATCAGGATCGAAAATGTATCCTTGCTTGTCTTTATCTCACCTGCTTTCTTTTCATAGACATATCCCAGGTTCATAGAAGAATTACACAATACTGTATCAAACCCCTTCACGATCACGCTATCCTTTTTTCTTTTTAGAGCTTCTGACTTGCCGTCCCGGGCAAGATGATAAGCAGTAACGTAGCGCTGCATTGCCGTATCAAAATTTTCTAATGATTTATAAATATTACCAATATTGTTATAATGAGCGGCTTTGCTTTTCTTGAAATTGAGGTCATTGATGAATTCATTGTCAATATCCAGTGCCATCTGGAAAGTATCCAATGCAGCGGGATAGTCACCTTTAATATAGTGAACGGTGGCTATATTCGTGAAGGCTTTGCCAACTGTCTCTGAATCACCCTTACTTCTTCCCAATCGCAATAGTTGTTGGCCGTATTCCATCGCCTTACCAGGATCGGAATCATACCTTGATGCACTGCTTTCGTATAAATTCCTCGCTTGTGTCGCTACTTCCGGATCCAGTGGTATAATTTTTTTATTCTTACAGGAAAATAACAGCAGCAGCCCACCGAGCAGGTAAATCTTGTTATTCATCTGATATAAAAGTTTAGGATATACCAAATTTATATTTTTCCTGCTATCGTTGGTGGTTTCAACCTCTTCTTAGCAGGGTTTCCACACCAGGTTTCGTTCGAACGAGAATAAACGGCAGCCCTTTGGTTGATTGCCGGGCAGTAGTGTAACAAATCGTTGCCGAAATTATTTCTATAGCAATCCCTGCATCTGCAGCCAGTCTCCAAACCGTTCGATCCATTTATCAGTGGGGAGATTTTTTTTATTCATACCGAAACCGTGACCGCCTTTTTCGTACATATGCAGCTCCGCCGGTTGTTTCGCAGCTACCCATTTTTCATAAATATGCACACTATGACTGGCAAGTCCGAGGTCATCATCTGTTGCTGCTGCAATAAATATCGGCGTCTTTACTGATGGCACCGTAGAACCAATGATCGCATTCTCGTATGCATATATCGGAGCAATAAAATTGGGGCGATTCTCATCAGTAGCATTGTAAACGACCGACATCGTTACGGTACCACCCGCGGAAAAACCCATAAAGCCGATCTTCTTTGGATCGATCTTGTAAGAGGCTGCATGTTCACGGACATATTTCATGGCAATCAGTCCATCCTGCAGGGCCAGGGGTACAATGACGGCGTTGATTGAGTCTAATTTTTTAAAATTCTTTGCGCCTAATAACGCAACAAAATTATTTTCCGGGTGTGCCGGGTCATCATGACCTAACCGGTATTTTAATACAAAAGCAGTTACTCCTTTTTCATTCAGCCATTTCGCTACATCTGCTCCTTCATGACCAACAGCCAGGGCATGAAAAGCGCCACCCGGAGCAATGATAACGGCGGTACCATTTGGCTTTGCCGGCAAGTATGGGATCAAGGTGGGCTTGGAAACATCCAAAGCAATGGTCATGTTATTTACATTGATCGTTTTTTCATCCCAGGTCCAGTTTTCAGAACCGGGTGCTGGCCCATTGTATAACGGAATTGGTTTTTCCTGGGCCTTCGCTGTAATTGCAAAAACGAAAACTAAAAATGTAATAAATGATCTGTTCATGATTGTGTTTTGTTTTTAAAGCTAATATTCTTTGCCACACCTGCCTGCGTGCCGTCGCCAAAGACTTTGGCCGACGGAGACCGGTAGGGAACACACTGAAACACAGAAAAAATTCTGTGGCCCTGTGCTTCAGTGGCATTAATCGGGAAATGTAATCATTTCTACCGCAAATGGTTTAAGTGTGATCGTGTGCATTTCCACGCAACCGCAAACTTTTTTTTCATGGTACCTCTAGCCTATTTACTTGTTGAGTTCATACCAACATGGATCACTGTTAACGAATTTGGCTTAAGACCAATATTGATCTTATCTCCTTTTACGTCCATTGATTGGACGACCGGTTTAATAGCCCCGGGAGATTCAATTGAATTTTCCTGTTCCAGTGACTGACCGGTCAATACTGTCATCGATGCGGGTGATCTTATTTTCTTCGCGCCTTCAACCTGAAGACATGTTTGCTTTTCAACAGAAGAGCTGTTCACAATTTTGATGATCACTTCGTTTGTATTTTTATCAATGACAGCCGAAGCATATAAACTATCCTGGCCTGTCACCGGTTTTCCATTTGATAGTGCAGAGATGACATCTGTTCCTTTATTATTTGAAAAGAGTTTTTGCACATAGTAATTGGGCGTTCCGTAGGCATGAAGATTATCAAACCAGATCAGGTCAGGTTTCCATTGCCAGCCATCAACTTTTGCAAACAGCGGAGCATAGGAAGCCATATTCACTACATCAGCATTTCTCTCAAGCCCCGTTAAAAAGGCAGCTTCGGCTATCGCCGTTCGCAAATTATTTTTATTCTCTGTACTGACTACCCTGTCGCTTTGTGCCGCGTACTCACCGGCGAATATTTTAGAGCCGTTTCGATCATAGTTGTCATACCTGGTCGTATTTTTTAAAAACCATTCCGGCCGGTTATAATAATGTTCATCGATGAACTCCGGTTTTATTTTCTTTAATTCAGCGGTGAGATAATCAAACATGCTGCCTTCAAACATAGCGCCCGTGCTCGCAATTATTTTTATAGCAGGATATTTTTCTTTGATGGCTCTTTGAAAAATTTTTAATCGCTCAACATATTGCGGTCCCCAGTTCTCATTCCCAACGCCGATCATTTTTAAATGAAATGGAGCCGTGTGCCCGAGCTGTACTCGCACAGCACCCCATTTCGTCTTTACATCTCCATTTGCAAATTCAATAAGATCCAATGCATCCTGCAGATAAGGATCGAGTTGTTCGATGGGCGCTACTTCGGCTGTATTAAATTGACAAGCCATTCCACAATTCAAAATAGGCAGAGGCTCTGCACCGATATCTTCCGCTAACTGGAAGTATTCAAAAAAACCAAGACCAAATGTTTGAAAATAATCAGGTGCAGGGCGATTCACTATTTCAGTATTCCAACGGTTAACGATCAATTGCCTTTCTTCAAGCGGGCCAATTGTTTTTTTCCATTGATAGCGTGTCGATAGTTCTCTTCCTTCGACAATGCATCCACCGGGAAAACGAATAAAACCGGGTTTGAGATCAGCGAGCAATTGCACCAGGTCTGAGCGCATGCCACCCGGACGGTTCTTCCATGTATCCCCAGGGAAAAGCGAGATCATATCCATGTCAATGACGCCAGATCCTTCGAACCAAATATTCATCCTGCCTTTCAACTCTGTTGAAGTCGCAACAAAACTTGCAGATGCTTTATGCCATTCATTTCCATTTTCTGAAGGTATCAATGATGCGCCGCCCAGGTTCTTTCCGGTTGAATCAACTAATTCAATGTGTAGTTTCAAACCAGCAGCCTGCTGATGATACATCATTGAAAAATTGTACTGAACATCCTCTCGAATACCCATTCCATCAAAGCCCTCATTGGTAAGACCGAGACTTCCTTTTGAAGCATTGTTTGCGGTAATGCGCATGAAACGTGGATTGGCTGTGTTCTTTTCCTGCCTGTTCACGATCATTACCGTTCCTTCACCAAATTGTTTTTGAAAAGGAACATATGATATATCAGCCGGCCGAACGCTCCAACCAGCGAGTGGTTTATAAAATTCAAAGGAGCGGTTCTTTACCAGCTCTGCATAAATACCGCCGTCGGCGCCCGTGTTGATGTCTTCGAAAAAGATCCCCCACATCGTGGGTTGAATAGTGGCAATGGATTTATCAACTTTTACATTGATCAAACATTTTGCCTGCGAAAAGGCTATGGGGGCGTGTAATACTAACAATGATATTGCAGCAAATAAATTCTTTACCGGTTTCATATCTTGAAGATCGATCAGGAACTTTATTTTTCCTTATTTACTTAAAGCTAATTACTCCGGCCGAGCAAATCAAAACGTAGACAATGTTTATTAAACAATATACATTCAATTTAACTACGGAAATATTCATGCTCCCCTACTCTTTTATCCGCTTTCCGCGATTCTTCAGCGGCTCTCAATTCAACACGCCTTATTTTGCCACTAATGGTTTTTGGCAACTCACTAACAAATTCGATAATCCGGGGAACTTTATAGGAGGCGAGTTT
>JADMIO010921837.1_pt1 | contig 14296 bp, 10 predicted proteins | sample 8958161 | NCBI WGS metagenome assembly JADMIO01 (sample SAMN16585339, study PRJNA669376) | soil metagenome | isolation source: Crop rotation soil | place: USA: Cullars Rotation, Alabama | collected 2011 | reverse complement strand
GGATTGATCGGATTGATCGGATTGATCGGATTGATCGGATTGATCGGATTGATCGCAAGGAGACGGGCCGCCCTCGGCCCGAGGCTCGGATAGAAGGAAACGAAACTGGGGCCGGGGCGGCCCTTTTCCTTGAAATGGCGAATTCTGCGAATTGATTGGCGCCGCCGCGCCAACCCTTTGGGCAACCTGCGGTTGTCGTTTTGCCCCGGAAGCAAAGGAAAGGAAGGCGGGGCTGTCTTCGATTCGCTCCGCTCGAATCTGCGAACTCTGCGAATTCGGCGAATTTGGCGAATTTGACGGGGCGTGAGCTTTGCGGTGATGTAAGAATGTTCTTATTGGGTTCTTGGGCAGGATGCCCAAGCTACGGGATTGATTGGATCGACCGAGGGAACTCGGGTTGGGATGTGGAACATGTGGAACAAATCCAAAGGGCTCGCACTGAGGCGCGGAGGACACGGAGGGGCAGGAACGGTCCGAGATTGTTCTTTTGCGCATGTTCATATATAGGCCACGATTTGTATCGTTTCGTGGTCTTTTGTCAAGAGAAAAGTATAGAGCTTGGAACAACTTGGAAAACCCGTTGGCGCTCGACGTGGAGCGTCAAGCCACAGAGGGCTATTTGGGCTGCGCGAGGAGGGCGAGGATGTCGGCGGGGAGGGAGGTTGAGCCGAAATCATCGTGGGCATGGCAAAGCTTGGGTACGTTTTTCGCAAGACACGCAAAAGGGGTCGAAGCTGAGGCGGCGATCCGTAGGGCCATTGAAATCGATCCAACCGATGGCGACCTATGGCTTCGGTTGTCATGGGTTTTTACCGACCTACTTTGCCGATATGTAGATGCTGAAGTCGCACTTCGGCGAGCAACTGAATTGGCACCCGAGAGTGCGACAGCTTGGTCGACGCTCGGGAGGCTTTTTCACGAAACCTTCGCTCGATTCCCTGAGGCGGAAGAAGCGTATAGAAAGGCAACCGCGCTGGATCCAAATGAAACCTTTACTTGGATGCAACTCGCAGACTTGTTGCACTACCGAATGGCACGTTTTGCGGAGGCCGAGGAAGCCTATAGCCGTGCTATCGCTATCGACCCTAACAGCAACTGGCCTTGGAACAATTTGGGGCTTTTGCTTGCAGATTGCCTCGGGCGTTACGAGGACGCTTCGCATGCCTTCAAGAGGGCGATAGAGATTGCGCCCGAAGACTCTTTGGCACCAGCTTACAATTTGGTATCTGTTTTACGCGATCAATTAGGAGAAATTGAAGAGGCTCAAAGAATCTGCGCAACACTCGAAGCGCAAGACGATAAGGCACTTCAATCGGCCATTTTACTGCATCCGGCTCTGTTTGCCACCTACAGCGAAAACTGGGGCATGGCGTCTGCCCATCTAGCAGAGGCGCTTAATCTGTTAGCTGATCATAATGCCTTTCCGTCCAGCGTATTCCCTGGATGGATGCGGGCTACTGCAGTGCTTATACACCTCGGCTACGGCAATAAACTACTCGAATTGCTTAAGTTGCGGGGAGACGATCAGAGATTGAGGCCTTGGTATGAGGCGATCCGCGCTCATATTCGAGGAGATCGGCGATACCTGCGAAATATTCCTGCAGAAATGCGGGATATCGCTGGAACACTCTATGACGAGATAGATACTCGTCTCCGAAATCTTCCAGATTCCACGCGCCGCTGGTCACCCCCACCGGCTATCAAGCGTGTAGCATCGCGTCGGAAGAAATGATCTAAAATTCCAAAGAAGCATCCGGAACGCACACTCAGTAACAAACAGCGACGACTGCGCAATCTCCTGCCCTTCAGAGGCGACCAACCTTCCTCCATCCCGTCCTCCGGGCTCCAGGCATTCTTTCGTGTCTTTTCTGCCTTGGCTTTGGTGGACTGCATTTCCCAGCGGGCCAGGGATCAGGAATCAGGGGGCACCACAAACCGCCCTCCGCCTTGCCGAGCCACCTGAGGGGTTGGGATCTCGCCGGCTCTTTTAGACGTGCCGGAGTTTCAGGCCACCCTGGCTGTTCACCGCGTCCATTTCGTCGAGCAGGTCGAATTTTTTGTGGATCTGGCAGTGGGTTACGTAATCGCTCGCCTCTTTCATTTCCGTGCAGGTGACGATGGACTGATACAGCACCGCCAGGTCGGTCTCCGGAATGTCCTTCTTCTCGACGAAAGGGTTGCGGCTCGTGTGGATCTTCTTGCCGTTGTTATACTCGACCGAGGCCCCTCCCTCGTTGCGGATGGCGTAACCTTTGCTCTCCGTAACTCCTTCCCGGCCGATGTTGGGGTGGATATAGTGGTACTGCGTGATGTGGCCGAACTCCTTCCCGTCAAAGAAATAGACCGAGGGTTTCTTTTGCACCTGGCCCGTATAGCCAATCACATTTTCCACTTTGTAGAAATCGTCGCGGTAGCCCATATGATGATCCTCCTGAATTGCGGTTAGGGATTTCGAGAACTGAGGTTTTTGGCAGGTAGAAAACTCAAGCCTGCGTTCTCAATAAGATAGATGATCCGAGGCGTGGTGACAAGCGTTTTTGGGTAGCGGTTTGCTCGGGTGCGGGGCTCCGTGATATGGGATGCGGGATGCCGTCTCAGTCCCGGCAACCGAGCGGGTTCTCGCTTGACCGGAGATCAGTCCGTGGCGTTGCCGCTCGGCTTCGCTCGCGCCCTTCGGGCTGTCCCGCAAGCGGGACAGGCGATGTCGCTCCGCTCCATTCCGGCCACAGCTACATTATTCGACGCGCTCCACGGCCTCCCGGCCGCGGCTACGGCTTCATTTCCCCTCCGCTGCACCGGGCGCAGCCGCCGGCGGCGCGGCGGACCACACCTTGGCGGTGGCGGCAGCGCCGGCGATGCCGGTGACGATCCGTTGGCCGTCGGGGCTGAAGGCCACGCTCCAGACCATGTGCGTGTGGCCCTTGAGGGTGAGCATTTCCTGGCCGCTCGCGGTTTCCCACAGCTTCGCGGTGCGGTCGTCACCGCCGGTGAGGATGCGCTGGCCATCGGGGCTGAAGGCCACGCTGCGCACGTTGTCGGTGTGCCCCTGGAGGGTGAGAACTTCTTTCCCAGTCGCGGCGTCCCACAACCGCACGGTCCGATCGTCGCTGCCGGTGAGGATGCGCCGGCTATCGGGACTGAACGCCACGCTGTTCACGGGAGCGGTGTGTCCCTCGAGGGCGAGGAGTTCCCGGCCCGTCGCGGCGTCCCATACCTTGGAGGTGGGATTCCCGCCAACCGTGACGATGCGCTTACCGTCGGGACTGAAGGCCACGCTCCGCACGAGGTCGGTGCGTTCGAGGGTGAAGAGTTCCTGGCCCGTCGCGGCGTCCCACACCTTCGCTTCGCCTGGCGTTTTGCTCGTGCTGTACAACGCACCCACTCCGGTGACGATCCGTTTGCCGTCAGGGCTGAAGGCCACGCTGGACAAGGCCTTGGCGTGCTTGAGGGCGAGGAGTTCCCGGCCCGTCGCGGCGTCCCAGATCTTCGCCGTCTTATCCTGGCCGGCCGTGACGATGCGTGTCCCATCCGGACTGAACGCCACTCCGCGGAACCCCGCCACGCGCCAGGAGGTGCTGGGTGGGACGCCGAAAGCAAAGAGTTCCCGGGCCGTCACGGTGTCCCACACCTTCGCCGTCCCGTCCCCGCTGCTGGTCACGATGCGTCGGCCGTCAGGGCTGAACGCGATGCCGCTGATAAAGTCCATGTGCCCGGTGAGGGTTGGAACGTTTTGGCCCGTCGTGGCATCCCAGACCTTCGCCGTGCGGTCATCGCTGCCAGTGAGGATGCGTTTCCCATCGGGGCTGAACGCCACGCCGCGCACGTGGCCGGCGTGCCCCTTGATCGCGAAAATCTCCTGGCCGGTGGCGGCGTTCCACACCTTCACGGTCTGATCCCGACTGCCGGTGATGATGCGCTGGCCGTCGGGGCTGAACGCCACAGCGCGCACCACATCGGCATGGGCCTTGATGGCGAGGAGTTCCTGGCCGGTGACGACGTCCCACACTTTCGCGGTTCCGTCATCGCCACCGGTGACGATCCGCTGGCCGGGGCCGGGCGCCACGCTGGTCACGCCGCCCGCGTGGCCCTTGAGGGTGAGGAGTTCCTGGCCGGTGGCGGCGTCCCACACCTTGGCGGTAAAGCCCTCGCCGCTGGTGACGAGGCGCTGGCCGTCGGGACTGAACGCCACGCTGCGCACCCAGGCCTTTTGCCCGACCAGAGCGAGGAGGTTCTGGCCCGTCCGTGCGTCCCACACCATCACATCACCCAGTCCACCAGCCCAATCCGTGGCGCCAGTGACGATGCGCTGGCCGTCGGGACTAAACGCCACGCTCCACACCGAATAATTATGTCCCTTCAGCTCGAGGAGCAACTGGCCGGTCTGTGCGTCCCACACTTTGGCTTCGCCGGGCAACTTGCCCACCCCCCACGGACCGCCGCCGGTGACGATGCGCTGGCCGTCGGGACTGAACGCCACGCTCATCACGAAGCCTTTGTGTCCCGTGAGGGCGAAGAGTTCCTGGCCGGTGGCGGCGTCCCACACCTTCGCCGTGCTGTCGTAACTGCCGGTGACCATGCGGAGGCCGTCCGGGCTGTAGGCGACGCTAGACACTTCCTTGGTGTGTCCAGCCAGCGTTTGTTTCGCGTTGATGCGCGTCGAGAGATAACGATGCTCCCACCCGCGCAGGTTGGGCTGGCACTCGGAGAGGTAATGCAGCGCCAGACCGCCGTTGCCCATCTCGAAGTCAGTCTGGGCCATCATGATCTTGCTGGCGTAAACCAACCGCTCGGCGCGGGCCAATTGCTCCTCCGCGCGCTGCTTTTCCAATTCGGCTTTTTTCTGCTGCGCGGAGGCGAGGGCTTCGGCCTTCTCCGCGGCGAGGCGTTGCTTCACCTCGGCCCCCTGGGCGTTGGTCGCGCGAATCGCCTGCCAGGTGCTGATGGCCGCGCCCGCGAGCAGGGCCAGCGCCACGGCGGCCGCAGCGGTGAAGGCGATTTTGTTGCGCTGCCACGCCTTCTGAAACTTGTAGGCCGCACTGGGGGCGCGCGCGGTCACCGGCTCGTGGATCAGATGCCGCTGGAGGTCCGTCGCCAAACCGTTGGCGGTCGCATAGCGGCGGGTGCGATCCTTCTCCAGGCACTTCATCACGATCCAGTCGAGATCCCCGGCGAGCTGGCGCAGCAACCGCGTGGTGTCCACGGAACGGCGCTGCGCCGCCGTGGTGAGGTGGTCGAGGCCCAGCCGGGCCAGCCGGGTGCTGGGACGCTTCGGCTCCTGCTCGCGGATGGTCCGGCGCATCGCGTCGACGCCCGCGGCCATCAAGGTCTGCGCATCGAAAGGCGTGCAGCCAGTCAATAACTCATAGAGCAAGACGCCCAGGCTGTAGATGTCGCTGCGGGTATCAACGTCCAACCCGCTCATCTCCGCCTGTTCCGGACTCATGTAGGCAGGCGTGCCGATGAACTGGTGCAACTGCGTGTAAATGGTTGCATCCGTCAGCCGGCCTCCCGTGGCCTTGGCGATGCCGAAGTCGATCACCTTTGGCACGGGCACGCCGTCGTGCAGCGTCACGAGGATGTTCGACGGCTTGATGTCGCGGTGGACGATCCCTTTCTGGTGCGCATGCTGAATGGCGTGGCAAACCTTGATGAACAGATCGAGCCGGTCGCGTGTGGAAAGATGGTTCTGGTCGCAGTAGTCAGTGACGCGAGTGCCGCGGACCAATTCCATCACGAAGTACGGCCGGCCTGTCTCGGTCGTGCCGGCATCATGCACCTTGGCGATGTTCGGGTGGTCCATCATCGCCAGGGCCTGCCGTTCCGCTTCGAACCGAGCCACCACCGCCTTGGTGTCCATGCCCAGCTTGATGACCTTCAGCGCGACGAGACGCCGCACGGGTTCGATTTGCTCGGCGACATAGACCACCCCGCAGCCGCCTTCGCCCAGTCTCTCCCGGATTTTGTAATGCCCTATCGTCGCGCCGATGTCGTCGTCCGGCGCCAGAGCACCGGGCTTTCCCTCCGGCGGGTCGGTGATGAACGCCTCGGCTGCATCGGCCACCGCCAGCATCTGCTCCACCCGCGCGCGCAGCGGGTCGTCGCCGCGGCACGCCTCGTGGAGATAGGCGGGCCGCTCCCCGGGCGGGAGTTCCCGGGCGGCAAAATAAATGGTGTCGAGGTCCTTCAAGGAAAAGTTCTCGTCTCTACATGCGGGGTGGAGCCTCGAAAACGATCATCGCGACGAAAGAAAGATCGAGTGAGGCACTTGGAAACCGCAGATGACCGCAGATAGGCGCAGATGGGCAACGCGGCAGCGGAAAGCTCAAGGACGTTCGAAAAAGAGAGACCGCGGATCGCGCGGATCTACGCGGATCAGGCTTCGAGTGCATTTTCCTCTCTTGATCGTCGGCTTGTCTGGTCACGGAAATTTCTGCGCCGCAGCAGAAGAACGGTTCGTTTCTCGCGAAAACTCCAGTCCCGCCTGATCCGCGTAGATCCGCGTGATCCGCGGTAAGTTTCTCTTCGAATGTCCTTGGGCATTCTCTTTGGCTGCGGCTCTGCTTCCCTGGGTGATCCGCGGTTTCTTTTTTCGGGTTGTCCGCTGCCGCGTTGCCCATCTGCGCTTATCTGCGTCCATCTGCGGTTGGCTCCGGAGGCGCAGGGAGTTGGGAAATCAACTCGAAGAGCCGCACCCGGGCCACGGCCCAATGGCGGCGCACCGTCGGCTCGCTGACGCCCAGCGCGTCGGCGATCTGTTGATGCTGCAGCCCCACGAAATAACGCATCTTCACCACCTCCGCCTTCACGGGATCTTCCTTCGCCAGGACATCGAGCGCTTCATTCACCAGCAAAAGCTTCTCGTCCTCGACCGGCGCGGCGAAGCGGGTCTCCAACTCCACCCGTTCCTGGCCGCCGCCACGTTTGAGCTGGCTGCTGCGGCGGGCGCTGTCCACGAGGATGCGGCGCATGGCTTCCGCCGCGGCTCCGAAGAAATGCGCCCGATTCTGGAACTGGAAGCCATTCGGGCCGCCCAACCGCAGGTAGGCTTCGTTCACCAGCGCGGTGGGCTGCAAGGTGTGACCGGGGCGCTCGGAAGCCATCTTCTGCATCGCGATGGTCCGTAGCTCGGCATAGACCAGTTCATAGAGCTGGTTCAAGGAACCGGCATCTCCCTTGGCCACGGCGCCGAGAAGCTGGGTCACGTCGGACATGCGCCGCCGAAGCTACAGAATGGAGGCCCGATAAATCGAGTTCGAAACGCGCTGATTTTCGCTCGAAGAGAAAATTTACTTCGATCCGGTGATCGTTTTGTCCGGCGGGCTCCGCATGTCACCCCATGCAAAACCGACTCATAGCCGTTGCGGGAGCGTTGAAAACTAATCCGCAAAACTCCATCGAACTCCTCGAAGCCCGCATCGCACCCGCCGCCGTCTTTTCCTACACCGACATTGACGGCGACAAAGTCAAGATCACCTCCAGCGTTGGAACCGATACCGACCTGATGAACGCCGCCCAGCCGCACATCGTCGGCGGCCAGCTCCAACTGCTCGACTTGAGCGGCAGTGTCTTCAACGGCGCGAGCATCATGCTCACGGTGACTCGAGCGGGCGGCGGCGACGGGGTGGCCGCCGTCGGGCACATCACGGGCGGCACGAATAATTTCAAGAAGATCGCCATCAAGGGCGACCTCGGCGACATCGATTGCGGCAGCGACACCCCGGGCCAGGTGGCGATTGCGAGCCTGAGCGTTCGCTCGATGGGCCGCCACGGGCTGTCCACGCAGGGCGGCGCGGGCGATTTGGAAAGCGACATCCTGGGCGCGCTCGGCGCGTTGTCGGTCAGCGGCGACGTGAAGGAGGCGTTCATCAACGTCACGGGTGCGACCGCGGCCATCGGCCCGGTCACCATCGGCGGCTCGGTGATCGGCGTGGGCAGCATACCGATGGGCCCCCCCACCCACAGCGGCGAGATTTTCAGTAGTGGCGCCATGGGCGCCGTGAAGATCGGCCACGATGTGCAGGGTGGTTCCGCCGCTAATTCCGGCTACATCCACTGCAACGGCAAGATGGCCAGCCTCACTATCGGTGGCTCGGTCATTGGCGGCAACGGTTTCCACAGTGGCGAGATTCTCAGCAAGGGCGACCTGGGCGCGGTGAAAATCGGCCACGACGTGCAGGGCTACATCACTGGCAACGGCAAGATCGCCAGCGTCACCATCGGCGGTTCGTTGAGCGGCGGGGTTTCCAGCAGCGGCGACCTGGGCGCGGTGAAGATCGGCCACGACGTGCAGGGCGGCATCTCGAGCAACAGCAAGATCGCCAGCGTCACCATCGGCGGCTCGTTGATCGGCGGCTTGGTTTCCAGCAAAGGCGACCTCGGCGCAGTGAAGATTGGCGGGGACTTGAGGGGCGGGAATGGCGGCGATCGCTCTGGCTTCATCGGCAGCAATAATCGCATCGCCAGTGTGACCATCGGCGGCTCGATCATCGCGGGCTACGACGACAGCCCGGGGGGCTTTTTCCTTCTCACCAACAACGCCTCGATCCGCGCGCTTGGCAACATCGGCTCGCTCACCGTCAAGGGCAGCGTCACCGGCTCGGTCGGTCAACTCGGCGCCGTCACCACCGTCGTCATTTCCGCCCAAGGCACGGCCACCACCGACCTAGCCATTGGCAAAATCTCCATCGGCGGCCGGGTCGAGCACGCGCAAATCCTCGCCGGCTACAAGAGCGGCGGCTTACCCGGCGGCTCGCTGCCGACCAATGGGAACGCGCAAATCGGCGCGGTGAGCGTCGGCGGCGACTGGATCGCCAGCGACCTCATCGCCGGCGTGCAGGACGGCGGCACCGCGGGCTTTGGCGACGTGGGGGACACGATCATCGGCGCCGGCGCGAGCATCGCGAAGATCGCCAGCATCGTCATCAAGGGCATCGTCCAAGGCTCGGCCGCCAGTGGCGATCAGTTCGGCTTCATGAGCCACGCCATCGGCAGCCTCAAGATCAATGGCGCCACCGTTCCCCTCGCCAGCCCGGTGGCGCTCTCGTCCCTCACCGGCAACGACGTCACCGTCCGGCTCGTGTAAAGGGTTCCGTCATTGGCCGCGCCGCCAAACCTGCCCGAAAAACCGGGTTCGAAACGCACTGCTTTTCGCGCGAAGAAAAAATATTTCGATCCGGTGATCGTTTTGTCGGGCGGACTCCGCATGTATCGTCATGCAAAACGGACTCCTTGCCACCCTCCTTGATACGGTCTCCCAGGCCGCGGTGGCCTTGGCCTCCCACGCCTTGGTCCCGGCGATCGTCATTTTCTGTTTCGTGAGCTTCATGGCGATTGTGCGGAACGAGACCGTCCCGCACTGGAGTGCAAATTCTCAGGAGCCCAGCCGCGCAACGATCAACCTCACCTAGGACCACCGCATTATGCCTGATCAAGAATCCCAGAGTAAGCCAAAAACCGTCTGGAAGAAAGCAACTGGCCCTTCCGCCGGTTTAGTGCAGCAACATTATGTTTCGATACGGCAGGAAGAACTGAGTAGAAAGAACCCTGCCCTGATGGAGTGTGCCATGAATGCCATCGCAGACGGCATCCATGTGGCGCGGAATAGCCTAATGGTGCAAAGGGCGTACGATAAAATCAACGACAAGTTGAAGGAAGCTGATTTGACGATCAATTTAGACCCCGAGAAGTGGTTTACCACTGAGAACAAGTATGAGTCGTATACTCAGATGTACGAACGGGCGACCGATTCGACCGGACGGACTTTCTTGAAGAGTGATCCGCTAAACCCGGCGGACACGCGCGCCAGAGTCGACGACGCCGTTACTTTTCCCGCGCACTGGAAAGGTGCGTCGACCGCCCCCATGCAGCGAGGCCTGATGCCGGGAAGACAGAGCGAACAACGCATCATGAACCAAATGGAATTTGGAGGGCAGCAAAAGGCCTTCAAACTGCCCAAGAATGGCAAGCCTGAAGAGGGGCTGTTTTCGAAAAACCCCCATTTTAATGCCAAGACCAAGCAAATCTTCGCCGCTTTGAACTACGGGAGGCGGCCGCACGGCAGTACCATCCAATATGGTAATGGCTATCTCAAGTTGAGCCCGAAACTGAAAGTGAATGCTCTTTATTATCCAGCGGACACCTTTTTGATTACTGATGCGAGCGCCCAAGTCCCCTATCTTGATTTGGCCCTCATCCTGGGCATGGGAAATGACAGCATCAATGCGGCGATTATCGATAGTTGTTACTACAATCGAGCACTGGCAGATACGGCCAATATGTTGGATCTTCTCGAGGGGCACATCTTTGGGGCCCTCCCATTCAAAAATAATGTTGTTGAAGTCTGTCTGCCGGCGCAATACGCTGGGACAACAATCGGGGGTAACGCGGAGAAATTCGCGGAGAAGCACGGCGCTAGACTTGAATGGACTTCTTAGTCTTGGAGTTCACCTCAAAAACCAACCTAAAAACAGTACCAATCCTATGGGCGATAAATTCAAAAAACTAAGAAAGGCCATCGGCCTCGGCGGAAGAAATCACGACGTCGATAATAACGAATTTGTGCTGGACTCCATCTGGCCGGACGGGACCTGGTATCTCGACGAAGAGAAAAACGGGGCCATGGACGTGGCCGTCCAGGAATGGCTGCTGCAAATCTATCTTTACGACAAAAAGCTCGAATTTCAGAAAAAACATACACAGGGGTACTACGGGCCGGCCAATGCTTTCAAAGTTCCCTTCGATTGGAATCCGAAGGCCGATGTCATTCGGCAATATCACAGCGACCCCCGCATTGGTTGTTCCTGGGAGGACGAAGAAATCAACTATATCCTCGCCAGGCTGCAAAGCATGAATCACCTGGGAACCTAGATCCACAGGGCGAGGCCACCGCTCTCGTGGAAGGCCCCGTCCCCAATAACCAATTGCGATCACTCAATTATTATGTGGTGGAAAAAAATATATGCCGTGAAGTTGAGCCCTGACTCCACGATTCATGCGTCGGCGGACATCATCCGGGAGGTGCACCAGATCCCGGAGAACCAGCGGTTCGTGTCTCTGCCCACCAAAGACAAGGGCGTGGATGTGAACCAGACGAATCTTTTCAATGCCCAAGCCAACCTGTGGACACCGATCGCGGTGGACTGCTTGAAGGAGATCACCATGGCCGACAAACTCATGATCATTGCCCATGGGAGTGATGACTCGGTCGCCGGTTTGAATGCTTATGACTTTTCCATCCGGCTCTCCATGTGGGGCGTGCAGCAGGTCGGATTGATTACTTTCCGATGCTGTGACGTGGGGCGGAAGAATTTCCTGGACGACCTTCACAACGAGTGTAAGGCGCGGACGCCCGGCATCTCGGTGGGCTGGTTTAAGGGTTACCGCGGCAGCGTCTACGGCAAAAAGATCAGTAGTACCAAGTCGGTGGAGAAGGTGTATGACAAGCACCGGGGAGTGAAGGGCCTCTTCGGCGGCAAAGGCACCAAAAAGACCGGGGACAAGCGCTTCAAGATCGTCCAAGGCACGAAACCGATTCATATCGAGGACACGCGCTATCTCCTGGAGCCCGGCGACGGCGAAGTCATTTGAGGCGAAACAGGCGCTCCGTCTGCCGCGGCGACTGGTGAGGACCCGCGAATGGGTCGCGAAAACCTTTATTACGGTACGTTGAGGTTGATTTGGCCGCCGGCGGTTGTGCCGGGGAAGTAGCCCCAGGCGATCTTACTTTTTGGGAGATAGAGGCCGCCGCCTTTCACCGGCTTGATGATGCCGGGGACCTGGACGGTGGCGGTGAATTTGCCGACTTTCTTGGCGACGCCGGTCCAGCTCTTGAGGGAGCCGACGAGACTGGGGATGCCGGTGGCGCTGATGGTGACGGGGTTGGACTCGAGGTTGGCAAGGTTGCCGCCAACGAGGACCAGAGCGGCACCACCGGCGGGGAGGAGAGCGGTGCCGTCGAACTTGCAGCCATTGGCGGTGAGGAAGGCCGTGATGCCGGTCTTCTCGGTGCCCTTGGCGGTGACGGGTTGCGGGAATTTGAAGTAGAAGAGTTCGCCCGTGACGTCGGTGGCGGTGAGGTCGGCAGTTTGGAACTCGCCGCCGAGGGAGGCGGGGAGTTTGGCAGAGGTGACGGCGGAGTAGAAGGCGAAGCTGCCGTCGTCGCGCAGGTTGGCGGCGGCGGTGAAGGGCAGGCCGTCGATGAGCGTGCCGGTGATGGCGATGGCGCCGGTTTTACCGACAGTGGCGATCATGGTGCCGCCGCCGACGAAGGGGCCGGTGGCGCTGGCGATGGCCACGTGGTGCTTGGCCGCGGTGGCGGTGAGCACGCAAGGCCGGAGCGTGGTGGTGACGGTCCCGCCGAGGGCGAGGAGGGTGATGTCGATGGTGCCGTCCATCTGCCGGGTGCCAATGGCCAGCCCCAGCGAGGTGTAAGCGAAGGCGGTGGCGCCGACGTTGGTGAGGTCGAATTTGGCGGTGGCGCGGACGGTGCCGGCGCGGAACTGAGCGGTGGCGAGGTTCTTGACGGAGAGCGTGGCAGTGGCGGAGCCCACGATGCGACTGGAGTCGCGGAAGACGCCGGAGTAAGTCTTGGCGCCCACGACGGGCGTGCCGGCGGTGATGGTGACGCTGCCGCGCCCGTGGATGCCGCCGTCGTCCGTATCGTAGGTAATCGTGCCGGTGAAGCCGGCGGGGATGAGGAGCGCGCGGCCCGTGGAATCAACGCCCACGCCGGCGCCGCTCACCTGGGTGATCTGCGCATTGCCGGAGAGGCCGTCATTGGCGAGCACGAGGAGGCGCGTCTCGGAGTTGGTGGAGACGCCGGCGTCGTTCACGAGGACGACGACACCGTCACCGGCGAGGTCCACGTCGAAGGAGCCTTCGCTGGCGTCGTCGCTCATGATGTGGAGCGTGTCGGTGAGATCGCCCCCGACGATGGGCTGGAAGGTGACCTGGAGCGTGACGGACTGCCGCGGGCCGAGGCTGCCCGCGCCGTTGGCGTTGATGAAGAAATTGGTGCCTTGGGTGAAGCCGGTCGAGTAGGTGAGCGTGGCGTTGCCGGCGTTGCGGACGACGACGGAACGGACGCCAGACTGGCCGACGAGCACGGAGCCGTAGTCGAGGTCGCCGGAGTTGTCATCCACGATGGTGCCCGTGGGCGCCTCGACGGCGATTTCCTGCGAGGCGAAGGGAATGGTGAAGCCGCGAAGCGGCGTGGTGAGCGCCCCGAGGTTGATGGCTCGGCCGGTGTGCAAATCGATTTGGTAGAGGCTGGAAGTGCCACCCACGTTGAGCGCGGCGTAGGCGTCGCCGTTGGCCACCGTGTTGGAGGCGCTCACGGCGACGGAGGTAGGAATGTCGAAGGCATCGCCGAAGAGCGAGAAATTGAGCGTGCTGCCGCCGAGGGTGATGGGCAGGGCGGCGGTCTGGGTGCCGGCGTTGGGCGGGTTCTGGATGTTGAGCGTGTTGGCGACGGGGTCCAGCGTGTAGAGCGTGGTGGCGGTGGCGCCGGCGAAACTGTTCGTGTAGGCCGCGCCGCCCACGCCCGTGCTGCCGCCGCCATTGATGTTGCCGTCCGTATTCACGCCCGCAACACTGCCGAGGGAGCCACCGAGGTCGCCATCCACCGCGGCGCCGGTGATTTGATTGAGGCGGAAGCTCAAGCCGGTGCTGGTGGTAACGCGGATGCGGTCGACGGTGGGGTTGAAGTCAAAGCCGTAGGAGGCGGTGGCAGGATCGGGGAGGTCCACCGTCGCGGCGACGGCGTCGACATAAGCGACCTGCCCCGTGCTGCCGATGGCTACGGCGGCGCCGGTCTGGGGATCAAGGCGGTAGACGGTGCCGTTGTTGGCGGCGTGGTTCACGCCGAAGCCGAAAAGCTGGCCGGTGGCGGGGCGGAAATCGATGCCGACGAGCGACTCGCTGGCCGAGACGCCGGTGACGGCGACGGTGGTGGTGGTGCCCACGGTGAGCGGGCTGAGGCGGATCAGGTTCGCACCGTCACTGCTCAAGGCGACAATCGCCGGGACCTCGGTGTAGATCGCCATGCTGACGGTGGTGCCGAGGGTATTGCCGATGAAGGTGGCGGCGCCGGTGACGAGGTTGATGACATAGAGGCCGGTGTTGCCGCCGACATCGAGGAGGGCGAAGCCGCTTTCCAGCACAGTGGGATCCGAAGCTTGGAATTCACGTGACTTGAAGTCGCGGCCGCACTGACCCTATAGTGAGTCGTATTAATTTAAATCATACCAACATGGTCAAATAAAACGAAAGGCTCAGTCGAAAGACTGGGCCTTTCGTT
>JADMIO011124216.1_pt1 | contig 14301 bp, 13 predicted proteins | sample 8958161 | NCBI WGS metagenome assembly JADMIO01 (sample SAMN16585339, study PRJNA669376) | soil metagenome | isolation source: Crop rotation soil | place: USA: Cullars Rotation, Alabama | collected 2011 | reverse complement strand
TGCAGCACGGCATTTGAAAGATCTCTACAACCAGTTTGGCGACTGGTATCTGGCCATGGCGGCGTATAACTCCGGGCCGGGGAATGTGCAGCAGGCAGTCCGGCGCACCGGCTATGCCGATTTCTGGGAGCTTTACAAGCGCAACGTGCTGCCGGCGGAGACCAAGAACTACGTTCCGATCATTCTGGCGATGACGATCATGTCAAAGAATCCGGCGCAATATGGGCTGGACGCCATACAGCCTGATCCGCCGATGAAGTATGACGTGGTGAAGGTGAATTATCCGGTGGACCTGCGGCTGGTGGCGGAATGCGTGGACGTGCCGATAGAGCAGATGGTGGACTTGAATCCGAGCCTGCTGCGCCGCACAACGCCCAAGGACCAGCCTTTTGACCTTCGACTGCCGGAAGGGACAAAAGATAAGTACGAGGAAGCCATCGCAACCATTCCGGTAGAAAAGCGCGTGGCGTGGCGATACTACAAAGTACAGCCGGGAGACACGCTGGCCGGGGTTGCGCGCAAATATCGCACCACGGAACGCGCCATTGCTCAGGCCAACAACCTGGAGCCAGGACCGCTGGCGGCAGAAACCAAGCTGGTCATCCCGGTGAATGGCGCGGGCTCAGGCAAGATCGTCTATTCCCGCTATGCCTCCCACTACAAGACCCATACGGGCGACACGGTGCTCACCGTGGCAGAAGATTTTGGCGTACCTCCTGACCGGCTGCGCCGCTGGAATCGACTGAAAGGAAATGACTTACGCCGTGGCCGAGTGCTCATCGTCTATAAGCCTCTGGCTCCCGGAGAGGCCGATAAAGCCCCTGCGAGAAGGCACAAAAAGACCGCACGCGGAACGACCAAGCCGAAATCCAAAGCTGCTGCCGCGGCACAAGAGCAGACGGCGCTCAACGCCAAGAGCGACTAAGCCGAAAGAAAATTTCATCAGAGATTGCACATTTGCTGTGCGAATGTTGACAAGCAATTCCTCCGGCTTGATATAATCCGCGCCTGTTATTCTTTTGTTTGGTGCGCGCTTTTCCAGCCCTAATATTCTGGAGGAAACATGAGCTTTTACGACGAGACCCTCAAGGCAAGACATGAGGACGATATGGACGATGAATACGGCGAAACCGGCGGCTACGGCAGCAGCTCAACCGAAGAGGATTATGACGAGGAAGAGGAAGAATCCATCGGCGCTGAAACCGGCGGTGGCTCTGAGGAGTCCGGGGGCGACGAAGCTCCAGCTCCAGTAAGCGCTCCGGCACCCGCGCGCAAGAGCGGCGGAGGCGGTGGCGGCGGCAAAAAGAAACCAGCGGCGAAAAAAGCTGCCAAGAAAAAACCTGCGGCAAAGAAGAAATCGGCGAAGAAGAAGAGCGCCGGCAAAAAAGGCGGCGGCGGCTCTCGGGGCAAGAAAGCTCCGAAAAAAGCTGCGAAGAAAAAAGGCGGCAGCAAGAAAAAGTCTGTGAGGAAAAAGAAGTAGTCCCGCTTAGAATTTTTGGATAGAAGGAAAAGGCCGCGTGAGCGGCCTTTTTTCTTTCCCGGTCCAACCGCCAAAAAATGCTATCGCTTTGAGTCCCTACTACATGATCAGCAGCTGAGCGATGCAGGACTTCAAGATGCTGGAGTGCAGGAGTAAGCGCTTCTGTAAACTACTATCAGATGTAGTAAGCGTGACGTGCGTGTATTCTGAAGAACATTCGTCGCTCTATGATTCGCACTCCTATAATCTCCATGCTTGTTTCCGTATGTCTCTTGAGCAGCTGCGGACGCTTTCAGAATCAACAAGCGTCCAGCGGTGCGGAGCAGCGGATCGTATGCGTTGGCCAGGCGTACAACGAGATGATTTATGCCCTGGGAGCACAGGCGAACCTGGTGGGCGTGGACTATTCGAGCACGTATCCGCCTGAAATCAAGAAGCTTCCGACTGTCGGTTATCATCGTGCGCTGAGCGCCGAAGGAATTCTGTCGCTGAAGCCGACGCTGATTATCCATGACAACAACATCGGCCCGGACAATGTAGTGCGCCGACTGCAGGCACTCAACATCCCGATGAAAACGTTCCAGGCGAAAGACGATTCGCTTGACGGAGAAAAAGCTTTGTTGCGTGAAATGGGTGCGTTCTTCCACAAGGAGCAGCGCGCTGAAGAACTCAGTGCGAAGATTGACCGCGACATGGCTGCGGCTGTCGAAGCGGTGAAGAACTATAAAAATGCTCCACGTGTGGCTGTGGTTCATTTTGGTCGAGCCTCAAACGTGTACTTGATTGTGGGGAATGGCGGAGGCGGTGACGCGAGCACCGCGGGCAAGATGGTTGAACTGGCCGGAGGCAAGATGGCCATCCAGAAGCCCGGCATGCAACGGATGGCTTCGCCGGAGATCATTGCTGAGAGCAATCCGCAGGTGATCCTGATGACAGAATACGGTTTTGATCGCCTGGGCACGGCAGAACAAGCCAAGACGCTGCCTGGAGTGGCGGAAACGGAAGCAGCGAAGAAGAACCGGATTTATCGCATTCCAGAACATGAGCTGATGTATTTCGGTCCGGACACTGGGGAAAATATTCTGAAACTTGCCAAGCTGATTCACCAATGAAGGGCCACCGCGCTGACCGGTTTTGGCTAATCTTGCTGTTGGTCCTGATGATTGCGATAACGGTGGTTTCAATACGTTATGGGGCCATCGACTTCTCGGCGCACGATATGGCGGCTGCCGTTGCGGGAAAGCTTGCCGGCAGCAATGATCTAACGCTCGACCAGAGAATTTTTATTCAATTGCGCGTTCCCCGCGCCATCCTGTGCCTGCTTGTAGGCGCGTGCCTGGGCGTAGGCGGAACGTTAATGCAGGCGCTGTTCAGGAATCCGATTGTTGAACCAGGATTGGTTGGCACATCGAGCGGCGCTGCGTTTGGCGCGGCGCTGTTCTACGTATTCGGAGCTTTGCTGAAGTTGAATCTTGGCGGCTGGACGCTGCCGCTGGCCGCCTGCGCCGGGGGAGTAGTTTCAACCTACATTGTTTTTGCGCTTGCGCATACAAAACATGAAGGCCGAAGTTCAATCTTGCGTTTGTTGCTGACTGGACTGGCGATTAATGCGTTGTTCATGAGCGGCATTGGATTTCTTTCTTACGTCGCCCGCGATCCGCAGGCCCGGTCAATCATTTATTGGAACCTGGGCACGCTCTCCGGCGCCGATTGGAACGCGGTGCTGGTTGTGGGAGCGGCAACGGTCCTGGGGCTGGTTCCAGCGATTGCCTACGCCAAGCCTCTAAACGCCTTGATGATTGGAGAAGAAGAAGCGGTGGCACTCGGCGTAAACGTGGGACGGCTGAAATGGATCATTCTCACGATCAATGTGATGATGGTGGCGGTCGCCACGGCGTTCACAGGAGTCATCAGCTTTGTGGGGCTGATTGTGCCGCACATTCTGCGCATTCTTCGCGGGCCTGACAATCGTTTCCTGATTCTCGGCAGCGCTCTGCTGGGCGGAACGCTGCTGAGCGTTGCCGATCTTATCGCACGAGTGTCACTCCGGCCTGCCGAATTGCCCATTGGCATTGTTACCGCCGTTGTTGGCGTGCCCGTCTTCGTATCGCTGCTGCGCACGCGGGAGTATCTTTCATAATGCTCAGGGCCAGCAATCTCACATTCCGCGCAGGCAGCCGGGCATTGGTCGAGGGCGCGACCGCAAACTTCGAAGCTGGACGCCTGCACCTTATCGTGGGCGCGAACGGTGCAGGAAAATCAACACTGATCAAGCTGCTCACGCGATTGATGCGGACGCATGAAGGCACGGTTGAGTACGACGGCGCCGATATCGGCGGCTGGAGTGAGCGTGAGCTGGCACGGCGCAGGGCGGTACTGTCGCAGGCTGTCGAAGTCGCATTCTCCATGCCGGTGCGCGAGCTTGTGATGATGGGGCGGTATCCGCACTTTGGTGCCCGCCCCGGCGCAAGCGATCTGCACATTTGCGAAGAGGTGATGCAGTACTTTGAGGTTGAGGCCATGGCGGACCGCAGCTACGGAACGCTGAGCGGCGGCGAAAAACAGCGAGTGCAGTTCGCCCGCGTGCTGGCACAGATTTGGCATCCGCTGGAAGGCGCAGCACGTTATCTTTTTCTGGACGAGCCGCTCACGTTTCTCGACATACGGCATCAGATCGACTTTATGAATAAGGTGAGGTCGTTCGCATCACAGCCGGATGTTGTGGTGGTGGGTGTAGTGCATGACCTCAGCCTGGCCGCCAGATTTTCCGACCGCCTCCTGCTCCTGCACCAAGGGCGCATTCTTGCCGATGGCAGTCCCGCTGAAGTCCTCAGAGAAGAGTATTTGCGAGCCGCATTTCAGGTCTCTCCGGTGCTGCTGACCAACCCTGCCACCGGCGAGCGGCACGTTGTATTCGAGCCTGCGGAGTCACACGCTGCAGACAAATAGCAGACACCACAGCTTTGCACGCTGTGAGACGCGCCCGGAGTGTTTTGCCAGATTTGTTAGCTGCGGTAGCGGAGTTTCAATACGATACCCGGAATGAGAACTGGAATGACCGCGCCGGAAGCTGGTTCGTAATGCCTGTAAGGGGTGATCCGACAGTCGCGGGTGCTGCTCCGTTTCCGAAGGTGCCGCTGTAGCCCACAAAGTTAGGATGGTTCAAGACGTTGAAGGCCTCCGCGCGCACTCTTGCGCGCACGTTTTCACCGAATGGAAATACCTTTTCCACAAAAGGCGAGAACTCGTAGATGGCTCGGCCTTGCCCCGTGTTGCGGCCCACCACTGCTCCATTAATTACGGGCCGATCTGTCGTGGCGCCAGTATCGCCGCTGTTATTGCTGCCTGTCACTATGTTGAATGGAAGTCCTGAGGCGAGCGTCGTGATCCCGCCGGCATCAATTCCAAGGGGCCCGTGAAACGTACCGCTCAAGACGAAACGATGGCGCTGATCAAAAATGGCATTGCCAATCTCTTGTGGGCCAGTGAAGTTGGGATCATTGGGATTTCCGCCTGGAGCATCAGGGTCCACATTATCAATGGAGTGTGAGTAAACATAGCTGGCAAGCATGGCAAAGCGACGGGCAAACGAGTGATTCAGGTTCAGGTTGAGCGAGTTGTAGGAAACAAATCCGTCATTTACGTCCGTGGTGATCACGCCGAACGCAGGCTGAGGAGGATTGGCGGCAGCCGGGTTGCACGCGCGGCCAGCCGCGGCGTAGAAGGCAATCCAGAGCGGACGCGTGCAGTTTGCCGACTGCGCGCTCCGCGTCTGGCCTTGCGCTGTACGGATGAACGGCGCGGGGGAATCCACGTCAAGGGGTCGAACCACTTTTATCGTGTGTGAACCAACATAGTCTGCGCTCAAAACCCAGTTGCGGCCTAATTGGCGTTCAACGCCCAAAGTCCATTGTTGCGAATAGGGATTGAGCAGCGCATCCGGGTATCCTTTGAGCAGTGATGTGTCAAAGAACTGGTTGTAGAGTGAAGCGCGTCCGGGGCGAATATAGATGCTGCGTACGGGAGCGATCGCGCCGGGAGGAAACACAGGCAGAGGAACAGCTGACACGCTGGTGGGAAACCCGATCTGCCCTGCAGTGGCGGTGAAATTGAAGACACCAGTCGGACCGCTCAGCGCGTAGTTTGCCTCAGAGTTATCGACTACCTGGGCATAATAAATGCCATAGCCGCCGCGAATGATCGTGTTGTGCCTATGTGCCCAGTCATAAGCAAAGCCCACACGTGGAGCAAAGTTCAGGCGCGCATCAGTAAAGGTTTGCTGCTCATAACGCAGGCCAAGATTGAGCGTCAGGTCCTGCCGGACGCGGAAATCATCCTGCGCGAACAATGACCACAGAGTGTCATCCACGGTGTAACTGCCGTTGCCGTAGCTTTGCGTGTAACTGGCCACGTTCGCAATGTTGTTCAGAAAATCCGGACTCTGGCATGCGGCAACTCCAAGCGAACATGCCTTGTAGGTAAGCTGCCCAAGAAAAATGGGGCCGCCAAACTCTTTGCTGTTGCCGCCGTTGTGCGCGCGTAGAATGTCCGCGCCGAATTTGAATTGATGCTTTCCATGCGTGGCGGCAAGAGTGTCATTCACGCCGAATTGGCGGTTCAACAGCAGAGCAGATTGCGATGTACCTGTCGTGAAGGTACCAGAGCCGACGATGGGCACAACAAACTGCGTCCCCAGGATCACGGGATCAAATTGAGTAATGGGAGAAGCCAACTGAAATTGTCCGCGCACACTGTTCAGCAGAAACGACGAGAGTTCGGCAGTCTCACCCAGTTCCATGGAGTACGTGCGGCGGCGAAAAATGCGGTCCACAGTTGGCAAGCTGTTTCCGCCCACGGCTCCATTGGGATTGGTGTCATGAAAGCTGTCAGTATTCATGCGAAGGAAGGCGTTGTTTCTCTCGTTCATTTGATGATCAAGGCGCAGGAAAGTCATCCAGCCGGCGTAGTGACCCACAAAAACGCCGGGAGCCACTGGCGACGTTACGGCTGAGCCGCGGTTTTCACGGCTGTACTCCCCGCCAAAAAAGAATTGCGTAGATTGACTACGGGGTACCGGCCCAGAAAATGCCGCACTCAACTGGCCCAGGGAATCAGAGACGACCTGATTGCCGCTGTTCGCGCTGGCAGCGGTGAACCCGGAAAGCTTTGCGGAAGCGTCATCAGGCCGCCACACGCCTATGAGATCGCCATGGTAGTGCTTGCCGCCAGTCCGGGTAACAATATTCACCACGCCACCGGTTGTTGCGCCAAATTCTGAGGAAAAAGCATTTTCTAAAACCGTCATCTCCTGTACAGCCACGCGTGGAATGTTGCTGAAAATGGTTTGCCGTCCCCAACTGTCATTCCCTGTTGCGCCATCCACGACCCATGATGTCTGCCGGCGGCCGGAACCGTTGGTGGTAAACAGATTCTGGTTCATGAAAATGTCGCCCTGATTGATGGCAGGCCGATTCGCGGCATTGAGCAATGGAAGAAACGTAATCCGGCTGTTCAACAGAGGCATTTCCTGTACTTGTTCAGGACCAAGGCGTTGGCCAAGTTGTGGCTGGTCAGCGCGCACCTCGCCTACTGTTCCGGTCACAACTACCTCAGTTTTCACGTTGGATATATTTAATTGGAGCGTGACGTTTGCATTGGTGCCGCCGATGAGAGTGAGTTCCCGATGTAGATCGGCAAATTGGTCTTTATGCACCGTCAAATTGTAAGAACCAACGGCTAGCCCAGAGAATGAGAAATGCCCGGACGAATCACTCTGAGTGGTCCTCTCCGTGCCAAGACGGATGTTGGTGATCTTTATCTCAGCCCCTGATATTGCAGCTCGTGTCTGGTCCAGCACCTGCCCACGAACGATGGCCGCATCAGGCGTTTGCCCGGCAAGGAAAACAGCGGACAAGAAAAGAGCAAGGATTGGAAAGAGTCGAGGCATGGTTTATCACCTTGGCAGTTTTATATTGCTGTGAAGCAAACAAGCGCAAAATCATAGCCACAGAAGGCTGCTACTACCATGCATCGTAGACTTGGTTCGGGATTTCCCGATAGGGAGTCTATCTGCTAGACTTCAGAGCACGCCGGTAAAAGACACGCTCATGTGGTTGAAACGCTATTTCGGAAGGCAGAAAACCTCGCTGGAAAAGCTCGGCAAGCTAGAGACCGAGTTGATGGAGCGAGCGTGGACGCATGAGGAAATTAGCGTACGCGATCTGCACCAGGAGATGGATGGACGGCTGGCCTACACAACCTTAATGACCACGCTCGACCGTCTTCATAAGAAAGGCCTTCTTCGGCGTCGCAAGGTGGGCAGGGCCTTTATCTATTCGCCGGTGCTAACTGAGCAGCAGTATCAGGAATCGCTAACACAGCATATCTTTGGGATGGTTCTGAATGCCCCGAGGCACTCCAATGCTGTTCTATCACGTTTTGTCGAGGCGGTAAGCGAGACCGACGGGGAAATGCTGGAACAACTGGACGAGATCGTCAAAGCCAAGCGGCGGGAATTGCGCCGCCGGGAATAGGGATCATGTTCTACCCGCTTTGTGTTTGCCTAATTCTGGCCGTGATGTTCGTAGTCTTCACGCTGACGACGCTCGCCGCCGTTCCTGCACTTAAAGTTCTGGCAGGCCTTACGCGCCGGATCCGTGCGGGTACTGTAGCCAACCTCTTCTTCATATTTCGGTCTCTCCCCGTTATATTCGGCATTATTGCGAGCATCGGCCTTGCTCTCCCGGCTTTCCTGAGATTTGAACCTCATTCTACGAGCGAGATGCCCGGGGCCGCTCTGTTGCTGCTCGCGGCATCAGGACTCTTGATCATGCTTGTAATGGCAGGGCGCTGCCTGCAGATCCTACGCCTGACTTTATCTATTCAGCGCAGGTGGATGAAGAATGCCAATCCTCTAACCGTGAACTTCAAGGGTATTCCGGTTTTCTGCGTCAAAGATTCTGCGTCACTGGTGGTTGTGGCCGGCATTTTCGTTCCGCGGATTTTCATATCGCAAGATGTGGCGGATGTGCTGAACGGGGCGGAACTTGACGCCGCACTTTCCCATGAACTCGCGCATATCCATACAGGTGATAACCTCAGGCAGCTCGTGCTTAAGATCACACGGGCACCGAAGTTTTGGGGTTCTGTAGCTGGTATAGACTCGTTATGGGCCATCGCGTCCGAGATTGCCGCAGACGAGCGAGCGATTGCGCAAGGCACCTCTCCTTTGGAGCTTTCATCTGCTTTGGTCAAAGTTGGACGTCTTTCGTTCCAGCATGGTTCTCAGCTCCTTGCGGTCTCTCATCTCACGGATGGATGCAGTTCATCGACATTCATGCGGGCGGGACGATTGCGCGACCTGCTTGAACGTGGCGTCTCAGCCGAGCAAACAAGCTGGCATGGGCACGGAACTTACCATTGGCTAGCTTGGGTCGTGATCATTCTGCTTGTCTACTCATTTGCCTTAGGAACCATGTTGCCTTCGGTCCATGAGGCCCTTGAATTCATTGTTCATTAAGAGCGAAATCAAAGGCAGTTTTCTATTGCATCTGGGCGAAGAAAAAACTAAAATACATCTATCGATTTCCTGAGACTGATGCTCCAGGGTGAGCACGGCAATCGCAGATGCGAGTGCTGGAAATTGTTCTTTGACAACTAAGCAATCAGCAGTCAGCGCTCAGCCTTCAGTGCCGGAAATCGGAAAGGGAAAATCCTTAACCACAAAGGACACGAAGGAACGCAAAGGAAAACGGCTCAAAGCAAACCCTACCACGGAGGCACTGAGGCACGGAGATCAGCCAAGGTCGGCTGAAGCGGAAACGCAAAACCCTTAACCACAAAGGACACAAAGAAACGCAAAGAGAAGAACAGCTCAAAGAAACTCTTGGCGCTGATCGGGTCGACGGATTGGAGATCGGCAAAGAAGAACCGGCCAAATTTTGTGTCGCTTCGCTCCAAACCGCTCATGATTCTGATCGCCCTAAGCGACTCTATGCTCCTGTTTCAAAGGGCGCGGCGCGCGAGCCGGCCTCGCCCTCAATGCGTACCGTATCGCTAGGCGTAAATTCCGCGGAGCTTGATGGTATGAGCGACGCGGGAAATTGCCAGCATGTAAGCCGCGATTCGATTGTTGACGGCATGCGTATCGGAGAAGTGAACGACTTCTTCAAAGGCTTCTCGGAGCATGAATTCAAGCTGGTCATTGACAGCGGATTCTTTCCAGAAATATCCCTGGCGGTCCTGCACCCACTCAAAGTATGAAGCGGTGACGCCGCCGGCGTTGGCAAGAATGTCTGGAATGACAAAGACTTTTTTGTCGGCAAGGATTTCATCTGCCGCCGCAGTAGTAGGACCGTTTGCGCCTTCGCAGATAATCTTTGCCTTGATAGCTGCCGCGTTCTGACTGGTAATTACGTTCTCAGTGGCGGCGGGAATCAGGATGTCGCAGTCGGCCTGGAGGAGCTCACGAGGATCGACGGCGTCAGCTTCAGAGAAGCCGACGATTGTCTTGTTGCGGTCACGATGTTGCAGCAAGGCGTCAATGTTGATGCCGGTACGATTGAACAAGCCACCGTCGTACTCAGCGATGCCGATGATTTTGTAGCCTGAATCCTGCATCAGCTTGGCCGCGTTGGAGCCGACGTTACCAAAACCCTGAATGATTACCCGCGTGGACTCGCGGCTCATTTCAAACTTTCGCAGAGCTTCATCGCAGTTGATCATCACGCCGCGGCCAGTAGCTTCGCGGCGACCGCGTGATCCGCCGATGTTGATGGGCTTGCCGGTTACTACCGCTGTCACGGTCTGGCGCATGTGCATTGAGTAGGTGTCCATCATCCAAGCCATCGTCTGTTCGTTCGTGTTGACGTCGGGGGCAGGAACATCTTTTTCCGGGCCTAAGAACTCGATCAACTCCGCGGTATAGCGCCGAGTCATTTTCTCAAGCTCTGACTGGCTCATCTTCTTAGGATCGACAATAATCCCGCCCTTGGCGCCGCCAAAAGGAATGTTCACGACCGCGCATTTCCAGGTCATCCAACTGGCCAGGGCTCGAACTTCATCGAGCGTTACGTCCGGCGAGTACCTCACGCCGCCCTTGGCGGGCCCACGCGCAATCGAGTGCTGTACGCGAAAGCCGGTAAACACTTCCAGCGTGCCGTTATCCATGGCCACGGGAATATGCACGATAATTTCACGCTGCGGATAGCGCAGGATCTTCCACAATCCTTCATCCAGGTTAAGTTTCTGTGCGGCAAAATCGAAGCGAGCTGCCTGTGCCTCCCAGGGATTTAGCTCCTGCTCAAGCGATACAGTTTTCATCTTTGCTCCAAAGGGATTATTGCGAAAAAGTGCGGACGTACCTGATGTTCTTCACGCTGCGGAAATCAGCAACCGGCCAACTGCGTCTCACGATCCTTGCATCAGCGGCGCTCTAGCTCCTATTTTCCGGCGTTCATTCTACTTACCCATTATAGCTGTTTTTCCCGATTGACAGCGGGCCGGCATCGCGACACAGCAACACCTGATCTGCTTATTCCGCTATCATTCTTTCGTTATGACCGCCGACTCCCAAACGCCCGCCTCTGCATCCACGCCTGCACAAAAAGCTTCGCGACTGCTTGAGCTGCATCACGCCTCGCAACCGCTCATCCTCATCAATGCCTGGGACGCAGCCAGCGCCGCCATGATTGAGCATTGCGGCTTGCCCGCCGTCGCCACCAGCAGCGCCGCCATGGCCAACGCCTTGGGCTTTCCCGATGGACAGTTCCTTCCCTGGGCGCAAATGCTTGCGGCTGTCGCCAGCGTCTGTCGCGCCGTCAAAGTGCCCGTCACCGCCGATATCGAGTCCGGCTTCGCCCCTGACGTTACAGCCCTTGAAACTTCCATCACGCAAATCATCCAGGCCGGCGCCGTGGGCGTGAACCTTGAGGATGTGATGTCCGCCAACCCCGCTCATCAATCTGCCGATCGTCAAATTGCCAATCCTGAAAATGCCGATTTTAAAAATAGCGGCTCTGCAAATGCCGAACCCATCCGCCACGGCAACCCGCTATTTCCGTTGGCGGAGCAAATCGCGCGCATCCAGGCCACCCGACGCGCCGCCCAGGCTGCGGGAATTCATCTGGTCATCAACGCCCGTACTGACGCTTACTGGCAAGCTGGCGTCTCGCCCGATGAAGCCATGCGCGGCACCCTCGAGCGCGGCAAAGCCTATCTCCAGGCCGGCGCCGATTGCATCTTTATTCCCGGCCTGCGCAACCCCGACCACATCAAGACCGTCATCGACCATCTGAGCGCTGGCTATGTGCCGCCCGCAGACCTGAAAAATAACGAGGTCCACAATATTCATCCGGTGGCCCCGATTAATATCCTTGCCGGTCCCGGTGTCCCGTCGATCCCCGAACTCACAAAGCTTGGCGTCAAACGCGTGAGCTACGGCTCCGGCCCTCACCGAGCAGCCATGGGCCTGCTCCGCCGCATCGCCTCGGAAGCCAGAGCCTCAGGAACATTTCAAACGCTTATAGAAGGCGCAGTGCCATATGAGGAAATCAACGGATTGTTTCGGCGCCACGTTGCAGAGACAAAAGTTTAGTGAGACAAGTCTCTGGTATCAAATGAGCTTATTTATTTGGCGCTTACCGTATCCACAACGCGCAGATTGGCCGGCGGTCGCTTCCGGTCTTCGCCAAGTGCAACACTGTCCTTTTTCGTCGACAAAAAGTACTTGACTGAAATCATCAAGCGGATGACATTAGAGGCCAACGGCGTTAGATTGAATCACACCAACCTCGTCACCACTATTTTTTTGAGGTTAAAATGACGATTGAAGACCTGCTTGAAAAGATACGTTTAGACGTAATGGGGATTATCGGGTCGTGCGAATCGCCGGATAACGCGAACGCATACGATATGGGTCATCGAGATGGCGTAACTGAGGTGAGAATCACCGTGGAATCGTATTTTAACCATCTCCCGCACGAACTCTCGGGAGTACTGTCTCGATAGCTGCAAAAAGCAAAAGGCTAAGTGTTCAACTAAGCTTCAGTTTTGATCACCTCCCTTCAATGCGAGACTGGTTGCGCTCTGTCGTATAAGGGGCCAACACAGATCGTTCGCGTCGTAACAGAGAATTGGTGCGCTAGCAACCTATATTGTGCTGCATGCGATGGTGAAAGCCTTCACCAGGAGTCCACGAATGCGAAAGCCATTGATTTTAGGTGCCTCAACTGTCTAGAGACTTATCAACTAAAAAGTCAAAAACATCTAAATCTCAGGCGAGTCACGGACGGCGCTTTCTCTTCGATGTTGACTGCGGTCAAAAAGAATGTCGCACCAAATCTTCTCATTTTGAACTACAGTCGAAGTTGGACCATTCTCAATCTCTTCCTTGTGCCTTCTCTTTTTTTCACGGCCTCAGTTCTTGAACGGCGAAAGCCGCTGAGCGCATCCGCTCGGCGTGCTGGCTGGATCGGGTGCAATATTGTTCTAGATAACGTACCCCCTGAGGCCAAAATTCCACTGATCGAAGACACAGTGATAGTCAATCCTCACAACGTCCGTGAGAAGTACAAACAATTCCAGAAGTTGCGATCAATCGATTGGGAATTGCGTGGCTGGGCTTTGGATGTGCTCAGGGTCGCACGGAAAATCGGGTCACGCGAATTCTACCTTAAGCAGTTGTATAAATATGAGCCCGAATTGCAAGCCCTATATCCAAATAATCGGAATGTCAGACCCAAGATTCGTCAGCAACTCCAGCTCCTGCGCGATTTGAGCATCCTTGATTTTCTGGGCGATGGCAAATATCGGTTAAAGGACGAGCGCTAGGCTGTACGCATGCATCCACGTCTTTAATGTTTTTAGAAAGACAAATGGGTGCCGACTCCTTGCCAAGAAATGCAGGATATAAATAACTTAAAGTCCGCTCTATTATGTTGTACATCGATAGAGATTCCTCTGCCCTGCCTGGGGCACCCAGCCCATGTCACATGTTTGTTATTCGCGATATGAAATGCTGGGCTTACGTCACATCATCTTTCTTCGCGCTTCAGTGCGAAGAAGTGGTGGAAGAACGGCCCTTCAGGGCCGTGAGAAGGAGTGCTTTTAGAACAGGGGCTTTAGCCCTGGTGGTGCTGGATCGATTTCCATCCCAGGAAAAGCAGAGGAATAAGAATACTCGGACGGAATCCTTGCCAATCCCGCCTTTACTGGATTGTTATGGATATATTCACAATGCCGTTGATAGTCCTCTGCGTTGCGAATCCGATGATTCGTAAAGCTTTTTTCCTGCCATACGAGAGACCGGAAAGCCAGTTCTCTTTTGGCACGGAAGGAAAATCCGCCTTTGATATATTGACCAGCTTTTTCCAGAGGTACGTCTGCCGCAGGCGTGACAATCAGATGGAAGTGGTCCGGCATAACCACGAACTCATGCAGGAGATAGCGGCCTTGGCCACGATAATCCTGAAGAACGTTGAGAAACAATCGTGCCATCCCCTCTTTCTTGAAGATAGGACTGCGTCCGTGCGCTACGGATGTGACAAAGAATGTGCGGATTTCCTGCGGGGCGTCTTTCATCTTCCACCAGCGCTAAAGCGCATTATCCTAAATGATCTTTACGCGGCCCTGAAGGGCCGCTCTTCCACCACAAGCCCATTATTGACACACGTTTCATTCACGAATGGCCGTCTCATCTCGGTAGGTGACTGAAAATCGATTTGTTATCAGTCACAAATCCCACCGTCATGCCCACAAAAATTTCCTCAAGTGCCATATCAACGTAACTTGTATTCGTATTTTATTCGTGTTACAAATATTCA
>JADMIO011664300.1_pt1 | contig 14302 bp, 10 predicted proteins | sample 8958161 | NCBI WGS metagenome assembly JADMIO01 (sample SAMN16585339, study PRJNA669376) | soil metagenome | isolation source: Crop rotation soil | place: USA: Cullars Rotation, Alabama | collected 2011 | reverse complement strand
GCCGCGACTTCAAGTCACGTGAATTCCAAGCTTCGGATCCCACTGTGCTGGAAAGCGGACCGGAGATCTTTTCCGGCCGCTGCACTTCCTCCTTTGAAGGTCGCTCGGCCGGTGGGATGTCCTGGAACGTCTTCACCCAGGGGTTGTTCGCCTCCAGGAAGGCGCCGGCCGTGCCGTAAGCCGCCAGGTCGGCGTGGTAGAGATCGCCGTCGAAGCTCTGCGCCGCATGCCAGTAGCAGATGGAGATGGGATCGCCCGAGCCCGCCTCGGCCAGGGCATGGAGCGTCAGGGCGGCCGCCACCCGAGCCGGATCGTCATCGCCCTGCTCGGCCAGGCTCCAGACCAGCTTCGAGGCCTTGCCGCGCGCTTTGGCCCACTGCTGCTCCAAGAGCAACTCATGGATCTGGCGCAGATTGCCGGTGAGCGGCACGATCTGCTCCAGAGGAGCAGTGTTCCTTGTCGGCAGCGTGAGATCCAGGAAGACGGCGATCGGCTTCCCGTCTTTCCGGGCCGGCTCGAAGCGCCACGACCGAACCGCTTCCAGCGCTGCCCAGCGAGCGGCGTTGGAAGGGCCCGCCCGCACGATGGGTGCCACGACCCGGCCGTCTGCATCGACCACCACCTGGACCCGGACCCATCTGGCAATCCGCGGCGAGGCAAGAACGCCCGTAATGCTCATGTCTTCGCCGGCGATCTTGCGTGGCGGCACCGAGCCGGCTCCAAGACCGGTGGCCGCGACGGCATCCAGACCTGCGGGCGGCTCGTCCGGCTCGCGCAGCGTGGATTGCGCCAGAAGCCGGCCGGCCTTCCCATAAAGGGCCAGGTCGAGCTCGGGGCTCGAATGGAGGTGGAGGTTCTGGACGACCTGCCAGTGCCAGACCGCCTCCTCGGTGCGGCCCAACCCCGCCTCCGCCAGAGCCAGGGCGCGCAGCCCTTCGGCGAGCAGTCCGGTCTCCGGTCCGGACTCGCGAAGACCGGAGACAAGCTCCAGGGCCGGCCCATGAACTGCTTGCCATTCGCCGCGCCGGAGCCTGGCGTCGAGATCGGCCAGCCGTCCCTTGAGCACCACCTCTTCGGCGCGCAAGGCATCCGGCGACGGCTCCTCGTCGCGTGCGGCGGCGGCCTGAAGCCCTGGGTGGGAGACGCGCGTCCGGAACAGGGCCGGCACGGCCCCACCGGCGGCCTGGGCCGGTGTGAACCGCCATCCGCGCAAGCTCATCAGGATCACGAAGGCGAGGCTCGGATAGTCCGGCCTGGTCAGCAGCACGGGCTCGACGACCTGTCCCTCGGGGGTGACGAGCACTTCCACTTCGACGTCGGCCACGATCCGGGCTCTTGCCAGCCCGGCAGGCGTCCTGGGCTCGTCCTTGCGGATCACGCGCGGCGGCTCGAAGGAGCCTGCGGCCGGGAGCGGTGGTCTGCCCAACGGAGCTTCCCCCGGCGAGCGGAGCCTGAAACGCCCGACCGCTGTACCCGCCGGCCCATAGGCACCGAGCGTCACCTTGCGATAGTCGGGATCGAGGTTCTGCGCCAGGTGCCACAGCCAGAGGGCCTCCGCCTCGTGACCCAGGCCGGATTCGGCCACGGCCTGCTGCGCCACGGCCAGGGCGAGCAGCCGCGCGGCCCCGTCGCCGGCCAGCATCCCGTCGACCATCTTTTTGACCAGGGCGCGCGCGTCGTGCGCCACCCGGCTCCACTCCTGCCGGCGGAGCCGCTCATCCTGGAGCTTGATGTCCGCCTGCCAGTCCGCGAGGATCTTCTCCTTGTCCGGCTGGGCAGAAAGCCGGGAAGGGATCAGGGCGACGGCAACACAGGCAAGGCAGAGAAAGGCGGAGATGTGCCAGGTGGTCTTCATCGCGGTATCTCCTTGGACGGTGAGAAGTCATATCATATATCCATACTCTGCTTCGTGGTGTGAGATAGAGGCTCTGCTGGCGACAGTTCTCTACGTGACCGACTTTGGGAGGAATCCATGCGGCATGCTGGAACGTCGTTGCTGATCGCTCTTTGCGCATTCTTGATTGGTGGCCCTGGTCTCGCTCAGCCGGAGCAGGTCCTGGCATCCATTCACCCGCATGCAATTCGTGCCCACATGTCCTTTCTGGCGGACGATCTGCTGGAGGGGCGCAGGACCGCCACGCGCGGCTACGACCTCGCGGCAAAATATGTGGCGGCCCAATTCGAAGCGCTCGGGCTCGAGCCGGCCGGGACCGGGAGCGGCTATTTCCAGCCGGTCCCGATGGTACAGATCAACGAGAACGAGCCCGAATGTTCCCTGGCTTTCATCCGTGAAGGCCGGACGGACGAGCTGCGGTATTGGCAGGACTACGTCGGTGGCACCCAGGACGGGGACGTCACCGCTCCTGCGGTCTTCGTGGGATTCGGCGTGACCGCTCCGGAGATGGGCTACGACGACTACGCTGGGATCGACGTACGAGGCAAGGTCGCGGTGCTCGTGTTCGGAGCGCCTCCCACTTTCCCCCATAACCAGAGGGCCTACTACTCGGAATCCATGGTGGCGGCCAGGAACGCGCTCGCGCACGGCGTGGCCGGTCTGTTGATGATCTTCCCGCCGGAGATCGAGCGGCAGTTCCCCTGGGAGCTCTTCGTGCAGCACGCCCGCTGGCCCGCTTTGTCGTGGTTGAAAGAAGACGGCAAACCGTATTACGTAGCTCCACCGGGCGCGATTTTGAGCCGCAAGACAGCCGAGGGGCTTTTCGCGGGGGCGCCTCACAGTCTGGAGGAGGTCTTCAAGAACGCCGAGTCCGGCCGGCCGCAATCGTTCGAGCTGCCCGTCCGGGTACACCTGCGCAATACCAACCGGCGCGAGCGGATCGAGAGCCCGAACGTGGCGGCGGTGCTGCGCGGCTCCGATGCCCGGCTGAAGGACGAATACGTGGTCCTGACTGCCCATCTCGATCACGTCGGCGTGGGCGATCCGGTCAATGGGGACGCCATCTACAACGGCGCGTACGACAATGCCTCGGGTGTGGCGATCCTGTTGGAGGTTGCCAGGGCCTTCACCCGCCTACCCGTGGCTCCGCGCAGGTCCGTGCTCTTCCTCGCCGTCACCGGAGAAGAGGAGGGCCTGAACGGCTCAGCCTTCTTCGCTCATCATCCCACCGTACCGCTCGACCGGATCGTCGCCAACGTCAACCTCGACATGATCCAGATGCTCTTTCCGCTGCGGGATGTGATCGCTTACGGGGCGGAGCATTCGAGCCTGGATCTCCCCGTGAAGGAGGCGGCGCGCCGGCTCGGGATCGAAGTAAGCCCGGATCCCGTTCCGGAACAGGTGAATTTCATCCGCAGCGATCATTACTCCTTCGTCCAGCAGGGGGTCCCCGCAATTCATCTGGACCGTGGTTTCCAGACAGGTGATCCCGCCGTCGATGGCCGGGCGCTCTGGGAGAAGTGGATGCAGGAGGCCTATCACCGGCCGGGCGACGACATGAGCCAGACGATCGATTTCGAAGCAGGCGCGCAGTTCGCCAAGCTGAACTTCCTGATCAGCTACCTCGTGGCGCAGGAGGACAAGGCCCCGACCTGGAATCCCGGCGACTTCTTCGGCGAGAAATTCCGGCGCGGCTCGGAGTGAAGGAGCTGAGGCACCCGCCGCGCTCGAGCAGACCGGGGATTGGCGGATCGAGCGATTTCTGGCCGTGAGGACAGGTAGGCTATCATGAGAAGAATGCGGATCTTCGTTCTCGTGATGGCCGCCTGGATGGCGGGCGTGGCGCTGCCGAGCCAGGGGCAGGGGCCCGTTCTGGTGCGGGACATCGCAACCGGTCCGGCGTCCTCGCCGGGCTCGTTCGACAGCCCGCTGGTCGGGTTTCAGGGCAAGGCCTGGTTCGCCTCCGACGACGGATTCGTCGGCCGCGAGCTCTGGGTCTCCAACGGCACCCCGCGTGGTACCCGCCTGGCCACCGATCTCTGTCCCGGACGCTGCTCAGGCAATCCCTGGATGATCACTCCGTCGGGAGGTCTCCTGTATTTCTTCGCCGGCAACACCACGGACGGCATCTACTCGTTCTGGCTCTGGCGTTCCGATGGAACTCCCGGAGGGACGTTCCCGCTTGTCGATCTCGAGATCGACGTCTTCGGGTCGGCCGGTCCGGTCAGCTTTCTCGCTCCCCGCCAGGGCGGGGTGGTCTTCATCGTCCACGACCGAGTGCGCCGGGGCTGGAGCCTCTGGAGATCGGACGGCACGCAGGCCGGGACGCGCAAGATCCAGCCATTGCCGGGGGAGTACAATCCCGTCCGGTCTCCTTCCGATTCCGAGTGGGTGCGCTTGCTGGATGATGCGAGCCATCACTATTTCATCTGGCAGGATCACCTCTGGGTGACGGATGGCACAGTCGAGGGGACCCGGCGGGCCTCGACGCCCGTGCGGCTTTGCGAGAACGGCGGCCTGGCGCGGCTCGGCCACCTGATCGTCTATGCGGGACAGGATGACGCCGGAGACTGCGAGCCCTGGGTGAGCGACGGCACCTCGCGGGGCACGCGGCAGCTGCGCGAGATTGCGCGGCGAGCGTCCTCGTCTGCGTACGGATTCGTCGCCGCGGGAAAATTCGTCTATTTCATCGCGGTTGATGAGCGCCATCATCAGCAGCTCTGGAAGACCGACGGCACACCGGACGGAACGGAGGTCGTGCGGGCGCCCGGCGCACGCGGGCTCGTCAAGGCGGGCATCGTCGGCACCGTCGGATCGAGGGTCTACTTCTTCGCCGACGATGGCGTGCATGGGATCGAGCTCTGGCGCACGCAGGGAAGATCGGCGTCGACCGCGCTCGTCGCCGATCTCTCGCCGGGCGCTGCCGACACCTATTTCACCGGCGGTGGCCGGAGCGGAAACCGTCTGATCTTCGCCGCCTGGCCGAGCGGTGAGAACAATTCCGCTCTCTTCCGCACGCAGGGAACGCCCGCTTCGACGGTGCGTCTCAGCGATCCCGGCCTTGAAGTCGAGTGGGTCATGGCGGCCGTGGAAGACCGGGTGTACTTCACGATTGCGTCCTCCGAGGGCGAGGGCCGGAAGCTCGGCGTCACCGATGGCACGGCCGGAGGGACGCATGTCCTCGATCTCGGCCGGTCCGTCCCTTCCTCGGATCCGCACCAACTGATCGCCGGATCCGAAGGCCTCGCCTTTATTGCCAGCGGCGACGAGAACGGGATCGATCTCTGGCGTTCCGGAGGCCATCCGGAGGACACCGAGCCGCTCGCCGACCTGTCGCCGGACTACGGCTTCAGCGCCGACATTCAGCTCGCACCGGGCGCCGGCGGAGCGTTCTACTCCACCTTCGACGACCGGCGGTTCGGTTGGACGGACGGGAAGACGGTCCGCGACCTGGTGCCTCCAGGCTCGATCCCCTTCCCGCAGGGCTTCGTCGACCTGGGAGACCGGACAATCTTCTTTGCGACCCGTCAGATTTCCGAAACCAATTCGGCGCCCTGGATCTGGAGCAGCGACAGCACTCCGGAAGGAACGTCGCCGGTCGCGCCGGCGGTCGACGCGTCCGGTGTGGCCAATTACTTTCTTTTTCGGGCGGCCCTGGTTCCGGACCTGGGAGAAGTCCGGTACCTGGTGGAGCAGGACGTCCCCCGGATCCTGTCGAAGCTCTCGGCGACGGACGGCACCGCGGCCGGGACCCACGAGCTGGCCCGCATCCCAATTCGAGGCTTCCTGCACCTCGTACAGCTCGTGGCGGTCGGACGCAACGTGTTCGCCACGTTCTGGAACGACGAGCGCGCCTCGCTGTGGGTGAGCGACGGGACCGGGAACGGCACACGGGAGATCTACGCCATCCCCAACCCCTGGGACCACCTCACGATCATCTACGATCTGGCGGCGGCGGGAGACCAGGCCTTCTTCCCTGGGGACGACTTCGAGCACGGCCGCGAGCTCTGGGTGAGCGATGGCACTCTGAAAGGAACGCACCGGGTGGCCGACCTCGCGCCGGGCGCGGGGTCCGCGACCCCCACCGACCTCTTTTCTTTCGGCGATCGGATCCTGTTCTCAGCCGACGACTTCGAGCACGGCCGCGAGCTCTGGGTGAGCGACGGCACGGCCGAGGGAACGCGGCTCCTGGAGATCCAACCCGGCCCGCGCGGCTCGTATCCACAGGCGTTCCGGGTGGCCGGCAATCGCGTGATCTTCGCGGCCGACGACGGCGTCCACGGTCTCGAGCCATGGGTGACCGACGGCACCCCGGAAGGCACGCACCTCGTGGCCGACCTGATGCCCGGCCCCCGGGCCTCGAGCCCGCGGTACTTCGAAGTCTTCGGCGACGAGCTGTTCTTCAACGCCGGCCGTCCATCACAAGGCTACGAGCTCTGGAAGCTGCCGCTCACGGAGCTGGAACCGTGAGGCGGCTCGGGCACCGAGGCCGTTTACAGATCAGGGGCATAGCGCTTGACCATTTCCTCGTGCGTCTCCACGGGGATCTTCATTCCGGTCTGGTCATGGAGCATCTGGCCGAGGCTCGGCAGGAGCGCACGGTCGATCTGGCTCTCCGGGCTCCAAAGGCGCGCGCGCATGAAGGCCTTGGCACAGTGCAGGTAGGCTTCTTGAACGGAAACCTTGATGGCGACCTTGGGGGTACGGCGATCATCCTTACAGCGGTCGAGATCACTCTCCGCTCGTGACAAGACCGCGGAGCCATTCACCCGAAGCGTTTCATCGACACCGGGGATCAGGAAGAGCAGGCCCACGCGACCTGTGGCAAGAATGTTCTCGAGGGAATCGAGACGGTTGTTGCCCGGCGCATCGGGAATCAGCAGCGTCCTCTCGTCATGAACCTTGACGAATCCCGGAGCGCCACCGCGTGGCGAGGCGTCCATCATTCCCCCCGCTGCCCCAGCAGTTGCAAGGACGAGAAACGGCGAGAGCTCGATGAATCTCCGGCAGTGCGGGTCCAACGAGGAGAGTTGCTTCCCAATCGCGCGCTCCCCAGGAGCGGCATAGAGCTCACGAAGAGCATCGACAGATGTGATGTTCATCACCAGAGCATACCGCGAGACACCTGCGCTTGTGTCCGCCTATCGTGGTGAAGGGGCGCTCTTCTAGATGACCACGCCGTCGGTGTCGGTGCGGAAGCTGAGGCGCTGCGGTTTGAAATCGGGAATGCTCAGGGGGGCGAGAAGGGGCTGGCCGGTCTTCCGGAAGTCGGCCAGGGAGCCTTTGTTGCCGGTCGCGTAGTAGTGCTCGAGATAGGTGATGTCGCTCGCGGAGAGATCCGCCAGCCAGTGGTCGAGGTCCCGGATGCCGGTCTCATGGAGAAGCTCCAGGCCGTACCGTGAGGCGTCTCTTTCGTAGCTCGTGACTTCCTCGAGATCCGCGGCGGAGTACTGGCCCGGAGGTTTCGTTCCGATGTCCGGAACCTTTCCCAGCAGGTTCCACTGCACAGTGTGTCCGAAAAGGTGGATCAGGTTGAAGACCATGAGCTCGACGCCGAATTCGGGGTCGAGCCGGATCTCCTGGCCGTCGAGGTCGCCGCTGAAGGGGGCGGCGACGTCGAGAGATCGGACGCTGATCCCATAATGGTCTTCGACCCGGGATTTCAAGAGTGCGAGAGCTTCTTCGAATTGTTGCTGCGTCGGTTCTGCCAAAGGGTTCGTCCTCTTTGAGGGGCACCAAAAGATACCACAAGTCTCTCACAGCCCCAGCAGGTTCGTGCTCATCTTCGTATACCCATTCTCCCCCGCCCACAGGCTGAGAGGGATGGCAGCCAATTCGTCCACCACCGGAACGGCCCTGCCGTTTTTCGTCAGATCGATCGTCTTGATGTAATGACGGCAGGTGTCGCAGGCTTCGACGCGCACATGAACGAGATCCTCGCTGGTGTAGACAGGGAGCTTGTCGGCGCTCTCTTCACCGCAGGCGGGACAGAGGATGCGCCGGTAATCCCACTCGGTCGCACAGAGCGAACAGACCAGCGAACGCTTGGCTCCGTCCCCCTCCTGCCTCAGCACGCCGACTTGCGGCCTGCCGGAGCAGCGAGGGCAGAGCGGCGGCGTGGCATGAATCTCTTGCGGTTTGGTGTGATCGGCGAGATGCTCGGCGTAGGGTTGCAGAAACGTCCAGGCGATCAGGGCTTCGGCGGTCGTGAGCTCCTCGCCTCGCCAGAATGTCTCGAGCACCTCCTCCCATCGGTCCCTGTCGGTGCTCAGCTCGGCGGCCGCTTGCGCGAGGGGCGGAGGAGCACTGTCCGCGATCAGGGAGAGATACGGCGGGAACTGGGGGAGGAGGACGGACAGCTCCAGCCCGCCGCGCAGCGAGCCGTTTCCAGGCTCCAGACCGGCATAGAGCGATTTCTGGAAGCTCGCGATGCGCTCATAGAAGCGCAAGGCTTCGGCGGCGAACGGATGCGCCGCGGCGAGCTCACTTGCTCGCTTGATCCGCTGGTCCCACTTCGTCGTGAACGACCTGTTCATACCAGGCGCGATGATACCTCGCCGCCCACCAGCGCGGGACGTCGCCTCGGATGATCGACCCGAAGGCGCCGCGCTCGACCGCCGTGCCCATGTAGACATGGATCATGAACAGGGCGATCGTGAGCAGAGCGGCGATCGGGTGCACGATGATGGCAATGAGCCGCAGGGCGCGCAGGTTCCAGGGAATCCAGTGCGGCTCCCAGAGGATCAGGCCGGTGAGGAGAAGAATGATCCCGCACCAGAGGAAACCCCAGAAGAGGGCCTTCTGGCCGGCGTTGAACCTTCCTTCGGACGGAAGCTCGTCGTCCTCGTTGCGGATGTAGTGCCGCAGCTCGCGCCACCACTGCTTGTCGTTCTCCGTGGTGTGCATCTGCGCGCTCCAGACGCCATACATCCACAGGACCGCCACGGTGAAGATCAGGCCCACCCAGGGGTGCAGCGCGCGGGAGATCGTAGGGCCGCCCACGATGAAGGCGAGCCAATATAACCAGGGGGACCAGAAGGACAGGCCGGTGATCAGCAGGTAGACGTAGGATGCCCCGGCCATCCAGTGCATGAGCCGCTCGCGGAACGTGTATCGGAGCACTCGCCCGTTCGGAAGAAGGTAGGAATTGCTCATGGCTGTTTTCCCTCGCGAGGAATCTCTTCTTCTTTCTCGACGGTCTTCGGCCCGAAGCGCAGGTAGTGCACGAAGATTCCGACGGCGCCGCCGATCATCGCCAGGTTGCCGAGCCACTTGAGCGGCCTCTTCCACAGCCGGACCGTCCAGGGGACCCGCGGGTCCTTGGGCAGGCCGCCGTAGGCTTCCGGGTTGGTGGCATCGTGCAGGACGTAGAGGACGTGGGTGCCGCCGACGCCGGAAGGATCATACACACCCGCATTGGGGAAACCTGAATGCTCGCGGAGCTGCTGCGCGCGGTTCTCGGCCAGCTCTTTCATCTCGTCCTTGGTGCCGAAGTGCAGGCAGCCGGTGGGGCAGGCCTTGATACAGGCGGGCTCCAAGCCTTCGCTGACGCGGTCCGAGCAGAGCGTGCATTTGAACACCTTGCGCGAGGTGGGGCTGAATTTCGGGATGTTGAACGGGCAGCCCGTCATGCAGTACCCGCAGCCGATACACGCGTCCTGCTGGAAATCGACGATGCCGTTAGCGTACTGGACGATGGCGCCGTCCGCCGGGCAGGCGATGAGGCAGCCTGGCTCTGCGCAGTGCATGCACTGGTCCTTGCGCATCAGCAGCATCAGGTTGCCGCCCTCGGGCTCGTATTCGTTGAACTTGATCAGGTTCCAGAAGTTCCATGTCGTCTCGGGCATGGTCTGGTAGCTGTTGTCGAAGACCGTCTCGCTGAACGAAAGCCCGTTCCATTCGAGGCAGGCGACCTCGCAGGCCTTGCAGCCGATACAGGTCGTGGTGTCGACCAGCTTGGCAACTTCCAGATCCCGCTTCAAGCCGGCGCCGGGGACGGGGCCTGCGTGACCCGAGATCCTGATGACTTCCAGATTGGCCTGGCTCATGCTGGTGCCCTCATGCCTTCTCGATTTTTACGAGGAAGCCCTTGAACTCGGGGGTGTAGGCGTTGGGATCGAAAACGGTCGGCGACAGCCGGTTGACCAGCGTCCTGTCGTTCCTGCCTTCGTCCTCGGCGATGCCGCGGTAGCCCTGGTGGATCGGAATGCCGATCTGATACATCTTCCTGCCATCGATCAGCATGGGCTTGATGCGGCGCGTGACGAAAGCCTTGGCAACGTAGTAGCTCCGCGCGCTCGTCACCTTCACCTTGTCTCCGCCCTGGATCCCCAGCTCCGCCGCCAGCTCGACGGGGATCTCGACGAACGGCTCGGGGATGAGCTGCACGTTGACCGGATTGTTCTTGGTCCAGTAGTGGTAGTGCTCGGTGAGCCGGTAGGTGGTACAGATCACGTTGAGCTCGCCGCCCGTCTTGGCGTATTTGTCGGCCTCCGTGTTGAATTTCTTGACCACGGGGTTGGTCGATTGCTGCGGATGGAACAGGTTCTGCACCGGGCTTTCGATCGGCTCGTAGTGCTCCGGGAACGGTCCGTCCGCGAACAGGGCGAGCGGCGCGAAGAGGCGCCCCACGCCGTCCGCATTCATGATGAACGGCCCCATGTGCTCGTCGGGACGGGATTCCGGCTTGAAGTCGGGCACGTCGTTGCCCATCCACTTCTGCGCGGCCTCGTTCCACCACACCTGCCGCCGTTCGGGGTCCCAAGGCTTGCCGGCTGGATCGCACGAGGCGCGGTTGTAGAGCACACGGCGGTTGGCCGGCCACGACCAGGCCCAATTGGGATAGATGCCGAGGCCGGACGGGTCCTCCGTCCCGCGGCGCGCGAGCTGCGGGCCGGCCTCGGTCCAGCACCCGCAATAGATCCAGTTGCCGCACGCGGTGGTGCCGTCGTCCTTGAGCAAGGCGAAGCCGGGGAGCTGCTGGCCCGCCTTGATCTGTTGTCCGGTCTTCGGGTCTTCGAGGTCGGCCAGCGCCTTGCCGTTGACCTCCTTCGCCAGCTCGGAGAGCGACGGATGCAGCGGATCGGTGTAGGACCAGGTGAGGTTCAGGATGGGATCGGGGAATTTCCCGCCCTCCTTTTGATACAGCTCCCGCACCTTCAGGAAGATCTGCGCGACGATGTCCTGGTCCAGCCGCGCCTGCCCTGGAGGCGGCAGCGCCACGTTTTTCCATTGCAGCCAGCGGGACGAGTTGGTCATCGAGCCGTCTTTCTCGGCGAACCCCGCGCACGGCAGGCGGTAGACGGTCGTATTGATCTTCCGCATTTCCTCCTTGGTGATGCCCGGCGCCATCCAGAACTCGCTCGTCTCGTCCGGATAGATCTCGCCGACGACCAGCCAGTCGGCTTTCTTCAGGGCTTCGATGTTCTTCTGCGAGTCCGGGCCGATGGCCACGCCGTTCATGCCGAAAGCGAAGATTCCCTTGACGGTGCCGCGGTACATGTTGTCCCAGATCTGGGTCCACGAGTAGTTGCGGTCCACTTTCGGCAGATAGTGGAAGGCCCAGTCGTTGCCCTGATTCGCCGCGTCGCCGTACATCGCCTTGAGGAAGGAGACAGCGAACTTGGGCGTGTTGCTCCAATAATTGAACGATTCCCACTCCGAGGGCTTGGAGGAGGTCGGGGTGATGCGCTTCGTGTACGCCGCGAAGTCCGTATCCGCGGGGGCCGGCACCTTCAGATAGCCCGGCAGGTTGTCGTAGATGCCGGCCATGTCCGTGGCGCCCTGGATGTTGGAATGCCCGCGCAAGGCATTGACGCCGCCACCGGCCCGTCCGACGTTGCCCAGGAGCAGTTGGAGGATGGCCGCGGTGCGGATGATCTGTGAGCCGAACGTGTGGTGTGTCCAGCCGACCGCGTAGATGATCGTCGCGGCCTTCTTCATGTCGCCGCCCTTGCGCACGGAAGTGAACAGATCGGCGGCCTTGAGGAACTGCTCCTTGGGGATGCCGGTGACGCGCTCGACCATCTCCGGCGGATAGCGTGAGTACTGCCGCTTGAGCAGCTGGAAGACGCAGCGCGGGTGCTGGAGCGACAGGTCGTAGGCCACGTTCGGCGGCAGGCTGGCCGGCGGAGCGCCCGCGCTGCCTTTGCCGCCGACGACGGCCTCGGTGGGATAGAAACCTTTCGGTGCTTCAGCTCCGCCGCCCGTGCCGGTCGCGCCGGGAGAGGACGCGTCATGGTGCGGCGAGCCGGCGGAACCGGCGCCGCCCGCGGCAGACCCGCCGGACCCGTTCGCCGGCTGCGCCGGCGCCTGGCCGGTGACGTTGCCGCCTTCCTCGTAGTTCCAGGTCGACTTGTCGTACACCTGCGTCTCGGAATTGAAACCTGAATACAGCCCGTCTTCCGGCAGCTTGAAGCCTTCCTTCACGAGGAACGAGGCGTTCGTGTAGTGGAGGAGGTAGTCCTTGGCCAGACGGTCGTTGGCGATGGCGTAGTTGATCAGTCCGCCGACGAACGCGATGTCCGCGCCGGCGCGGATCTGGAGGAACAGATCGGCGGTGGCTGCCGTGCGCGTGAAGCGCGGATCCACCACGATCATCTTGGCATTGCGGACGCGCTTGGCCTCGATCGCCCATTTGAAGCCGCACGGGTGGTTCTCCGCAGGATTGCCACCCATGATCAACATCATGTCGGTGTTCTTGATATCCGTGTAGCCATTGGTCATGGCCCCGCGCCCGAATGATGGTCCCAAACTTGAGACCGTGGGGCCGTGTCAGACCCGGGCCTGGTTCTCCAGGTAGCAGACCCCCAGGCTGCGCATTGTCTTGACGACCAGGTAGTTGAATTCGTTGGTATCCGTGCAGCCGCCGGTCCAGGCGATCCCTTCGCAGCGGTTGACCGTCCGTCCCTGCTCGTCCTTCTCCACGAACGACGCGTCGCGGGTCTTCTTCACCCAGCGGCCGATCTCGTCGAGGGCGGTGTCCCAGGAGATGTCCTCCCAATGATCGGAGCCCGGCCGGCGGACCTGCGGTTTCATGAGGCGCCGCGGGTTCAGGATGTCCTGCTGGAGAGAGGCCCCCTTGGGGCACAGCGTCCCGCGATTGATCGGATGGTCGGGGTCTCCCTCGACGTGGACCACCTGAGGAGTGACGTTCTTGGCCTTGTCGCCCAGCGTGTAGATGAGCACTCCGCAGCTCACGGAGCAGTACGGGCAGGTCGAGCGCGTCTCGGTGGCGCGCGCGATCTTCAGTGTGCGGAGCTGGGCGTAGGCGGGAGCCAGGTCGAAGCCGAAGACGGTGGCAGCCAGGCCTCCGATCGTGCCGGCCTTCAGGAAGTCTCTGCGGGTGGGATTCATCGTTCCACCTCCTTACGTGCCGAGCAGTCATCTACCATAGGGGGGGCAGGTTTGGCAAACGTCCCGCCTCCGCGCGACTGGCGCTGAGGTAGCGATTCCGACGCCTGACGTGTCTGAAGGGGGTGAAGGGAGGCCTCCTGTGAAGACCTCGGCTTGGAAGGTGGTCGCGTTGATGTCGCTGCTCGTGGGTTGCGGGACGGCACCCGAGGCTTCCCAGCGGGCGAAGCCGCTGGAGATCCCGCCGGCCTCGGCAGTCGAAGGCCTCCACCTCACGCTCTTCTACCTGACCGACGAAGCTGGAATCTGGCCATGGAACCAGAGCGACCATCCGTGGCGCTACCAGGACAATGCCGCGCCCGACGTCAACGGCCGCCAGTGGATCGAGAAGGTCCTCGACGAGCTCCGGCGGCTCAGCGCGGGCAGCTACTACACCTCGCTGGGTGAGACTCCTCCCCAGGAGTATTCCGTGGGGTTGCACGGATACGACGAGCTCAAGGGCGTGATCTGGGTGGGAGCAGGGTGGCTCGGAGGAGTGGACACCCTGACGGACAAAAAGGGCACGCGCGTTGCCCGCTACCGCAGGCTCAGTCCGGAGGAGTACGCCAGGCTCGCCGCGGTGCTGCGGGAAGCCATCCTCTCTCAGGAGCAGCGGAACATGAGCTGGAAACCCGCCGAACCGAACGAGCCTGTACGGCCCGGTGACTTTTTGGGCTGGTGGTGAGTCTAAGCAGTGTGAGGGTTCCAAGACCGGGGCCCCGCATCGCTCAGGGAGGAGGTCCTCCATGTCCCGAATCACCACGCTGCTCAGCCTGCTCGGCCTCGCGGCGGCAGCTCTCACCGGCGGCCTTGCGGTGGATCCACCACGCTCCGGCGACGTCCGGCCCGGTGCCGCCGATGCCGTGCGTGCTGCCAATACCGCCGGCGCCTCAACGGGTGCCCATTTCGTTCCGGCTTCGTTCCGGTTCCAGAAGACCTTCGAGGAGCCGGAGACCGATGAGGCCGCTCCGATCGGCCTGACGGCGTCGGATGGCACGGGCCTCGCCCTAGATCGGA
>JADMIO011419603.1_pt1 | contig 14303 bp, 14 predicted proteins | sample 8958161 | NCBI WGS metagenome assembly JADMIO01 (sample SAMN16585339, study PRJNA669376) | soil metagenome | isolation source: Crop rotation soil | place: USA: Cullars Rotation, Alabama | collected 2011 | reverse complement strand
AGCGGCGCGCATTGCCCGCTTGAACAGAATTCACCGCTTACTGTCATTTTATCAGGAGGTCTGACGATGATGCGACTGAACCGTGTCGCCGGTCTTGCATTGCTTGCGGGTCTGGCTATGGCCATTGGTGCGGGGCCGTCATCGGCCGCCGAGCAGCATGTGCCGGGAGCCAAGAAGATTGGCCAGCCGAGCCACCAAGGCCCAATTCCGTCACTCGCGGTTCTCAATTCGAAGGGCGCGACGCTTGAAGGCAACAAGCTCACGCTGACGGGCATTCTGCCCAATTCGATCATTTTCGCCGATCGTCCATATCGCTCCGCCGGCCATGTTCTGACATCCCGATTCATCGAAGATGAATGGGGCGAGGGCAGCGACAGCTTCGCAAAGGATCCGCCCAATGCGACGATCTCGGTGCTCGGCGATGATGGCACGACGGTCGACGATGCCGTGGTCGTTCTGAAATCGCCCAAGCTCGAAGGCGACAATCTGACTTTCGAAGTGACCGTGCTTGAAGGCGACCTCGCTGGCGCCAAGGGCTCGGCTGCTCTGTTCATCGACTGGTTCGCCGTTCACGGTGGCGGCTATGGCTACCATCATGGTGCTTGGTACGGCGCAGGTGCGGTCGCGGGTGCAGCGGTTGCCGGCGCTGCGGTGGGTGCGGCGGTTGCTTCCTCGCATCCCTATTATCCGCCGCCTTGCGGCTATTACCCCTATCCGCCCTGCTATTGAGTTGGGCTTGCACTACTTCCTCTCCCGCTTGCGGGAGAGGAAAGGGGCCCATTGCGAAGCAATGGGAAAGGTGAGGGGGCGCATCGCTTCCATCCCCTCATCTCCCCCAAGCCGCTTCGCGCCTTGGGTCCCCTTCTTCTCCCGCAGGCGGGAGAAGACGCGAGAACGCTTCACCTCTCTCCCACCAACCCCGCGCGATAGACGCTTGGCGCAAGCCCCGTCCATTTCCGGAAGGCGCGCGTGAAATTCGCCGCATCCGAATAGCCAAGCTCCTGCGCGATATCGGTGACTTCGATCCCGCGATCTTCGAGAAGATTGCGTGCAAGTGTAAGTCGCGTCGCCGCAACGAGTTCGGAGTAGTCGAGGCCGCGCTCCCGCAGGCGGCGTTGCAGGGTGCGAGAACCAAGCCCGATCACTGCTGAAATATGATCGATGCCGATCATGTCGTTGCGCATATAGGTCGCGATCACTTGCCGGATCGAATCGACGAAGTTATCGGGCGGTGCGCCCGCGGCGAGACTCATGACATCATCGGGATTGCTGCCATTGTGATCGACCTGCCGCATCGGACGGCCCAGCAGTAAGCGATCGCAAACGATCGCAGCGACAGAACTTTCGCGCAGTCTCACGCCGAGGCTCTCATAGATTGCCGGATCATCGACGCCCCTCTCGAGATGAATTTCCGAAGGCCGCCAATGCGCACCTGCCGCTTGCCGCATCAGATCGATGATCATCAGCATCGTGAACTGATTGCCGTATCTGCGGCCTTCGCCGGCCATGCGCGGCAGGTGATGGCAGATGCGCGCTTGCCCTTGCCAGCGATCGACCCAGATGCGCTGCCCGGAATTGAAGAGCGGTATCAGCCGTGACGCCTTGTCGAGTGCGATATTGAGGCTCGCCGACTGGATGAGGATTTTTCCGAAAAGGCCGAGCCCTGAGACATGCGACTGAGCCGCCGCGCGCAGGCCCAGATCGTCGAGGCCTTCAGCCTTGGCATTGCGGTCGAGGAAATTCAGAAGATGCGTGAGCGGTAAGAGGTTCTCGGGATTTTCGAGCATCTCCAAAGGAATGCGGGAGTGGTCCAAGCGTCGCTCGATCGGCGTACCGATTTGGCCAAGCACGTTCAAGAAAGGCACAAACGCACTGACCCGTACGAGAGGTATCGGGTTCACGCAACGCTCCCGGAAGTTTGGTTAAATCTACTCCCCTGTCGTGAAATGACAAGCGCGTCGCATATTGCGGTGATATGCGACCGCATGGCGCGAACCGGGTTTGTCCCGGCAACGCGCGTTGATCTGCGTCAAGGATGAAGGCCCTTTTTGGGCGCCTTATCGCGCGGATTGCAGGGAGGACACCCGATGCGCTTACGCGAACTTCTGCTCGCATGCCTTGCTATCTGTGTTGTCACATCGGCGACGGCCGCCGCAGCCCAGGAAATTACCGGCACGCCGGGCTCGCCCGATGCCACGACCACCATTGACGGGCGCTATCTGCCGAATCCGCCGGCGCCCTTCGGCGGCAAGGTCGGCCTGACCACAAAAGATTCGACGCCCTATTGGCCGCCGCAGATCGTGCCGCCCAAGGGCGCACCCAACATCCTTCTCATCATGACCGACGATGCGGGATACGGCGTCGCCGGCACATTCGGCGGCGTCATTCCGACACCGGCGCTCGACCGCGTCGCGCAAATGGGTTTGCGCTATACGCAATTCCATTCCACCGCCCTGTGTTCGCCGACCCGTGCCGCGCTGATCACCGGGCGCAATCATCATTCGGTAGGCTTCGGTGTCGTTTCCGAACAGGCGACGGGCTATCCCGGCTATGATTCGATCCTCGGCGTCGATAACGCCACGATCGGCAATATTCTCAAGCAGAATGGCTATGCGACCTCTTGGTTCGGCAAGAACCACAATACGCCCGCCTTTCAGTACTCGACCGCCGGGCCATTCAACCAATGGCCGGTCGGCATGGGCTTCGATTACTTCTACGGCTTCATGGGCGGCGATTCGAGCCAGTGGCAGCCCTATCTCTTCCAGAACACCACGCAGATTTTTCCGTGGCTCGGCAAGCCCGGCTACAATCTGATCACCGATGAAGCCGACAACGCGATCGATCATATCAAGCAATTGAATGCGACCGCGCCGGACAAGCCCTTCTTCGTCTATTACGTACCCGGCGCTACTCATGCCCCGCACCATCCGCCCCCGGAATGGATCGAGAAATTCAAGGGCAAGTTCGACATGGGCTGGAATGCCATGCGCGATCAGATTTTCGCCAACCAGAAGCGCCTGGGCGTGATCCCGCAGAATACGCAGCTTACTCCGTGGCCGGATGATCTGCCGAAATGGGATACGCTCGATGCCGACAGCAAGAAATTGTTTGCGCGTCAGGCGGAAGTCTTTGCGGCCTATGCCTCATACTCCGATCACGAGATTGGCCGTGTCATCCAGGCGGTTGACGATCTCGGCAAGCTCGACAACACCTTGATCATCTATATCGAAGGCGACAATGGAACCAGCGCCGAAGGCTCGACCCTGGGCACGCCCAGCGAGGTGATCACACTTCAGGGGCTGACCGTTCCGGTCAAGGACCAGCTCAAATTCTACGACGTGTGGGGATCGGATCAGACCTATCCGCACATGTCGGTGGCCTGGTCATGGGCCTTCGACACGCCCTTCAAATGGACCAAGCAGATTGCTTCGCACTTCGGCGGCACGCGCCAGGGCATGGCGATGTCGTGGCCGGCGCGCATCAAGGATGCCGGCGGCATTCGCACCCAGTTCCATCACATGATCGATATCGTGCCGACGATTCTCGAAGCCACCAGGATACCGGCGCCCGTGATGGTCGATGGCGTGCAGCAGAAGCCGATCGACGGCGTCAGCATGGCTTATACATGGGACAAGGCCAATGCCGATGCTCCTTCGGCGCGCACGACCCAGTATTTTGAGATGTTCGGCAATCGCGCCATCTATCACGACGGCTGGATCGCCGCGACCACGCCGCCGCAGCCGCCCTGGCTCATGGGGCAGGCGAAAATGCCGGATGTGCTCAACGGCTACAAGTGGGAGCTCTACAATCTCAACGAGGACTTCTCGCAGTTCAACGACCTTGCCGCAACGATGCCGGACAAGGTCAAGGAGATGCAGGAACTCTTCTTGACGGAGGCCGCAAAGTACAATGTCCTGCCGCTCGACAATGATGTGTTGCAGCGTTTGATGACGCCGAGGCCTAGCGCCACGGCCGGCCGCAATGTCTTCATCTATAGCGGCGAGTTATCGGGCATTCCGACAAGTGATGCGCCGAGCATACTCAACAAGTCCTACACCATCACCGCCGAGATCGATGTGCCGGCTGATGGTGGCGACGGCATGCTGGTAACCATGGGCGGGCGCTTTGGCGGCTACGGCTTCTATTTGCTCAAAGGCAAGCCGGTATTTCTGTACAACATGCTCGATCTTGCCCGCTTCCGCTGGGAGGGCGATGCGCCATTATCGCCCGGCAAGCATAGCGTCGTGTTTGACTTTACCCCTGATGGACCCGGATTAGGGAAGGGCGGAACCGGTGTTTTGAAGATCGACGGAGCGCAAGTGGCGAGCCAGTCGATCCCGCACACGATCCCGTTCATCATGCCCTGGGACGAGACCTTTGATATTGGCGTCGATACCCGGACCGGGGTCAATGATGCCGACTATCAATTGCCCTTCCGCTTCACCGGAACCATCGATAAGCTCACGGTCGCACTGAAACCGTAAGCGCGAAAATGGCCGGGAGAGATCGCCGTGTCGCAGCACAAGGGCCTGATCTGGGCGATGACGGTGCTCGAATTGCTGGCGGGTCTCGGATTGCTATTGCTGCCGGGCTTCGCCCTCAATGTCTTGCTCGGCACGCCCGATCCGGCCCCGGAAGCCCTGGGCATAAGCCGCCTCGCCGGCGTGGCTCTTATCGCAATTGGTGTGATGTGCCATTCGGGTGCGGTTGGCCCGGTGTCGTGGTGGGTGCTCGCCGGCATGCTCGTCTACAATGTTGGCGCGACGGCTGCGCTCGCCTATGTCGGCGCTGGGCTTGGTCTGTCCGGACCATTGCTATGGCCGGCCGTGCTGCTCCATGCCGGCCTCACGATCTGGGTATTGATCAGTCTACAGACTGTCGCCTATCCTTCAAAAACTGAACACTGAGAAGTCAAACGGGAGAAATCAAACGATGACTGGTAAATTTTTGGCGAGCGTAACGGGCGGCGTTTTTGCCCTCGCGCTGACGGCGTCCATGGCTCAGGCCGATAACGTCCAGGCAGGCTTCCTGCATTGCGACGTCTCTGCGGGCGTCGGCCTGTTCTTCACCGAGAAGCAGGCGATGAAATGCGTCTTCAAGCCCTTGGGTGGAGGTCCGGAGGATTTCTATTCGGGCACCATCCAGGAGGTTGGCATTGCGCTCGGCGGCACCGAGAAGGGCGTCCTCATCTGGTCGGTGCTGTCGGCACAGAAGGGCGTTCCGATGGGAGCTCTGGCCGGCCAGTATACGGGCCTCGGCGCCAATGCCTCGGTCGGCGTCGGTGGCGGTGAGAATGTGCTGCTTGGCGGCAACAACCAGGCCTTCATGCTGCAACCCGCGTCCTATGAAGGTCAGGTCGGGCTCAATCTCGCCGTCGGCGTGACGACGATTACCCTCTCGGCGCAGTAATAGTCGCATTTCGGACGATTCAAGTCGAATGGTCGGAATTATCCATCGGTGGAAGATGTGACGGCACGACATTGCCAACATCCGCGGTACGCGGCAGTCTGGTCGTTGGTATTTTTGGCATCCGAAGGATGTCTGAACCTGGGGCGGCGCACTTCTCCAGGAGGCACCAATGAGTTACGTGCTCACCGCGGGCTCAAACCCGATCTTTGCGACCGACGCGACTTCAGTTTATTCGACGAGTGTCAAGTATGATTCGCCTCATGGGATTATCCTTTGGCGGCGCATCGACGGTACGGCGTGGACAAGGGAACCTCTGCTCGACACCGTGGCCACCGCTGCAGAGGCGGCCGAGCTTGAGAAAAGAGGAAAACGCAAGACACCCGATCTCATGGCCGGTCAGTTCGTCGAGTATGGAATGCTTGGCGAGTCTTCACTCGACCCTAACACGGCAGATTTCAAGATCGGAAGATTCCTTGCCTATCTTGTCATCGACGTCCTTCTCAAATCTACCACTTTGGTCGATCCAAAGCCCGACACGGGGCTTTTTCCGGGCGGTACCTTCGTGCGCAAGCGCGTCGCGACGACAGTCAAGACGCGCCTCAGGATGCAGGTTGGCCGGGACTCGCCCATCGCGCTATCGAACGGTTTCCTCATGCTGCTGGATCCCGTCGCGACCCGAACATCCGGCCTCGACATGGTTCACGATGTCGACGCGGATCCCCTCGTTTCGGGGACTTCCTATGTCGCCGTAACCTTGCTTATAGCGGAGACGGGAGCGTGGCAGGTCATCGCCGAGAATTTCAAAACCAAGCAACGCAAGGTCACGATCCAGTTCAAGAAGTTCAAGGTCCTGAACGACGGTGATGAAGACCCGTGGGGGCAGGGCGACGAGGTTGAGATATGGTTCCGTGCTTACGACGGCAGCGAAAAAGTGAAGGAGTTCAAATGGGGCCCAGGCCAGATCACCGACGTAGGTCCGGCAAGCGAGGTCTTGGTGAACTTTTCGGATGTCGTCATTGGCCCCGAGGAACTCAAAGGCAATGATCCGGGCGTCGGTCTTGGACTCTATGCGGTGGAGAAGGACTATTTCTTCTGGATTCCGTCCACGGATGAAGCGGAGTTTTCACGCATCACCCGCAATAACCAGGGGCCGTATGACGTCAACGACCCTCTGGGATACTCCACGGTCAAGCCATTTGTGTTCCCGACCGGTCGTGGCAAGGAAATCGTATCTCCAACGCAGTCCGAGACGAATTTTGAGGTCACGGCGTCTCGAAAGGATAATGACGGCCACCTTCAGCTCAGTGCCAAGGTACGCCACTTGGTGGAGTACGTGTGAGCGCAGCGCCGGCGCGCTAAGCTTGACCGGACGCCTTCGGGCGGAGGGCGTCCGGGATGTTTGAAACGCTGTCGCCCGACCGCTTGTCGCAAGCGATCACCCATGCGATCGCGCCGGCCTTCGTGCTCGGCGCGGTCGCGGGCTTCACCTCGATTCTCTCGACACGGTTGGAAACCATCATGACGCGCCTGCGCGCGCTCAATGCTCTTCCCGACAAGGGTCACGAAAAGTCGCATTTGAAAGCCGACATTCCCCGCTTGAAGCGCCGCGCCAAATTGACCAACCAGGCGATCCTCTTCGCCGTTATCAGCGGCGTGATCGTCGCCGCCTTGCTCGTTATCGCCTTTGCATCGGTCTACGCGGGGATCGAACATATCTACGGCGCCGGGGTCATGTTCATGATCGCGCTGCTCTATCTCGCTGCATCGCTCATCACCTTCGCTTTCGAAGTGAGGATCGCGCTCAGCGAATACGATCACCACAACCCAACTTAACCCTAACCCGAACCCTATTGATTCAGAATTGGAGGTTTCCATGAATAGAAGAACTTTTGCGCTGCTTGCACTGCTTGCGGGCTCGACCCTGCTGACGCCGCACTCATGGGCGGACGCCGCGACGCTCACTGCCGAAGACGCCCAGTCGATCGCCAATGATGCCTATGTATACTTCTACCCCTTGATCACCATGGACATCACCCGCAAGCAGCTGACCAACACGGCGCCGGAGCCGGGCGGCATTGGCGGTCCGATGAACCGGTTTGCGAATATCGCGACATTTCCGACCGCTGACATGAAGGTGGTGGTGCGGCCCAATTTCGATACGCTCTATTCCAGTGGCTGGGTCGATCTTACCAAGGAGCCGGTGATCATATCGGCGCCCGATACCGATGGCCGTTATTACTTGCTGCCGATGCTCGACATGTGGACTGATGTTTTTGCTTCGCCGGGATGGCGCACGACCGGCACCGAAGCTGGCGAATTCCTGCTGACTCCACCCGGCTGGACCGGCACGGTGCCGGACGGCATGAGCCATATCCCAGCGCCGACGCCCTATGTCTGGATCATCGGGCGCACCAAGACCGATGGCCCGTCGGATTACGCAGCCGTCAACAAGATCCAGGATGGCTACAAGATCACGCCCTTGTCGCAATGGGGCAAGACGCCGGTGGTGCCGGAAGTGAAGGTTGATCCTTCGATCGACATGAAGACTCCGCCCAAGGTCCAAGTCGACACCATGTCGGGAGAAAAGTACTTCGCCTATGCGGCCGAGCTCTTGAAACTGCATCCGCCGCATATTACCGATCAGCCGATCATCGCGCGCCTGAAGTCGATCGGCTTCGAGCCGGGCAAGGATTTCGACCCCGCTGCTGCCGATCCGGCGGTGCAGAAGGCGATCCAGGCCGCGCCGGCGGCTGGGCAGCAATTGATGAAATGGAAGGTTCCTACTTTGGCGCGTATCGCCAATGGTTGGTCGATGAACACCGACACCATGGGCGTCTATGGCAATTATTACTTGAAGCGCGCCATCGTCTCGCAATTGGGGCTTGGCGCCAATCTGCCGGAGGATGCGATCTATCCGCTCAATCTTGCCGACAGCAGGGGCCAGGCGCTTGACGGCGCCAACAAATACACCCTGCATTTCGACAAGGGCGCGACGCCACCGGTCGATGCCTTCTGGTCGGTCACGCTCTATGACAGTGAGGGCTTCCAGGTCGCCAATCCGTTGAACCGCTTTGCGGTCTCAAGCTGGATGCCGTTCGCCTATAATCCCGACGGGTCGCTCGATCTCTATTTCCAGAATGAGAGCCCCGGCGCCGATAAGGAGCAGAACTGGTTGCCGGCACCCAAGGGGCCTTTCAATCTCACCATGCGGCTCTATGCGCCGCAGTCCGATGCCTTGACGGGCAAATGGAACCCGCCCTCGGTGGTGAAGGAGGCCACACCGACACTGCTGCCGACCCAGTGAGCGGCAAGTTGCTTTCCTAAGAAACAAAACCCAAGATAGAAATCGACGCCAGGGCCCAATTTTGGGCCTTGGAGCGTTTTCAGGCCGCCCAGGCTAGGGGGATACCGGCCCGACCTAGGAAGCCATTCAGCGGCCATCTATGGGCGACTGAGGGCCTGTCTGGTCGGCGACGTTCCTATTCCGTTCGAAATCGCCCATTTAGCTACCTAAGGTTGCTTATCAAGGCGCTTCCATCGCGAAGAAGTTGATCCAGCCCTGCTGCATGAGCTGCGCTTGCGAGGCAGGATCGAGGGTGATCGTCTCGCTACCGCCGGGCGGCAATTGCAACACCGAGTCCGTGTAGGAGGGGTCGGCATCTGCCGCGACATTGCTCAAATAGAACTTCGCCATGTTGGGAAGGTCGTTCGTCACCGTGATCGAGAAGGTCACCTGCATGGTGCCGGTGTCGCCGCCTTGCTGGAAGACGGGCATCTTCATGAGTTCGGCCTTTGCCGCCTCGAGCTTCGCAAGATTGAGGAACAGTCCGACCGAGAGCACGCCCTGGCGCTTGCCATGCGGGAACACTGCAAAGCGCGCGAGATCGTCATTCAGCACTTCCTCGACCACGGTCTGCGGATTGGCCGCACCCGCCGTCTTGACGAGATTGGTCGTGATCTGGAACACGCCGGTCGATTCCCCGCCGGCTGTGTCGCGCTTGGTGCAACTCACCGGCTGAATGGGAACATCGCTGCTCCCCAGCGCCCGGATCGCCATGGCGCCTTCATCCTGGCACCAGGCCTTGGATGCGAAAGTCGCGGTGATCGTCGCATTGATCGGTGCCGGAGTGCCGGTCTGGGCGGTGTTCTTGATATCGAAGGCGCGCATCGGCGTGTTGGCTTCGAACTGACAGGCGGCAAGCAGGCTGGCGCTCGCGATGACCAGCGCAACACGGCGAAGAAAGGACAAGTTCATGGATATCTCCGAGTGAGGAAGGAAATGGATATAGCCGCAAGTTATCGGGAATATTGCGGTTCGAAGGTGGTAATTGCGCCGACTGGTTAGCAACACTTCCTGAAATTCTGCAAGCGTCCGTGGCGATTAATTTGCCCGCCGCCGGTGCTATGTCCTAGAAAAGTAAACGGAACGGGATTCGAGCGTGCCGGGGGAAAGCGTATGTTGAAGACAATTGCATCGACGGTCGTAGCGATGCTGGCGATGGCGGGCGTAGCGAAGGCCGCCGATATTGCACCGCCGCCGGAAGTGGAAAGCGGATGGCAATTCGAGGCGGCGCCTTATGGCTGGCTCGCCGGTCTCAATGGCAAGGCTGCGCAATTCGGTATTCCCCCGCAGGATATCGATATCTCGATAAGGCAAGTACTCGACAATCTCGATATCGGCTTCATGGGGTTGGTCCAGGCCCGAAACGAACGCTTCTCGGCCTTCAGCGATCTCGTCTACGCCAAGCTTTCCGCTTCGATCGGCACGCCGCATGGCATTCTCGCCGATAAGATCGAGGTCTCCACCGAGACATTGATGTGGACGTTGGGTGCGGCCTACAGCGTCTATTACGATCCCGACGTCGCCAATTTCGATCTCGTCGTGGGTGGCCGTCTGTGGTCGCTCGACACCGAGGCCAAGATCAAGGGCGGCCTCTTCGGCGGCAACAGTTTCGACGACGGCCAGAGCTGGGTCGATCCCTTGGTGGGTGCCAAGGGCCGCGTCTCCTTGAGCCCCGATTTCTTCATGACGGGCTGGGCCTTGTTCGGTGGTTTCGACATCACAAACGACAAGCTGATGTGGGATCTCTTCGGCGGCATCGGTTATGAGTTCATGCCGGGGACTTCGCTCATTGCCGGCTATCGCGCGGTAAGCGTCGACTATCAGAAGGGCGACTTCCTCTATGACACGGTCCAAAAGGGGCCGTTGCTCGGCGTCGACATCCGGTTTTGATACTTAGTCTGAAAACCCCACGCCCTTCCTAGGCCGTCATGCCAGCGAAAGCTGGCAGGTGGATTCACATTCGAAGTGCAACAGTTGTTTGCAGAAGACCTCTGCGGGGGTTTGGAAGTCAAGGCACTTGCGCGGGGTGTGATTGTAGATGGCGATGAGGGCGTTGAAGTCTTGATCGGAGAGGGTTTGGAGATCGGTCTTTCTGGGCAGGAAGCGGCGGATGCGGCCGATGGCGTTTTCGATGCCGCCCTTCTGCCAGGGCGAATGGGTGTCGCAGAAGAAGGTCTTGAGCGCGAGATCGTGCAGGCGGAAGTGGCCTGAGAACTCAGGACCATTGTCGAAGGTGACGGTCTGGCGCATGGCGGGCGGCATGAGGGCGAAGAGTCGAATGAGGCCGTCAGCGATGATGGCTGAGGTTCGGTTTGGAGGACGCTGGGCGAGGAGGATGCGGGAAGTTCTCTCGTGGAGCGCGAGGATAGCCTGGCCGTATTTTGCGAAGAGCACGCTATCGGCTTCCCAATGACCGGGGTCGGCGCGGGTCTCGGCCGCGTCTGGACGCTGTCCGATCGGGACGCGGTTGGTGATGTAATTTGCCGGACTTCCACCCTTTCTGCCGCGATAGCCACGCTTGGCTTTGGCGCGGGGTAGATAGAATCGCCAAGTATAGTCCTGGTGGCGGGCGATCTGGGCATAGATGAAGCGGTAAATGGTCTCATGGCTGATGAGTGTGCTGCCGGTGTCGCGGGCGATGCGGCCGGCGGTCTGTTCGGGGGAGTGGCCATGGCTGAGATGGGCGAGGACGCGCTGGCGCAGGTCTTCAGAGCGGTCGAGCTTGCTGCCGGTCCAGCGTCGCACCTTGGCGCGCTGGTCGGCATAGCTTGGCTTGTACCCGACGGTTGAGCCGCGATTGCGCTTCAGCTCGCGAGCGATGCTCGATGGCGCGCGATCCACAGCTGCCGCGATTTGCCGGAGCGATCGGCCCGCGGCATGTAGGCGGGCAATCTCGCAGCGCTCTTCCAGTGAGAAATGTTTGTAACCCTGTCCCATGGCGACACCAGCATCTGGTGTTGCACTTCGTTTGTGAACTCAGGGCATCCCCTGACGCGGTGCCGTTAGCGGAGATGATTCAGGGGACCCCAGCTTTCGCTGGGGTGACGGGAATGTGGTAGAGAGCGAATTATCAAGTCTAAGTATCAATTCACCGCGCTATCGTCGCGCGCATGCTCGATATAGGCTTGGTGCTCGCGCGACAGGCGGCACGCCGCTTCGACATCGCCGGCCCTGATGGCATCGACGATCGGCTGATGGCTCTCTGCGACCGCCGTGAAGTCGATGCTGCGCCCAAGCAATGTCATGCGCGTGTGAGTCTCCACATGCAGCGACTCCCACATCTTGAGCAAGAGGTCGCTGCCTGCCGCCGCGACGATCATGCGATGAAAGGCGACGCTGTGCTTTGCCAATCCCTCGATATCGCCGCGCTTTGCCGCCTCGCGCATGCCATCGACATGCGCCTGCAATGGCGCGATGTTGCCTTGCAATCGCGGCGTCGCGATCCGCGCCGCTGATTCTTCAAGGGCGCCACGGACGAAGAAGATGTCCTGCTGCGCGGCCGCCTCATAGGCATTCACGAAGCTGCCGCGCCGCGGCTTGATGGTGACGAGGCCGGCCATTTCGAGACCCCGCAGGGCCTCCCGCACCGGGACCTGGCTGGTGCCGAATTCGGCGGCAAGCTTCAGCTCGAGCAGGCGCTCTCCGGGCAGGTAATGCCCGCTGACGATACGATTCATCAGGATGTCGCGAATGCGGGACCCGAGCAGTGCTGTGTGAGGCATGAGTCGATAGTCTATTGATTATTGATAAACGTCACATTAGCATCGTTCCAAACAACAAGCCAGATAGCACTGGCCGCAAATCGTAAGAATGGGAGGAAAGTCGAATGAGCCTAGCCCTGCACGCGGCACAGAGCCCGCGTGAGGCCTGCAGTCGGATTGCCAAGCGCGAGGCGCGATTGATCGCCGGCGGCACGCTGGTGATGAACGAAATCAACAATGACGAGACGGTCACGACGGCCTTGGTCGACCTGGCGCCGCTCAAATTGCGCAGCATCAAGGTGGCCGGTTCGCAAGTCACGCTCGGCGCGATGACGACCATGGCCGACATTGCCGCCCACCCGAAGCTCAAATTCCTGAAACCCGTGGTCGAGGCAATCGGCGGCCCCGCGGTGCGCAACATGGCGACCGTCGGCGGCAATCTCCACGCCGAGGCGCCCTATGGCGATCTGGGTGTTGCCCTTCTGGCCCTCGACGCCAAGGTGACGCTCGAGATGGCAAGGCAGCGCAAGACGCTCAAGCTCGAGGATTTCTATTCTGAGCGCGCCAAGCTCGCGCCCTATGTCCTGACTGCGGTCAGCTTCGCACTCCCGGCTGCCAATAGTTTCTTCTTCAGCAAGGCCATCCGCCGCAAGCCGGTGAGCGCATCCGTCGTCGCGATCGCAGCCCTTCTGCCGCGCAAGGGAAAGAAGCTTGCGGAACCACGCATTGCGCTCGGCGCCATGGCGCCATATCCGATCCGCGCCAGGGCGACGGAAGCAGCCCTCGACGGCAAGTCACTCGATGAAGCAACGATCGCTGCGGCTGCTGCGGTGACGACCAAGGATTGCGCCCCGCAGACCGATCCCTATGCCAGCGCCTGGTATCGCCGCGAAATCGCACCCGTCCATCTCGCAAGATTGCTCGCGAACGCGGCGAGGAAAAACTCATGAGCAAGATCCCGGTCAGTTTCGACCTCAATGGCGCCGAGATCGGTGAATTCGTCGACAGCGGCACGACATTGCTCTCATTCCTGCGCAACAAACTGGGTTTCACCGCCACCAAGAGCGGCTGCAATCAAGGGACCTGCGGCGCCTGCACCGTCTTGGTCGACGGCGCGCCGCAGCTTTCCTGCCTCGTCCTTGCAGCGCGTTGCGAAGGAAAATCGGTGACGACGCTTGAAGGCGTGATCGAAAATGGCGAACTCCATCCCTTGCAGCGCGCTTTCATGGATGGTTTTGCCGCGCAATGCGGCTTCTGTACGCCCGGCATGATCATGGCGGCCAAGGCGCTCCTCGATCGCAATCCCAACCCCGATCGTGACGACGTGATCGACGCCATCTCCGGCAATATCTGCCGCTGCACGGGCTATGAGCCGATCATCGACGCCATCCTCGTCGCTGCTGCCGAAATGCGCGGCGGCAAACGCAAATCGGCATGAGGATCGACCATGCTTGAATACAGCTCGAAATATTTCGCCGAGGAACGCAATCAGTCGCTGCATGAGGTTGGCGTCGAACGCCCGCGCTCCGACGCGCAAGGCCACGTGACCGGCCGCACGCAATATTATGCCGATCGCAATTTTCCGGGCCTCCTGCATCTGAAAATGGTGCGCAGCCCGCATCACCACGCCAGGATCAAATCGATCGATGTCTCAAAAGCCTTGAAGGTGCCGGGCGTCGTGCGCGTGCTCACCGCCGCAGATATTCCAAGCAATATCTACACGATCCTCTGCCTCATCCAGGTCGAGCCCAATGACGAACCCGTGCTCGCCTTCGACAAGGTTCGCTACAAGGGCGAGCTTTCCAGCACAGTGGGATCCGAAGCTTGGAATTCACGTGACTTGAAGTCGC
>JADMIO011000842.1_pt1 | contig 14303 bp, 16 predicted proteins | sample 8958161 | NCBI WGS metagenome assembly JADMIO01 (sample SAMN16585339, study PRJNA669376) | soil metagenome | isolation source: Crop rotation soil | place: USA: Cullars Rotation, Alabama | collected 2011 | reverse complement strand
TCGGCGAGACCAGGGTGCTGCGGACCGTCTTCGAGGGCGAAACCGTGTACGAGGCGGGGATTCCCCAAAGAGCGAATAGCGCGCCCTTTTTCAGACGGCAGACTGTGAAGCACTGAACGCAAGTCAACGAACTTGACAATTTTGCCAGAACGACACCCGCTATCTTGGCGACCGGTCATGCGACCAGGCCCGTGGCAACGGAATATCGCGCGGCCTCTTTCTTGCCTTGAACGCAACAAGCTCGCTGTGCGGCGTTATTGAGTCACCACGGCCCCATCCACAGGATTGCTGCAGGAAAAGCGATCTTCGGAAGGGACGTCGAATGAAGAATCTATTCGCTCGCGCGCTGATATCGACCGCGATGCTGGCCCTGAGCTATGCCAATGCAAATGCCCAGACGACGGGGACTGCGAGCGGGACCGACGACGCCGGGCTGGATACGATCGTTGTCACCGCGCAGAAGCGGGAACAGGATCTTCAGCAGGTCGGCATCGCCATTACCGCGATCGACGGCGGCACGGTTCAGAGCCGCAATATCACGAGCAGCGCCGATCTGGCCAGCCGCGTCGTCGGTATGGAGAATTACTCGCCCTATGGGCCCGGAACCTCAGCGAACATCGTCATTCGGGGTATCGGCGTGAACGACTTCGGCGAGGGACATGAGGCACCGATTACCACCTATGTCGACGAATTCTATATCGTCGCGGTTCCGGCGGTCGATTTTGCCCTGTTCGACATCGACCGCGTGGAAGTTTTGCGCGGCCCGCAGGGAACGCTGTTCGGCCGTAACTCGACGGGTGGTCTGATTCATTATGTGACCGCCAAGCCCAGCGACGCTTTGGAGGGATACGCAAGCGCGAGCCTGTCGCGGTTCGACACCCTCAAGTTCGAAGGAGCGGTGAGCGCGCCGGTCTCCGAGGATATCGCCGTCCGTCTGTCGGCGTTCTCCCTGCGCAGCGACGGGTTCCAGCGCCAGGTCAACCCGGCCCTCGAGCGCGGGGGACAAGCCGGCACCGATGCCGTTCGCCTGCAGCTTCGGCGCCAAGGCGACGACGGGTGGGACGTTCTTCTCAAGGGCGAATATGGGCGGCTGAAGACGGTTCATGCCTATTATGAATCGCTGACCGGCTATGTGGACAACGACACCGGCCTCGTTATCGCCGATCCGAACGGCCGCGACATCGTGGGCTATGCGGAACGCGACGGTCCCGCCGCGGCGAAAAATACAGCGTGGACCAACCGGCCCGCGCGCCTCGAATCCGAAGGCTATTCAGGGCTCCTGCGCCTTGAGAAATCATTTGGCGACACGAGCTTTACCAGCGTCACAGGATATCAGCACTACGACCGCGAGATGCTCGAGGACAGCGACGGAACGCCCAACGACATCGTCTTTGCGGCATTTCCCTATCAGGTGGATCAGATCTCGCAGGAGTTCCGGCTGTTCCATGACGGCGCGCGGACGAACTGGACCGCCGGGATTTACGCCTTGCGTTCGATCGGGAAGAATCAGCCGAGCGCCGTGTTCAACTTTCCGCTCGACCCGCCGGCTCCGGACGGACTCTACACCGGCGCTGTATTTCCGTTGTCCCTCAATGCCGACTGGCGCCTGCGCACCAACTCGATATCGGCCTTCGCACAGTTCGAGCATGAGCTGAGCGACACGCTCACTTTCATTGCCGGTGCGCGGCTCACCTACGACGACAAGAGTTTTGCCGACGCCGACAATGCGGCGTTCCGGACGTGCAGCGACGGCCAGCCGGGCTCCTGCTTCCTCGTCTCGCAGGGTGGCACGGGTACTGCCAATCCCTTCGCGCTCGATTACGATGCCTGGCTTGTTTCGGGCAAGGTCGAACTGGATTACAAGCCGAACGACGATACGCTCTTCTATGCTAGCGTATCGCGCGGAGCGAAGGCAGGGGGCTTTAACAACGGCTTCTACCCTGACGGGACCGCGCTGACCCAGATACCCTATGGCGACGAAACCCTCTACGCGTACGAGATCGGCCAGAAAGTGACGCTGCTCGATCGGAAGCTGCGTTTCAACAGCAGCCTCTTCTATTATCACTATAAGGACTATCAGGTCTTCAACTATTTCGGGCTGGTCGGGCTGATCTCCAATCAGGACGCCCGGGCCTATGGCTTCGAGACGGAGATCGAGGCGCGTCCGGCGGCCGGCATCACGCTTCACGGCTCGCTCGGATATCTCAGGACGAAGATTTACGATGTCAGCAAGGCGGCCCCGAGCGGCGCGATCGTCGTCGCGGATCGGCCGATGGCGTTCGCCCCCAAATGGAGCGGAGGCGGTGGCATCTCCTATGCAGCGTCGATCGGCGGCGGCGAAATTCTGCTCGACTGGAATTTCGATACGCGCACGTCGCGCTTCGCCGGCAATTTCGGCGATCCTGGGACCGAGCTCGGCGGTTATTTCAAGCATAATGCCTCGGTCACGCTCAAGCTTGACAGCGGTTGGGAGCTGCGGGCTTTCGTCGATAATCTGGGGAACCGGAAGAACCTGACCTACGCCGGGCCCTCTTTCGCAAGCCTCGGGATCATCCAGGCGCGCTATGCCATGCCTCGGACGGCGGGGGCATCCATCGCGTTCCACTGGTAGACGCCGCCCGAGTCAAATAGTTGACGGTTCACGTGAATATGGTACATACCGATAATGGATAGATCAGAGTCGCGCCCGGACGCACATATTCTCGCTGCGGGCGTCGTGCTCGGAGGGGAGGGGCCTGCGGTCGTCGTGAAAGACTGCCTCGACATCGCAGGCTATCCGACAGAATGCGGGAGCCGGGCCTTCGCCGATACGCCTCCGGCAAGCCGGCATTCCGACGTCGTGCGCGATCTTCTCGCTGCCAACTGCCGCATCATCGGCAAGTCCAATATGCATGAACTGGCCTATGGGGTGACGGGGCTCAATGGCTGGACCGGGACGCCTCGCAATCCGGGCTTTCCGGATCTCGTGCCGGGCGGGTCTTCCAGCGGTTCGGCGGTGGCCGTCGCCGCCGGGATGGTCTCCTTCGCCATCGGCACCGACACGGGCGGCTCGATCCGGGTCCCGGCCGCCTGCTGCGGCGTCTATGGCCTCAAGACAAGTTTCGGGCTCGTCTCGCGCCGCGGCGCACACCCCGCCGAAAGCAGCCTGGATTGTATCGGCCCGCTGGCAGCAAGCACCGACGGGCTCGTCGCCGCCATGGAGATGATCGCGCCCGGATTTCGAGCGAAACATGTCGCTGGCGTGAAATTGGGCGCCGTTGCCGTGCCCGCCGAGCCGTTCGTCGCGGCCGCCATCCGCCAGGCGGTTGCCGGTGCCGGAGCCGCAACCTGCGATATCCGCCTCCCGTCCATCAAGGATGCGTTCGACGCCGGGCTCGTGATCATGGGCGAGGAAATGGCGCGGCAATATGGTTGGCTGTGCGGCTCCGGAATGCTCGGCGCGGACGTCGAGCACAGGCTGGTCGCCGCGAAGGCGATCGCTGCCGCCGACGTCGCCCGCGCGGAAGATATCCGGCGCCTGTTCACGGCCGAGGTCGATGCCGCCCTGGAGCATGTCGACGCGCTGGTCTTGCCGACGATGCCAGGTCCGCCCCTTCGTCTCGACGAGGCCGGCGACAGCCGCGCCGCGCTGGCGATGACGGCGCTGGTCCGCCCGTTCAACCTCTCGGGTCACCCAGCCCTTGCAATACCGTTATCAGCGGTGAGCGGCATCCCGGTGAGCCTCCAGCTGGTCGGCCGGAAGGGCGATGAGGCCGGACTCTGCGCCATTGCGCGGCTTTTCGAGCAGCCCGGTCATGGATGATCCTTCTCAAGCCGAGAGCGCGGCCCGGCTTCTGCGCCTCGAGGCCGAAAGCGACATCCGCCGCCTTGTCGCGCGATATATGGAGATATGTGACGCGCTCGGGCCCCACACGCCGCTCGACGAGCTTGGCGGCCTCTTTACGCAGGGCGCCAAATGGCGCGGAGTGGGTCCGCGATATGCGGGCGCGTTCGGCGGACATGAGGGACGCGATGCCATCGTTGCGATGCTGGCGCGTTACTGCGGCCCCCCCCCGCATTTCGCGATGAACGCGCATTTTCTGGGCTCGGAGACGATCCGGGTCGAAGGGCTTTCAGCGTCTGGCGGATGGATGATGCTTCAGACATCGACCTATGCCGATGGGCGCTGCGACCTCCGGGCCGCTCGGCTTTCGCTTGGATTTGCCAACGAAGACGGGCGGTGGCGGATCGCGCGATTCGAGACCGAGAATCTTTTCAGCCGCTCGGTCGACCGGTGGGACGACGCGTCACCCGTTCCTGTTCCCGAAGATAACAGAGAGAGGACTGCAAGATGATCGAGGCGAATTTCGATCCCGAAGAACTTGTGAAGGACGACCGGGTTCATACGTCGCTCTATACGAGCGATGCGATCTTCGACCTGGAGATGGACCGGATCTTCAAGAGCACCTGGGTCTGGGTCGCGCACGAGAGCGAGGTCCCGCTCAACGGAAATTTCCGCCGTTCTTTCGTGGGACGGCAACCGGTCATCGTGTCCAGGGACCGCGAAGGCGAAATCCACGTCCTTCTCAACCGCTGCCGTCACCGGGCCGCCTCGCTCTGCGAGAAACAAAAAGGCAAAACCAGCGTCTTCGTCTGCCCCTATCACGGATGGAGCTATAATCTCGACGGCAAGCTACGCTCCGTGCCGCACGCGTCGGTTTATGGCGAGGATTTCGACAAGGCCGACTTTCCGCTCATCGCACTGCGCGTGGAAATCTATCAGGGCATGATCTTTGCGACCTTCAACCAGGACATCGAGCCCCTGGTGTCCTTCCTGGGCCCGGCGCGCAAGTGGATGGACCTGTTCATGAAGCAGGGCGCTGGCTACGGCGTAAAGGTCCTCGGCGAGCATCAGTTCCGTTTCGCGGGCAACTGGAAGATCCAGCTCGAGAACACGACGGATGCCTATCACTTTCCGATCGTACACAAGACGTTCCTCGACTCTCTCGACACTGAAACCAGCAATGTCTTCGATGTGCTCGGGCAGGGGGGATGGGTCGAGGACCTCGGCAATGGTCACAGCGTCATGGTAATGATCCCCGATCTGGTCGATCTCGAAGCGAATCTCGATGCCGACATCCCCGAGCGGTTCGAGGAACTCGCTGCCGAACTGCGCGCCGAAGGCCATGACGAGCCGACCGTGCGGCGGGTCGTCAGAGCAGTTGGCGGCAGCGGGTTCAATCTCAACCTCTTCCCGAACATCGCCTGCTCCATGGCCTTCTTTCGCGCGTTGCGTCCCTTGTCGGCCGGTGAAACCGAAATCCGCCACCTCGCGATCGGAATGGACGGCGGGCCCGAGGCCGGCAACCGCATGCGGCTTCGGCTCCATGAGCATTTCCAGGGACCGATGGGCTTTGGAACTCCCGACGACGCCGAAGGATGGGAGCGCGTTCAGCGCGGTGCCGCTGCTGGCGACAGCGAATGGATATTGGTCAACCGCGGCATCGACCCGCTCATCGGGCATGTCGCAGGCAGCAATGTCACCGACGTCAGTGCCGAGACCGGGATGCGCGCCGCCTATGGCATGTGGAAAAGGATGATGACGGCATGACCACCACCGAACATCCGGAGCAAGCCGGGCTCGCTGCTGTCACCCTGCAGGAGGCGGCCGAGTTCGTGTGGCGCGAGGCCGACATGCTCGACCGTCACGACTATCTCGCGTGGCTCGCGTTATGGACCGAAACCGGCACCTATGCGATCCCCATCGACCGGGAAGGCGATGACCTCGCAGCCTCTTTGAACGTCGTGCTCGACGATGCGGAGATGCGCACGGCGCGCGTCAAGCGGCTGAGGAGCGGGTTTTCGATGTCATCGGCGCCGCCCGCGCGAACCGTACGAACGATATCGCGCTTCGTGCAGACCGCGGACGAAGATGCAGCCATAGCGTTTCGCTGCGCGCAGCATATCGTCGAATATAAGTTCGAGCGGACGCGCATTCTCGCGGCCGATGTGAGCTACCGGCTCCTGCGCACCGGCGACGGGCTGCGGCTCGACAGCAAGATCGTGCGGCTGGTGAATTCCGACGATTATCTCTGGGGCATCGGCTATCTCCTCTAGCCGCTTCCTTCGGCCGGATCGGTCCTGATGAGGACGGGTCCGGCCGACCTTTGCTCCGCCGCCCGTACTCCGTGGTCATTCTCCGCCGAGCACCGACCGCGCCGTGGCGCGAAATCGCTCGGCGTCGGCGCTCGCGTCGCTGCGCCGCTGGCTGAGGATGATCGGCGAGGTCGCTCCCGGGTCGGCGATCTGCCGGTAAGCGATCTCCTTGTTCTGCACATGCCGCATCGATTGCGGCACCACCGCGACGCCCGACTGGGCGGCGACGAGACCTAGCGCGGTCTGGGCCTCGCGCACCTCCAGGGTCCGGGCGGGTTGGCAGCCATTGTCGCGGAAGAGCGACAGAAGCTGGTCGGCATAACTTGGACGGGGCAGGCTCGGATAGGCGATGAGCGTATGCTCGGCGAGCATCGCGAGGGTTACACGTTCGAGCGAGCACAAAGGGCTGCCTGCGGGAAGCGCGGCGACCAGCGGTTCCTCGTACAGGATCTCGCGGCGGATAGACGGATCGTCGATCCGCACACGGCCGAGTCCGGCATCGATTCGTCCGCGTTTGAGCGCGTCGACCTGTTCGAGCGTGATCAACTCGATAAGTTCGACCTCGACATCAGCGCTGCCGCCGCGAAAGGCGCGGATGATCCGCGGCATGGCGCCGTGCATGATTGATCCCACGACCCCGATCACGAACCGGCGCTGCCCGGCCGATCGGACCTGCTGCATCGACAGTCGTAGCTGCTCGACGGCGGTCAAGATCCCCACAGCTTGCTCATAGAAAAGCCGTCCCGCTTCGGTCAGCCGGATCGGACGCGTTTCTCGGTCGAGGAGCGTGATCCCGACTTCGTCCTCCAATGCCCGGATCTGCCGGCTGAGCGGGGGCTGCGCGATTCCCAGCTGCTCGGACGCGCGCGTGAAGTTCCGCGCCCGGGCGACAGCTTCAAAATAGCGGAGCTGACGAAAGTCCATGATACCTTTCCGGTATATTATTGGACCTACTTAATCTTTTCGCTCGCGCCTGCAACCGGCTATCGAAAGGCTTGAGGAGCCCGCGCAATGACGATGATCCGCCGTATCGAAACCCAGCTGATCGATGTGCCGACGATACGGCCGCATGTGCTCGCCATGACGACGATGAACGTTCAGACGCTATGCCTCGTACGTATAATCTGCGACGACGATATCGTCGGGATCGGCGAGGCGACGACGATCGGCGGTCTCGCTTATGGTCCTGAATCGCCCGAGGGCATCAAGCTTGCCATCGACACCTATTTCGCGCCGCTCCTCATCGGCCGCGATGCGGCGCGCCCGATGGCCGCGCTTGCCGCGGCGGGCAGGCAGATCGTCGGAAATCATTTCGCGCGCTGCGCTTTGGAAACGGCACTCCTCGATGCGCACGGAAAGCGTCTTTCGCTTCCGGTAAGCGAATTGCTCGGCGGACGGGTCCGCGATCGGCTGCCGGTGCTCTGGACTCTCGCAAGCGGAGACACGGCGCGCGATATCGCCGAGGCAGAAGAGATGATCGATCGCCGGCGGCACAACATTTTCAAGCTGAAGATCGGCAAGCGCGACGTAGCTGACGATATCCGGCATGTTGGCGCGATCAAGCGCGCGCTGGGCGACAGGGCATCGATCCGCGTCGATATCAACATGGCGTGGAGCGAGGTCGAGGCGCGCCAGGGACTGGCGATGCTCGGCGACGTCGGGTGCGATCTTGCCGAGCAGCCTGTGCATCGCAGCAACCGCGCGGCGATGGCCCGCCTCGCGGCGCGCTCCGCCGTCCCGATCATGGCCGACGAGGCGCTGCAGGGTCCGGCCAGCGCCTATGATTATGCGCGTTCCGCCGCCGCCGATGTCTTCGCCGTCAAGATCGAACAGTCTGGCGGTCTCCACGCCGCCCGCGCGGTGCAGGCGATCGCCGATGCGGCCGGGATCGGCCTTTACGGGGGGACGATGCTCGAAGCAGCAATAGGCTCGATCGCCTCGGCGCAGGTCTTCGCAACCTTTCCGGCACTCGCTTGGGGGACCGAATTGTTCGGGCCGCTTCTGCTCACCGAGGAGATCCTCACCGAGCCGCTTGATTACAGCGATTTTGGCCTGACTGTTCCGGCGGGCCCTGGGCTTGGTATCGCGCTCGACGAAGACCGGATCGCCTTTCTCGCGCGGGATGCCGTCCGTCCGGCGATCAGTATCCACGCGGCCCCATAGGAGACACGCTTATGCTGTTCATGGTCGAAATGAATGTGAAGGTACCGCTCGATTATGACGCGGCCCGCCTCGAGACGCTGAAGGCCGCCGAGAAGGCACGTTTCCAGGAGCTGCAGGCGGCGGGTACCTGGCGCCACATCTGGCGCGTCGTCGGGCATTACAGCAATGTGAGCATTTTCGACGTCGAGAGTGCCGCGGCCCTGCACGATATTCTGACGGGGCTCCCGCTCTACCCGTTCATGGAAATGAAAGTGACCGCGCTCTGCCGTCATCCCTCCTCGCTGCATGAGGACGACCGATGATGGTCCCGGACTTTACTGGAGACGAACAATGAACCTTGATTTTGTGAAATCGGCCGCCGTCCAAGACCTTCTCGACCGCGCGAGCGGCGTCTCCGAGGCGGGCGGCGACCCCCGTCTGAAAGCGATCCTGCGCGACTTGATCGAAGCTGTGATGACGGCGATCGTGAAACATGATGTCAGCGAGGACGAACTTTGGGGCGCGGTGAAATTTCTCCAGGACGGGGCCGGAGAATTCGGCCTTCTCGTGCCAGGCATCGGCATCGAGCATTTTATGGACCTCGTTCTTGATGCGCGGGACGCCGAGGCCGGACGGAGCGGCGGAACGCCGCGGACGATCGAGGGACCGCTCTATGTCGCCGGCGCTCCGCTGGTCGAGGGTGATGCCAATCTGACGAGCGACGATGATGAGACGGGCACGCTCTACATGACGGGGCAGGTCCGTGGACCCGCGGGCGAAGCGGTGGAAAATGCCGTGCTCCATGTCTGGCACGCCAATTCCAAGGGCTTTTACTCGCATTTCGATCCGACCCATGAGCAGACGCCCTTCAATAACCGGCGGCGCATCCGGCTCGGACCGGATGGGCGCTATTCGTTCCGCTCCAAGCTTCCCAACGGCTATAGCGTGCCGCCGCAAGGCGCTGCGGACCGCTTGATGAAGGCCGTCGGCCGACACGGCAATCGGCCCGCGCACGTCCATTTTTTCATCGAAGCACCGGGGTATCGGGCGCTCACGACGCAAATCAATTTCGGCGACGACCCGTTTGCGAAGGATGATTTTGCCTTCGGCACGCGCGAGGGACTGCTGCCCGTTCCGAACCGTCAAGGCGGCAATGCATCGATCTCGTTCGATTTCGAGCTCCAGCGCGCGGCATCGCCGGATGACGAGCAATTTTCCGCGCGAAGCCGCGCCGAGGCCTGACCTAAGGACCCCACTTTCATGCAGAAACTTTACGCCTCGCCTGCAGCCGCGCTCGACGGCCTGCTGTTTTCGGGCATGACGATCATGTCGGGCGGCTTCGGTCTTTCGGGAAATCCCGAGAGCCTGATACCGGTTATACGCGATAGCCGCGTGCGCGACCTGACGGTCATCTCGAACAATGCGGGCGCGGACGGGTTCGGGCTGTGGATGCTGCTCGAGACACGCCAGATTACCAGAATGATTTCTTCCTATGTCGGAGACAACAAGCTCTTCGAGCAGCAATATCTTTCTGGCGCGCTCGAACTCGAGCTGACACCCCAAGGCACGCTTGCCGAACGCATTCGCGCCGGCGGCGCGGGTATTCCCGCCTTTTACACACGCACCGGCGTGGGCACCCTGGTCGCGGAGGGCAAGCCTACCGAAATCTTCGAGGGCGAAGAATATCTTCGTGAAACATGGCTTCGCGCCGATCTGGCGATCGTGAAGGCCTGGCGCGCGGACCCGGCCGGAAACCTGATCTATCGAAAGACCGCGCGGAACTTCAATCCGAATATGGCGACGGCAGGCAAGGTCACTGTTGCCGAAGTCGAGGAGATCGTGCCCGCGGGGAGTTTCGACCCGGATTGCATTCATACGCCCGGCATTTATGTCGACCGGGTCGTCGTCTCGACGATCAATGAGAAGAGGATCGAAAAACTGACGACGCGCCCCCGGGAGCATGCGGCATGAGCTGGACACGCGGCGAGATGGCGGCGCGCGCGGCTCTCGAACTGCGCGACGGTTACTATGTCAATCTCGGCATCGGCATTCCAACCCTGGTGGCGAACCATGTTCCTTCGGGCATCGAGGTTACTTTGCAATCCGAGAACGGGATGCTCGGCATCGGGCCTTTTCCCTTTGACGGCGACGCCGATCCGGATCTGATCAACGCCGGGAAGCAGACCGTCACTGCCTTGCCGACTTCAAGTTTCTTTTCCTCCGCCGACAGCTTCGCGATGATACGCGGCGGCCATATCGACATGGCGATCCTCGGCGCGATGGAGGTTTCCAAAAACGGTGATCTCGCCAACTGGACGATCCCTGGCAAGATGGTGAAGGGCATGGGCGGCGCAATGGACCTCGTCTCGGGAGTTCGGAGGATCGTCGTCGTCATGGACCTGTTCGCGCGCGACGGCAGCGCGAAGTTCGTACCGCACTGCACGCTACCACTGACCGCGCGCAATGTCGTCGACGTTGTCATTTCTGACCACGGCGTGTTTTCGCGCCCCGACCGGCGAAGTCCGTTCGAACTTGTGGAACTTGCCGCCGGCGTCAGCGCCGATGATCTTGCCGCACGCCTGGGGGAGCATTTCATTCTTCCAAAAATCGCGGAAACGCCCGCATGAACCAAGGTCTGATCACGACCGGTGACGGGTGCCGCATCGCCTGGCAAAGCGACGGAGCCGCGGACGCGCCGGTCATCCTCCTCTCCAACTCGCTGGGGACCGATCTGTCGATGTGGGAGCCGCAGATTGCGGCTCTCGCAGGACGGTTTCGCGTGATCCGCTACGACAGCCGCGGCCACGGCCGGTCCGATGCGCCGCCGGGAGCCTATTCGATGGACCGCCTCGGGCGCGATGTTGTCGAACTCGTCGACGCGCTCGGCATAGCGCGCTTTTCCTTTTGCGGACTCTCGATGGGGGGTATGGTCGGACAGTGGCTCGGCTGGCGGGAGCCGGCCCGTCTTGTTCGCCTCGTCATCGCGAACAGCTCGGCGTTCATGGGGCCTCCCTCGGCGTGGGACGACCGGATTGCGATGGTTCGCGACCAAGGCATGTCAGCCATCGCTCCCTCTGTGATCGAGCGCTGGTTCACGGCCGGATTCCGCCAGGATCGGAACGCGGTTGCTGATGTACTGGACATGCTGCTCGCGACATCGCCTCGGGGCTACGCAGGGTGCTGCGGGGCGATCCGCGATATGGACATGCGGCCGGTCCTCTCCCTGATCGACGTGCCAACGCTCATCATCGGTGGCTCGGAGGACCCGGCTACGCCGCCCGCGCACAGCCGACTGCTCGCGGATCGGATATCTGGCGCTTCACTGGCGCTGTTGCCGACGGCGCATCTCTCCAATCGCGAATGCCCGGCAGGCTTCAATCGCGCGCTCGAACGCTTCATCGTCGCTTAGGAGGAGCGGGCGGCGTCGCCGTCTTTCTCGCGGAGCACGGCGCTGCGATAGGCTGGTCGCAACTTGAGCATGCTCCAATATTTCTTTGCCGCGTCCGGCAAATCGGCCTCCAGGCCGATCTTGATTGCCAGTTTGATGGCATAGCCGACAGCCACGCCCGCTGCGGTGAAGCGGCTACCGCAGCAGTACGGCATCTCGAACACAGACAAAGCCACTCCACGCCGACCGAGAAACCACCTGCGGTATTCTTCAGCAACCTGTTCGATCCGCCGCTCCGGTGCTTCGAGATGCTTGTAACGGAGCACAAGCGTCTGCGGCAAAGTCAGCGTGCTGTCCGCCATGTGAAGGAAATTGAGATATATTGGCGTAAAGCGGATCGGAGACTCTCGGCGAAAACGTCCCGTCGCCATAGGGCTCGGCGAGCAACTGAATTATCGCTGACGACTCTGTCATCTCAGTTCGGTTGTCCAACCTCAAGAAAGGGACTGTCCCGAATGGATTGATCTTGATGAACTCGGGCGAGCGGACGCGAGGCGGGAACGGAAGCCATGAAGCCGATAGGGAATGCCGAGTTCCTCAAGCATCCACAAGGCACGGAAAGAGCGTGCGCCCTGACAATGGTACAGTTCCATCATGGCTCCCCGCCCGATCGCGTTCAGAATGAATGCGGCCGCCTGTTCGAGAGCTTTTCGACCCGCAGCCAATCGTCGCAGAACACATGAGACAAATCAGGCCAAATATCGAGATTCACATCCACCCCTCCTGCATGACCCGGCGCTTCGTTCCCCCGCCCCGCAGATGGTCCCGGCGGTGACCACCACGGAGACGGACAACGGCATCCGTCAACTTTGTAAACCTCCCCAAATTAGTTAGTTCTTGGCGCCCACGCCACACCCTCAGGAATTGTCGTAGACATTGCCGACCATTTGGAACAAAAATTGGGCTTGAGTTATCCATTCGGTAAATTTAGCTGTGATCTCGCGCCGGGAGAGCGCATGCGAAGGGAGGGAGACTTCATGAGGGTCTGCGTGTTGGCCTGCGTCGTGTTTTTAGGCTCCATGTGCTTGTCGCCAACGGCATTTGCGCAGAACGCCCCTATGGCGGTCACTGTCATCGACGGAAAACCGCTCACTCGGGCCAATATTTCGAATGTCGCGCCGCTCAAAAATCGGGCTGCTGGCCTACTCGCCCATGCGGTCCTGAATGATTCCGTTTCGGTGTCGACGCCCGACTTTCAATCAAGCCCTGGTGGTCCATCCTTCGGCAAGTCGGTTGCCGTCTTCCTCGATGGTATATTCTCGGCTCATGCGGTCGGCTTTCTATCGCCGAATATTATGGGTGCCGCTGTCTCGGGCTCCGAAATGCTGCTGGCGATAGCGCTTCAATTTTCAATCCGCCGCTGGACGGGAGAGGTTTAATGTTCATGCCATCACGCTTGGTTTTGCGTCTCGCGATACTCTCTGTTTTGGGGGCGGGCCTATCCGGCATGCCCTCTCCGGCATCAGCGGACCCGACGAGGTTTGTTTCCATCGCTCCGGTCGAGCGCACCAAATTGATCCTGCTCGGAACGGCGGCGGGGCCGGTCCCGAAAGCGACCCGGTCTCAGCCCGCGACGGCGATCGTCGTCGACGGAAAAGTATATCTGTTCGACGTAGGCAACGGCGTCCTGCGGCAGCTCGCGAAAGCGGGATACGGCGTGTCGGACGTTGAGACGATCTTTATCACGCATAATCATTTTGATCATAACGCCGACCTCGGTTCCGTTATGGCGTTCCGCTGGATGGCGGGTGGGGGCAAGCCCGTCCCGATTATCGGTCCGCCCGGGACAGCAGCGGTCGCAGCGGCGCATTTGCGAGCTTTTCGCCACTCCGAAGAGATTTTCGCGGCGGTGGTTCCGGGACGCAAGCTGCCAAAACTGCATACGGAGTTCCCGGTTCGTGAGAGGATGGAAGGCTTGGTGTTCTCCGACGAGCGCATCACGGTGACAGCAGTCGAGAATAGCCATTATTCGATGCAATATAAATCTGCGGCGGCTTATGGACGTGACCATTCTATTTCGTATCGCATCCAAACGCCGGACCGCGTCATCGTGATTACGGGTGATACGGGTAAAAGCGACGCGTTGGAGGCGCTAGCCAAGGACGCCGACATTCTCGTCAGTGAGGTGCTCGATGTCGATGCAATCGAAGCCTACGTCGCCAAGCGCGCTGCGGCAGAAAATTGGTCCGACAAGCAAAAGCAGGACACGCTCCGCCACCATATGCGCGGGCATCTTCCGGCGCGAGATCTTGGGGTGATGGCGGCAGCGGCGAAGGTGAAGAGTATAGTCCTGACGCATTTTGTCCCCACCAGCCCCACGAGCCTGGACACATCGGTTGTCGAAGGACAGGTGCGCGAAGCCTATGATGGCACGGTGGTAGGCGGGGTCGATCTTCAGGTCTTTTAGCGGCACGAGAATAGCTCGCGGCCGGTCCGGATTGGCTCGCATGGAGAAACGTTACCCCTTCATACAGAACGGGCTCATCGGCAGGGAGGAGCGAAAAGCGAAGGACGCGGGGACGCTTCGTCATCGGTGCGGGCGAGCAGATCCTTTAAGAACAGCGCGGCGATGACTTCG
>JADMIO011153663.1_pt1 | contig 14304 bp, 8 predicted proteins | sample 8958161 | NCBI WGS metagenome assembly JADMIO01 (sample SAMN16585339, study PRJNA669376) | soil metagenome | isolation source: Crop rotation soil | place: USA: Cullars Rotation, Alabama | collected 2011 | reverse complement strand
GCCGCGACTTCAAGTCACGTGAATTCCAAGCTTCGGATCCCACTGTGCTGGAAAGGCTGATGGCGCTCATCAAGACCGGCTGCAAAGCCTTGAGCATGCTTCCGGCAAAGCCGCTCATGAACGAGGGGGTCCGCTCATCGCGGGGCCGGCCGTCGCTGTGACGGACGTCGTCGCGAGGCCGCGGGTCGAGTGCTTCTTCGAGCTTGCGCAAACGCTTGAGGGCCTGCTGTTCCTTGGATGGAACGGCAAGCGTGGCGGCGAAGAAACCGGCGACCGCCGCCCCGGCAAGCGTCGTCCACGGCGCGACCTGCATCCACGCGCGCGGATCCGCGCCCGTCGCGACGTCGCGCTTGATCTGATCGAAGGTGGCGCTGATCGCGGCCTTGGCGTCGGCAGCTTGGCGAGTCAGGTAGTCCGACTCACCTGGCGGGGTTGCCGGCGCGCTGGTTGACGTCGGTGCCGAAGCGGGCGCGCTGCTGTTGCTGTCGTGAGGCATACTTCTTGGCCGTCCTTTCGCGCGAAGCTTTGGTCAGGCGATTGAGGATGAACATCGTGCCCGCGCCGAGGATCGCGAGCAGTACGATCGCCGTCACCAGCTCCCCCAGCCACAGTCGTCCGCCGAAGAGTTCTCCCAGTCCGCCGGCGATGCCGCGCAGCAGGAAGACCATCAGCGTCACGATGAACGCGCCGCCGGCGATCAACCCTACGACGCCGAGTGCGGCGTAGATGCCCACGTTGCGCAGCGTGACCTTGATGCCGTCGGCCTTAGCGGAGAGGTAGTAGCTGACGTATTCCTTGAGCTCATCGAGCCGGGTCGACAGATCCTTGAAAGCGGCGCCCGGGGTCTGCTCGTCGGGCGTGTCCGGGCCGAGGCGTCCGCCTGCGGCGGCGTCCTTGGTGCCGGGCGCGGTTGGATCTTGTGTGGGCGGTCCCATAGCAATCTCGGGGAATTGACGATTGACGACTGAATCATTGACGATTGAGAAAGCGTCACAGCCGGACGCATTTCGATCGTCAATGATTCAGTGACTCAATCGTCAATTCTTCTTCAGCTTCGCTTCCAGAGGATGCCCAGGAGCATGCCGACGCCCGCCGCGATGAGCAGCGACTGGATCGGCTTCTCCTGCACGTACTGTTCGAGGCTCTGTTCCATGTCCAGGGCGCGCTGTCGGCCCTGCTCGTAGTATTCGCTGGCCTGGTCGCGAAGCTGCTCGTATTGCTGCGTCGCGGTCTCGCGGACCTGCCCGCCGAGGTTGCGGAGGTTCTCGCCGACCTGTGCGGCGGATTCGCCGAGGCTGGCGTTCCCGCCGCCCTGATTTCCCTGGCCTGCGGATTCATTCATTCTTGCCATAACGATGCTCCTTTCGATTTGGTTGTGACCGATCTTACTATGCAAGCAGCGGACCGAGCAGCGCACAAAACCGAATCGGGGTTTTCTGCAAGTTTCCAGGCCCGTTATTCGCCCATCAGGACGAGGTTGCGGTTGTCCCGTGGATAGAAGTTGAAGGTCCGCACGACGTCCCGGCCGCGGAAAATTGTCACCGTGACCAGCACCGGATCAGGCCGGGTTGACGGATCGCTGACGGGCACATTGTCATAGGTGCGGACAGCCCGGACGGTGTATGTGAGCCCCTCGTCCAGTTCGTGCTTACGGAGCCGGCGGAGCGCATCCGCCTCCGCCTGCGGGGTCTTGGCGTTCTGCACGTCGCCGATGATTCCGCCGAGCTTGTCCGATTCGCGCTGCATCGATTGGGTTTGAGATGGCCGATCCATCGTGCGCGGGGAATCGTGGCTACAGCCTGCCGGGAGCCAGATGAGGATCAGCGCAATAGATGCCTTCTTCATGAGGCGCAATTCTATCGATTGGACAGGGATGGCGGACCTGCTCAAATCCCCGCCAAGTAGGGTCCGCCGTGCGGACCTTTAGACTTTGAAGCAGAGGTCCGCATGGCGGACCCTACGTAAATCGGCAATGCCCCAGACCAAGCACGAGATTCAGTCGCTGTTATCGTCGGCGGGGATGCAGCCGCGGCATCGGTTTGGGCAGAATTTCATGATCGATCAGAACCTGGTGCGCGTCATCGCGGATGCGGGGAATGTGCAGGCAGGCGACCAGGTGCTGGAAGTGGGACCGGGGACGGGAACGCTGACGGAGGAATTGCTCAGGCGCGGCGCTTGCGTCATCGCGGTCGAAATCGATCGGGACCTCGCCAGGCTGCTTCGAGAAAAGTTCGCGGACGAGCCGCGATTTGTGCTGATTGAAGGGGATGCGCTCTCATCGAAGCATGCGCTCAACGAGCAGATCCTCGCGCATCGCCCCGCGAAGCTGATCGCGAACCTGCCTTACAACATCGCGTCGCCGCTGATCATCGAGCTGCTCATCGCCGGCGTGGAATTGCTCGTTTTCACGGTGCAGAAAGAAGTGGCGGATCGGTTGCGGGCACCCGCGGGATCGGAAGCGTACGGGCCGCTCTCGGTGATCGCGCAGCAGTTGGCGCGGGTGGAGGTGCTGCGGACGCTCCCGCCGCAGGCATTCTGGCCGGCGCCCAAGATTGAATCGGCGCTGGTGCGCATGACGCGCGAGAATCGCATCGGCGATCAGGCGGCGGCGTTCAGCCGGTTCGTGCAGAAGCTCTTTTCCTTCCGCCGAAAGACGCTCAAGCGGGCGCTCATCCAGGCGGAACTGGACGCGGAAGTCATGCTCAAGGCGACGTCGATCGATCCGCAGCATCGGCCGGAGGTGCTGACGGGGGAGCAGTTGCTGGCGTTGTTCGAGGCGTCACGCCAAGGGCCGCGGGAAGAATGAACCCGGCGACGAGCAGGGCGGCGGCCTCGGCGGTGTAAACCAGCATCGATCGCCCGTGCAACTGGCGAAACTCCGGCCCCTCGGTCATCCCGCGCAGGCGAAGCTGCTCCATCTTTGGAACGATCGCGACCGCGGACGTGATCGTCCCGACCGACGCGACGGCCAAGGCGAAGAACAGCGCCGTCAGGGTCGCCCGCGGCGTCGTCAGCCGCCAGAGCGTCGTCGCGATCAGCGCGGCGGCGGCGAGGATGATCTGGTAGCGCTCGAAGGCGACGAACATTTTCGGCGCCGCCGACACCGCGGTGCCGCGGTCGACGCGGAAGAGGTGGCTGACCATCACGAAGAGGGAGATCAGCCCGCCGAACCAGAGCCCCCAGGCGAGGGTGGCCAGGAGTGCGAAGCCGTAGCGCATGAGCAGAGTGTATGCGCTGTCTGGCACAAGGGGGAAACGCCCTCACCCCGACCCTCTCCCAGAGTTCTGGGAGAGGGAGAAAACGGCGAGCGGCGTTATCAGCGAATCACAGGAATGGCGGGCCCTGGGCGTTGAAGACGAAGTCGATGATGGCGTAATCGTCGGCGTTGATCTCGCCGTCGTAGTTGAAGTCGCCGTTGTAGTACCCGTGACGGGTGGGATTGTCGTGGTTGAAGTCGATCAGCGCGTAATCGTCGGCGTTGATGGTGCCGTCGAGATTGCCGTCTCCGCCCCAGGTGTACATGATCAGGACATCGGTGTCGGTGACGGTCTGCCCGGACCAGAGGTCTGTCTGGCCGGGGCCCAGGCCCAGGATGGTGGCGCCGTCGGCGACGCCGATGGTGGTCTTCGGCGCCGCGCCGACCGCGGCGAGCTGGCTGGTCATGATGCCCGAGCCGTCCCACGTTCCGTCGTTTCGCCCGGACTGGATGTAGCCGCTCACGTCGGTGTAGTTGCTGCCATTCCAGGTCCCCACCAGCATGTTGTGGACGATCAGGCGGTTCTCCTGGACGTCGAGCTTGCGCAGGCCGGTGATGGTGAAGGGGTCTGAAACGAGGGTGTTGTCCGCGCCGGCGAGAACGATGGAGCGTCCGGCGTTGCTGACGCCCCCCAGGGCGGTGGGAATCGTGTCGAAGCCATCGACGCCGAAAGTGGCGATGACCCCCTCGGCGGTGATGATGTCGCCGTAACTCAGCCCCGCCGCGTCGTGGTCCTGCACGATGACCCACGAATCGCTGACCCAGTCGACGTCCGGCTGCCCCGCGACGGGCGTCTGGTTGCCGTCGTAGATCGTCATGATCAACTGGTTCTCAGTGTCGACCCCGCCGGTGATGATCCGCCCGTAGGGGTTGTTCTGGATCGCCAAACCGGGGACGCGCTCGACCCCGAATCCAAGGACCGAGGTGACGACTTTGCCGTCGCCATCGAAGGATGTGTCGAGCGTGCCGTTGAGGTTGATGCGAGCAACGGCGGCGTTGCCGTGCGAGCCGGTGGAGGCGCTGACGACGATCTTCTGCGTCCCGCCCAGGGTCTGCATGGCGACGGCGCCGGGGCGGTCGCTGGGCCCGAAGCTGAAGGTCATCTTGCCGTCACCGTCGAAGGTCGGATCGAGCGCGCCGGTGCTGTCGTAGCGCGCCAGGCCGATGGTCTCGACGCCGCTGTTGGCGGTGACGCTGCCGACGGCGATGATCTTGCCGTCATATTCGAGCGTGACGCCATTGGCGGCGGCGGTGGTGCCCGCGGCGAAGCTGGTGATGACCACGCCGCCTGTGCCAAAGGTGTTGTCGTTCGAGCCGTTGGTGTTGTAGCGGGCGATCACCCACTTGTTTCCATCGTTGAGGATGGTGGCGTTGCTGGCGCCGCTGACGACGATCTTGCCGTCGCCTTGGATGGTCATGTCGGTGATCTGCTCTGAGTTGCCTGAGACGGCGTTGTGGATGCGCTTGCCATCGCCGTCAAACGTGTTGTCCAGGGTCCCATTGGTGTTGAAGCGCGCCAGGGCGAAATCGTAGCGCGTCCCGTTGAAGGCGGTGCCGCCGGCGACGATCTTGCCGTCGGCCTGGATGGCGACCGCCCAGGCGAAGCAATCGAGCCCGGCGCTGAAGCTTGCGGAGGCGAGCCCATCGCCGTCGAAGGTGGTGTCGGGTGAGCCAGTGGTTGTGAAGCGTACGACGGCGAAGCTGGTGGGCCCGCCGTTGCTGGTCGTTCCCGCGAGCACCGCGCGCCCGGCGTTATCAAGCGAGATGCTCTTGGCTTCCTGGTCTCCAGCCAGCGGCATGACCGCGATCCCGCCGCTGCCGTAGGAAGAATCGATCGTGCCGCTGGGAAGATATCGCGCGATGGCAATCTCACGTCCATTTACCGGCGTCTCGACGTACCCGGCGACCAGGATCTTGCCGTCCTGCTGCGTCGTGATGCCGACGCGATAATCGAACTGGAATCCGTGCACGTCGGCGGCGATGGGGCCGTAGATGACTTGCCCGGCGCTGAGGAGACGTCGGGACTCGAGGGACTCGAGGGCGGCGGCGTTGATCCGGGGATTGCCGCGGCGCTTGTGTTGTTTTCTCATCGTTGGTCGTTCCATTTGGCCACCGCCCAGGCATCAGAAGAATGCGCCCCTGGTCGAAGAGGGCTCGATCAGGGGCGCGGAGGGAGATCCGTCACATCCACGCGTACCGTTCGATTTCGTTCGCCGCCGTCCCATCAGCAGCGCGCCCGCCGCCAGCGCCGCGGCGCAGGTTGGCTCGGGGACAAAGCCGTCCAGCCGCAGGAAGAAATTGGCATGCACGGTTGGGTTGTTGGGGTTGAAGATGACCGCCTCGTTGCCGCGGAAGACGAAGTCGAAGTCGTCGCTCCAGAACTTGTCGGCGGTGGCGCCGATCGTGGGGAGGTTCTGCGAGAGCAGCGCGTCGACGTCGGACGGGTCGGTGGTGCCGGTCATGTAGAATTCGATTTCCACGCCCGCCGTGTTATCCGGGATGGCAATCGGCGAAGCGAGGTTGAACATTCCCGTCGTCCCCGTCCCGCCGGCAAGGATGCTCCCGATGTGCCGGGTGAAGCTGCCGAGGTTCCCGCTGTTGACGATGGTTGTGCCGGTGGCGTTGACGTTCATGTTGTCCCAGAAGGTAACCACGGCATCCACATCCTCCGCGGTGCTTCCGGCGTTGCGAAAGCCAAAGTTCATCCCGGTGATCGACGCCGGGCCGATCAGCAGGGTTGCGTCGTCGAGCATCGGCGCGGGCCCGAAGACGTTGGTGTGCTGGCCGGGGACGGCGGTGGTGTCGTAAAGCGTGATGACCTGCCCGCTCGCGGGCGGCAACACAAACGCCAGCAAAATCGCGCACGACAAAAAGAGTGACTTCGCAAACCGATGCATGTCTGCCCTCCGTAATTCGGACACCCGCGTTATCGGACCGGACGTACCCGCCGCGACGCGACAGGTCCCTCTCGTCCAGGTCGTCAGGTTGTCCATCCTCATCCTAACCCGTCCCGGGAAGGGCCGCCTGTTTGCGACCCCTCCCGGACGGAGATTGTTCTCCTTTTGCTGTTAAGGCAGGAAGTTCTCGATGGAGGAGATAAGGTCGATGCCGTCCACTTGGGCGGAATCGAATCCAGCGCCGCCGTCGACAAAGTCCAGCACTCCGTTCTGTGCAAAGATGGTGTCGTTGCCGTTTTGGCCGTAGAGCTGGTTGGTTCCGGCCCCGCCGCGGAGGATGTCGTTGCCGACCCCGCCGTAGCAGATGTCGTTGCCGATTTCGCCGCTGATGTCGTCGTTGCCTTCCTTGCCGTCGAGCCGGTCGGCGCCGTCTCCGCCGAAGATCGAGTCGTTGCCCAGGCCGGCGATGACGCTGTCGTTGCCGATGCCGGTTTCGATGACGAACCCGGTGGCGACCGAATCGACGAAGCGGACGTAGTTGACCTGGTCGTGCCCGTCGTTGGTGCGAATTCGGCGGGTCTCGGCGTTCTTCATGTTCACGGTCTGGGTGTTGTCGGCGAAGTAGACCGATTCGGTGCTGGTCGGGCCGGTGTTGATCGGCGCGGTGCTGAAGACGACCGAATCGTTTCCGGCTCCGGATTCCCAATCGACTTCATCGGTGTCGGCCCCGGCGTCGACCCAGGTGGTGAGGCCGGCGCCAGCGCCCAGGACGGTGATGAGATCGTCGCCCGCAAGGGTCGACACCACCAGCGTCGAGACGCCGGTGTAGTTGATGGCCTGGTTGGCGTTGTCCTTCATGGTGGCGGCGGTGAGGGTGTAGGTGTCGTTCGCGCCGGAGGTGGTGTAGTTGACGCGGGTGACGTTGGTGAACGTTCCGCCGGTCGCGAAGTTGATCAGGGTGTTGTTGGTGTAATTGAGCAAAGCGGCGTTGGTGACGATGACGCCGGTGGTGCCGGCGGTGCCGCCGCCGTTGAGGATGTTGTTGGCCAGCGTCACCGAGGTCGCCGTCGGATCGGTCACGCTGATGGCGGTGGCCGTGAAAGCTCCGGCGCCGCTGAGCGTGACACTGTTGCCGCTGACATCGACGAGCCCGCCGACGTTGCGGAGGTCGATCTGGTTACGGTTACCGATCAGGTTCGCCAGGTTCGTATTGACGATGTTGTTGGTGACCGTGATGTTGCTGCAATTGCCTGGGTAGGTGCCGTCGTTGAACGCGATCACCAGCCGCGACACGCCGTTGTTGTAGGTGTTGCCGTTGACGGTGATGTTGCTGTCGTTGCCGCCGAGGTAGACGCCGGTGCCCTGGGCGTTGGTCCAGGTGTTGCCGGAGATGTTGGCGGTGGCGGTGTTGTACATCACGACGCTGTTGTCATTGACCATCTGGTTGTTGGTGACGGTCAGATCAGACTGCAATCCCGCGGCGCCGGCGAAGACGGCGGCGGCGGAGGTGTGGCCGGTGAACTTGTTCTCGTTGACGGTGATGTTGTGGCTGCCCTGGTCGGCGTAGATGGCGTTGCCGCCTGCGGGGCCGGGGCGGTTGTTGGAGTCAAAGGAGTTGTGCTGCACGAGCGTGTTGGTCGTGCCGGAGCTGTTGAGGTACAGGCCGAAGACGTTGTCGCGGACGATGTTGTTAAGGAACTGATAGCCGGAGGAAGTCCCCGGCAGATAGACCGCCGCGCCACCCAAGGTCGGGAAGACGGCGCCGTCGTTGTCGATCAGGAATCCGTCGAGCGCGACTCCGTCGGCGCCGACGCTCACGCCGGTCTTGATCCATGCCTCGTTGGCATCGCCGACCGCGCGGGTGCGGGCGTCGGAGGCGTTGTTGGCGCCTTCAAGGGTCATCGTCTTGTTGACGGTGATGACGGCGCCGTTCTCGGTGTAGGCGCCCTTGTAGGCGTGCAGGTAATCGTTGGGATTGGCCGCGTTCACGCCACCCTGGATGTTGGCCCAGAGCGCCTGCTGGTAATTCGCGGTGCCGGGGTTGGCGGCGTCGCGAACGCTGACGGCGGTGTCCCAGGTGTTGGCGGCGTAGAGGGCGGGGATGTTGTATGTCCCACCCGCCGGACCGGCGAAGCGCTTGCCCGCCGTCGGCATCGGGTCGGTGAAGGTGTTGCCGGTGATCGTGTTGCCATTCACCGAAGTGCGGACCTGTGCGACGGTGGCGGCGCCGAGGTTGTTGTTCGTGATCGACGCGGTCCCGCCGGTGATGTCGATCAACACGCTGCTGTTGTACAGATGGCTGTTGCTGATCGTCGCCGACCCGCCGGAGCTGAGGATGCCAGTGGCGTTGTCGTGGATGGAGGCGTCGTTATCGACGACCACCAGCGTGCCGGCGTTGCTGATGCCGGTGGCGAAGCCGGAGATGACGTTCTCGTCCGGCGAGCCGTCGAGGGTGACGCTGGAGCCGGCGAGGATGCTGATGCCGGTGCCGACGCCGGCCATCGCGCCGGTGTTCGTCAGCGTGGCGCCGGTGATGGTTGCCTTGCCATTGGACTGCACGAGGATGGCGGTGTTGCTGTCTGTCGCGGAGTTGTTGGCGAAGACGATCGGCTGCTGGCCGGAGAAGTCGCTGCCGGCGATCCACTGGTAGCCGATATTGGCGCCGCTGACGCTGTTGCCGGAGTACGTCACGGTCGTCGAACCACTCGAGTGCGACGTGAGACGGAAGCCGACCGTGTGGTTCGTCACCGGATTGTTCGTGCCCGAGAGTATGACCTGGTTGTTGCTGACGCTGATGTCGCTGTTGTGCGCGTGTCCGTTCTCCCAGATGCCGCGGTTGTTCGGCGCGTCGGCGCTCTGGGGGCCGACGATGTTGATGGTGTTGCCGGTGATGGCCAGTCCGTCATAGGCGTCGCCGCCGCTGGTGTTGGACTGCATGCCGACGTTGGAAGCGGTCAGGCCGGCGTTGTTCGCCGCCGCCGCGCTGAGATCGATGATGTTGTTGGAGATCGTCTGGTTCTGCCCGAAGGAGAAGTGGATGCCGATGTTCTGGTTGACGTCGGCCGGTGCGTCGGCGTTGCTGAGGTCCTGTGCGACGATGAGGTGGTTGTTGGTGATGACCGAGCCGTCGAACTGATGCTGCCCGCCGACGCCGACGTCGAAGAACGCGATGGGCAGATCGAACTGCTCGATGACGAGGTTCGAGATCGTCGTGTTCTGGTTGTGTGCGACGCTGCCGAGGAAGACGAAGACGCCTTCGAGGTTTTCGGTCGGGACGTCGCCGGGGCCGTGGATGGTGGCCGAGCCGAGCCCGCCCGGCGCGGTGAACGTAGCGCCGTTGAGGCCGCCGGGGATCGTCAGGGTGTAGTTGTCGTCGGTCGTGCCGGCGTTGGCGTCGTTGCCCTTGGCCCACGAAGCCGCGGCGTTGGTCTCGGTCCAGTTGAAGGTGCCTTGGAGGTTGAGCGTGAAGCCGGCCGCCATGCCGGCGACGCCGTTGGCGATGCGGGTGTAGTCGTTGTCGGTCGCGCTGGGGGAGGCGGTCGGGGTCACGTAGATGTTGTTCGCCACCCACGTCACCAACCCGGAGGCGGCGTTATCGACCTTGTGGTAGACCTTGTTCTCGATTGCGAAGTTGTCGGTCGTGCCGTAGTCGTTGCCCGAGGCGATGAGGGCGTTGATGTTCTGCGCCGCCATCTGGTTGATGAAGAACGTGGTGGCGCGGAAGGTATTGCCGGTGATGGTGCCGCCGTCGATGGTTCCGCCGGTGGCGATTTCGAGGTCGGTGTCGAGCAGTCCACCGACGCCGAGGATGTTGTTGTCCACGGAAGCCGCGGCGCCGCTGAGGATCTGAATGCCGGTGCCGAAGCCAGGTGAGTCTGTGTTCTTGATAGTGTTCCCGCTGATCGTCGCGTGCCCGGTCTGAACCGAGATGCCGTCGACCTGCGAATCGAGGGTGTTTGAACTGATGGTTGCGGAAGACGAGGCGAAGCCCTGAAGCGACACGCCCACGGAACCGACGTGGATGTTGTTGTTAGTGATTGTGGCGGTGCCGCCGATCACATCAACGCCGTCGGAATTTCCGGTGATGGTGTTTCCATTTCCGCCGCCGGCGGTGCCGACGGTGGCGCTCGCTGTTCCACCATTGGCTTCGACCGCGACGCCGGCGCCGTTATCGAAACCGCTAATCGTGTTGCCTCGCACGATCGCGTAGGTGACGCCGACATGCGGCGTCTCGCCGAAGAATGACCCATCGTCAGTCACGTCGATGCCGATCGCGGCGCCGTTGCCAACCAGGATGTTGTTGGTGATCTGCACCGGGTGAGCGGCCTGCTGGGCCTGATAGATCATGATGCCGGTGTCGGAATTTGCGCCGCCGCCGGTGGTCAGGGTGACGCCGGTGACGGAGACGTCGGCGTTGGTCGCGGTGTACTGGACGACGATTCCGCGGTCGGCCTGGGCGCTGCCCGCGCCCGAGACATCGACGCTACCGCCGGTGACCGAGCTGCCGTCGGCCAGACCGCTGAGGTCCATGCCGATGACCGGGATGCCGGTCAGGCCGGACATGTTGCTCACGGTCGTGTTGCTGATGTGCACCAGTGGCGAGTTGGCGTCGGTGGTGAAGTAGTTGGTCCCGATGCCGCCGGCGCTGGTGGTGATCTGGACGTTGGTGATGTCGGTGTCGCTCTGGAAGGCAGCGATGGCGAAGGTGGCCTCGAAGGTCACGCCGGCTCCGCCGATGTGATCGAACGAGCTGTTGGTGATCGAATCGCCGGTCACCTTGTTGTTGCTGGTGACATAGAAGGCGACGCCCTTGCGGAAGATGTTGCTGACGGTGACGTTGTCGATGTCGATGTTGCCGTAGTCGCTGACGGTGTAGTTGGTGAGCACGGCGTTGCGGAAGTTCTTGCCCGCGCCGCCGTCGATCGTCAGGTGATCGATCGACACGTTGCTGGCGCCGATCAGGAAGGCGTTGTTGGCGCTGGTGAAGTTGTCGTTGACGTGCCCGTCGACGCCGGCGGGTGAGAGGACGACGTTGCTTCGGCTGAAGCCGTGAATGGTCTGCGCCCGCGGGACGAGGATGTTCGACTCGCTGTAGGCGCCTTCGATGATGTTGACGGTTCCGCTGGCGGCGACGGCGTTGACGCCGTTCTGGATCGTCGCGAACGCGTCGTAGCCGAAGGTCTTGCCGGTGACGCTGGTGTCGCCCGCGCCCGGGTTGGAATCGACGATATCGCCCGGCTCGACGACGCCCGGCGTCCCGCCGGACGTGTTCGAGGCCTCGACCCACGTGTCGTTGACCCAGACCGTGTTGGGATTGGCGACGCTCAGGACCGTGTCGTTCCCGTCCCCGCCCTGGTAGGTGATCGTCAGCGGGATACCGGCGACGGTGAAGGTTGACCCTTCGGGCTTGCCCGCAAAGGTGCCGACGGTCGCGCCGGCGGAGATTTTCTCGACGATCATGAAGCTGTTGCCCGGGAAGGGGGCGAAGCTGCGCGAGACCGTGAGCGCCGCGCTGCCGAGATCGACCGTTCCGGTCACATGCACGCTGTCGTACTGATTGGCAGCCGTGCCCGCCAATTCGACCACGTAGGTGTCGTTGCTGTCGAAGGTGAGGTTGCCATTGATCGTCACCTGTCCCGGGCTGGTGCCTGGCGCGAAGTTGATCGCTTTGCCGGCGGTGCTGGCGTTCTCGGTGTAGCTGCCGGTGTGGACCTTGAGGGTGCCCGGATCGTTCACCCGCGCGACGCCTTCGTTGATGCGTCCGCCCGCCTGCGTCTGTGCAAGGTCAGATACCACGTGCAGCGTCGCGAAGCTGCCCTGGAAGCCGTAGGACCCGGGATTCGTGTCGGTACCGGTGTCGAGATACGGCGTGATGTCGAAGTTGGCGACCGCCGGGCCGAGGACGTCGGGCTGTCCGCCCGGCGCGGTGGCGGTGCCGCCGAACGCGACGGGGATCTGCGCTGCGTATCCCGGCTCGGCGCTGTTGGCGCTGCTGATGACCGGCGCGTTGGTGCCGTACCAGTTGCCGCTGAAGTTCTTGAGGTTTGTGGTCCCGGGCGCCGGCAGCGACCCGCCGCTCTGACGATCGACAATCTGCCCGTACCAGTTTCCGCTGAGGTTGTTGTTGGTGAAGTTGCCGTTGAGCGCCGTCTGCACCGGCGAATTGCTTCCGCCGCTGGCGTCCAGGAACAGCACGCCGACGGTCCAGTTGTCGGCGATGTCGTTCTCTGTGACGATCATGTTGTCCGTCTGGTTGCGGAAGATCATGCCCGTGCGGTTGTCGACGATGCGGTTGTTATGGACGTTGTGCCCGCCGCTGTTGTTGATGTCGATGCCGGTCCGATTTCCGGTAATCAAGTTGTCGTGGACGTTGACGCCAGTGGTGCCTTGCGCCATGGCGACGCCCGCAGTATTGAGCGCGCCGTTCCAGTCGGTGGTGTTGTTGCCGTCACGGGTGATCTTGAAGTTATTAAGCTCGATGTTGTTGGCGGTGAGGAAGAAGGTAGTGTTGTCGCCGCCAATCGGACCCGACACGGTGGTGCTTGCCGGACCGGCGCCGGTCACTGTCAGCGTCTTATTGACGGTCACATCTTCGTGGAACGTCCCCGCCGCCACATTGATGATGTCGCCGTTCTTGGAGTCGTTGATCGCCGCCTGGATGCTCATCTTGTCGCCGACGACGGTGTCGTAGACGTAGTAGTTGGTCGTCTGCGTGAAGCCGTTGACGGTGCGGATGAAGCGGTCGTTGGGCAGGTAATGATCCGGCGAACCCTCAGCGGCGCTCTTGGCGTGGGCGAGGGTGTCGTAGAACTTGGTGCGGATGTAATGATTGGGCCCGTCGTCCAGCGCCTGCGGCCCGCCGAGGGCGTAGGCGAAATCGCTGCTTTGGATGGTGACGTTGGCGCCGTCGGAAAGGATGTTGCTCCAGGTGATGGCGGTGGGGCTCGACGGATTGTTGAAGTTGCCCGCCTCGAGCTGCAAGCCGCCGTTGTCAGTGGTGACTTCGCCGAAGCTGTTGGTCCCGTGGATGACGACACCGCTGACGCCGAGCGGGGCGAAGCGCCCGAACGTGGCGACGGTGATGCTCGACCAGGGGTTGCCCGACGTGGTGATGTTGCTGATGTCGGCGTTGTTGCCGTCGGTAAACGCGATGCCCGCGCCGCCGTTGTTCATCGACGTGATGTTGCTCAGCGTGACGTTGTTCGAGCCGTTGATGTCGATGCCGGTGCGGAAGTTGTTCTTGGCCGTCACTTGATCGAGCACCAGGCCGTGAGCCTGATACGCCTTGACGCCGTAGCGCGCCGGGTTGGTATTGCTCCCTTTGACGGTCAGCTTCCGCACGGTGACGCCGGTCGCTTGGATGTTGAGCGCGCCGGTGTCGATGATCGCCGACTGCCCGGTGCCGTCGAGGATCGCGCCGGCTTCGCTCTGGCCGAGGATGGTGATGCCGGTCTTGGTGTTGGTGACGTCGACGTATTCGTGATAGGTGCCGTTCTCGACGTTGATGGTGTCGCCGGCGCTGGCGGCGATGACGCCGCGGTTGATGCTCTCGTCCGAAGCGCCAGTGCCCGGCGCGGTGACGTAGATGTTGTTCGCCACCACGCGGATCAAGCCACTGGCGCTGGCATCCGGCTTGTGGAAGAGGTGATCTTCGATGCGGAATGCGTCGGCCAGGACGTTGCGGTTAAACCCTTCCAGCGTCGAGGTGTTGGTGGTGAGGTCGAAGTTCTGCGGCGAGCGATTGTCGATGTAGAAGCTGTTTCCCGCGAACGCGTTGCCGTTGCCCAGCGTGAGGGCGCCGGCGTCGGCGTCGAGGCGGATGTCGGTGCCGTTGTCATTCGGCCCGACGAAGTTGTTGCTCGTGACGGTCGCGGCGCCCGTGGTCTTGAGGCGGATGCCGGTGCCGTTGTCGTAAATGTGGTTGTTCGTGATCGTCGCGTTGCCGCCGGTCACGTCGATGCCGACGGTGTTGCCGTGGATCGACGCGTTGTTGTCGTGGATGTTGGCCGAGCCGGTGGAGCCCTGGACGACGACGCCGCTGGTCCCGCCGCTGATGTTGGAGTTCCCCTTGATCTCGACGGTGGCGCCGAAGGCTTCTTTCCAGCACATTGGGATCCTAAGCTTAGAATTCCACGTGGACAAGTTGTCGCG
>JADMIO012757577.1_pt1 | contig 14306 bp, 8 predicted proteins | sample 8958161 | NCBI WGS metagenome assembly JADMIO01 (sample SAMN16585339, study PRJNA669376) | soil metagenome | isolation source: Crop rotation soil | place: USA: Cullars Rotation, Alabama | collected 2011 | reverse complement strand
CTTTCCCGGTTCCAGTGGCGAGTCTTCTCTTTCAAGTGCGGGCTCATGTTGGTCCTGCTGGCGGCGCTCGTCGCACTTGGTGAAGCGGTTGGGTGGCGAGACCTGTTCGAAGCGATGTGAGGCTGCGGAAGTTGAGCAGGTGCCTGCGGAACCGCGGAGGTGTGCCCCTCACCCGCCGCGACGGCTGGCGAAGCGCCAGCCGTCGCGGCGGGTGAGGGGTCGCTCCGCCAACGAACGCCCCGAACCGGGTGGCTTGATGTAACGCGTCCGTTACGCTCCCGGGCTGCCCTCTATGCGGAGCACCGGTCGTGGGGTACCATAGGAACGCGTCCGACCGACCCCGGAGGAAGATCGATGAGCGACGCCCCGCTGCCGGCCGAAGCTCCCACCCCGAACTCACCCCCGCAGACCCTCCCCAATATGCCTTCATCACGCTTCCCCAAACTGCTCGCCATCGCGCTGGCCCTCGGCTGCGGCACGGCCCTCTTGACCTACGCCGCGGTCTCCGACGACTCGCAACCGGCGGCCGAGCCGGAGGCGAAGGAGAAGACTCCCCTCGGCATGCCGCGACTCGACGGAACCGAGCCGGTCGCGATCCGCAAGATCGAGGAGAAGGACCGGAAGGACGACAAGAAGAAGATTCCCGCGCCGGAACTCGACGGCGGGATCGCGTGGCTCAACACCGGCGGGCCGCTGTCGCTCAAGAAGGATCTCAAGGGCAAGATCGTCATCCTCGACTTCTGGACGCTCTGCTGCATCAACTGCCTCCACATCATTCCGGACCTCGCGAAGCTGGAGAAGAAATACGCCAACGAACTGGTTGTGATCGGCGTCCACTCGCCGAAGTTCGAGAACGAGAAGGTCACCGCGAGCATCCGCAAGGCGATCCTCCGCTACCAGGTCGAGCACCCGGTGGTGAACGACGCGGACCACGTCATCTGGGACAAGTACGAGGTGGACGCGTGGCCCACGATGGTGCTCATCGACCCCGAGGGGAACCTCGTCGGCTTCACCTCCGGTGAGGGGAACTACGAGCTGCTCGACGTCGTCATCGCCAAGCTCATCGAGGAGCACAAGAAGAAGAAGACGCTCAACGACAAACCGATCCGCTTCGACCTCGCGAAGTACCGCGAGAGCGGCGACACCCCGCTGTTCTTCCCCGGCAAGGTCGTCGCGGACGAGAAGGGCAAGCGCCTCTTCATCGCCGACAGCACGCACCACCGCATCGTGGTGACTGACCTGCAAGGCAACAAGATCGTGGTCATCGGCACCGGCACCCCGGGCAAGACCGACGGCGCCTTCGACAAGGCGCAGTTCGATGACCCGCAGGGCATGTGCGTCAGCGGCGACACGGTCTATCTCGCAGACCGCAAGAACCACCTGATTCGCTTGATTGACATGAAGGCGAAGACGGTAAGCACCGTCGTCGGCAACGGCGAGCAGGACCACGACATCGACAGCCGCCGGCTGGTGATTCCCGTTCCCGCGAAGGAGATCGGCCTGAACAGCCCGTGGGACGTGCTGCTCGAGGGCGACACCCTCTACGTCGCAATGGCCGGGCACCACCAGATCTGGACTTACGACCTGAAGGACAAGAAGATCGCGCCCTTCGCCGGCAGCGGCCGCGAGACGCTCACCGACGGCCTCCTCCGAAAGGCCGCGTTTGCACAGCCCAGCGGCCTGGCAACCGACGGCAAGAGCCTGTTCGTCGCGGACAGCGAGACCAGCTCGCTCCGGAAGGTGCCGCTCACCGCAGACCCGGAGGCACGTGTCACCACGCTGGTCGGCCGGGCGCTGTTCACCTTCGGCGACCGCGACGGCCTGGGTCAGGACGGCGGCGAAGATAGCGGCACCGAGGCCCGCATGCAGCACGCGCTGGGCGTCGCATACCACGGCGGCAAGGTCTACGTGGCCGACACCTACAACAACAAGATCAAGGAATACGACCTCCGCACCCGCAAGTTGACCACGCTGGTCAGCGGGCGGCCGTTCGGGATGTTCGGCCCGGCGGTGTTCAGCGAACCGGGCGGCATCAGTTACGCCGACGGCAAGCTCTACGTCGCGGACACCAACGCCCACCGCATCCGCGTGCTGGACCTCAACACGAAGGCGGTCACCACGCTGCAGCTCAAGGGTGTCGAGCCGCCGCCCGCGCCCAAGCCCGAACCGAAGAAATAGAGAACAGAGACCGGGAGGCAGCCAGAGGAGTCAGATTCAGATTCAGAGCAGGAGCAGGAAGAGGAGTAAGACTAAGAGTAAGAAGATGAGTAGGACAAGAAGCCGCGCTGCCTTTCCTTCTCTTTCTCCTGCTCCGGCTCTTACTCCTCTTCTTACTCTTCGTCCTGCTCTTGCTCTTTCTCCCTTCCTGCCTGCCTTCTGTCCTCTGACTTCTGCGAAAGGAGATTTCCCATGACCCGCGTGTGCGCGGTGGTGTTCGCGATAGCCGTGGCCGCGCTGGTGGCGGTCGTTCCCGGTAGCGCGAGCGCCCAGAAGTGGTACGAGAAGGCCGTGAAGAAGGTCGAGAGCCGGTTCACCCCGGCGGAGGCCAAGCCCGGGCAGACGGTTACCTTCTCGCTCACCGTCGAACTCAATGAGGGCTACCACACCTACCCTACCGTTCAGCCGGACAAGAACGCCTCCGGGATGACCAACGTGATCAAGTTCCCGGCGCCCGGGAGTGTGATCTTCGTGGGCGAGACGCAAGACCCGAAGGACTTCGCGACGAAGGAGGAGCCGGACCTCGGCATCAAGGAGCTGCGCTACAACACCGGTGTGGTGGTCTACACCCGCAAGGCGGTTGTGTCGCCGAAGGCCAGCGCGGGCGCCGCGACCGTGAAGCTCGCGAACTTCAGCCTGAGCGTGTGCGACAAGACCAACTGCTTCCCCGCGAAGAACGTCCCCATCGAGGCCGGGCTGAAAGTTCTCGACGGCGCGCCGGTGGAAGTGGAGAAGGCCTATGCCGACGAGGTCGCGAAAGCTCTGGCCGGGAAATAGTCTCGCCTGTAAGGGCCACCGTGAGCCCGCGGTATGTCCCATCAATGGGGCAGACCGGCATGTCGCCCCTTGATCAATAGAAAAAGCCCACGGGGTCCGTGGGCTTTATTCTTATTTGTCCCTTCGCGGTGCCATGCCATGCCACGCTCCGCCCTTTTGCTGGCCGTGCTTGCCATCTTCGCCCTCTCCGCGCCGGCCTCCGCGCAACCACTGGGTGATCCATTCCCCAAAGACCCGATTCCCCCGCGTGGGGGCGCGGGTAATCTGTCCAAGTCGTTCACACGACTTGCCGACGTGGACATTGCCGTCGTGCCAGAGAAGGCGAAATGGGGCGAGACGGTCACGGTGAAGTTGACGGTAACCCCGAAGCCGGAAGCGGCATCGTGGACGTATCCGGCGTTCCCGGCGGACAAGACGCAACTTGCCCGGAACAGCATCGAACTGCCCGCCCCAGGCGACCTCATCTACATCGGCACCGTTGCCGACCCGGCATCCGTCGTTTGGGAAAAGAAGCCGCGAGAGGGGGCCAAGAACGGCGAGCAGGATCAGTATACCCACGGTCCGGTGACGTGGGAGTTCAAGGCCGTCGTCTCGCCAAAGGCCAAGGGGGGTAAAACAACGATCGCACTTCCCGACGTTTCGTTGCAGGTGTGCGACAAGGATAACTGTGTCCCGGCCCCCGGCAGAAAGCTCCCCACCGCGACGCTTGAAGTGGTGGAGGGCGCCTCGGACAAGGTGAACCTCAGCGACCTTGCCGCGGCGCTGGAGGCGCTGAAGGTCGCGAAGGCCGCAATTCCGGACGCCGCGCCGGCGCGCGGCGGCCCGATACTCGGTCCTCCTCCCGCCCCATCGAGCGGCACGGCAGCCAAGAGCGAGGCGCGTAAGGTCGCGAAGCCAACCGACGCCTACGCCGAGGAACTGAAGGCGATCGCGACGACGATCATCCCCGCTGAGGAAGGGGACGCGAGCGGCGGGAGCAAGCAAACCGGTCTGTGGGCGTTCATGCTCACCGCGGCACTGTGGGGGTTGATCTCACTCGTCACGCCGTGCGTCTTCCCGATGATTCCCATCACGGTCAGCATCTTCCTCAAGCAGGCGCACGGTTCCCTTCGGGAGCGCCTCAAACTTGCGGGCGTCTACTGCCTCACCATCATTACAGTGCTCGGCGTCTCCGCGTTCGCGCTGCTGAAGTTCATGGCGTGGCTGAGTGCCCACCCGGTCACCAACGTGCTGCTGGCCCTGCTCTTCTTGGTGCTGGCGTTGAGTCTCTTTGGCATGTACGAGATCACGCTGCCGAACTCGATCCAAAAGCGATTACAAGCCAAGCAATCGAAGGGCGGCGTGGTCGGCACGATTTTCGGGGCGCTGGCGTTCACGGTCATCAGCTTCACGTGCGTGGCCCCGTTCCTCGGCGGGTTCGCGGGCATCTCGGCCGGCAACGACGGAAGCGGAAGCCTCATTGCCATGCCGACCGCGAAGGAGATCGCCGGCGGGTTGGCCTTCGCGACCGCCTTCGCGGCACCGTTCTTCGTCTTGGCACTTGTGCCGGGACTCATGAAGGCGTTACCGAAGTCCGGCGGGTGGCTCGACAGCGTGAAGGTCGTGATGGGCTTTCTGGAACTGGCCGCGGCGCTCAAGTTCCTCCGTACCGCCGAACTGCGAGTGTTCCCGACACCACAATACTTCACCTACGACGTCGTCCTCGGCGGCTGGGTCGCGATCAGCGCGGCGTGCGGACTGTACCTCCTGAACGTCTACCGGTTGCCGCACGACGAGGAGAAGCCGAACATCGGTGTGCCGCGCTTGCTCTTCGCCCTAATGTTCCTCGGCCTTGCGCTTTACCTGGCGCCGGGACTCTTGAAGGGCCACGACGGTAAACCGCAGCGCCCCGCCGGGGCGGTGTACGCGTGGGTGGAGGCGTTCCTGCTTCCGGAGCCTATCGAAGAAGGCTGGCGCACGGACCTGAAGGACACGATCGAAATTGCAAAGAAGAGCAATCAACCGATCTTCCTGGATCTGACCGGCGTGACATGTACGAACTGTCGGTACAACGAGTTCAATGTATTCCCCCAGATCGCAGTCCGAGACGAGTTGCAGAAGTTCGCGAAAGTGCAACTCTACACTGACGAGGTACCCTCCTCGCAGTACGCGACCGACCCTGGGAGGGGCGTGCGGAAGGCCGAAGCGACCGCGAATAGAGACTTTCAAATCGAAGTATTCAAAGACAGCCGCTTGCCGCTTTACGCGGTGCTCATGCCGCAACCGGATGGCAAGCTGAAGGTCATTGGCGTCTACGAAGAGGGGAAGATCAACGACCCGGCGAAGTTCACGGAGTTCCTCAAGGACTCGCTTGAGAAGGCCAAGCCGAAGAAGTGAGCCGCCTCGCTCACTGGTTTCTTCTGCACTCTCGCCACCAACGCCGAAAGCCCCAGGCATGAGCCTGGGGCTTTCGAGTTTCTTCCTTGCGGCTTTCGCTGTTACGCAATGCCGTCGGCGAAGCCGTCGGGCTTGGCGACCTTCGCCGCGGGCGCGTCGGTGGTGTGGAAGTGCGTGCCCTTCGGGGCCGGGTGGGCGCCGTGGGCCTTCACCGCCTTGCCCATCTCCGACACCACGCCACCGTAGCTCACCGGCACCTCGTCGTCGTAGTCGAACTCGTCGTAGGTGCAGACGTAGCCCGGCAGCTTCGACCGCTCCTTCTCCTCCGTGTACGCTTTCACCACGGCTGATTGAATCAGCTCGCGGGCGGCGCTGTGGATCGGGTGGGCGATGTCCGCGTGCAGCTTCGCCCGGCCGTCGGTGGCCCGCAGCGCCCGCTGCTCGTCCTGGCGCGTGCCGCACTGGTTGCAGAACCGCGCCCGCAGGTGGTTCTTGCCGCCGCACCGGGGGCACCGGTCGGTCAGCTTGCGGCTGGGCATCGCGACGAAGATGCCCTTGGTGCCTTCGATGATCTTCAGATCCCGGACCACGAAGGCGTTGTCGAAGGTGACCGAGCAGAACGCGAGCAACCGCTCGTTGTTCTCCTCACACAGCTTGATGCGAACTTCCGTGATGACCACCGCACTTCTCCTTCAGCGGGATCGTGGGGTTCCGGTCGGGTCGGCCTGTCTGGTCTGAGGTCGTGCATTCCCGGCCCTTCGGGCCCGAACACCAGGCACGCCGAACTGAACAGAACACTCCTATGGGGGGAAACTACGCAAAACAAGTACGCGAGACTCGGGTTCGTCGGCCGGGCGCGAGTCCTGGAACCTCCCGGCCACCTGAACCGCGTGGGCCCGGTCGCGGCACACCGCGAATACCGCCGAGCCGCTACCGGACATCATCGCCCCGCAGGGGCCAAGGCCGCCGAGCCGCTGCCGGATGCGCCCGACCAGCGGCTCCAGTCCGAAGGCCGGTTCCTCCAGACGGTTGAAGATCGCCCGGCCGAGGGCGACGGGGTCGCCGAACCGGAAGGCCGTTCGCACCGCGTCACCAGACTGCGGCTTTTCGGGCACGGCAAGCCGCTTGTAGACCCCGGCGGTGCCAAGCCCCACGGGCGGGCACACCAGCACGAAGTCGAAGCCGCTCTCCGGGGTCGGTTCCGGCGTCGCTTGCTCGCCGCGCCCGGTGCACCAGGCAGCCGGGAGGGTGAGGAAGAACGCCACGTCCGACCCAATGGACGCCGCGATACCGAGAAGTTCCTCGCGTGTCAGCCCCAATTTCCAGATTTGGTTCAAGCCGACCAGCGCCGCGGCCGAGTCGCTCGACCCGCCACCCAGCCCGGCCTGCGCCGGGATGCGTTTTGTCAGGCGAATTTCGCATCCCAGCTCGGGCTTGCCGACGTGCGCGCGGAGCGCGACCGCGGCCTTGTGGACGAGGTTATCCGGCCCGGCCGAGAGCGTCGGCGGGTCGCACATCAGGGAAATCGCCCGGTCGTGGGTGAGCCGGAGTTCAAGTGTGTCACACAGGTCCACCGCGATCATGAGCGATTCGAGGTCGTGGTAGCCGTCGGGGCGTTTGCGAAGGATTTCGAGGAAAAGGTTGAGTTTGGCCGGGGCCGCGACCACGACGGCGTCGCGGCCGGCGGCGAGCGCCGGGTGGACCGCGAGCGGGTCCGCGGAGCGGGTGGTGGCACCGGGGCGCGTCATGGTTGCAGGGGCGACTCGCCGGCGAAGGGAGTGCCCATCCGTGGGTGCGATCCGAATCCGTACGGCCGGAGAGCACGAACCCGCGACGGGAACAACTTCTCAGCGCGGGCTTTTGAGTGATTCTGAGTGCGAACGGTAAACGAAGAATCCGAGTGCGTCAAGAGGGCGATTTGAAGGAAGGACGCTTTACCTTTGCCAGTCGGGAGTTGGGCGCGAGATTTTCTTGGCGCTGGCCCGGGCGCGGAATCCGTTCTAGGCTTGGCTGCCATTTTCTCGCCGCTCCCGTCGCAGGACGTCGTCGCCATGCTGCCGCAGCGACCCTCCGCCCCCGGCCAACCCCCCGCGGCCCGCAAATCCGGGCCGATTGCGTATCCGTCGGTCCCGTACGAAACCGCCCGGCGCCGGGTGCTGGCCAAGCTCGAAGAGCGGCTGGACCTGAGCGCGTCCAAGCGGATGCCGCCGTCCCTGTTGCGGCAGAGCCTCCGCCAACACGCCGACCAGGTCGCCGACCTCGAAGCCCGCGGGCTGGCCAAGGCCGACCGCGACCGGCTCGTGGACGAGGTTCTCGGCGAACTGCTCGGCTACGGGCCCCTTGAGGAACTCTTCGCCGACCTGGGCGTGCGGGAAGTCATGGTTACCGGCCCCGGTGTGGTGATCGCCAAGCGAGACCAGGGGCAATGGCTGCCCACCAGCGTGAAGTTCCGCGACGAGGCGCACGTCCGCGCCACGCTCGACCGGATAGCGACGCACGCCGACGCCATCGGCCCGGTGCTGGCGAGCATGGCCGTCTTCGATCTGAAACTGCCCAACGGCTTCCGCGCGATCGCGGTGATCCCGCCGGAGGCACTCGGACAGCCGGCGACGGCCGCGTTCATCCGCGAAGCGGCGCTCCCCCCGACAGCGGCCGCCGCCGCGCTGAAGGACGCGGCCGCACACCCCGGCGTCTCGCCGACGGCTTCGACCTCCCACGGAACCCTGCGGACCGTGCCCGGGACGGTGTACGCCTCCCCGCGGTTGCCCGGCAGCGGACTGGTCAGCACGCCGCCCCCGCGGGGCAACCCCACCGACTCGCCCGCGACGACCGACCCACTGGCCCGGCACCGTGTCCGCATCGTCGAGCGGCTTCTGGCGAAGTTCGCCAGCCTGAAGATTTACGACGTGACCCGCTTCGACCCTCACGAGTTGCAGAAGGTCATCAGCGCGTACGTCACGGAATACGCACAGGCGGAAAAGATCTACCTCAGCGACACCGACCAGGGCCGGCTGACGCTGGAAATCCTCACCTCGCTGCGGCGCTGAGTCGGAAGCCGCTTGCGGCTTCGCGAGTGTGGTCGGCCGCGCCGCTCGCGAAGCCGCAAGCGGCTTTCCTCCATCCCCTTTGCATCTGCCACTTCGTCCGCATACCATCATCCTTCACGCCTCTTCTCCTGCCGTGAAGGGTTCTCGCATGCGCCGCTTCTCTCTCGCCGCCTTGCTCACGTTGTTCGTTAGCCTCGGGGGGCTGACGCCCCCCGCTCGCCTCTGCGCACAGAAGGAGTTCGGGTTCGACAACCGCAAGGGCTCCGGGCAACCGTACTGGAAGCCGGAGGACACAGTCGCGAAGTTCAAGGTGCCCGACGAGTTCGAGGTGAAGCTCTTCGCCGGCGAGCCGAAGGTGACCAACCCGGTCGCGTTCACCATCGACGAGAAGGGCCGCGTCTGGGTGGTGGAGTGCTTCGAGTATCCCAAGCGCACCCCCAAGGGCAAGGCCCCGCGCGACCGCATCGTGATCCTCGAAGACACCGACGGCGACGGCGTCTGCGACAAGCGGACGGTGTTCGCGGAGGGCAAGGACTTCCCGGTGCCGGAGGAGCGGAAGGCGGCCGGATTAGGCGCGTTCGACCTCTGCACCGGCATCGAGGTCGGCCACGGCGGGGTGTTCGTCGGGGCCGCGCCGTACCTGTGGTTCATCGAGAACAAGAACGACAAGCCCGGCAAGTTCGAGGTGCTCCTCAAGGGCTTCGGCAGCCAGGACACGCACGAGACGCTCAACACCTTCCAGTGGGGGCCGGACGGCTGGCTCTACGGGCTCCACGGCATCTTCACGAACTCCGCGGTGAAGCCCGGCGACCAGCTCGACGGCCCGGAAGCCCGCATCAACGGCGGTATCTGGCGCTACCACCCCAGGCAGAAGAAGTTCGAGATTTTCGCGGAAGGAACGAGCAACCCGTGGGGCATGGACTGGCGCAACACCGACGGGCAGTTCATTCTCGCGTGCTGCGTGATCCCGCACCTGTACCACATCGTCCCCGGCGGGGTGTACCGGCGCCAGGCGGGTGCGAGCTTCAACCCGTTTGTCTACAGCTACATCAACGAAATCTGTGACCACACCTTCCACAAGGAAAGCGGCTGGGCGCACGCGGGTTTGATCTCGCTCGACGTCCCGCACATGCCCAAGAAGTACCAGAACAGCGTGATCTTCGGCAGCATCCACGGTTGCAGCATCAAGCAGAACATCCTCAAGCCCAACGGCAGCACCTACACCGCAACTCGCGGCGACGACTTCCTCGTCAGCGGCGACAAGAACTTCCGGCCGATCAACATGAAGTGGGGTCCGCACGGCGACATCTACCTCATCGACTGGCACGACCAGCACCCGTGCCACCAGACCAACCCCGACGACTGGGACTACGAGCGCGGCCGCGTCTACCGCATTCAGTTGAAGGACCGAAAGGGTGGAAAGATCGAAGGGCTCAGCGCTAAAGCCAAGACGGCCGACTTGCTCAACGTCGTGTTGACCGAGACCGACCCGTTCCGCACCCGCACCGCCTTACGGTTGCTTGGCGAGCACGAACCGATCTCCATCCACGCCGCGTACATGAACAGCAAAGGGGCTCCGCCGGAGAGGTCCATCTGGGGGACCGGGGTCGTGACGCTGGCGTTCCCCGAAGATTCCGACCGAAAGTGGGAGGTGTCAGCCGAGCAAGTCCGGAGGTGGCACGCCATGAATCCGGGGCAGTATCAGAGCACCATCCGTGCCATCCCGGACAAGAAGTCCCTCTCAGAGAACACCGTTGCGGACCTCAGCAACCTGTTCGCTGAAATCGACGACGTCACCATTCGGCGCGAACTGGCTTCCGCCGCCATCCGGCTCGCCGGCGGCAAGCACGACATGACGCCGCTGCTCCACAAGCTCATGAAGCACAAGGAAGACGCCAAGGATCCACTCGTCCCGCACCTGGTCTGGATCGCGTACGAGAAGATTATTTCCAAGAAGGAAGGGGCCAGCACGCCTGCGGAGAAGGAACTCGCGTGGCTCGCCGCGCAGGCGCCCAACAACGAGTTCGTCCGCGACCAGATCGTGCCGAAGGTCATGCGGAGGCTGGTCGCCACCGGGCAGCCGGCCGACCTGCGGCTGTGCGTCGAGTTCGTCGCGGTGCTCAAGGAAGCGGCCGCGAGAGAGAAGGCCCTCGAAGGGCTATCGGTGGGGCTCGCCGGGCAGTCCGTGGATGCTCCCGAAGGGTGGGCCGCCCTGCAAGCGGAGATCGCGAAGGCCAACGACCCCAAGCTCACGGCGCTGGCGAACAAGCTCGCGGTCGTCTTCCGCGACCCGGCGGCGCTCAAGCGGGCCGTCGCCGTGGTCACGAACACCAGCCTCGGCGCCGACGTGCGTGCCGAAGCCGTCAAGCAACTCGGGTCGATCAAGGCCCCGGAAACCGTTGCCCTCCTGCTGAACCTCGTGAAGAAGGACGCGGCCGAAGCCGTGCGGGCCGAAGCCGCCCGCGCGCTGGCGGGCTTCGACAAGCCGAACATTGGCAACGACCTGCTCGCCGGCTGGAAGGACTACCCGAAGGCGCTCCGGCCCGACGTGGTCAACACGCTGGCCGGTCGCAAGGAGTGGGCGAAGGCGCTGCTCACCGCGATGGCCGAGAAGAAGATCGACCGCACCGAAGTGACGGACAACACAATCCTCCGCATCCAGGCGTTCAACGACGGCGAACTGAACAAGCTCATCGAAAAGGCCTGGGGCCGCACGCGGGCCACGCCGGCGGAACTTGCCAAGCTAATCGACAAGACGCGGGCCTCGCTCTACGACGCCCCGGCGTCGTTCGAGCGCGGCCGCAAGGTCTTCGAGACCAACTGTGCGAAATGCCACAAGTTCGACGGCAAGGGCGCCGAGGTGGGGCCCGCGCTCGACGGCGGCGGGCGCGACATCGAGTACATCCTCGTGAACGTCCTCGACCCCAACCGCGTCATCGGCGCCCCGTACTTCCTCCGCACCGCCCGGCTGCTCGACGACACCGTCTTCCAGGGCATCCTGGCCGAAGAGGACGACAAGACGATCACGCTCAAGATCGAAAACGGCGTGCTGAAGAAGATCAAGAAGGCCGACCTCGCCGAGCCGGTTCGCGTCGCGGAGAAGTCGCTCATGCCGGAGGGCCTCGGCTACAACATGACGGCGCAGGACTTTCGCGACCTCGTCCGCTATCTGATGGCAAACCCGTTCATCACGGAGGCCACCGCCAACGGCACGAAACTCTCCGTGGGCGCGCCGGGCCGGCTGCTCCTGCCCGACACGAAGGGCGCACCGGCGGTGCTCGAAGCGGAGGTCAATGTGCCCGCCGAGCTGAAGACAAAGCTCCTCGTCGGCGCAACCGGAGACTACGAAGTGCGCCTTGACGGCAAGCCGATTGGCACCGGGAAGGGCGCGGGCAAGGACGTTCGCTCCGACCGCGACAGCTTCGACGTGACACTGCCGGCGGGCAAGCACACGCTGGCCGTCGTGGTGAAGGGGGGAGGGCCGCACGCGGTGTACGCGCGGTTCCTCGACCCCGACCGCAAGTTGCGTTACCCCGACGCCGGTGCGAAGTAGCGAAGGTGTATTAACGAGCCGCGCCCTTGCGGGCGCGGGAGGCGTCGGCGCAGCGAGATTGCAACGCAAGTAAAGCGCGGCGCCGACTCCAAAGAAGACCGCCCCCTTGACCGCCCCGCGCAACGGAACAGGACGTTCCGGCAGGGGCGGTCGGGGGCAGGGCGGCTCGTTGGGTTCCTTCTCCTCGAGGCCAGCAATGCCGTTTCCGCAGTTCAACCGCTCGCAGCTCCGCCTCCAGCCGCTCGCCAACCGCAAGCACGACCTCACCCTCGATATCCTCCGCCCGCTCGATCCGGCCTCGGCCGGATTCTCGCACCCACACATTCCGGCCATCGGGCAGCGGCTGGCCGAGGCGAAGGCTCGCGGCGCGTCAAGAATCCTCATGATGGGCGCACACGTCCTCCGCGCCGGGTGCCAGCGGCACCTGATCGACCTCATGGAACGCGGGCTGGTGTCGCTCATCGCGATGAACGGCGCCGGGCCGATCCACGACTGGGAGTTCGCCCTCATCGGGGCCAGCACGGAGAGCGTCGCGCGCTACGTTTCGAGCGGCGAATTCGGGCTGTGGGAAGAAACCGGCAAGATGAACGACGCGATCACCAAAGGCGTGAAGGACGGGATGGGGCTGGGTGAGAGCGTCGGGCGGGCGATCGCGGAGGGCTTCTTCCCGCACAAGCACGCGAGTGTGCTCGCCGCAGCGTACCGGCTGAAGATCCCGGTCACGGTTCACATCGGGATCGGTTACGACATCATCCACGAGCACCCCAACGCCGACGGCGGCGTGCTCGGCCGCGCCAGCTACACCGACTTCCTGGTCTTCGCCGAGCAGATCCGGAAGCTGGAGGGAGGTATCGTGCTGAACTTCGGCACGGCCGTGATGGGGCCGGAGGTGTACCTGAAGGCGCTGGCGATGGCCCGCAACGTCGCTCACCAAAAGGACGAGAAGATCGCGAAGTTCACTACCGCGGTGTTCGACCTCCTCCCTCTTGGTGACGACTACCACACGCAGGCACCCAAGACCGACCCGCGATACTACTACCGCCCGTGGAAGACGATCCTGGTCCGCACGGTCGCCGACGGCGGCGAGAGCTTCTACGTGCAGGGCGACCACGGCGACACCGTGCCCGCGGTCTGGAAGGCGGCGGTCGCGGCGAGCGGGAACTGACGGTGCCTTCGCCCGTGGCGCAAATGGGCAGTCCGGCAACTGCCTTATGCGCACAAATGTATATTAAATGGGCCGGGGGGCAGTGTGGTGTGGGAGTGGCGCTCTTGGGGGTCCAAGAGGGCCCAAAGCCCAGGATTCCTAGCGTGCGGTCGAAGGGCGCCACGGTGGCGCTCTTGGGCGCTCTTGGGCGCCCTTGGGCGCCCTTGGAACACTTCACTTGTTTCCCGGCGCCCTTCGGCTCACCACAATGTTCTTCGTGGAAGGCCGGTCCACACTAACCACTCATTGCCGATGCTCACCACCGAACTGATCGAGCGTATCCTGACCACCATCCCGCAGCGTACGGTGGGCGTGCTCGGCGACCTGTTCCTCGACCGCTACCTCGACATCGACCCGGCACTGAACGAGCCGTCGGTCGAAACCGGCCTCACCGCGTACCAGGTGGTGAAGGTCCGGAGCTACCCCGGTGCGGCGGGCACGGTGATCAACAACCTCGCGGCGCTCGGCGTGGGCCGGATCTACCCCATCGCGTGCATCGGCGACGACGGCGAGGGCTACGAGCTTCGGCAGGCGCTGCGCCTGCTGCCCGCGGTGGAGCAAGGCGGGATCATCCAGGCTCCGAACCGGCGCACGCCGACCTACACGAAGCCGATGCTGGGCAAGGACGAACTGAACCGGCTCGACATCAAGAACCGCACCCCCACCCCGGACGGCATTCAGAAACACCTCATCGAACTCCTGGACGAAGCCTGGCCGCAGTTGGACGCGCTACTCGTGCTGGATCAGGTGAGCGAAGCCGATTGCGGCGTGGTGACGGCCCGCGTCCGCGACCACCTCGCGAAGCTCGCGGAGGCTGACCCGGCGAAGTTCGTCATGGCCGACAGCCGCGAGCAAATCGGGAAGTTCCGCAACGTGTGCGTGAAACCCAATCGAGATGAAGTTCGGAAGGCTGCGAAGGAATGGGAATCCGATGGCTCCCACCCGCAACCAGAGATTGTGGCTGCGCACAAGATAGGTGTTCGCTCGGCGAAGCGGCCCGTCTTCTGGACTCTCGGCGAGGCTGGAATCAGCCTCATACGGCCTTCAACCAGCGGCGGATCCTCTCAGGGACACCACATCCCTTTCCAGCACATTGGGATCCTAAGCTTAGAATTCCACGTGGACAAGTTGT
>JADMIO011281698.1_pt1 | contig 14306 bp, 11 predicted proteins | sample 8958161 | NCBI WGS metagenome assembly JADMIO01 (sample SAMN16585339, study PRJNA669376) | soil metagenome | isolation source: Crop rotation soil | place: USA: Cullars Rotation, Alabama | collected 2011 | reverse complement strand
CCGCCGAAAACTCCAGACGGGTGATACGAGGGCCCGTTAAACATGGGAACTTTGGATGATATGGCTCGGGTTTCGATTTTACCGGCCCCCCCGAGCCAAATCCCTTGCCCAACTGGGCACGTACTGCTCAGGCAGATTCTCCCCTGACCAGCGAGAGACTGTCGTCGGCCGTCAAGGCGCCAAAAAAACGCTGGAAGAGGTCGTCTCCCCTAAGCACCGCGCGCGCATCCACGACCAGACGCAACTGTCCGTTTTCGAGCCGCAAGAGCTTCAGGTAGTTGGGAAAAATATGATGCGCAGGCACCGCAACCCCGTTACCGGGTTCAGTTGGATAGTGGACCCATTCCGGAACCAAGCCAGATTCGCGTATGTTGGTTTCCGATTCTTCGAACACGTACGCGGTAATGCCCATGGCCGCGCTTCTCCAGCAATCGACTGGCATAAGCGGCTGCACTGTCCGGGAGTTGGGGCTTGAGCCCTGGAGGGATTCGCGGTTGGGTTTGGCTTTCATAATTTCCTCAGAAGATGATCACGTTATCTTACCCGTTGTCCTCTGTTCCTCTGTTCCTTGTACGAGGGCTATTCGGGCTTATTTTAGTTATCGTGCCGACCAGGGATGCAATCGGATCAAGCGATTCTCCGGTAAGAGCTTGTCAACTGAACACATAAAACAGGCCGGAGCTGATTTTCCATCTCGCATCCAGCCGCCTCGATACTGCTTCCATTCGCTGAACTGATACGCTTATCTGCCATTACGTGGTTCCCGCGATTTTGCAAGATAATTCGTCTCTCTTTTTCGCTTGCGGGGCCTTTCCACGGTTCCATGTTACGCGTTCCAGCGACTTTGCCCATTGGACCAAAGTACATCGGCCTAAAGTACACTTGCCGCCGGCTGACCGTATCTGAACCGACAGAATAATCGGAGCAGAAACTCTTTCTGGTATTGGCTCCTGCCCGTGATGCAGCTCGTGGTGAGGCACTCATCAAGCTCATCAAACGTGTGGCCGTCGAAAAACACGTTATTTTAACTCTTGCATTCGCGTTTTAGTAAGTATCACACGCGTTATTCCGGCTAATGCCAACGAACCTCGGTTCGGCACAATCTGGCGACGCGGGGTGCGGCTTATTATTGGCCTGTCGGTAACCGGTGCGGCGTATAGAAGGCCCCGGTAATAGGACCCTCCTTGTTTTCCTCATGGTATTCGTGCCACCAGCGTGCTGATTGCCAGATCGCTTCCGGGCAACTGGCGCGACTTTCCAGTCCCGGGGTGAGATCGAACCCCGCAGCGCCCGTTACGGTTTCAAGCATGGCGGCTGAGGGCATCCCCAATCCATCCAGCAGCGGATTTCCCGCACGGCCGGCACCCCATGCGTATCCCAGCCAAGCCAGAAGGAGCTGCACTGCATCAATTACGATCCGCTGCTGCTGGAAACGCTCCACTGCGTTCATCAGCATTCGCGGTTCCACCGAGGGTGGCAGGTAAAGGATGGCGATGTTGGGGAAGAGCTTCGGATTACCGTACTTTTCAAGGGTGCTATTCTGCAAACAGTTGCTCGCGGTGGGAAAACCGAAGCCCCCGGCAGGGGCCAGGGAGATTTCATATAAGGGAGCCGCATACAGCTCGGCTGCCGTGCTTTCACCCAGCAACGCGACATGGGACCAGTGGCTCGGCGTCAAATCGTTGCGCAAGTGCGATTGGGCAATTCTTAAACGGAAGTGGATGAGGTCCGTGCCTCCTACAAGCAACATCGCCACTCGGTCGGGTCGCCAGTGCGAGCGCAACCAGTCTATATTTGTAATCGCTTTTTCCCGCTTGCTCTCCGCGAATCCGTTGTTGATCGATTTAGCTCTTGAAGAAAGCGTATACATATTTTGCTCCTCAGGCAGGGGACAGGGATATCTCATGCAGCAGCTGCGGGTTGCTTTGAAGTGGGTCTTCATGAAGCGGGTAATAAGTGGCGCGCAAGCATACGCCGGCGCCCTTGCGTGCAAACGAGAGCAGCGCTACATGATTGCCGACCTGCTCATGCAATCTGGAGCAGTTAAACCTTCCCCCAAATCCGCTGAACCATAGAAACTCGGGTACGGGCTGAGGCGATGAATGGCGGGGCCAGGGGTTGGGCCGACCCGTAACCGCATCCCACAGTGTAATGAGTTGGTCCTTTCCTATGGAGCTTGCGAGCGAGGTGGGGGAGGAAATGATTTCAAATATTGACTCACGTCCGGTATGGGCGTCTCTTATGGCAGCGACACGTCCCCAATGCACATCTCCGGTGATGAGAATAACGGGGAGGCCGGCTTCGGCCAACTTCGCCAAGGCCTGGGTGATGTGACCGAAGTCGCCGTAATTAGGCATAAGGTAATCCGCGATCTTGCCCCTCCATTCGCTCGATGCGGGGTCGAGCAGCGACTGTCCGGTAATGAACAACGCAATGCGGCGCTTGCGTATGACCTCGGACACCCAGTGTTCGAGCTGTTCCCTTGCTCTCGTCGTCAACACTGTAGCCCGATCAGGGTCGCGCCGCGATCGTCCGTCTGCGAAAAAGAAGGACAGCGGCTCGATATCGAGCACTGAGGCATCGCCCAGCTCGGCGGGGCCTCCGTGAAAGTAGGCGTCGCGCTCATGGGTGAATTGGAAGGCCTCGTATAAGGCCGTGGCGGCTACTGTCCAGTTTTCCCGCCCGGATTCTGTCCAGCTATTCTGGATGAATGGGCTGGGGTGAGGGAAATTATTCCAGTATTCATGATCGTCAGGTACCGAAATGGTCGGCGCAAGCTGGAGCAACTGCGAGTATCCCGCTTCCCCCTGCCAGTTTGCGCGATAGTCAGCTTCAAACTTGCGGGCAAGCCTTGCCGCGTCGGGGGGGAAATTCGCCAGTGTCGGAAGGTCGAGATACACCTGATCTCCCAACAATAATGTCAAATCAGGCCGGGCTGCGCTGTTCAGTTCGCGTGCAAGCAAGCCTGCCCGTCCGCCTCGGTCCTCCGCCTGATGAAAGCAGGAAACCAGCAAGACATTGAACGTGCCGTCGAGGAGGCCGGGAACGCCGGTCGGCAATGTTTTCGTGCGCAACTCTGCGCTTGTTACTGTGCCATTAGCGCTTGCGGTAACGGTTATTTTATAGACCCGGCCCGGTTCCAGCCCCCTGATCTCGAACACGCCGGTAAAGTTCTCTGTGGCACTTTCGTCGAGCAGTTCCTCCGGGATGGCGCTGGCGAGGGGACATAACGGCTGTATGCGGACATCACTGAGGGGTATGTTGTCGACATGCCAGGACAATACCGGTGCGTGCGATGCAAGTATGCCGATCCATAGCCGCAGGCACTCAACCGGCGCGGCCCGAGCCACAACGGTTATCTTCATTTCTGAAAAAGCTTGAACATCAAATCAGGGCGGCGTGGATTGGAACGCGATAAGAAGAAGCAAAAGCAGTTCCCGGGCGGATTGAGTCTTCATCCAGCGGTAAGTACAAACAGTATGAAAAGCAACCGGAGAATCGGACGAAACGGTCGCCGGATATTCACTCGCGGCTCGCTTGTTTGCAAGATTATACGGCAGATGAAGCCGTAAGCGGTGAATGAAGAGTTTCCGTATCAGTATTCGTACTGAGCCCCGCCAGCAGCTGGTAAATACCTTTTAAACGGCTGACTCGGTAGCTTTCTCACCCGGGGACCGCTGTTTTTACCGCTTGCTTCCACTCTTGCTGAACCCGCGCAGTGGGAGCAAGCGCAGCCAGCACGTATAAAGGCAAAGGTGGCAGCTGTCCGCATGCGGCTGCTGCGATTACTTCACCCGAGAGGCCGGCAGTTATCAGGCCGCGCGTGCCATGGCCCAGACTGGTGTAAAGCTGGGGGGAAAGCTCGCCTACAAGCGGCATGGCGCCGGGGACGGAAGCTCTTATCGATGCGCGGCCCTCCAGTTGACCGGCACCCTGCGACACCATAGCCGCTGCCTCGGCCAGTCGCGGTGACATTTCCGCCAACCTGGATAGATTCTCGAGGTGTTCCGCGATTCGTATGTCCGTTTCTTCATCGTTGAAGCCATGCGTTGCGCCGATTAGATGGAATCCCGCGGTCGACGGTGCGAGATATCCGCTGGTGCATACAACCGTCTTGAGATTTTCGCTTGCGGGCGTCGATGGCGCCAGGGTGATCTGGCCGCGCACAGGGGTGAGCGGCAGATTCGCTGAGGGCTGCAGCGGGGTTGCCTTGGAGCCGGTGCAGATGACCGCTACCTCAGCCTGACAAAACCAGGTCTGATTGCGCTGATCTTTTCCTTCCACGCACCACCCGTCGTCCACAGCGGTCAACGCGTCTACATGATAGCCGGTACGCTGCACGATAGCCGAGCTTTGCGCCAGCACCTCGCACATCCGCGGCGGGACCACCCAGCCGCCGGAAGGGAACCACAAACCGCCATTGGCGAGCTCGATACCAGCCAGGCGAGAGGCTTCGGCCGCGTCCACTCGCTGAAACACGTGCTCCGGCCAACCGAGCGCCGCCAGTTTGTCGATTCGTTTTGTTTCTTCCACAGAAAACGCCAGTTGCAGTTCGCCGCATTCCGCACGTACCGTTCCGTCAGCAGGTAATTTCCCGTCGAGCAAGGTGAGCGCGTGACCGTAGGACGCCAGCACGAAACGATGCAGCGGATTCATGCCAGCGCTCAAGCGCGTGTGCAGTATGCCGCGTGGGTTTCCGGAAGCGCCGGCCGCGAGTGTCGGCGCACTCTCGACGATCGTAACCGAGACACCCCGGGCCGCCAGTGCGGCGGCGGCGGCGCACCCGGCGATGCCTCCGCCGATGACAACCGCTGTTGCAGGCGTGCGGCGAACAAGCGGGAAACCGCCAAGATGGCCCTGTAGCATGTGGCGTTTGCACCCGAAGCCAGGGGATTTGGTTACTTGAAACCCGGCTTGCTCCAACCCTCGCCGTATCCCGCCGGCAGAGGTGTAGGTGGCAAAGGTTGCGCCCGGGCGCGATACCTGCGCGATGCGGTCGAGCACCGGCTGTGTCCACATTTCCGGATTACGCCGAGGTGAAAAACCGTCCAGAAACCATGCGTCGATATCGCCACGAACTTCATCCAGTGCCTCCGCTACGTCAGCGATCACAAGGGTGAGGTGCGCACGGCCGTTGAGGAAGGTCCAGCGATTCCAGCCGGGGACGCGACGCTTCCAGCACGTGATAAGCTCGCTCGCGTATTGGCGCAACGCCGGCCACAGCACCAGTGCATCCGCCAGTTCCTTGTCGTCCAGAGGGAATTTCTCGATACTGAAAAAATCCAGGTGAGTTCGGGGTGGAGCAATCTCGTCGAATAATTGCAGGGCGCATAAAAAGGCCAATCCGGTGCCAAAACCTGTCTCGCCCACAACGATGCCGTCACCATCTGGCAGTGAAGCAAAGCGCTTGGCCAGCTGGTTGCCCTCAAGGAAAACATGGCGCTTTTCGGCAAGCCCGGAGTCGCGGGAGAAGTAAACATCGCCAAAACGGCTGCAAAAAGGTTGTCCGCTTTGCCAATCAAGCATCGCAGTTTCTCCACGATCCCTTGAGGCCTACAAGCAGCCGATGGACGGCCCTCACAATATGAATGATTGGACGGTCACTCAATCTTGCCTAATGCTTTATGTAATTTGACCGGCTCGGCTATTTTTTTGCGCATGCGAAGATTGATAAATTCCACGCTGACGGAAAAAGCCATAGCGAAATAGATATAGCCCTTGGGTACATGTATGTCGAAGCCTTCAACGATGAGTGTTACCCCTACCAGGATCAGGAACGAAAGCGCAAGGATCTTGATGGTGGGGTGCTTCTCCACGAAATCACCGATAGGCTTGGCGGCGAAAAGCATTACCAGTACCGCCAGGATAATGGCGATGGCCATCAACGCGATATGATCAACCAGTCCGACAGCGGTAATCACGGAATCCAGCGAAAATACGATATCCAGTATGGCAATCTGAATCAGCACTGATCCCAGACCCGTCACGACTATCTGTTTATCGTTGCCCTCTGCGCCTTCCAGACTGTTATGAATTTCATGAGTAGCCTTGAACAATAGAAATAATCCGCCACCGATCAAAACCAGGTCGCGGCCCGAAATCGACATGCCAAACAGTTCGAACCAGGGCCTGGTCAAGCCCATTACCCACGAAATCGAGAATAGCAGCCCGAGGCGAGTCAGCATGGCGAGGCCAAGGCCCATTCTTCTCGCGAAGTTACGCTGAGCCTCCGGGAGACGCCCTACCAGGATCGAGATGAAAATAATGTTGTCAATGCCTAAAACAATTTCCAGCGCGGTTAAGGTCACCAGCGCTACCCATGCTTCCGGGCTCGCCACCCATTCAAACATCAACTTCCCCTATTCTTGACGTGGATTGGCTGGAACACAATTTTTCTAATGAATACGGTTGGTCGCCTCTGCAGGACGTTCCCTGCAGAATTTCTTATGGCAAAAAGGTATGAAAAATTGCGAATCGGCCGAGTAAACACACTTTAATACGGCTTATTTTATTCTGATAGCCGGGTTTGTGGACGACGGCAGCAGTTTTCTATGTTATCACGCCAAGGGTGACGGCGAACCATGCCAGTGGGTCTGTCCAGGTGTGTTCGACCTCGAATCCGCCATCGTTCAGCAGGCTTTCCAGACGTTCGACGGTGTATTTGTAGCTGTTCTCGGTGTGAATGCGTTCACCTTGACCGAAACGCAATGTCATATCGAGTGCATCTATCCTGACGGATTGGGGAATAACGCTTTCGAGGTGCAGTTCTACGCGCGATGCTGTCTGATTCCAGAACGATACGTGGGAGAAAGTGTCCGGTTCGAAGTGGCCACCGAGTTCGCGGTTAATCCGGACGAGAAGGTTTTTGTTGAACGAAGCGGTTACGCCTGCGCTGTCGTTATACGCCGCATGCAGGATCCCGCTATCTTTTACCAGATCTGCCCCAAGCAGGAGCTGATCTCCTCTGGACAAATGGCTGGCAATGTTTTGCAATAGCAATATGGCTTGATTCCTTTCCAGATTACCGATACTCGAGCCGATGTATAAAACCAGGCGTGGGGGAGCTTGCCGTTCAAGAAAGGTCAGGTCTTCGAAATCTCCGACGTGGGGATGCACGCAAACCGATTCGAGATCCCGTTCCACCTCATCCTTTGCCATCTGCAGCGCGGCGGCCGATACGTCCAGAGGGAAGTAATTGACGCTGAATTGATGCTGCAGCAGCGAGCGCAGCAAGATGCGCGTTTTTGTTGCCGTGCCCGCGCCCAATTCGGCAACGGTGACATTCTGCCCGAGCCGAGAACATATTTCGTCCGCGTGCGTACTCAGTATCGCCGCTTCTGTTCGCGTCGGATAATACTCGGGCAAGCAGGTGATTTGCTCGAACAGGGCCGATCCGCGGTCATCATAGAGCAGCTTCGGTGGCAGACTCTTCGGTGTGCGAAACAGGCCATCCACTACCTCGGTCGCTATAGCTGGCAGGGGGGGCGATACAGGACTAATAGGACTGAGCCGTTGCCGAGTGATCATTCGACGGTTCCATCATGAGCTAAGCGAATGCCAGAGAATTGCCAGCGCGCGTGCGGCGGGAAGAAATTGCGATAGGACTTGCGTATGTGCGATCGTGGGGTAGCGCATGAGCCGCCGCGCAATACCATCTGGTTGCACATGAATTTCCCATTGTATTCGCCTTCCGCGCCAGCGGGTGGGCGGTAGCCCGGATAAGCAGTGTAAGGGCTGGAGGTCCACTCCCACGCATCGCCAAAGACCTGCTGCAAACCCGTTTGCCGCGAGGCCGCCCGCGGACGATACGCCCGGCTCTCAAGCAAGTTGGAGCCTGCTGCTCCTGTATTCTTGAGCGAGCTCGCGGCAATTTCCCATTCAAACTCCGTGGGGAGCCGCATTCCTGCCCAGCGGGCAAATGCATCGGCTTCATAGAAACTGATGTGGCACACTGGTTCGGCTAGTCTCAATGGCATAGTTCCCTGGCAGGTGAATTGGGTCCATCCATATCCTGCCTGTTCCCAGTAGAGCGGCGCTGTCCAACCTTCGCGACAGACATGATCCCAAGCATCGGATAGCCACAGTTCCGGACGCCGATATCCGCCGTCCGCGATGAAGTCCAGATACTCTTGATTGGTCACGAGACGGGAGGAGATAGAAAAAGGCTCAATGAAAACGGTATGCCGTGGCAATTCATTATCGAAAGCGAAGCCCGAGCCGTCATGCCCGATGTGATGGAGACCGCCATCGAAAAAAAACCATGCCAGCCCGGGAATAGAAGCAGTCGCGACGGCCACGGAAGTCCCGCTTTGGTCCAGCTGATAGCTTGGGCGCACAGGGTTCACCCAAAAGGCATGCTTGATATCGGTGATAATAAGTTCCTGATGCTGCTGTTCATGGTTCAGCCCTAGTTCGAGCAAGCGGAAAACCTCCGGGGAAGCGCCGTGATCGAGTAAATCGTCAATGGTGTTATCGACATGGGTACGATAGGACCGTACCTCATCGTGCGAGGGACGGGAGAACGTTCCCCGGGTAGTGCGACTGGGGTGGTGCCCCAGTCGCTTGTAGTACGAGTTGAACAGGAAGCCGTAACGTTCATCGTAAGGTACGTATCCGGTTACATGCGGAGCCAGCACGAAGGTTTCAAAAAACCAAGTGGTGTGCGCAAGATGCCATTTTGCCGGACTCGCATCGGGCATCGATTGAACCATCTGGTCCTCGGGCGTGAGCGTTGCGACCAGATCCACCGTTTGATTTCGTACTTGATGATATCGCTCGAGCCAATGATCGGATGGCGAGCGCGTACCTGTACCTTCGTCGCTCAGGGACTGGGAGAACGTGAAGCGTTCAATTTGTTCGCGGCCGGGGACTACCACGGAGCCAGGCCCGGCAGCTCTCTTACATCGGATAATAGACGTGGATGTCGGCATTGCTTTTCTTCCGTAGTTCGTTGCTGTTGGTTCTGGCAGTGGGATGATTCGGGTCCCCAGCCGGATGGTCTGCTTCGTTGTCATCGGTCTGCTGCATGGTGTACATTCCCGTGAATGTTATGGAAAATTATTCTGCCCGACCTGCCGCATCCCCTCTGTGCGCTGTCAGACATAGGCTGAGCAACTTCCGCGGTAAACAAGGAGAAGGGCCGGTTGGTTTTTACGGATATCGGTCAAACACCGCCAAAATGCTCGCTTTGCTCGTCTTTGTACGTTACCGCACTGACCCTCGTCGGCAATTTCCGCATCATGTACCCATCCGATACGCTGTAAAGTGAATCGAACGGGCCGGGGATGAGTGCTAGGAATCCCCGGCGGAAGTAGAAGTCCAAATACGGGAACTCTTAACCTTCAAAAAGGAGATAACCATGAGCTATGAAGATCGCGATACCTACGGAATGTATAAAAGCACCAGCTATAAAAGCTATGACAAGCAGGGACCCGGGCCTCGCCTGATGGGTGCCGATACGCTCATTGGTGAGGATGTCTACAATCACAAGGACGAAGACCTGGGCGATATTAAGGAGATCATGCTGGACATGAACACCGGAGCCGTTGCTTACGCGGTGCTGTCCTTCGGCGGATTCCTGGGTATTGCAGACAAGCTTTTCGCCGTGCCATGGAAAGCGCTGAAGCTGGATACGGAAAACAAGCGTTTTATACTGAATGTGGACAAGGAACGCCTAGAGGCCGCGCCGGGATTCGACAAGGACGACTGGCCCAATATGGCCGACCCAACCTGGCAGAATACGATCAACTCCTACTACGGTACGAAATCCTACACCGACACGACGGTGACCAAGGATTACACGTCATCCGGGAAGAAGGAGGACCGAATCATACCGGAAGCGCCGTCGGGCACCGATTTCGTGAAGGACAAAACCGGGGGCGACTACGTCCATAAATAAGAACGAAATCATTCCGGCCAGCTAATGGCCGAAATCGGAATTAAGCCTAGCTGAAATTTAGGTGAGGTGGAGAAGAGGCAAGGACATCTTGCCTCTTCTGCTTTTCAGGCGCCCTGAAACCGTTCGGTTTTCCACCAGCGTGGAAGCAGGCGACGTACGTCGGGCTGCGTAAACCGATCATCGATGAGATAGATGATTCCCCTGTCCGACTGGGTTCGGATGACACGGCCAGCTGCTTGCACTACCTTTTGGATGCCTGGAAAAAAATACGTGTAGTCGTAGCCTGCATTACGCATTGTGTCCATGCGGAGTTTTAGTTGTTCATTTACCCGGTTGACCTGAGGTAGCCCGAGCGTCGCAATGAACGCGCCGCTCAGGCGACTGCCAGGAAGATCGATGCCTTCGGCGAAAGACCCTCCCAGCACCGCAAAGCCTATGCCTCGGCTTGTAGGGGGGAAGCGCGCAAGAAACACGTCCTGCTCAATCTCGTCCATCCCTCGCCTTTGCTCCGATATGGAAATGGAAGGATGGCTCGATCTGAACTGACGCGTCACACGTTGCAAATAGTCAAACCTGCTGAAAAACGCGAGATAATTTCCCGGCTTTTGTAAGTATTGCCGGGAGATCAAATCAACAATGGGGGAAATGGACGCTTCCCGGTATCGATACCGCGTTGAAATATTGCTGACGACCTTAACCAGCAGTTGTTCGGGCTTGAAAGGCGATTCCACGTCAACCCACCCGGTATTTTGGGGCAGTCCCACCATATCGCTATAAAAGCGATATGGGCTCAGTGTGGCCGAAAACAACACTGTCGACCGCGCCACGGCGAACCGGCGTGCAATCAATGGCGCGGGGATGACATTCCTGAGGTAGAGCACCACACAGACGCTTCTGGTGCGGGAGGTCTGTTTTTTTACCCCGCTTGCCTTTTTATTCCTGACATTCGCCGTCACGTCAAACAATGAATGCTCATCAAAGGTTTCGCATATGCCGGTGAAGCGCAGTGAATCGAAGTAGAAGCGCGGCAGTTCTCCGTCGATTCCATTGGGGTTTTCCGTCAAATATTTCGTTATTGCGTTGATGGCCTGCCGCAACGCGGCTAAAAAACTGTCAGGTACCGCGCTGACCCGATAGGCTTCGGCCGACTCCTTGCTGAACGCGTTCCAGCTGTGATCGAGGCGGGCAAGGACTTTTCCGAGTTGTCCCGGGGCCGATCGTCTGGCGGATTGAAAATGCGATTGATCCAGCTCCGCCGTATACATTTTGCGTGCTCGGCCGATCAGGTTGTGTGCCTCGTCCACCAGCACATCAACAGTCCACTGGTTGGCGACCGTCAATCCGTACAGTACGGCGCCCAGATCGAAATAATGGTTGTAGTCTCCAACGATTACGTCGCTCCACTGAATCAGATCCTGGCTGAGATAGTAGGGGCAAACACGATGCTCATGGGCGAGGCCGCGGAGCGCGTCCTTGTCCAGCACATCCGCGCCGGCGAGGGCAAGCGCGGCGCTGCGCGCCTGCGGCAGTCGATCATAAAATCCGTTTGCAAGCGGACAGGAAGCACCATGGCACGCCTTGTCGGGATGCTCGCATGCTTTATCACGTGCGACCAGTTCGAGTACCCGCAGGGGCAGCGAAGGCTGAGCACGCCTGATCAGCATCAGCGCGTCCAGCGCGAGCTTTCGTCCGGAGGTTTTTGCGGTCAGGAAGAAAATTTTGTCCAGTTTCTGTCCGGGCCAGGCTTTAAGCAACGGGAAAAGCGTGCCGATTGTCTTGCCTATCCCGGTAGGCGCTTGCGCGATCAGGCAGCGGCCGAGCACGGCCGCTTTGTACACGGCCTCAGCCAGCTGCCGCTGGCCAGTACGAAATGATCCGTGGGGGAAGGTCAGATGGATCAATGCTTCGTTGCGGCCGGCGCCGTGGATCAGTTCCTGTTCAGCACAGTTCAGAAAGCGCTCGCACTGGTCATCGAAGTATGCCTTGAGCGCTCCTGCCTCCTGGGTTTCGTTCAGCACAACTTCTTTTTTGCTGACGATATCGAAGTACACTAAGGCTAGGCCAATTCGCGGCAGGCCCAGCTTCCGGCACAGCAACCAGCCGTAAATTCTGACCTGCGCCCAGTGGAGTTGACGGTGATTATCAGGCATCATGCCGAGTTCGCCCCGGAACGTCTTGATTTCTTCGAGCTGATTGAGGACTGGATCAAACCCATCAGCGCGACCGCGAACGAGCAAGTGCTTATACTCGCCCGTAAGGCTCATTTCCGACTGATATTGGGATGGGCGTCGCGAGGTGACGGTCTTGTGCCCGACAATGCCTTCCTCCGCCGAAGGCGCCGGGGTGAAACGTACGTCGAGATTGCCACGTTTGGCGCTGAATTCCCACAGCGCGCGCACCGATACCGTATATTTCACCGGCATGTCCCCATCGATCCCGGCGTCGAGGGACGTGGCGTGGCAAGCGTTCGTTACCTCGATCGCGGGGCTCGAATCAGCTACTGATTTTGTCTCCATTATGAGCACGTCCCTACAAACGTTACCGGTGTGCGGGGATTCACGCATCCATTTTTTCTTTGTACCAGACTGATAAATTCCCATGCACGCCGTTCCATACTGGCGCCTTTCCGGCTTTTATTTCTTCCATTTCGCCTTTATCGGCGCCTTCGCACCTTACTGGAGCCTCTATCTCAAGTCTCTCTCTTTCAGCGCCCTTCAAATCGGCATGCTGATGTCTTTGTTGCACGTGACGCGTATCTTCGCACCAGCTGCTTGGGGCTGGCTTGCCGATCATACCGGCAAACGTCTGCTGATCGTGCAGGTGGCGGCGCTTACCGGATTGCTGAGCTACTGCGGCGTATTTTTTGGCGAGTCATTTGCATGGATGTTCGTAATCATGGCGCTCATGAGTTTTTTCTGGAGCGCATCGCTGCCGCTAATCGAGGCCACGACGCTGTCGTACCTGGGCGAAAGCACAGCAAGATATGGGCGTATTCGGGTTTGGGGCTCGGTCGGCTTCATTTTCGCGGTGACCAGTACCGGCTATCTGCTGGATGCGCTAGACATCGCTTCGCTGTTATGGGCCGTGCTCGGCTTCAAGCTGGGGATCGTGATTTTCTCGCGCCAGATTCCGGAAGCGGAAATAATGATTCACCCGGGGGACGGAACGTCGGTTGGGCAGATATTCGGGCGCCCGGAAGTGATCGCGTTTTTTACGGCCTGCATGCTGATGGCACTTGCCCATGGTCCTTATTACACGTTTTACTCGATTTACCTTGTGGAGCATGGTTACAGCAAGAGCACCATCGGCTGGCTGTGGGCAATCGGCGTGGCTTGCGAAATAGGAATATTTTTCCTGATGCCGCAACTGATGCATCGCTTTCGCCTCAAACAGATCATGGCGTTCAGTTTTGGCTGCGCTATCGCCCGGTTTCTGATGATAGGCTGGGGCGTGGACTGGCCGGCGGTGATCTTGCTGGCGCAAGTGCTGCACGCGGCAACCTACGGGGCCCACCATGCCACATCAATGATGTTGGTGCATCAATTCTTTCGCGGCCGCCACCAGGCAAAGGGGCAAGCGCTATACACCAGTCTCACGTTTGGCCTGGGAGGAACTCTGGGGGGACTGTTCAGCGGCTCCGCATGGGAATCGTTGGGGCCCGGTCTCACGTTCACCGTGAGTTCAATTGCCGTTCTGCTTGGGCTGATACTCGTGGTTTGTAAAATGGATATCGACCGGCAAAAATAACGTGCCAGGAAGAACGTTCAACGTATTCTCACTGTCTGTTATGGCATGGTTATGGGATAATTTTAGCCTCCTTGGAATCGTTACATCACATTCGAACTCAAGATGCAAACGTTATACGACAAACTTTGGCGCAGTCACGTGGTACACGAAGAATCCGGGAAATCGGATGGGATGACGCTGCTGTATATCGACCGACACCTGGTGCACGAGGTCACCAGTCCGCAAGCATTCGAAGGTCTGAAGCTTGCCGGACGAAGGCCGTGGCGACGGGATTCCATTCTTGCCGTCGCGGACCATAACGTGCCCACGACGGCGCGTGGGCAGGGCATCAGCGACCCGGTATCGCGTCTCCAGGTGGAGACGCTAGACCAGAACTGCGACGAACTGGGTATCACAGAGTTCAGGATGAACGACTTGCGTCAGGGCATTGTTCACGTGATCGGTCCGGAGCAGGGCGCGACGCTGCCTGGGATGACGGTCGTGTGCGGCGACTCGCATACAAGCACCCATGGAGCCTTCGCTTGCCTCGCATTCGGCATCGGCACCTCAGAAGTAGAGCACGTGCTCGCGTCGCAGTGCTTGCTGACAAAGAAGACCAAAGCCATGCAAGTCCGGATTGACGGTGATCTCGGTCATGGGATAACGGCAAAGGATATCGCGC